>Ga0209980_10000197_pt1 | contig 31112 bp, 34 predicted proteins | sample CR02metaG_FD_183611 | JGI IMG/M metagenome (GOLD analysis project Ga0209980, IMG submission 183611) | Deep subsurface microbial communities from Mariana Trench to uncover new lineages of life (NeLLi) - CR02 metaG (SPAdes) (version 2) | ecosystem: Environmental > Aquatic > Marine > Ocean trench...
TCGATGAGGCCATGCGTGCCCAGAACATCCATGAAGGCTTCGATATCGGCCTCGAGATGTCGGGCAATCCGGAAGCATTCAACGACATGCTGCATCACATGTATCACGGCGGCCGCGTGGCGCTGCTGGGGATCCTGCCGGCGAAAACGCTCATCGACTGGGACCAGGTGATTTTCAAGGGCCTGCACATCAAGGGCATATACGGGCGCGAGATGTTCGAGACTTGGTACAAAATGACACAGATGGTCACCGGCGGCCTCGATCTGACCCCGGTTCTCACCCATCGCCTTGCCATCGACGATTATATGGTTGGCTTCGAGGCCATGAAGAGCGGGGAATGCGGCAAGGTCGTATGCAACTGGAACTGAGCGCGCGGCTGTGAGGTATAAGAAATGAGTATGCAGCAATTGTTGACGGAAGAGCTCGAGGCCATCTGCCGCGACGGCCTGTACAAGGACGAACGCGTTATCACCACGCCCCAGGGCTCCAGCATTCGTGTACGGGACGGCGATGAGGTTCTCAATTTCTGCGCTAACAATTATCTCGGATTGGCAAATCATCCGGATGTCATCGCCGCGGCGAGGCAAGCGCTGGATGATCATGGCTTCGGCATGGCCTCGGTGCGCTTTATCTGTGGAACCCAGGATTTGCACAAGTCCCTGGAACTTTCCATCGCGGAGTTTTTCGGAACCGACGATGCGATACTTTACTCTTCATGTTTCGACGCCAACGGAGGTTTGTTCGAAACCTTGCTTGGCCCCGAAGACGCTGTGATCAGCGATGCCTTGAACCATGCATCGATCATCGACGGCGTTCGTCTGTGCAAAGCACAGCGCTATCGCTACGCTCACGCCGACATGGGCGATCTCAAAGCCAAGCTGGAGGAAGCGAGCGGCGCGCGATGCCGGCTGATCGCCACCGACGGTGTATTCAGCATGGACGGTGACATCGCCCCGCTGGACGAGATCGTCGCGCTGGCGAAGCGCTTCGACGCCCTGGTAATGGTGGACGATTCCCACGCGACCGGATTCGTCGGACCGACCGGGCGCGGTTCGGCGCAGCATCACGGAGTGCAGAATGACATCGATATCTTCACATCGACGCTCGGAAAGGCCTTGGGCGGCGCCTCCGGTGGATTCACCGCCGCCAGCCGTGAAGTGGTCGACATGCTGCGGCAACGCTCCAGACCCTATCTATTTTCCAACAGCCTGCCGCCGCCCCTGGTGGCCGCCGGTGTAATGGTGTTCGACAAATTGTCCGGGTCGAGCGAGCTGCGCGACCGGTTGATGGAGAACACCGGGTACTTTCGCGAGCGGATGACCTCGGCCGGTTTCGACATCAAGCCCGGCGAGCACCCCATCGTTCCGATCATGCTCTACGAAGCGACCCTGGCGCAGGAGATGGCGAGCCGTTTGCTGGCCGCTGGAATCTACGTCATAGGCTTCTCCTTTCCGGTGGTTCCCAGAGGCGAGGCGCGTATCCGCGTGCAGCTCTCGGCAGTTCACGAGCGCGCTCATCTGGACCGGGCCATTGAAGCTTTCATCAGCGTGGGCCGAGAGCTCGGCGTAGTCTGAGACTTTGCGGAGCGTCAATGTCGGGCTCCGCCCAGCCTAGCGATGAAGATTCTCATGGTCTCGCTGGACTTTCCGCCTACTGTCGGCGGAATCGCAGCCCACGTCTACGAACTCTCCCGCGCGTTCGGCGAGCTGGGGCATCGCATATGCGTCATCACCCGCCAGCTACCGTCTCAGACCGATGCCTTCGTCAAACGGGAGTCCATGGATATCTATCGGCTACGTCTACGTTGGGCTGCACCGCTTTATGGTGGTCAGATCAACCGCTTCATCCGAAAGAAGCTCCCGGAGATTCAGCCCGACATTATTCATGTGCACGGCATGGCGCCACTCGAGGGCTATCAGATCAAGGGCGTACCTCTGGTCTACACCAATCACACCTCCGGCTACCTGGAGCGGATCGAGAAAGGCGGCATTCGGCGAATGGCTCTGCTGCGCCGGCTGTTCGCAAAACCCCGGCTTTTTCTGGCACCCAGTCGCGAGCTCCTGGAGGTACCCTTCCCCATCGCAGCCGAGAAAGAATATATTCCCAACGGCGTCGATGCGACAAAATACCGGTTCGATGCGCAAGCGCGAACTGACATACGATCCGCCATGGGACTGCGCGACGACCATATACTCGGCATTCTGACCAGGCGGCTGGTGCCGAAGAACGGCGTGATACACCTTGCGCGCGCGGCACGATTGCTGAGCGACGAGCGGCTGCGTTTCCTCATTATCGGAGACGGCCCGGAGTTCGACAAAGTATCGACGTGCCTCGAACAGGACTTCGAGAATCGATTTACGATGTTGGGCGCCAAGAGGCACGAGGAGATCATTCCGTACTACAGTGCGGCGGACTTCTCGATACTGCCTTCGCTGATGGAGGCGACCAGCATCAGCGGACTCGAGGCCATGGCCACATCGCTACCTCTGATCGGCACCCGTGTCGGTGGAATTCCCGATCTCATCGAGGAGGGGAAGAACGGCTTCCTTTGCGACCCGGCGAACGATGAAGATCTGGCGGAAAAGATCAACGCCCTGCTCGATGTCGATATGAAGGCCTTCGGCGCACACTCACGAGGAGTGATCGAGAGCACTTTCGCGTGGCCGCGGATTGCGCGTAGGACACTCGAAGCTTACGAGACCGTGGTATGAGTAAAGTCCTGGTGGTTTTCGGCACCCGGCCGGAGGCGGTGAAGATGGCGCCGCTCGTGAGTCAGCTCGAGGCCTTGGCGGATGTCTTCGAGACCAGAGTGTGTGTGACGGCACAACACAGGGTGATGCTCGATCAGATCCTCGACACCTTCGACATCCGACCACAGTATGACCTGGACATCATGTCCGGCGGTCAGGATCTCTACGACATCACGACCCATGTGCTTGCCGGAATCAGACCGGTGTTGGCGGAGTTCGAGCCGGATCTCGTGTTGGTTCAGGGTGACACCACGACGACATTCGCCACGGCGCTGGCCGCGTACTACGAGCACATCGACGTCGGCCACGTGGAAGCGGGGCTGCGTACGGGCAATATCTACTCGCCCTATCCCGAGGAAATCAACCGGCAGCTGACGACGCGGTTGGCGAAATACCACTTTGCCCCGACGCCGCTGAACCGGGACAACCTTCTGATGGAGAATGTCGAGCCGGGAAACATCGCCGTTACGGGCAATACCGTCATCGACGCACTGATGATGGTGGTGGAACGGCTCGAGAACGACCCGCAAAGGCGCGATCGGGTCACCAGGAACATCCAGCAGGCCGGCCTTGGGGCAGGCGTCCTGGAGTCCAGCGACAGGATGGTGTTGGTGACGGGCCATCGGCGGGAGAGCTTTGGCCCTGGCTTCGTCAATATCTGCGAGGCCATTCGCGATTTGGCCAACAGCCAGAGGGACTTGAAAATCATCTATCCCGTGCACCTCAATCCAAATGTGCGCGCGCCGGTGGCGGAGATCCTGTCGGCGCTGGGCAATGTGCACTTGTTGGAGCCGGTGTCCTACGAGGAATTCGTCCACCTCATGAGCAAGGCTTACCTGTTGCTGACCGACAGCGGGGGGATCCAGGAAGAGGCACCGGCGCTCGCCAAACCGGTTCTGGTGATGCGCGAGAACACCGAGCGCCCCGAGGCCGTGGAAGCGGGCACCGTGAGACTGGTGGGGACGGACCGAGCCGAGATCGTCGCCCGCACCAAGGAGCTGCTTGACGACCGGGACGCCTACCGACGCATGGCCACAGCCGCCAATCCCTACGGCGATGGTACAGCGGCGGAGAAGATCGTCCAATTCCTCACGGCCCGCCTTTCTGACACGTAAACAGCACTTAAGCCGCTACCCCCGGACAAGATCGTTCTATTCACCGGGCCGCTGTGGTTAACTACGCCGCTTCGGTCGGAGCGAGCGGGCACAGATAAGATGAGTGAATACGTCGAGACGGGAGACCTCAGGGTCGACAAGGCGCTGCACGAGCTGGTACGCGACGAGATCGCGCCGGGCACCGGCGTGGACGCGGCGGCCTTCTGGCAATCATTGGGCAAAATCGTAGCGGACCTGGGACCGGAAAACGCGGCGCTCATGGAAAAGCGCGATCATCTCCAGAAGCAGCTGGATGACTGGCACCGGGAGCGCAAAGGCCGCGTCATCGATAGCGCCGAGTACCGGAAATTCCTCACCGATATCGGTTACATGATTCCGGAAGGCGACGCATTCGAAGCGAGCACCACCAACGTGGACAGGGAAATTGCCAGCGTGGCCGGGCCGCAGCTGGTGGTGCCGGTGGACAACGCGCGTTACGCACTCAATGCCGCCAACGCGCGCTGGGGAAGTCTCTACGATGCGCTCTACGGGACCGACGCCATCGCCGACGCGGACGGGGCCGAGCGCCGGGCGGAATTCAACCCGGTGCGCGGCGCGCGGGTGGTGGAAGCCGCCGCCGCGTTTCTGGACAGCAGCGTGGGCCTCGCCGGGGGCAGCTACGCGGATGTCACGGGCGTGGAGTTGGTGGATGGTGCCGGCAGACGCGAGTTGCGCGTTACCTTGAGCGACGGTCGCCACAGCGGGCTGACGGATGCAGCCAAGTTCGCCGGCTTCAACGAATCCGGCGGCGAGCTCGAGAACGTCCTGCTGCGCAACAACGGCCTGCACATAGAGATTCAGTTCGACCGCGAGAAGCCCATCGGCCGCGTTCACCCGGCGGGAATCAACGACGTGTGGCTGGAGTCCGCCGTCACCACCATCCAGGACTGTGAGGATTCGGTCTCGGCCGTGGATGCCGAGGACAAGGTGCGGGTGTATCGAAACTGGTGCGGCTTGATGAAGGGCACCCTGGAAACCACCTTCGACAAGAGCGGCCGGCAGCTTACCCGCAAACTCAACGCGGATCGCACTTACACCGACCCGGAGGGTAAACCACTCCAGTTGCCGGGACGAAGCCTGTTGCTGGTGCGCAACGTCGGGCTGCACATGCAAACGGATGCGGTCACCACCGCCGACGGCAAGGAGACGCCTGAGGGATTTCTCGACGCGATGGTCACCTGCCTGGCGGCCATTCACGACCTCGAGGGCGGAGGGTCGCTCTCCAACAGCAGAGCCGGCAGCATCTACATCGTAAAGCCCAAGCTCCACGGGCCCGAGGAGGTGGCGGCGACGGTGAAGCTCTTCGGCCGCGTGGAAGACGCTCTCGGCCTTGCACGGAACACGATCAAAATCGGCATCATGGACGAGGAACGGCGTCTGACCGTAAACCTGAAGGAGTCCATACGCGAAGCCAAGGAACGCGTCATTTTCATCAACACGGGATTCCTGGACCGCACCGGCGACGAAATCCATACCATCATGGAGGCCGGGCCGGTGATTCGAAAGGCCGACATGAAGACGATGCCATGGATCCTCGCCTACGAGGACCACAACGTGGACGTTGGGATCGAAACTGGCCTGCCGGGCAAAGCGCAGATCGGCAAGGGAATGTGGGCCATGCCCGACGAGATGCGCGCAATGCTTGACGCGAAGGCCGTACACCCAATGGCGGGCGCCAACACCGCCTGGGTCCCTTCTCCCACCGCCGCCACACTACATGCCATGCACTACCACCAGGTAAATGTCGCCCAGCGGCAGAGGGAGTTGTCGAAACGCAAGCGCGCCAGCATGGATGACATTCTGACCCTGCCCATGCTGGGCGGGCAGAATCTGAGCGACCAAGAGGTGCAGAAGGAACTCGACAACAACGCCCAGAGCATCCTCGGCTATGTGGTGCGCTGGGTCGAGCAGGGTGTCGGCTGCTCGAAAGTGCCGGATATCAATGACATCGGCCTGATGGAGGATCGCGCCACGCTGCGCATCTCCAGTCAGCACATCGCCAACTGGCTGCACCATGGTGTGACCGGCAAACCGCAGGTAATGGAAACCCTGAAGAGAATGGCCGCGATCGTGGATCGGCAAAACGCCGGCGACGCCGATTACCGCAACATGGCACCGAACTTCGACGACAGCATCGCCTTCCAGGCCGCGGCGGATCTGATCTTCCAGGGCTGCACCCAGCCGAACGGCTACACCGAACCCGTCCTGCACGCACGCCGCAGACAGGTGAAGGCCAAACCGGCGTAGAGTCAGCCCAACCGACGGTACTCGCTACTCTGATTTTTTGTCGTCACCGAACAGCGCGTCGAGTTGTTTGCGCGCTTCTTCAGCCTGCGCGCGTTTGCGATCCATCAGGGTTTCGGCGTCACTGTCGAATAATCGATCCGCGCCCTTGGTTTCGACACCGAACATCGCTTCCAATCGTGACCGTGCCGATTCGGCCTCGCTGACTCCTCCCGCAGAATGGACGCCCGGCTGGCCGCGAAAATAGTCGCAGAAATTGGCACGTTCTTTGTCGGTAACTTCCTCTGCTATGGGCTCACGGCAGCTTTTCGCCACCGACGTGTCATAGAACTCACACAGTCGGCAGACGTGGAGATCGACGCCACATGCCGGGCATTCATCACCACGCCGCAAGGGCCCGGGCATATCATCGAGCGCATGTCCGCACTTCCAGCAATTCAGCGATTCGGCCATCGCGCACCTCCGATAGTGCGTCCACGTTACCGCGTATGCGTTCCATGCACAAAGGCGCATCAAGGCTCGCTCGGGTGCGCACGACATTCTTCGATCGATAGCCCGTCACCCGATCGAGCTCGGCGGCTTCGCGCTCGACATTCGATTGCGTTGTGGCTAGAAGATCTTCTGCGTCCGCAAGCAGCTTCTTCAAGCACGGGGCGAGCGCAATTCGCGTGCTTGCCTTCTTCCAGCAATAGGTCAGCGGAGACTCGCTCGTCTCGTCGCTTTGTGCCGCCATGGTTAAAGTGGCGAGTTGAGACGATCCCCCGACTAGCACCATGAATCCGAAGATCGCAGTCCTCACCCACAACCCCCTGGACAATCTTGCCAGCTTTCCGTTTTTGCGAGCCAACACATTGATTTCTCCGCGCTTTACTCCTAGCCTCAGATGATGCACAAAGGTCCCCACGGCGACTGCCAGAGCCAGCGGTGAAGGTGCACAGCTTATCCTGGCCGGCAATTCTCTTCCTGTGCTTGTTTTCGACGGACAGCTTCGCCTATTTTCCCTTCGAGACCACGGCTACACCCATGCTCCGGGTCGCTAACGCCGCGACCACTGCTCCTGTCGAGCGTCTACGCACGATCCCCGAAGATGCGAAGAAGGGCGTCATGTGGCCGCCCCAGGGCCGGCGGGTGAGAATCAACGACAGCGTCATGATGCTGGCCCCCGGCGTGACCATCCGCGATATGTACAACCGTAAGGTGCTGCCAAATACCGTGCGGCGGCCGGAAAAGATCCGCTACACCCTGGATATGTACGGACAGGTGCGGCGCATATGGATCTCACCTACCGGGGAATACATGGGACGCCATCAGCCAACCTTGGCGCCGGATCCCCGCCACGAGTGATCGATTGCGACTGCGTCCACAGGCACCCCTCAGTTTTGTGCGCGTGACGCCCGGGCATAGGGACTGAAGGGCAGCGCGCCGCTGGTCTCGATCTTTTCCTGAATGCCCCGCCAGTAGGCGGCGCTGAGAAGATCGCGATGGTGCTCCATGAACAGCGCCTTCAACCCCGCGCTCATACCCAGAAAATTCTCGAACTGCTCCGGGAATACGTCATTGTCAGCGACATAGAACCAAGTCTCCGCGGCAAGCTCTTGCTCGTCGCTGCGTGCCGTGGGCAGCTCGCGGAAGTGGCACTGGTTCATCAAGCAGATCTCGTCGAAATCGTAGAAGATCACCCGCCCGTGCCGAGTCACTCCAAAGTTCTTCAACAGCATGTCACCTGGAAAGATGTTGGTCATTGCCAGTTCCTTGATCGCCTGGCCGTAGTCCTTTACCGCCGCCTCGGCGCGCACACGGTTCGCCTCGGTGAGATACAGATTGAGTGGCCGCAGCTTTCTTTCCATGTACACCAGATCGATGACCAGCCGATCACCGACCATACGTACCGTCCGTGAAGCCGCGTCGACCAATTCGTTCAGCAGGTTGGGAGAAAAGCGGGAGGCTGGCAGCTCGATGTTCCGATAAGCTTGCGTGTCGATGAGCCGGCCGACCCGGTCATGGCGGGACACAAGCCGATAGCTGTCCAGTACCTGTTGTCGAGATACGGTCTTCGAGTATCCGAATCGATCGCGGATGACTTTAAAAACCAGATGATGGGATGGCAGTGTGAACACCACCATCACCATTCCCTTGTCGCCGGGTGCGTGACAGAAAACGTCCCGGGTTCGCTTCAGGCGTCGTGCGAGATCCCGGTAGCGCTCGGTCTTTCCCTGCCGAATGCGGCCCAGCACCGTATACAGCTCATCGATGGGCTTGTCCGGCATCAACGCGCGCAGGTAGTGCACCGCGCCGCCGACATTGTCCAGATCAACGAAAAAATACGAGCGCGTGAAGCCGAACAGAATGCTCATGTCGTCCTCCGACATGAGAACAGCCTCCACCTTTACCCGGCCGCCGATGTTCTCGATAACGATGGCGAAGGGCGCCGTCCATTCCTCGCCTTCGATCTTGCCGACGAGAAAGGCACGGGTGGATTGATAGAATACCGGCACCATCAGCTCGGCTCGCAGAATCGTGTCAGGACCACGGTAGTGCTGCCGTGACAGGCGTTTGGTTTGCTCGCAGACGTAATCTGCGCAATGGGCACGATCGGCATAGGGAATGTCGAAGCTGAAGTCTTCGAGAACGCGCTCGAACATCTGCTCGAGGGAACCCCAGTTGACATAGACACGCCTGTTCAACCCCGACTCGACCAGGCCACCGGGCTCGAGCTCTAACACAAACTCAATCAGCGGGTCGACGCCGACCGTGGCGAAGATCCGCCGCGTGATCGAAGTAAAGAAAGTGCGTGCAAACTCCGCGTCGGCGAATGATTCGATCCGCGAACCGTAGTATTCCTTGACGCGATGCCAGAGCTGACGGTTCTTGACCCGCGGTCCGAGCATCTGGTGCAGCGAGGCGCTAGTACCCGCAAGGATTTTCTCCCACAGCCCCATACGCTCCACCAGATCCGACTGGCCGTCCATCCAATCGCTGGAAACGAAACGACCCGCGGCACGCCGAGTGATGCGGCCGAAGTCATCGTTGTAGCGTAGAAATTCGTGGTAGATGAACCGCGCACAGTCCTCCACCGGAGTGTCGCGACTCTCGCCCATGAACGGCCGCCCTGGTGTTGGCTAGCCTGGAGTTTACATGACGCGGCGAAGCTCTGGCGTTTAATGGGGACAGGTGTTTAATGGGGACTGTTTAAATGGGGACAGATCTATTTTCCCATTGGACGGGCTCCGTCCAATGGGAAAATAGATCTGTCCCCATTTAAACAGTCCCCATTAAACACCTGTCCCCATTAAACGCCGGAGTTTCGCTTTGCTCAGCCCAACCTACGGCATTACGTCACGACGGCACTGAAGGAGAGAATCCTGTCAGTTGCTGGACGGCTCGCGATGGCGCCGGGGGCACGCGGCAGGGTCTTCCCGGCAGGCCTGCCATTTGGCACGCATGTCCTCGCGCCTGGCCTGACACTGCTCAGGGTTGGCTTCACAATGAGCCCGCATCCGTTCCCGTCGCTGCCTGTGCTCGGCGCGCCGCTGCTGGCACGCTTGAGGATTGCGCTCACACCAGGCACGCCGTTGCGCGGCTCGGGCCTTGCGCTCCTCGCACTTTTGCGGATTCTCCTTGCACCGCGCCTGCATACGGGCCCGGTGTTTCTCGAATCGAGCCTTTATCTCCTCGCAACGGTCGGGCTGTTCGGCGCAACGCTGCTCGATACGCTGCTGGTGGCTGTCATCGGGCGAGAAGGCCATGACGGGGAACGCCACCGCCGCGGCGCTGACTAACAGTGTGAACAGTGCGAAATTCTTCATGCTTGACCTCGGTTATGTGTGTCGTCACCCTCATGTAACGCGCTCCGTGGCCTATGGTTGACAAAATACCGTGACCTCCGTGAACCACACTTTCCTTCCCATGCAACGACTGGCTCTGGCGGTCGTGGGTCTGCTCACGGCCGCTCTCTTCGTTTACCTGTTCACCTTCGGCGACCGCACGCCGTGGCTGTTTGTCATCGGCATCGGACTGGGCATCAGCCTTTACCATGCCGCCTTCGGATTCACCGGAGCCTGCCGCCGAGCCATCCTGCAGCGGGACATATCCGGCATCACGGCGCAGATTGTCATGCTGGCGACAGCCATGCTGCTGTTTGCCCCGGTGCTGGCGGCCGGACAGGTTTTCGGCCAGGTTGTTACCGGGGCAGTAGCGCCGGTGAGCATCTCCATGGCCTTCGGCGCCCTGATATTCGGCGTCGGCATGCAGATGGGCGGCGGCTGCGCCTCGGGAACCCTGTTCACCGTGGGCGGCGGCAACCTGCGCATGCTGTTGGTGCTGGTGTTCTTCTGCATCGGTACTTTCTGGGCGAGCCTGGACATGCAGTGGTGGACCGGCCTGCCGGGCCTGGGTCCCGTATCCCTGGCACAAGAGGTGGGGATGTGGCAGGCGGTGGTCCTGCAGATGGCCGCCCTGGCGCTGATTTACGGCTTCCTTCGTCTGATTGGCGGGCGCAACCGGAGTGGACTGTGGTGGCAACACGGTTTCGACTGGAGCCGGTTGCTGCGCGGGCCCTGGCCGCTGCTGCTGGGCGCCGGCGCCCTGGCGCTGCTCAACTGGCTGACACTGCTGGTGGCCGGTCACCCCTGGTCGATCACCTGGGGCTTCACCCTGTGGGCGGCGAAAGCGGCGCTGCTGCTGGGCTGGGATCCCGCCACCAGCCCATTCTGGACGGGGGGATTTCAGCAGGCGGCGCTGGCGCGGCCGTTGCTGGCGGACACCACCTCGGTAATGAACATCGGAATCGTCGTCGGTGCGCTGAGCGCCGCGGCCATGGCCGGTAAGCTCAAGTTTAGCGCCCGCATGCCTTTGCTTTCAGTGACCGCCGCCATTGCCGGCGGCCTGCTGCTCGGCTACGGGGCAAGACTCGCCTATGGCTGCAACATCGGTGCGTTTTTCAGCGGCGTCGCCTCCACCAGCCTGCACGGATGGGTGTGGATCGTGGCGGCGGTGCTCGGCAACGTCATCGGTGTGCGCCTGCGGCCGTGGTTCCGGCTGGCCGAGGCCTGACGGCTTCGGCGCGCCCAGTTCAACCGGGACGGCCCCGGGACGCCATTTACAACCTCACAAGCGACGGGTACCCTCTCGGCCTCCTTTGCGGGCCGCCCGTACGTGATGCCGAGTACGTACATGGCATGACGTTCGCCCCAGCCAGACGAGACGCACGCCAATCATGATGATGTCAGAACCCATGCGCCATTCGGACCGTCATCCGCCCCGCCCCCGGTTCCCGTCAGCGGTGGCGGCTGTGTGCCTGACCCTGGTCGTGGCCGCCTGCGACGAGCAGGTGGTGGAACAGGAAGCCGTCGTCCGGCCGGTCAAGGTGCACGTTATCGGCAAAGCGGACGCTTCAGCCCGGCGGGAGTATCCGGGCAGCATCCGCGCTTTTCAGCACGCCGACATGGGATTCGAGGTCGCCGGCCGCATCGAGGAGTTCTACGTCAAGGAGGGCGACGAGGTGGTACAGGGAGAAGTGCTGGCACGCCTCGATCCACGCGACTACGAGGCCGATTTGAAGGCCGCCCAGGCCAATCTGCGCAAGGCCCAGTCCGATCTGCGGCGCAGTAACAACATCTATAAGGAAGACCCGGGCGCGATTTCCAGGGAAACCATCGACACCCACCAACGGGCGGTGGACGTATCCAAGGCAAGTCTCGCGATTTCCCGGAAGGCGGTGGAGGACACGAAGCTGCGCGCGCCATTCTCAGGACGCATGGCGCGCAAGCTGGTGGAAGACTTCCAGAATGTCCAAGCCAAGGAACCGGTGCTGATCCTTCAGGACACTTCGACACTCGAGATCGAAATCAACGTTCCAGAGCGCGACGTCGCCCAGGCTCCAATCAACCGGGAAAATCAGGCGGTGCAGAATCGCACCCAGCCGAAGGTCATCGTCAGCGCACTCCCCGATCGCAAATTCCCCGCCTGGATAAAAGAGTTCGCCGCGACCGCGGATCCGGTAACACGCACCTTTTCAGCCAAACTCAATTTCAAGAACCCCGGTGATGTCAACATCCTGCCGGGAATGACGGCGCGGGTGCAGATAACGGTGAACCCGGAGCGTGCCTGGTCGGTGCCGGTGAGCGCAACCCTGGCCGACGACAGCGGCAACCCCTTCGTGTGGAAGATGGATCCTGATTCCTTAGCCGTCAGGCGGGCAGCGGTGGAGCTGGGGGACCTGTTCGAGGACAGAGTCAGAATCACGGCCGGCCTGGAAGAAGGGGACATGGTGGTGATTTCCGGTGTCAACGCGCTGCGCGACGGTATGGTCGTTCGAATCTTGGAGCCATAGCCGCCGTGGCCGCCGCCTCGTAATGAATCTCGCCGACGTCGCGCTGCGCAACCGCACCACGACCCTGGTGCTCACCATGGTGCTACTGGGCGCCGGCATCCTTTCCTTCGGCGGCCTGGCGCGGCTGGAGGATCCCGAGTTCACCATCAAAGAGGCTCTGGTCATCACGCCCTATCCCGGCGCCACCGCCGCGGAAGTGGAAGAAGAGGTCAGCGACAAGATCGAACAAGCCGTACAGCAGCTCGGTCAACTCAAAGAGGTGGAGTCGAAGTCCGACCGCGGCCTTTCCACCGTCACGGTGCGCATCAAGGACAAGTACGACAAATTCGCCCTGCCCCAGGTGTGGGACGAGCTGCGCCGCAAGGTGAGCGACGTGCAGGGCCAGCTGCCCCCGGGAGCCGGCCCATCCATCGTCAACGACGACTACGGCGACGTGTTCGGCGTGTTCGTCGCCATCTACGGCGACGAGTACAGCTACGCGGAGCTCAAGGAGTACGCGAAGTTCCTGCGCCGGGAGCTGCTGCTGGTTCCCGACGTCTCCAAGATCACGCTGTGGGGCGAACGCACCGAGGCGGTGTACGTGGAGCCGAACCGCGATCGCATGTCGCAGCTCGGCATACACCCCAGGCAGATCGTCGACGGCCTGCGGGACAAGAACATCGTCTCCGATGCCGGGCGCATACGGGTGGGCCCGTCATTCATCGCCGTCGCGCCCACCGGCACCTTCGAATCGGTAGAGGAGTTCGAGGACCTGTTGCTCAGCGGCGTGAGCGAATCCGGCAAGGGCCAGATCTATCTCAGGGACGTGGCCGACGTGCGGCGCGGCTACGTGGAGCCGCCCACCCGGGTGCTGCGCTACGACGGCCATCCGGCCGTCGGCCTGGCTATTTCCACGGTGAGCGGCGGCAATGTCGTGACCATGGGGGCGGCGGTGGAGAAGCGTGCCAGGGAATTATTGCCACGCACACCGCTGGGCATCGAATTCGGCATCGTCTCGCTGCAATCCGAGGCGGTCACCATCGCCATCGACAGCTTCCTGGTGAGTCTGTTCGAGGCAGTAGCCATCGTCATCGTCGTGTTGCTGGTATTCATGGGGGTGCGCAGCGGCCTCATCATCGGCTTCGTGCTGGCGGTGACCATCTGCGGCACATTCATCTTCATGGGCCCCTGGGACGTGGCCCTGGAGCGCATTTCGCTGGGCGCCCTCATCATCGCCCTGGGCATGCTCGTAGACAATGCCATCGTGGTGGTCGACGGCGTGCTGGTGCGCACCAAGAGGGGACAGGACGCCGCCGAGGCAGCCAGGGAAGTGGTGGCGCAGACCTCGATGCCGCTGCTCGGGGCGACGGCGGTGGCCATCATGGCGTTCGGCGCCATCGGATTGTCCGAAGACGCCACGGGGGAATTCTGCCGGTCGCTGTTCCGGGTGGTATTCATCTCCTTAGGCCTCTCCTGGATAACGGCGGTAACGTTGACACCGCTGCTGTGCGTCATGTTCCTGAAGCCGGCGAAAGTCGACGCGGGCGACGGCCAAGCCGGGGAGTCCGACCCTTACCCCGGCGCCCTGTACTCGGTTTACCGCCGTTTCCTGCTGTTAGCCATTCATTTTCGCTACGTCACGGTGCTGGTGGTCCTGGCCATGTTCGCGTTCTCCCTGTGGGGATTTCAGTACGTGGACAAGACCTTCTTTCCGAGCTCCACCCGGCCGCAGTTCATGATCGACTACTGGCTGCCCCAGGGAACCCACATCGACAAGACCATGGAGGAAGCCGCCCACGTGGAGAAGTATCTGCTGGGGCTCGACGGTGCCAATCATGTGACCACCCTGGGCGGTGCCGGCGGGCCGCGATTCCTGCTCACCTACAGTCCCGAGAAGCTCAACAGCGCGTATCTGCAGTTCCTGGTGGACGTGGACGACTACACCCGGATCGACGGCTTGATCGCGCAAGCGGAGCAGGAGCTCCCCGGGCTGTTCCCCGACGCGGAAGTTTACGGCCGCAAGTTCATTCTCGGCCCCGGCGGCGGCGGTAAGCTTCAGATCCGCTTCAGCGGACCGGCACAGGATACCCTGCGGGCCCTGGCCACCCAGACCATGGATATCCTGTACGAGGACGGCGGCGCCAAAGCCGTTCGCACCGACTGGCGCCAGCAGGTCAAGGTCGTGCGGCCGGTGGTCGCCGAGGAGGAAGCCAACTACGCCGGCGTCGCCACCCCGGATGTGGCCATGACCGTCGCCATGAGCTTCCAGGGGCAGACCGTGAGTGTCTACCGGGAACGCGACGAGCTGTTGCCCATCATCATCCGCGCACCCGAAAAGGAACGCAGCGACATCGCGAGCATTCAGAACATACAGATCTGGAGCCCGGCCGCGCAACAGAATATTCCGCTTCGCCAGGTGGTCTCCGGATTCGACACCGACTTCGAGAACGAGATCGTCCAGCGCCTCAACCGCAAATCCACCATCACGGTGCACGCGGATCCCAAATTCGGCAGCTCCAACGTGCTGCTCGGCCGCATACGGCCCAAAGTCGAGGCCCTGGAGAAGGGACCCGACTACGAGATCGAATGGTGGGGCGAGTACAGAGACTCCACCCGCGCCCAGGCGGGCATCGCCGCCAGCCTGCCGTTCTTTTTGCTGAGCATGGTGTTGGTCGTCATCGGCCTGTTCAATGCCCTGCGCCAACCCCTGGTGATCTGGCTGTGCGTTCCCCTGGCCCTCATCGGTGTCACGGCCGGGTTGCTGCTCACCGGGCAGCCCTTCGGTTTCATGGCCCTGCTCGGCTTCATGAGCCTGTCGGGCATGCTGATCAAGAATGCCATCGTGCTCATCGACGAGATCGAGGTTCAGAAGAAGCAGACCAGCGACGTCTTGAAGGCGATCATCGACTCGGGCTTGAGCAGGCTTCGGCCCGTGTCCATGGCCGCCCTGACGACGGCGCTGGGCATGACTCCGCTGGTGTTCGATGCTTTTTTTGTCGCCATGGCGGTGACCGTCATCTTCGGCCTGATGGTCGCCACGGTGCTTACAATGATCGTGGTACCGGTGTTCTACGCGATTCTTTTCAGGGTTCCCTATGCCGGCCCGTCCACGGCCTGAGGGGCAATTATTGTGCTAAAGTCGAGCCGTTACCGGACCATAGGTTGCGGCGCGGCCCGCCAGCCATGAGCGCGGGAGAGACCAGCAGTGACTGACCAGCAAGGCACGAGCGCGGCCGAGATCAGCGTCGATACGGACAACCTCCACCGGGAGGAAGTGTTTACCGATTTGCATGCCGCGTCCATCCGGCGCCTGACGCCGGTAAAGGCCGACGGCAGCACGGATAGCGGCCGCGATGTCCTCTATATCGGCGAGACCAACCTGATGACGCAGATGGGGCCGCTGCCGGTTCAGTTTCCCATCGAGGCCAAATCCCTGGACGACGCCTTCAACCAGTTTGCCGAGGGCGTCAAGCAGGCCGTCGAGCGCCTCAATGAACGCGCCAAGGAGATGGTACGCGAGGAGAGCTCGCGGATCGTCGTTCCGGGCGCCACGCCGCCGGGACCGGGCGGCGCGGGCGCGCCGGGCATGAGACCCGGCTCGGGCAAGTTTCTGTTCGACAAGTAACGTCGCACCCGGCCCGGTGCGGCCGATAAGAAAGGGTCAAGGTTCCCCACAATTGCGAGCGGTCACAATCGTATTTCAGGCGGAAGCGGCAGCGTTTGGTCGCACTCTGCGTGGAACTGCTCGCTGCGCCGCACCGTCCGCATCCATTCGTAGAACAAGCCCTTCAATCCCACTACGATGACACCCGCGGCACGCATGCGTTGCAAACCGTAGGCATGGTCCGGTCCCGGCGAACCGATGGCATCCGCCACCACTGCCACACGAAAACCCTGCTCCAGAAGGCCGAGCGCCGACTGGCAGATGCATACGTCGGTTTCGAGTCCAACCAGAATGGCCGTATTCCGTTTGCTGTCGCCCACGGACTGCAGAATGCTCTCCTCGGCGGCCAGCCCGAAATGCATCTTGCCGAGAACCGGCGTCCCGGGTGCGAGCGCGCCGGCGACAGCGGGGTGCACGGTGCCGCTGCTCGAAATGTCCTCGGCCATCACCACCTGCGGCACCCGTGCCCAGCGCGCTACGCCTGTCAACCAGCAGATCCGTTTGAGCAGAATCGCGGATTCAGCCTCGGGAAGCTTGCCGAGAAAACTCTCTTGGATATCGATAAGCACCAATATGGAGTCATCGACGTCGATGAGCAGACTCTCGGACATGGCTCTCCGGCAGGTGCGAGACCGTGGCTGGTCCCTCGTGAGATCAGCCGGCATATTACACCGGAATCACTATCGAAAGCGGGACTGTCTGCTGCCATAATGCCGGGCTTCGAATGCCGAGTCAGCCAGTCGAGTAACGAGCCCAGCATCCCATGAGCACCGCCAAGGCATTCGCGCCGGGCAATGTTTCCGGCGTCTTCAAGATCATCCCCGACGAGGATCCGGCGAAAATGCATTCCCTCGGCATGGGATTTACTGTCGCCGACGGAGTAACGGTAACCGTCACGGAAAGCGAATCCACCAGCGTGCATTTCAACGCCGATCCAATCGAGTTCGCCACCGTTCGCACGGTTCTCGCGAAGCTCACCAGCGCTCGCGTGCGTGTCGAGATCGAGACCGACCTCCCTTTGAGCGGCGGATTCGGATTGAGCGGAGCCTCCTCCCTGGCCACCGCGTTTGCCGTCAACGCGCTTCTCGACCTGGGGCTCAGCGAGAATGCGCTGGCTATGGCCGCACATGTTGCCGAAGTAGAAAACCTGACCGGACTGGGAGACATCGCGGGACAATTCAATGGCGGCTGCCTCATCAAGCTGGTGCCTGGCGACCCTCTCGCGGCGCTATCTCTTCCGGTGCCCGAGCAGATCGTCCATTACCGCTACTTCAGTGCCATCAACACCAAGGATGTCATTGGTAATCCGGAACAACGGGAGCGCATCAATGCAGCGGCAGACACGGCGCTCATTGAATTGGCGCGCCTCGCGGATCGCGACGAAACCGAGTTCGCCAGTTACATCGGCGTCGCGAAAGAATTCTCGGTACAGAGTGGCCTGCTTTTGGACGACGATGTCAAAAGCGCTATTCGCGAATGCGAACAGACCGGCGGAACTGCCTCCATGATCATGCTGGGCAACGCCGTGTTCAGCGACGTCCCGTTCACCGGCGCCAAAACTACCCGGCTGGCAAAACGCCGCATAGAGCTGCTTCGGTGAGCGACGTTCCCAAGAGCCATCCTCGCTACGAATCCCTGCGACTACGCGAGGCAATCGTGGCGGGCGTGAAAAGAGGTGTCACTTCCGAACACGGCCTCATTGCCCATGGCCGCGGAGAAGCGTACGACTACCTGCTCGGCGAAAAGACTCACGACTTTGCTCTTGCGGCTATCGACGCGGCCGCGCAGCTGCTGACGAGCGCCAGCCATCCGGTTATCTCGGTAAACGGAAACGTCGCGGCACTGGTGGCGGCGGATCTCGTCCGCTTGAGCGAGGCGCTGGGCGCACCGCTGGAAGTCAATATCTTCCATGCATCGAAGCAGCGGGAACAGGCGATCCGAAGCTGCCTGCAGAAGCACGGCGCCGGCGAAGTGCTGATGCCCAGCACCGACGCCGAGCTCGATTTCATCGATTCCAACCGAAAGTACGTACACCCCGAGGGGATCTACAAGGCGGATGCCATATTCGTACCCCTGGAAGACGGGGATCGCTGCCAGGCACTGCGTCAGATGGGCAAAGCCGTTGTCACAGTGGATCTCAACCCCATGTCGCGAACATCGCGGGCTGCGAGCATCACGATCGTGGACAATGTCGTGCGCGCGCTGCCGCTCTTGCTGGAGAGCCTGCGAGGGCTGGCGGCGGACAACGGACGGCACAGCGCGGAGTTCGACAATCTGGCCCACCTTGCCGCCGCCGAGCGGGAGATCCGCTCCCAGGGTTCCTGATCCGCGACCCGCAGCCATCGCGCTGGGGCCACCAATTGTAACCAACCGGTGATCGGGCTGTGCTCCCGATCACAACATGGCGGATTGGATCGCCCCAGCGTTTGCACGAATAGCCACGAAGGGCTAAATAAACTGGTTGAGGCGCGAGATCCGTGAGCCGAGCCAAGCATCAGCTTCAAACCATGTCTACCCGGCGTTTTTGCGGAATTCGGCACGGAACAGGAGAACGGCCGTGAGCAACAAGTCCAAACCGACAACCTTCTTACTCTGCTACTTCCTAGGCGGGCTCGGCGTCCACCGCTTCTACCTGGGGAAGTTGCTCACCGGCATCTTGATGTTGCTTACCGGTGGCGGGCTCATGATCTGGTGGCTCGTCGATCTCTACCGAATCGTCACAGGACGATTCAAGGACAAGCAGGGTAAGAGCTTGAGTGTGTCGCAACCCTTCGCCGACCAACCGAACGCAGGTTTCTGGGTACGCTTCTCAGCCTTAACGGTGGACGGCCTGATTCTCGGGCTGGTTCAGTTCGTGTTCATCTATCTGCCGTTGATGGCGTATCTGTACAACACCGGCATGTTTACGGCACCTGACCCGGCGATGGCTCTTATGGCAGTTTCCCCCATTCTGACTCTCGCCCAGGGTGCGGTGCTGATTCTGTCTGTAGGCTACTTCGTCGCGCTCACGGCGGGGAAACATCAGGGCACTTACGGCAAGCGCAGCATGGGAATTTATGTGCGCAAGCGCGATGGCGGCCGTGTATGGATTGGGCACTCGCTGGTGCGTTTCGTCGGATACATCATCTCCTGGATCCCCTTCGGCCTCGGTTTCCTCATGGCCGGATTCCAAAAGAACAAACTCGCCCTGCACGATCTGATTGCCGGCACCGAGGTCGCCTACGGAACACCGTCGGCAGAAGGCGCCGCCGTGGACCACGAAGCAGTAACGGAAGTCGCGCCAGTCGAGGAAGCCGAGGAAGTCGCGCCAACCGAGCCAACTCCGATGCCGGTAGGAATCGACACGGTTCGCCCGAGCCGGGTACCGGAAATCCTGGTCGGTACGGGCGTGCTTCTCATCGTGGGTGCGGTGGCGCTGTCCTATATGCGCTGAATCGCTCCAGCGCCAATTCAAAAGGCAAGACATTCGCAGTAGAATTCCGCGGTGATGATGAAATCCCGCCCCTGCCTGTTCGTCTGCCTGTTTGCATCTGTGCTCGCCTTCTTGCTGCTGCCGTTGCAGGCCGCAACCTTGACCTCGAGCGATGGCAAGCAAACGAAAATTGGCGGGATCGTCTGGAAGTGGCAACGCACGGCGTACAATAACGATACCCGGATCGAGCCACCGGATTCGTCGCACTATACCATTCTGCTGATGCCGGAAGGCCATCTCAGCGTTCGACTCGACTGCAACACCGGCGGCGGACGTTACACGCTCGACGGCAGCTCGCTGGTCTTGAATCTGACCCATACGACCATGGCTGCCTGCCCACCGGACTCGTTGGCGCAAAAATTCATGAAGGATCTGGCCGCGGCGAGGATCGCATTCTTGCGCGACGGCGAACTTTATCTGGACCTCATGGCCGACTCGGGCACGATGAAGTTCGCCCGCTGAGCGGGTTTAGTTGCAGCTTGGCTTGTTACCCTTTGCACGCGCATTGTTGTAGGTGTGCAGAGCATCGGCCATGTGACTCAGCAAGTCGTCGATGCGCGTGCTGCCGGCAGGATGCGTAGACAGGAACTCAGGCGGCGCTCCACCGCCGGACTTTCCCATGTTCTTCCAAAGCTGAACACTCTGTCGAGGGTCGAAACCGGCCTCGGCCATGAGTTCGAGACCGATGATGTCTGCTTCGGACTCGTGGCTGCGGCTGTAGGGCAGGAGGATACCGATCTGCGCACCGAGACCAAGGGCCTGCATGGACGCGGTGTCCAGGTAACCCGATCCGGCTGCAACGGCGAGAGCGACGCTGGTGAGCTGCTGCTGCGACATGCGCTCATTGCCATGCTGGGCAAGCACGTGACCGACCTCATGACCCAGTACCGCGGCCAGCTGGTCCTGATTCTCCGCGACCTTCAGCATGCCCGTATAGACGCCCATCTTGCCGCCCGGCAGGGCGAATGCATTGGGATTTTCGTCCTTGAACACGACGACCTCCCAGTTGGTGCTGTTATCCGGCAACTCGTCGGTGATGGCGGTCGCGACGCAGCGCACATAGTCGTTGATGGCGGGGTCCGTTTCCACGGTCAGCTGTGTGCGCATCTCCTCGAACGCCTGCACGCCCATGGCGTCCAGCTGATCGGCGGGGAAAACCAGCAGCTGGCTGCGGCCGGTGGGTGAAGTGCCGCAACCCGCCAAGGCCCCGGCCACCAGCAGTGTGACCAGCAGGGCCAGAAACGTCCCCCACGAGCGTCGTGGTTTCAATTGAATCGGCATTCCACACATTCTAATGCCGCCAGCAGCACTTTCAACGGATGGCGCAATCCGGCGGGAATCGCCGATCAGCCTGCAACAGCTCCGAGATCTGGAAATATCCCGCATAGGATTCAGCAAAGCCGGTGGTCTGCTTATCCGTCGGCCGCCCTGACACAAGCACATAAATTCGACCATAGGGGCGCGCGGCGAGTTCCCCGTGGCGCTTTCGCAAGCGAGCAGCGATTTCCCGGTTGACGGGCCTGGTCCAGTAGATGTTCGTCGATCCGCAGGGCTGGAAGCTGCGCGCCTCGTGCCCGAAGACATAGGCGCCCGCCACGCGCCCGTCCTCGTCCCCGTAGACGGCCATGGCCAGCAGCGCCTGGAAAACGGCCAGCGTTCGCAGCAAAGCGATCAAGGGTGCCGCGTTCTCGATTCCAGGTATTCTTTCAGAGCAAAGGCGTTGTTCAGCCGCTCTTCCCTGGAGCCGAAAAGCAGTGTCACATCGTCTTTTTCGGCATGGGAAATCAGTTCACCGACAGCGCCTGCGTTCTCATCGAGCTCGGCGTGGTAGCGGCTCTTGAAATCCGGCCACTTCCCGGCATCGTGCCCGTACCAGCGACGCAGCTCTGTCGATGGCGCGATCTCCTTCATCCACATGTCCACTGCCGCCTTTGCCTTCGACAAGCCGCGCGGCCACAGGCGGTCAATCAGTATTCGCTTCCCGTCGCCGGGAGCCACGACTTCGTACACGCGCTTTACCTGAATCTTCACTGGCCGGAAGCCACCGGATGTCGTTCATCAATCCATGTCGATCATGGAGCAATCGGAGGCAGGTTACTAGTTTCCGGCTGAGCTGGCGACGATGTCGCCCTCGAAGGTCAGATAGATCGTCAGGGTCTGTGGATTATTGGCCGCGAACTGCACCTCCTTGTACTCCCAGATCTCGCGACCGTTGAACACCTTCTTGGCGTCCGGTTGGCCGAGCTTGCCGACGACTTGGGACTTGCTCTTACCCATGATGACCGTATCGCCTACTGTAAACGTCTTTTTTCTGATGCTGCCCGGTTCTTGCCAATCCGACAATCCCTTTGCAACACTAACGGACTTTCTCATTATGTCTTCGGGAATCCAGCTGATTTGATACTGCCTGCCGTCTCTCAGATACAGCTCCGGGCAAAGACGCTTGTCGCCATCGACCTTGACAGCATTCGGATACAGCCAATGGTCATCACCGTTGTGGAAGTACTTCGCGGCCGGATGTCCCACCAGCGCGACTATTTCTTCGGCGGTTCCTGCGCCCACTTTGTCGAACAGCCGGATATCGATCGTTCCAGCGATTGGTTTTTCCTGGCCATTGGTGGATCGTCCGGGGTTTTTTGATTTCCCGGACTTCAGCTTGATGGCGTCCGGCGCACAGGGCGTCTGACTGAACACGACTCCTTCCTTGGTGTTGCACTTGTAGATCGACCCGGCGAATACCGGGGCCGCACCGAGCAAGAATCCCATGGCGAGCAAAATCACCGTCCTCATGTGGCACCGCCTCGAATGTCTCGATTGATTGAATCCCGTAAGTGTAGTATCGCGGCCCCGGTCCATCCGCTCCCGAATGGGGCACGATTCTCAGTCGTGGCAAGTCGATCCGGTCTTAGTGCGGCGCAGCGCGGCAATGAGCACCCGCTTGGTTGCGGCATGAATCGTGGGATCCTGGCTTTCCCGTGGCCCCGCGACATTCAGAGTCCCGGGCCGCAGGCGGACCAGCCAGTCGTACAGCTCAGCCGACGCGTTTAGTTCTGAAATCCGGTCCAGATCCAGGTGCAGAAGCGGCTTTGCGAGCTTGCGGGCGATCGCCTCCGTGAGTGCCGTTCCGCCGCTGAGGGCTCCGTGGGAGAAGATGACGGTCGCGTCCGAGCCGCGCACGTTGAGCTCGGTGCGAACGGCGGGCAGCTCGGACTCCGCCTCCTTCAGGTTCCCATAGCGATGGGGAATGATTCCGTCTTCTGCCTGCCGTCCGCGAGGAACCCATCCGCCTGCGTCCAGTCCGAGCTCCAGAGCGGCGTCCAGGGCGGCGCGATCCGCGCCTGTCTGTCCTCCGGAAACGATTCGCATGGCGACTCCGCGGGCTGGGGCGGGCCGTTACCGGGCGCCGGACATCAGATGAAATCGCTCTCATTGAAGAACGACCCGGATTCGCTCATGAAGCTCCTCCATCCGGGATAAGTCCTGAGCTGTAAAACGTTTCCAGGATCTTCTTATAGGGTGTCAGGTCGAACCCCTTTTGTTTCAACCAATCCTTACTGTAGTAAGTCTCCAGATACCGGCCCCCACTGCCGCAGATCATGGATACGACACTTCCGGTCTTTCCCTGCCTGTTGAGCTCAGAAATGATTTGAAATGCTGCGTACACGTTTGTTCCCGTGGAGACACCCCACTTACGGTTCAGAAGCTTTTCGAGGAAATGGATGGTTGCGTACGCCGCTTCATCCGGAACTTTGACCATTCTGTCGACGATGGGTCGTACCTTCCGATATCGATCCGCTGCAGATCCCGTAGAGAAACAGAGACCGGGCCAGCCGGTGCTTCAAACTTCCGGTCGGATGGGTCGATTCGTCTTTCAGATAGAGATCTATGCTTTCGATGGAGGGAAGTTCGCCCTTGATCAGATGGGTATCGGCGGAACGTTGGAAATCGGCTTCGATCGTCGCGATCGCCCGATTGCTCCAGTCTCGCATAAGCCGACCCGGCACCCCGTTCGTGTTGTTAATCATGGGGCCGCTCACGATAGTTTCGGAGCTCTTCGAGCAACCAATCCCGTGTCAGCACCGCTGGTTCATCCTTGCAAAAGACTCGGTAATATTTGCCACTCATCGTGCTCTTGGACGCAGAGTATTCGATGAAGTCCTCCGAGGTTAGAATCTCATCCCGAAAGTACTCGTACTTCCTTCTGACATGCGAGTAGGCATCTTCGCTCTCGTATCTTTTCCCGTTTCGTTCCATCGCACAACCGCTGTTCCGAAAATAATCGAGAAGATGGAGGACTTCGTGGCGATCGGCATCGGGAACGTCGGAGCGTGCATCGATGGACAACAATGCCATGACTGCAATCGTCACTAAGACGGCTTGGCGTATCATCTCTTCAGGCATACTTGGCCAACAACTTATCCAGATGGTTGGCGAAAGATTTGCGGTCATTTTGGCTCAATGCCGGTGGCCCACCTGTATTTACTCCACTGGCTCGCATGGTATCCAAGAAGTCTCTCATATTCAGACGGGCTCCTATACTGTCCGCTGAATACAGCTCGCCACGAGGACTGAGCGCATGGCCTCCCTTTTTGATCACGTCCGCCGCCAACGGTATGTCACTGGTGATTACAAGATCGCCTTCGTCGAGCCTTTTGACTATCTCATTGTCGGCCATATCAAAACCAGGTGTTACTTGAAGCATTTTGATGTGGCGAGACGGAGGTATACGCACAGATTGATTGGCTACGAGGGTGAGCTGCAACCCGGTACGCTCTGCCGCTCTGAACAGAATATCCTTGATCACCACTGGGCATGCATCCGCGTCAACCCATATTTTCATTACATGCCACTTCTTTTTTGCTTGGTGAAGTCACCGTAGCACTCCGAACACCGCGACACACAGCAACAAGCCCAACGCGACCTGCCTGTAAAGTTTATCGTTAGCCTTCCGGTGTCTCTAAAGGGCCAAACAGGATCGCGAATACGGGTGCCATTAGCATACCTGAGCCAACTCCCACAAACCCCCGCATGAAGCCGGCTACTGCAGTCACGCAAGCTGCAATCAGGAGGCCTGTGTTTCCGACGATATCTGCCAGTCCCAGGAAAGTCATTTGGGCTCTTACTCCGCGCGCAAGGCATCCAGGGGCTGCAATCGAGCTGCATGGCGTGCTGGAAGCACGCCGGCAACCAGACCGATGAGCACAGCCAGTAACTCCGCAAGGAATGCGTATTCCAACGATGGGTGCACGGGCAACGACGGCACGAAAACCTTGATGGCCACTGCGAGGCCAAGACCAAGAGCAAGTCCTGCGAGGCCTCCAGCGGCAGACAGTAGCAGTGACTCGAATAAGAACAGATGCAGCACATGACTGCGGCGGGCACCGATGGCGCGCAGCAGTCCGACCTCGGCTCGTCGTTCCCGCACGGCGATAGTCATTATCGTGAGAATGCCAACGCCGCCCACGAACAACGAGATCCCCCCCAGGGCGGCTACCGCGAAAGTCAAAACGTCCAATACGGAACCCAGAACATCGAGCATCTGCTGCTGAGTGGTGATGGTGAAATCGTCGCTGCCGTGGCGGGCACGCAAAATTCGTTCGATGCCTGCGCGCACAGTATCGGCGGACGAGCCAGCCCGGTAAACCAAGTCGATTTCCATGAGACTTTCGCGGTTGAAAAGCTCGAGGGCTTTGCCCGCGGGCACGTACACAGCGTCGTCGAGGTCGAATCCCAGGAACTGGCCCTTCGATTCCATGACTCCGATGACCCGGTATCGATCGCCACCAACGCCCAGCCGCTGACCGAGCGGGTTGCGCTGGCCGAACAGCTCGCTGCGGACCTTTGCACCGAGAACGACGAAGGCACGTGCCGCCCGCTGATCGTCCGGCGGTAGAAAACGTCCCAAGGAGACGTCCATGCTCCAGACCTGCGGCAATTCCGACCCTACCCCGAGGATCGTGGTGCGGCGTGTGCGGCCATCGAACTCCACCTGGGCGTTGCCCTGCACAACCGGCATGGCCGCGACCACATGCTCGAGACGCCCCAAGGCCGCCGAGTCATCCAGGGACAGCGGCCGTACATTGCTGATCTGAGCTCCCGATATCCCGAAAGTCTCGGTCTTCCCCGGCGTGACGGCGATGATGTTGGTTCCGAACTGACTGAACTCCTGGAGCACGAATCGGTGCACACCCTCGCCGATGGAAGTAAGAAGAACCACCGCCGCGATGCCGACGGCGATACCGAGGGATGTCAACAGCGAACGGCTGCGGTGGGCGATCACCGCCCCGACTGCCAGGCGCGAAATGTCGGTCAGGCGCACCTCGCTACCTCCCCGCGAGCGCGGCTACCGGGTCTAGCTTGGCTGCGCGCCGCGCCGGCAAGACACCGAACAGCAGGCCCGTTGTCATCGCAACCAGGACCGCAGAGGCGACGGCCCACAGCGGCATACTCAATGGCAGCAGTGGATAGGCTCGGTCGACAAATCGAATTGCCGCGTAGCCAACCGCCACACCGACGGCCGCGCCCACTAGTGAGAGGATCGTGGCCTCTGCCAAAAACACGCGCATGATTGCCCCAGACGACGCGCCAAGCGCCTTCAGCAGTCCCACTTCCGTTGTGCGCTGTGAAACCGCTACCAGCATTACATTCATGATCAGTATGCCGGCCACCACGAGGCTGATGGAGGCGATGCCCGCAACCGTTAGCGTGAGTGCCGTGAAGATCTTGTCGAAGGTGGCGACAAGGGCATCCTGAGTGACCACGGTCACGTCGTCCTCACCTTCGTGCCGTTGGCGGATGATGCGCAGTATGTCTCTTTTCGCCCGTGGGATTGCCTCGTCACTGCGTGCCTCCACCAACACACGAAAAAGCGAATAGCTGTCGAATAACGCCTGGGCGGCGGCAACCGGAACGATTGCGATGTCTTCGAGATCGAGACCGATGGAACGGCCTTCGGACGCCAGTGTGCCGAGGACACGAAAACGGCGGTCACCGATACGCACCCAACGGCCGATGGCAGGACCGGCACCGAAAAGCTCGTGCTTGAGCTTTGCACCGAGAACACATACGGGCGAGGCGCGTCGCGGATGACTGGTGGAAAAAAAACGGCCACTCGCCATCTTCAAGTGGCGAACGTCGAGAAATGCTGCGGTGCTGCCGATAATCATCACCTCGCGCTCACGCTCGCGATAGGACACCCCCGCGGAGCCGACCGCGATGGGTGCGATACGACGAACGGCGCGACTGCGTTCCAACGCCAGCGCATCATCCAGGGTCAAATCCCGGGGCGTCTCACCAAGGAGCGGTGGCGGACCGCCTGTGGTCTCAGAACGGCCGGGCAGCACGATCAGCAGGTGGGTGCCGAGGGATTGGAACTCGCCCGTCACGAAGCGGCGCGCGCCCTCGCCAAGCGCTGTCAGCATAATGACGCTGGCGACTCCTATGCCCATGGCCAGCAACGTGAGCAGTGTGCGTGCGCGATATCCGAGGACACTGCCCGCGGCAAACTTAAGAACGTCTGTAGCGATCACTGGCTCTTGCCGGCGCCGCTGTCCGAAACGATCTTGCCATCGACTAAGCGGATCTGGCGCGGCGCCCTGGTGGCCAGCTCCGGATCGTGAGTGACCACCAGAAGGGTGATGCCGCTTCGGTTGAGCTTCTCGAGAAGCTCCACGGCATCCAAGCCGGAAGCGCGATCGAGGTTACCCGTGGGCTCATCGGCAAGTATCAGCTGCGGCCTCGTTACCGTCGCGCGGGCGATGGCCACGCGCTGGCGCTGACCACCGGATAGTTGGTTCGGGCGATGCTGAGCGCGATCGGTAAGTCCGTAAGCCTTCAGAACTTCGCTGACTCGCCCACGGCGTTCACCGGGCGCGACCTCGCTCAATATCAACGGCAGCTCGACGTTCTGCGCAGCGGTCAGTCGCGGCACCAGGTGAAAGAACTGGAATACGAAGCCGATCATTTCGCGCCGCGTGCGCGCGAGCTCATCGTCACTGAGACGCGTAACATCCGTACCTTCGAGCAGATAACTGCCGTGAGTCAGTCTGTCCAGAAGGCCGATCGCATTGAGCAACGTGGACTTTCCCGATCCCGAAGGACCGGTGATGGCGGCGTATTCGCCAGCCGCAATATCGAAGTCGATATCGTCAAGGGCACGCACGACCTGGTCACCGACAGTGAACAGGCGTTGCGCGTGACGAAACTGTATCACCCGCCCGGCGCCGCGTCCGCGGATTCGGGGGTTACTTGGGCACCGGCCTCCACTCCTTCACGGTCTACGGACACCACGATGCGCTCACCTTCTTCGAGGCCGGACAGCACTTCCGTGTAACGCCAGTTTGAAAGGCCGCTATCGAAGCGCCGTGATTCCAGTGTGCCGTCGCTATCCTTATAGACGAGCACCCGTGAATCTTCGAGGACCGCTTCCGTGGGCACGCGCAGCACCTTGTCGCGCTGCTCGAGTATGATCTCCACATCGGCAGTGTAGCCGGGCAGCAGTCCCAGGCTGTCCTCGCGGCTTGCGAACTCGATCTCCACCTCCACGGTGCGCGCCTGCTTCTCCACGTCGAGCACGTAGGGGGCAATGCGCCGAACCTTCGCGCGGCAAAGCCGCTCCGGGAAGGCATCCAGCGATACGCAGGCCGGCATGCCGGTGCGAATGGCGGGCGCATCGACCTCGTCGATGGGCGCCGCGACGTAAAGGCATCGGCTGTCGATGAGATCCACCGCGGGCGGTGTCGGGATGCCGGGCGGCGAAGGCGTGACATACTCACCGAGCTCCGCGTTGACCTCCGCCACGATGCCGTCAAAGGGCGCCCTCAACACGGTGCGGGCGAGAGTTGCGCGGGCCACGTCGGTGCTGGCGCGCGAGACTTGCCTGGCGGCACGAGCCGCCTGACACCCTGCCTCCCGCGCCTTTGCCTCCGTGGTCGCGCGATCCACGATTTCCTCCGAGACCAGCTTCCGAGACCCGAGCCGCTGCTGACGCTCCGCCTCACGCTTGGCCACCTCGGCATTCAAGCAGGCCTCCTGAACCCTGGCGCTGGCAGCCAGCTCCTCGCTCGCCGCCAGCTGCACCCGGGCCTCCAGATCCTCATTCCAGATAATCATCAGAATCTGGTCGCGTTGCACTTGGTCGCCTTCCCTCACCGACAGGCGTGCCACCTGGCCACCGGTGGCGGGCGAAAGGCGGGCGCGGCGACAGGCTTTTACCGTACCGGCCCGCGTGTTGGACACGAGGGCCTGAACCTCGCCGCGCTCGACGGGCACCAGCACGACTGCGATGGGCTCCGATTTCATGAAGTGCCGCGCAAGCATTGCTCCGAGCACGATGATTCCCGCTACGATAGTCAAACGCAGAACGTATTTCGGAAACTTTGCCATGGAGGTCAAACGCACCCAGGGACAGTGGCTGGTAACGACGATTGTACCGCCTACCGGCGGCGATGCTCGAGGTTCAGGGGACGGCCCGGGGTAAAGCCCCTTATGATTAGCGTGTCGGCAATTCGCAGTATCCTACGCGCGCACCAGAGTAATCATGATCCATGTCACGAACGACATCGCCCTCGGCGAAAACGAAATCGTGGAGCAGTTCATCCGCTCCTCGGGACCCGGGGGACAGAACGTCAACAAGGTCGCTACTGCCGTGCAACTGCGGTTCGACGTGGCGCGATCGCCGAATCTGCCGGAACCGGTTCGCGAGCGCCTGAAGCGTCTTGCCGGCCGCCGGCTGACCGGCGATGGCGTGCTGATCATCGACGCGCGCCGGTATCGTACCCGGGAGCAGAATCGGCGTGATGCGCTGGACCGGCTGGTCACGTTGGTGCGCAAGGCGGCAATCGCGCCGACGCCTCGTAAAGCGACGCGGCCAACAGCGGCATCCCGGCGCCGGCGTTTTGAAGGAAAGCAACGCCACGGCATTTTGAAACGCGGCCGGCGCAGGGTCAGGGACGTCGATGAATGACGAGCCCCGGATCAAATGACTTTTCGGCGGCGCCTGGTGGCTCACTTGCGTAGCTATTCTGAATCCCGACCTTGAGAAGCTCGCCAGCCTCCAGGATAGTGGTCACCGGCTTGCGATTGACGACCGAGATCGCCTCCGCCGACCATGGTGTCCCGACCCGCTCGGCGAGTTCCGCGATGGTCTCGCCCTGCTCGCCCTCGACGACCTGCAGTCGTGTCACCAGTATCTGCGAGCGCTCCTCATCGCCGAGAGGGCGGAAGCTGTGGGCGGATTTTCTCATGAGTTCCTCCGCAGCCTCGAAATGTTCCAGCGTCGCCACGCCCATTATCTGGTAGATGAGCCCGTCATACGCGATCCACGTCAATTCCATCTTCTGAATCTCGCTCTCGTCGCGGCTGAGCTGCACCTGATTCTTGGCCGCCTGCAATCCGTTGACGGATCCGAGTTCTGCGTCGGTGACCAGATCGACATTGAGCTTTTGCGACGCGACCCTCGCGCCTTCCATTGGATCTGTACCGCCGGCGACCAGGGCCAACATGACGAAGGTCTCCTCGTTCGGTGCCTTCGCGCCGACGAAACCGCTGGAATTGATACCTTCCCAGTCGGGTGGAAATGCGATAAGGAAGGCAAGCTCCGGGTGCACGAACCAGTTTTCATCGAAGAATCCTTTTCCAGGATCTTCACCTATGACCAGTCCCTCCAGCATCGCAAGCATGCCTTCTCGACTCTTGACTGAGGCAGGGCGTGACGCGGGGCTCAAGGATTTACTGTGCTCCCTGGTGAGCACAACGCGCTCCGCGGTTGCGGGATGGGAGTCGAAGAAACTTTGCTCGTGCACATTTTCGGGATCCAACGCTTCCGCGTTGGCCATGGTATCGAGCAGGTCTGCGAGACCGTCGGGCTCATAGCCCGCAAGTGCCGCCAGAGACTGACCGATCCGATCCGCTTCGCGCTCCTGTTCCCTGCTGTAGGGGGCGAGCACGAGGCCCGTTGTCGTCTCGCCGAGCTCCGAGATCGCCTCGCCGAGACCGGGGATAATCAAACCCGTCGCCCACCCGGCGATGTCGGTCCCCAGCCGAATCGGCGAGGTGACCAGGATCAGGCCTTGCCGCTCATCGGCGTGGTACTCTTCCACGTGGGCGATTTCGTGAGCGAGAATTCCCGCGAGCTCGTCTTCCGTATTGACCAGCACCAACGCGCCCCTGGAAATGAATATCTGCCCTTCCGGTAACGCCAACGCGTTGGGGATCGGCATGTCGAGAATATAAAACCGGAAATCGACATCGTTACGCTTTCCCTTCGCGCTGATTCTGCCGCCAATGCTTTCGACGTAGGTGAGCAGATCCGGATCGTTTACGAACCCGACGGTCTGTTCGAGCTCGAGCGTAACCTTCTCGCTCTCGGACAGTTCGACTGTGCCACGAGCACCATTGTTCCCATTCTGAGCACAGGCGGCCAGCAGGGCAGTGGCGAGAAGTCCCATCCAGAGCAGGCTGGACGCAGGACGCGCTCTGGATTTCGGGTCAGACGGCATATGGACTCCGGGCAATGGGG
>Ga0209980_10000198_pt1 | contig 31083 bp, 31 predicted proteins | sample CR02metaG_FD_183611 | JGI IMG/M metagenome (GOLD analysis project Ga0209980, IMG submission 183611) | Deep subsurface microbial communities from Mariana Trench to uncover new lineages of life (NeLLi) - CR02 metaG (SPAdes) (version 2) | ecosystem: Environmental > Aquatic > Marine > Ocean trench...
CAGCCATGGCGCGATTGGCGAGGCCATGCCCGGCATGTTGTCCGTGGCCAATCCGATCAGCGTGTCCATGCGCCCGTAATTGCCATTGAAGAAATCGATGTGACCGGTGCTTTCGAAGATTTTCGCGATGGCGACGCTGTCCTCGAAGGACAAGCCTTCCGCAAACGCCTCATCCACCGAGCAGCGAAACCCGACCAGGAAATCGTCGCCGACCTGCCGACGGATTTCTTCGAAGACCATCAGCCCGAATCGGCAACGGTTTTCCAGCGAGCCGCCATACCGATCTGCGCGTTTGTTGGTCATCGGCGACAGGAACTGACCGATCAGGTGGGAGTTGGCGAGGGTCTCAATCCCGTCGAGCCCGCCTTCCTTGCAGCGCTTCGCCGCCGCGCCGTAGGCCTTTACCACACGAGCGATGTCGTCCTCGTCCATCTCCTTGGGAAAGCTGCGGTGCAGCGTTTCCCGGATCGGCGACGGTCCGATGGTCGGCAGCCAGTTATCGGCGTAGGGCTCGCCGCGGCGGCCCAGATGGGTGATCTGACACATGATCGCCGTGCCCTGGGCATGGATCCGCTCGGAAAACTCCTGGAGATAGGGAATGATCCGATCGTCGCCCACATAGAGTTGTTGGAAAACCGACGGTGAATCCGGCGCGACGTTCGAGGACCCGCCGAACATCGTCAGTGCGATACCGCCTTTCGCTTTCTCCTCGTGATAGCGCTGGTAGCGTTCCTTCGGCAAGCCGTCTTCCTCGAGGCCGCAGGCATGGCTGGTGCTCATGAAGCGGTTCTTGAAGGTCACGTGCCGTATCGAAAAGGGCTGGAATAGCGGATCCAAGGCGGGTCCGTTCGCTGCTTCAGGTGACATGGGCGGTTTCTCTATCTGCGTTCGAGAATGGTTCAGGAGTTGTCATCGTTCTTCTACCGGTCGGGGTGGCGGGAGGCAAGCCGCTGTGGGTGCTTAACGTTTCGGCGGCGCCCGCTGGTCGAGGAGTGCATCGATCATTTCCATCAGAATGTCGACATCGCCAGCCGTGGGCTGCAGATCCACATGGGCGAGACCGTCGATGATGAACAGATCCGCGTGGCCGGCGGGGACGGACTCTGCCAGCGCGACACTCTCGGTGTAGGGAATGACGTTGTCGCTGCGCCCGTGAAGCAGCAGCAGGTGCCCGCGCAGGTCGTCCATCGGTTGCTCGGCGGGGTTCAGCGCCGTAATTTCCGCTCTCAAGGTTGCCGGCAGGCGCGCAAGCAAAGCCGGCACCCGCTCGGGGGTCGTGTTGGTGAGCAGCTCCAGAAGCGCGGCGCCGCCGGGGCTCAAGCTTGCCGGCGCCGGTACCTCCGACTCCCCCGCATTGGCGTAGATGGCACGCCGCGCCACGGCCTGAATGGCCAGGCGATCGGAAAGTTCGGGGAGCTTCTCGCTGACGCCGAGGGCGAATATCCACTTGCCCTTGTCGTAGGGCGTGGGAGTGTCTCTGTCGTCGCGCTGGGCGCCGGTGGTGTAGTAAGTGATCAGCCGCCGCAGATCTTGATAGCCGCCCACGGCGACGATGAAATCCACCCGCTCCGCTACCCGGGTATCCAGCGCCGCGATGAGCGCCGGTCCCACGGCAAAGCTGAAAGCGCCGATACCCATGGGAAGCCGCGCTTGCATCTCCGGCGCCGCCTCCAGGGTCTGGATGGCCGCCACCAGCACCTCCACGTCCTCGCTGCCCATGCGGTAGGCGCGAAAACCGGGAACATCGGGGATCAGCACCATGAAGTCGACCCGTGCCAGGGTGCGGGCCAGCGCCACCAGCCGCGGGTCATTTTTGCCGGCAATGGCGAGGCCGGGCACCAGAACGATCCCCGCGCGCACGCTGCCGGCCGGCAGGTAGAGATCGCCGCGCAGCTGCCGTCCATCGGCGCTCACGGACAACGTGCGAAAGGTCGGCTCGGGCGTGCGTTTCCGCAAGCGGCTGTCCCTGGTGACCAGATCTTCCAGCACCAAGCCCGCCTCGCTGTCGCCCAGGCGCAGCTGCAGGCAGCCGCCGGTGAGGGCCAGGATGATGGCGATGGCCAGCAGCGCCGAGTACAGCATGACCCGGCGCGCTCCTGGATTTCGTTCAGACAAGGTCAACATGCCGAGGGGCCCCCTGTTGGCCCGGCCAGAGTATGATCCTGGCTGTTCCCGATACAGGGATCCATGGCGAAATGCGCCGATGCCATGTCCAGCCAGGAGAGTCCATGAGCAGCAACAACAATCTCAGCCCCGACACCCTTCTTACCCAGGCAATGCACTACCTCGAGCCCGTCACTGGCGGCATCGTGCCAGGCATTCAGATGGCGACCACCTACGCCAGGGATCAGGACTACGAGCTGCGTGCCCCCGGCATTTCCTACGGGCGCGACAAGAATCCCACCTATCTGGTTGCCGAGAAAGTGGTGGCGGAGCTCGAGGGGGCCGCCGGCGCACTGTTGTTCTCGTCGGGTCTGGCGGCCGCGGCGGCGTTGTTTCACACCCTCGAGCCCGGTGACCATGTGGTCGCGCCGGTGATCATGTACCACGGATTGAGGGATTGGCTGAATCGGTTCTGTGAAAACTGGAAAGTCGACATCGACACCTTCGACGCCACCGTGGACGGTGCGCTGGCATCGGCGATCAAGCCCGGTCGCACGCGCATCGTCTGGATCGAAACCCCCGCCAACCCCACCTGGGACGTCACCGACATCGCCGCCGCCGCGGAACTCGCCCACGCCGCCGGCGCGCGCCTGGCGGTGGACTCCACGGTGGCCACGCCTCTTCTTACACGGCCTCTCGCGCTGGGCGCCGATTTCGTTTTTCATTCGGCGACCAAGTATCTCAACGGTCACAGCGATGTCATCGCCGGCGTGCTGGCGGCCAAGGAGGACGATGAGCAATGGCAGGCGGTGCACTTTCAGCGTGCCTTCGGCGGCGCCATCCTCGGGCCCATGGAGGCGTGGCTGCTGCTGCGGGGTATGCGCACCATGCATCTGCGCGTGCAGCGTTCTTCGCAAAGCGCCATGACCATTGCCCGCAAGCTCGAAGGACACGGGCGCATCGCGCGGGTGCTGTATCCGGGTCTCGAAAGCCATCCCGGACACGCCATCGCCAGGCGCCAGATGCAGGGCGGATTCAGCGGCATGCTGTCGGTGCTGGTGGGCGGGGACGCCGCGGCTGCCCGCGGGGTCGCTGCGCGCACCCGGGTGTTCGTGCCGGCCACGTCGCTCGGAGGCGTCGAGAGTCTCATCGAGCACCGCGCCACGGTGGAAGGCCCCAACAGCCCCGTCGCGCCGAATCTGCTTCGCCTGTCCGTCGGCATCGAAGACGTGGCGGACTTGATCGCCGACCTGGACCAGGCGCTGGAAGGTTGAACGCCGCCGGGGAGCGAACATGAGCGCACCGCGAGCAAAGGATGGCCTGGAGACCATCAGTGCCGAGCCGGAGGACTATCGTTTCACCTTTGAAGCGCACCCGACGCGCGTGCGGATCGCCTTCGACGGCGTCGCGGTGGCGGACAGCCGCCAAGTGCACGTGATGCGCGAAACGCGCCTGGCGTCGGTTTTCTATTTTCCCCGCGATGATCTCAACTGGGATCTGTTGCAACGGAGCGAGCATCGGACTTACTGCCCGTTCAAGGGCAATGCATCCTACTGGTCACTCGTGGTGCCCGGCCGACGGGCCGAAAACGCCGCCTGGAGTTACGAAGATCCCTTCGAGGCAGCGAGTCACATTAAAGACTACGTGGCTTTCTATGCCGATCTCGTCGACGTGATCGATGAAGGCGAGGATGCCATCCATGAGGAGACCGACGCATCGAAGCAGATACATACGAATCCACTGCTGGGGTGGCTGCTCAATGAAGCGCCCCTGATCACATCCAGCAAGGAGTTGACCGAAGCGTTCGCGCGCGAGCTGCAGAGAGTGGGCATTCCCCTGTGGCGGATGGCAGTCATCATTCGTACCCTGCATCCCCAGGTCATGGCGGAATCGTTGCGCTGGTGGGCCAAACGACCGCATGTGGAGGTGCTGCGCGTATCCTATACGGATGTGCAGTCGCCGCGGTTTCTCAACAGCCCCTTGGTGCCCATATTCGAAGGCGCCGGCGGTATTCGCAGGCGGCTGGACATTCCCCAACCGGTTCTGGATTTCGGCATCCTCGAGGATCTGCATGCCGAAGGCGCCACCGACTACGTGGCCATGCCCATGACGTTTCTCAATGGACAGATAAACGCGCTCACCCTTGCCTCCGATCGGCCCGGTGGCTTCAGCACCGCCGATCTCGGTCATGTGTACGAAATCCTCGCGTCGCTGGGGCGACTCTACGAGCTCCACAACATGCGCCGCACGGCCGTGACCCTGCTCGACACCTACCTCGGGCGGCACGCCGGCGAGCGCGTGCTGAAGGGGCGCATCAAGCGCGGCGACGGCGAGCGTATCGAGGCAGTAATCTGGTTCTGCGACCTGCGGGATTCGACACCGTTGGCGCAGAGCATGTCTCAGGAGGAGTTTCTCGGCGCCCTCAATCAATTTTTCGACTGCATGGCCGGCGCGGTGCTCGATCACGGTGGGCAGGTACTGCGTTTCATCGGCGATGCGGCGCTGGCGATTTTTCCGGTGGCGGATTCGGATGCAGCGGAACAGGCACGTACACTGGCCCTCGCCGCGGCAGTGGAAGCCGACGCCCGAATCGTCGAAGTCAACGAGAAGCGTGCGGTGAAAGGCTGGCTACCGCTAGCGTACGGACTCGCTCTGCATGTTGGCGAGGTGATCTACGGCAACATCGGCACCCGTGAACGCCTGGAGTTTACGGTCGTCGGTGAGTCTGCCAACTACGCGGCGCGCCTGGAGTCATTGTGTAAAACTCTCGGCAAACCGACGCTTGCGTCTGCCGAGTTCGCCCGGCATTTTCCCGATCGTTTCGAATCCCTGGGCAAACATACCATGCGCGGTATCCGAGAAGAGCAGGAAATTTTCGCGCTGAAGCTTTGAATAGTGTTACCGGTCGAGCGCCCGCATGGTCTCGGCGACGGCGCGCCTGGATTCTCCGCCCAGCTCGCCGCGGTCCGCGTCGAGCACCACCGGCACGTGGGTAGCATCGAGCCGGCCGAATACCTCGGTTACGAGAGTCGCGAAAACGTTATTGCGGATAAGATCGTGGGCGACAGCGGTGTCGTCCTGTGAGTAATGACGCGGGACGTACACGGGGAACCTGTGCTGCTGGAATCAGTGGTGGTGAGCCGCGATCCGAGCGTGCAGGTCACGGGCATCCGCGAGCAGCTTTTCCTGGAAGCTCTTCTGATCACCGCCGCTGCCTTTCCGCCGAAACATGAGCAACGCCTTGGCACCGTCCTCGGCGCTCTGCGCCATGGGTATGACTGCCGTGCCAAGCGTCACGGCCGGGCCGTCGGCGGGAGAAAGGGCCTCTTCGCAGTAGGTGATCTCTTCTGCCTCGCTCACCGCGGTGATGGTCGGGCAGTGCCAGGCGCATTGCTCGTCCTGGTGGGGCAGGACTTCGAAGCAGCGTTTGGCGAACCAGTCCGGCAGGGTCAGGGCGCGCCCGGCTTCGTTCAAGTACAGGAGCTCCATACGCTCGGAGACCACCGCGCAGGCGTCGCTCTCGTCTTCGAGGAACTCCCAGCGGAGGGTACTCTCGTCCTCGAGTATCCTCTGGGTGACGGGGATCTCACCGTGCATGATGGAGAATTTCCATAAGCGCTTGATCCTGCAAGAAACATTCCGTCGGCGGAGTTCCCGCAGCCAAGCCGGCAGTGTCTACGCTCCGCATAGCAATAATAGAGCGCCGCGAGCCGCTTGGCATCCCCCACGGGGCCTCACGGGCCGAGCGCCCGTGGTCAGAGGCGGGCCGCGGCGCTCTGCTGGTCGAGGTAGGAGGCGAGATGCGCGCTCAAGTCGCGGGCATCGTCGCCGGCGCCGTCGATGAGCGCCGACTTGCGGCGGCGCAGAAACTGGATGCCCATCAGGTACATGCCGGGAGCCTCGACGACACCGCCGTCGTGGCGCACGCGGCCCTTACGATCCAGGACCGGCAGGTCCAGGTACGAGTAGTCGGGGCGGAAGCCGGTCGCCCAGAGGATGGTCTTGATGGCGCCGGTGGTGAGGTCGAGAGCCAACGGCGGTGATGCTTCCACCTCTGTGGGCGCGAAACGGTGGGGTGGATCGACCCTGTCGTCGAGGCCGTTGTCGGTGGCCCATTCGTCGATGGTGTTCAGCAGCCGGTTCATCTTCAGGTCGGACAGCGCGCACTGATTCTTGAGCGAGCCCGAGAACTGCGCCTTGCCGTCGTTGATGCCGGCCAGGCGGCCGATGAGCTTCACACCGATGGCGGTCAATGCGTTGAGATCGGTCGTGCGCCGCTCGGGCGAGCCCGCCAGTTGCAGTGACGGTACGCTGCGGGCACGGTTGATGTCGTCGATCTCGTCGTAGCGCTCGTCGAGCACCCCGGCGGCGTCCATCCACCATTCAATGTCCCGGCCCCGATAAACCCGCGGCGCGCGGATGTGCTCGCCCACCGCCAGGGTCACGGGCCGGCCCGAGCGGTGGATCTCGTCGGCGAGCTGGATGCCGGTGGCCGACGCGCCCACCACCAGCACACCGCCTTCGGCGAGCTTGTCGGGGTTACGGTATGCGACCGGGGTCAGCGTGTTGATGGCCGGCGGTACCGCCTCGGCAATCGCCGGGACATGGGGGATATTGCACGCGCCGGTGGCGAGCACCACCGTTCGGCATTGCCAGTCACCCTGGCTGGTGGCGGCCTCGTAGCCGCCGTTGCCCGGACGCACGGATGTCACCTGGGTGTCGGTCTGAACCGGCGCCGAGATCACATGGGCATAACGCTCGATGAAGGCGATGGTCTCGGGCATGTCACGGTAGCCGTCCGGATCATCGCCCTCGTAGCCGTAGCCGGGCAGCCGGCTCTGCCAGTTGGGTGTCAATAGCCGCAGCGTGTCCCAGCGCTCGGTCTTCCACGTGTTCGCCACCTCGCCGCGTTCCAGGACCACGTGGTCGATGGAACGCTCGGTGAGGCAGCGGCTCATGGCCAGGCCGGCGTGGCCGGCCCCGATGACGACGGTGGTGGTGCGCACGGCACCTCGTGCCTGGAATCCCCCTGCGATGACTCAGTTGACCTCGACGGTGACGTTGGTGGGGTTGGCGATGATGTCGAAGACCGCCGAGCGCTTCTGGGATTGGGCGACGATCGCCTTGATCTCGTCATCGGTCGCGTCGGCGTCGATGTCGTAGTGCACCGTGATGCCGTCGAAGCCGCAGCGCACGTCGCTGTCGATGCCGAGGATCCCCTGGATGTCCATGGGACCCTCGAGGGTCGCCGATACCGAGTTCAACTGGATATCACGCATCTGGGCGACCGCCGCGACGCCGGCGGTGAGGCAGCTGGCGAGGCCCGCCAGCACCATCTCCACCGGCGCGGCGCCCTTGTCCTCGGAGGCGAAGCACTCGGGATGATCGGCCTCGAAGGTAAACTCGGTCTTGTGGCTCTGCTCCTCGCCCAGCCCGAAGAATCCGTTGATGGTGGACCGGCTGTGGGTGCCGTTCACCCACTTGCAGGTTGCCCGCCAGGTGAACTTGGCGCCCTCGGGCGCCGCGGTCAGCGCTTCCCGAGCATCGAGCAGCGCTTGCACGTTTACGCCGTTGTCGATTGTCTTTTCCGTGGTGGCCATGGATTTCTCCTTTGGTGTCGGTTGTCAGCTTGGGTACTTGACAGCCCCGGCTTTTGGATTTTGTAGTTCGGGGTTGCCGCGAGAGTATACTTGTTTTGCCTTACTCCCTGTAGGCATCTCCGGCACAGGTGAACAGGGCTGCGGCGCCGCATCCCAAGGCAAATTTCAGCGTTCGATGAAGGCCGTTGCCGCTTCGGTTATAGTAACCGTGCTCTGCGCGAACCAATCGATTGCATAGGGGGTGTCAGCTCATGTCGCGTTTCTGTCACGGTGTCCAGCCCGTCTTCCTTTCCCTGCGAACGATTCTTGTCGTCACCCTGCTGGGCCTCGCCGCCGCCTCCTGCGCGCGCTCGCCCCAGGTCGTGATACTGTCGCCGGTGCTCACCGGGCCCCCGGGGAAAATCGACCTGCCGCGCACCGTCGAGCTCAGCGTGCGGGATGATCGCGCCAGCAAGGTCATCGGCAGCCGGGGCGGTGTGTACGCCGCGACTTCCACCATCAGCACCGAGGACGACATCGCTCCCGGCTTGACCGAATTGCTGGCGAAGAAGCTGGAGCAGCAGGGTTACACGGTGGTATCGCCCGGGTCCGGCGGCGAGGTCAAATTGCGCGTCGAGCTGCAGGAGCTCACCTATGAGATGGGGGGATCGGTGCTCACCGAGATCACGTTGACATCCGTCGTGGGAGTGACCTGCACCAAAGGTGGCGATACGCTGACCAGCCGCTACAGAACCAATCACAGAGAGGATTTTGCCACGATTCCCGATGAGGAGAAAAACAGCGAGCTCATCAACATGGTTGTCGGTAAGAGTCTCGACCGTATGCTCGGCGACGAGGAGCTGAGGGACTTCATGTCGAAGTAAGCGATGGCCTAGCTTCGGGGCAGCGGCTTGCCGTCCATTCCGTCGGCGGCAACGCCCAGGTGCCGTAGCACGGTGGGGGCGATATCGATGGTGCGGCTCGGGTGGTCACTTTCGCCTGCGCCGAAGCCGCCGCCACTGATGCTCAGCAGGGCGTTGGTCTCGTAGGGGCCGAGACCGCCGTGTTGGCCATGGCCGCAGGCGTCGCTTTTACTGAAAACGTCCCCGGCCACGTGGCCCAGGCCGCGAATACCGTAGCGATTCTCCACGTCGCGTTTCGCCATGCTGAAGGCGATGGCGAGCGCCGTGTCGCTGCGCTGACCGACCTCCTCGAGAGTTTCACCCTCGTACACCTTTCCCGACCATTCCTGATCACGGATCCATTCGGCGATTTCTTTTCGTTTGCCGCTCGCTTCGTCGGACAAATAAATGAGCGCGCCCATGCCGCTGGAAGCCAACACGACATCGGTTGAATCCGTGGCTTCCTTGAATCCGGCCTCTACCATTAACGCGCTGACGGGAATGATCTCGTCGACGGTTTCATGGCCATGGTCCGAGGCGATCACGAATAGCACGTCGTCTCCTGCCGCGCGAAGAGCGTCCACCGCTTCGGAAACCTGCACCGCACAGCGTTCCGAATCCGCGATAACCTTGCGGTGATCCGGGGATCCGAGCTCGAGGGTGTGCTGAGAATGATCGGGCTCGCAAATCCAGAGCAGATGCAGTAACGCATCGCCAGGACGGCTGAGCGCCTGGCAGAATCGGCGCGTGCTTTGCGCGTCACCGGCGGCGTCGTAGGTCACGTCCAGATGGCGGTGGTCGGTGATCGCCTCCATTCCCGGCGCGAAGGACCCGCTGCGATGAAACAACCAGCCGTGGCTATCCGGGTCCTGCATGTGCGCGGAGCCCGCCGATGAATTGGAGTAGATGATGGCGCCACCGTGCGGTCGCAGGCGTTCCGCCAGGGTCGGTCGGTGCAGTGTGCGGCCAGTGATCCGCCGCAGACGGTCGCGAAATTCCGGTGGTCCCACGGACACGGCCTTCAGGCCGTCACCCTCGTCCAGCGCAATCGCGTTACCGGCGAGTCCGTGGCTCTTCGGCCAGCAGCCGGTGGCGATGGACGCGGAGTTCACCCGCGTTGCCGAGGGAAACACGCTGCGTTGATCGGTGAACCATCGTGAGCGATTGACGATTTCGGCAAGCCGGGGCGTGAACTCCTCGCCCACCATGTCGGCGCGAAGGCCGTCGATGACCATGACCACGGCTCGATTCATGTCGGCGGCTCGGCGTTGCGCGGTCGGCGCTACCAGCCGTTGCGCAGCTCGCGCAGCTTGACGAATACGGTCTCGGCGTCCGGATCGTCCGGCAAATCAGGAAACGCCTCGCGCAGGCGCGCGATCACCGTTGGGTTTCGCAGCCGGAAGAAGGTGTTGATGTCCTTTTCCAGCGCCAGGGTCGAAACAAGAGCATCGTCCGGATTCTGGTCGGCCACCTGTCGCAACAACTGCGCCGCACCCTCGTTGTCCGGCTCACGGTCGAGGGTGAACTCGAGATTGTTGCCGATGTAGTCATGCCCCGGATAGATGAGCGTCTCGTCCGGTAGCTTGGCGAGCTGGCTGGCAAAGGTATCGTAGAGCTCGCGGGGATGACCGCCGTTGTGGCAATTCCCGGCGCCGGCATTAAAAAGGGTATCGCCGCAAAAGAGTGCCGGCGTATCGGTGTGCGACAGCAGACAGATATGGCTCATGGTGTGCCCGGGCGTATCCAGACTCTCGAGCTCGACGGTTTTCCCCACCTTCACCACGTCGCCGGCTGACAGGCCCCGGTCCATGTCCGGAATCTTGCTTGCGGCGTTGACGTGAGCGAGAAGCCTGGCGCCGGTGGCCGCGATCATGGCCTTGTTGCCGCCGGTGTGATCGCCGTGCTCGTGGGTGTTGAGGATCTGCGTGATCTCCCAGCCGCGTTCCCTGGCTCGCGCCAGGCATTTCTTGTGATCCAGGGGATCCACCGCCAGCGCCTCACCGCTCTCGGGGCACGCAATCAGATAGTTGAAATTGCGATAGGCATTGCCTGTCCAGATCTGTTCGACGATCACGTGCTTCTCCGGGTTGGGGAACTGTGCTTGAATTCTAACCCGCGCCCGCAGGGGCGTCACGATGCTTTATGGGGTGACAGAATCATGACCGTGCGACCACCGGCCGATGTCGGTATGCCCCTCGAAGAAGTGGACACACCGGCGTTGGTCATCGAGCTCGACGCCTTCGAGGCCAATCTGATCCGGATGGCGGAAGCGGCAAAGGCCGCCGGCGTGCGCCTGCGTCCCCACGCGAAGACGCACAAGTGCGCGCTCATTGCGCTTCGCCAGATTGCCCTGGGGGCGGTGGGAGTGTGCTGCCAGAAGGTGAGCGAAGCCGAGGCGCTGGTGGAGGGCGGTGTGCGTGACGTGCTGATAAGTAACGAAATCGTGGGGGAACGAAAGATCGCACACCTGGCCGCCCTTGCCCGGGAGGCGACCCTGGCCGTGTGCGTCGATGATGCCGGCAATATTGCCGATCTGGATGGCGCCGCCGCCCGTGCCGGCGCCACCCTCGCCGTGCTGGTAGAGGTCGACGTGGGCGCCCACCGTTGTGGCGTCGCTCCCGGCCGGCCGGCGCTGGAGCTTGCCAAGCGGATCGAGGCGGCGAAAGCGCTTCGCTTCGCCGGACTGCAGGTCTATCAGGGCAGCGCGCAGCACATCCGCGATTATGGGGAGCGCCGCGCCGCGGTCGACGCAGCGGTGGAAGCTACGGGTAAAACGGTGGCGTTGCTGGGTGAGCACGGACTCGCGTGCCGGTCGGTAACCGGAGCCGGTACCGGCACCTATCGCTTCGAGGCTGCCAGCAGACTCTACAATGAGCTACAGGCTGGCTCCTATATTTTCATGGACGCGGACTACGCCAAGAACCGCAGGGAGGGCGGCGGACCCTTCGACGAGTTTCAGCACAGCCTGTTCGTTTACACCTCCGTCATGAGCACGCCCGCGCCTGGCCGTGCCGTGGTGGACGCGGGGCTCAAGGCATCCAGCGTGGACTCAGGATTACCTACCGTGCACGGCAGGCCCGGGATCACATTCACTGGTGCGTCCGATGAGCATGGCAAGTTGGAATTCGACCCGCACGACATCGCTGTTTCTCTGGGCGACAAGCTGAAGTTGGTCCCTGGCCATTGCGATCCGACGGTAAACCTTTACGACTGGTACGTGTGCGTACGCGACGGGCGCGTGCAGGCGCTTTGGCCCATCGCCGCTCGCGGGGCGCTCTTATGACGCGTCCCGGTTCGGTCGCAAGGCGTTCAAGTGCCGTAGTGCCGTAGGTCGGGCTTCGCTGCGCTCAGCCTAACCTACGCCCGACCTACGTTTCTTCGTCGTTCACGTCTACGACGTCCCCCACCTGGACGGTTCCCAGGGTTCTCGGGATCAGATTCTGACCGAAGAAAACACCACCCTCCGATCTGCGCCGGTAGCTGCCCAGCGTACGCAGCGGCTCCAGCTGCGGATGCTGGATCCCGTTGTCCGGATCGACGGTGGTGAATACGCAACGCGCACAGTTCTTTACGCCGTCGAACTGCACATCACCCATGCGAAGCCGTCGCCAGCCGTCTTCATCGTAGGCTGCGCAGCCGCCTACGACGATGTTTGGTCGGAAGCGGCCCATGGACGCGGGTTCCGGAGTTCGCGAATTGAGATCCGCAAGCGACGCTTCCGAGATCAGCAGTAACGGGTAGCCGTCGGCAAAGCTCACGCGATCGCCGGGCCGGCCGTAGGCGAAATCCACCGGGCGTTGGCTGGTATCGTTCATGTAGACCAGGTGACAGCGGGTAGCGAGCAAGGTTGCGAACCAGTCGTCGACGGTGTTGCCCGCGGATAAGGCCCGGCACTCGTCGTTCCAGATTTTGACCGACCTTGCGGTGGCGGATTCGGCGGGGAAGGGGACCCGCATCTCGTCCATCCCGGGCGCCGTGATCGACAGGCCGCCTTCGTCCAACCGGGACCGAACCTGCGTGAGAAGCGGAAACTCGCGGCCGGTAAGAAAATTACCGTCCTCATCGACGACCAGCCAGCGCCGATCCATGCGCAGGCCCTGCGCCTCCACGCCGCACTGGTCGACGGAAATGCCCGCCGTCGACTTGATCGGATAGATGGTGATCGCGGTGATTCGGATCTCGTTCACGGAAATCGTCAGTCCGATGTCAGCCAGCGCTTTTTTACCTTGTCATAGTTGCTTGCCAGCCATTGCAGCGCGATGATGGTTTTCGCGTTGACGATTTTGCCTTCGTGCAGCAGTGAGAGGGCTTCCATTACCGGCACCACTAAGACCCGGATGTCTTCGCCTTCCTCCTCGAGTCCATGAACGCCGCCGGCATCCGTAGAATCCACACGTCCACAGAATAGTGCGACGCTTTCCGTGCTGGCGCCGGGGCTGGTGAAAAAGCGCATGATGGGAAACAGATCCGTGATCTCACAGTTTGCTTCCTCTCTGGCTTCGCGCCTGGCCATTTCCTCCGCGTTCTCCGTACCCTCGATAACGCCGGCGACAGCTTCGATCAGCCATGGTTGCTCGCCTGCCGCGTAGGGTCCGGGGCGGAACTGCTCGATCAACACAACGCAATCCCGGTCCGGGTCCACCAGCAGCACGGCCGCCACCTGGCCACGTTCCAGGACTTCCCGTACCACTTCCCGGCTCATGCCGCCCTCGTAGAGTGGGAAACGCAAACGAAGGCGATCGATTCGGAAGTAACCGCGGAAGGCGGTCTGCTTTTCGATCAGCTCGACGCCGCCCTTATTCATTGATGGGCAGGCTGTCCGGCGGTGGTGGGTATTCGTGAGCGTCGTACTGAGGTTCCGAGGGATTGAGCTCGTAGTAGTCGCCCTTGTCGGCCACGCAAATGTGGGCGGCGGTGCGCAAGCCGGTTTTGCCGTCGATGGTGCCGGACATGATGCTGATGGTGTCGCGGGCGTCGGCGCTCCAGAACAGGCTCGATCCGCATTCGCGGCAGAAGCCTCGCCGGGCGCGCGCCGATGACCGGTACCATTTCAGTCCGTCACTCCTGGTGAGCGTGAAGTTCTGTCTCGATACGGCGGTAGCGCTGACGTAATGGCCGCTGGTACGCCGGCACTGCCCGCAATGACAGGCAATGGACGGGCGCAGGGGTGGCTTCAACTGGTAACGCACGGCGCCACACAGGCAGCCACCGTTCAACGTTTCGCTGTTACTGTTTGCGTTCATAGGACTAATCCTGGAATCTGCGGCGTCCTCATATGTACGCGATGGCCAGCGCCGGCGTCAAACCGTGACGGACGCGCGGCGTGCACCGATAATGGCGAGCTGTATTGGCGTATCGGGCGCGTAGCGACAGGAAAACGAGACATGACTGAAAACGACGCAATCGGTGGGACCATCGAGACCTGGCAGATTCGTAAACCGGCGGTGGAATCGCGCGCCGGGTTGGTGGCGAGTCAGCACTTCGAAGCTTCCGAGGCCGGTGCCCGGGTTCTCGCCGAGGGCGGCAATGCCGTGGACGCGGCGGTGGCTGCCGGCATCGCCATCGGCACGGTGGAGCCCTGGATGAGCGGCCTGGGCGGCGGCGGCCACATGCTCGTCTACCTGGCCGCCGAGAATCGTGCCTTCGACGTGGATTTCAGCATGCGCGCCTCGCGAGCGCTGGACCCGGAAGACTATCCGCTGGTCTCCGGAACCGACTCGGATTTGTTCGGGTGGCCGGCCGTGGTCGATGACCGCAACGTGGTCGGGCCCTGTTCCATGGCCGTACCCGGCTTCGTCGCCGGCATGGCGGCGGCCCTGGAGCGTTTCGGTACGCGCAGCTGGCGCGACAGCCTGGCGCCGGCCATCGCGCTTGCCCGGCGCGGCATGCAGGTGGACTGGTACGCGACCCTGAAGATCGCTGCCGCCGCGCCGCAATTGCGTGACTTCGTGGAAAGCGCGCGCGTCTATCTGCCCGGCGGACACGTGCCGGCGGGTGAATGGGGCGGCCCGGTGCCGCACATTACCCTCGGCAGCCTGGCGCCGACCCTGGAGCGCCTGGCGCAAGCCGGGCCCCGGGATTTCTATGAGGGGAAAATCGCCCAGGATCTGGTGAGTGACCTGGAGAGATTGGGCAGCAGCATAGGCGGGGCGGATCTGGTCGACTACCAGGCCCGCATCGTTCCGGCGCAGTCCTTCCGCTACCGGGGTGCGCATGTTCATGGGGCCACCGAGCTCACCGCTGGTCCCACATTGCGCCGCACCCTGGATCTGCTCAGCGATTGCACATCGCCGGGCGCGGCGCCGGACGCTGCCATGTACGCGGGTTACGCGGGCAGTCTGCTGGCGGCCTATGCCGAACGTCTGGAAGCACTGGGCGATGATGGCGAGGCCACCGCACCCACCTGCACGACGCACTTGAGCGTCGTGGATAGCGAAGGAAACATGGTGGCTCTCACCCAGACCCTGTTGTCGGTATTCGGTTCCAAGGTGGTGTTGCCCGAAACCGGTATTCTCATGAACAACGGCATCATGTGGTTCGACCCCCGTCCCGGGCAGCCCAACAGCCTGGCTGCCGGCCGCTGGCCGCTCACGAATATGTGCCCGACGGTGGTGGACGACGGTAACGGCTTGCGCATCGCGGTGGGTGCATCGGGTGGGCGGCGCATCATGCCGGCGGTGATGCAGCTCATATCCTTCCTGGTGGATTTCGGTATGAGTGTGGAAGACGCCTGCCACCAGCCGCGCCTGGACGTGAGCGGCACGCCCCTGGTAACGCTGGACGCACGCCTGCCGGTGGCCGTTGTCGATCACCTGGCCGAACGGCACGACGTCACCCGCGCCCAGCACGGCGTCTACCCGGCGCTGTTCGCGTGTCCCAATCTGGTGGCGCGGGATGAAAATCGCGGCGTCAACGTCGGCGCCGCCTTCGTCATGTCGCCGTGGTCCAAGGTGGTGGCGGCGGGGTAGAGTAAATTGGGGACAGATTTATTTATCTCTCTGCCGCAGCGCGGCAGAGAGATAAATAAATCTGTCCCCAATTTACTGACACTACATTTCTTTCAGCCACTTCGCTGCGCGTAACGCGAAGTAGCTCAGGATGCCGTCGGCGCCGGCACGTTTTATTCCGGTGAGCACTTCCATGACCGTCGCGCGTTCGTCCAGCCAACCATTCTGCACCGCCGCCATCTGCATCGCGTACTCGCCGCTGACCTGATAGACGAAGGTCGGGACGCCGAAACGATCTTTGACCCGGCGCACGATGTCCAGATACGGCAGTGCGGGTTTCACCATGATCATGTCGGCTCCTTCGGCGAGATCCAGCGCCACTTCCTGCAACGCTTCGTCGCTGTTGGCGGGGTCCATCTGGTAGCTGAACTTGTCGCCGCTACCGAGACTCGCCGCCGATCCCACCGCGTCGCGAAACGGATTGTAGAACGACGACGCATATTTGGCGGAATAGGCGAGGATGCGCACGTTCGCGTGTCCCTCCTGCTCCAGTGAATCGCGGATCGCGCCGATTCGGCCGTCCATCATGTCCGAGGGCGAAACGACGTCGGCGCCGGCTGCAGCGTGGGAAAGTGACTGTTGGATCAACGCATTCACGGTTTCGTCGTTGGCGACATAACCGTCGTCATCGAGCAGGCCGTCCTGGCCGTGACTGGTGTACGGATCCAACGCCACGTCGGTAATCACGCCGAGCTCGGGCAGCTCCTCTTTCAGTGCCCGTACCGCGCGTTGAACGAGCCCCTCCGCATTCCATGCTTCGCGGGCATCGGTAGACTTCTGCTGGGAATCGACGACAGGAAACAGCACCACGGCGGGAATTCCGAGGTCCGCGGCTTCACCCGCCTCCTTGACCAACTGATCGATGCTCAGGCGATCGATCCCCGGCATTGACGCCACGGGCTCGCGAACCCCTACCCCGTCGATCACGAACATCGGATAGACGAGGTCCGAGTTCGTGAGCTGCGACTCCCGCATCAGCCGGCGCGAGAAGTCATCGCGCCGCATGCGTCGCATGCGGGTCGCCGGGTAGGCACGATGATGGCTCCTGGAATCGCCCACGATGCGTACTCCTACTGTTTTTCCACCCGGTCGCGCCAGGCGGGTTGCCAGACAGCACCGCTATATACGAAACGGCCGGTAGCGGCAAGCGCGAACGGAAACTCCTCGCGGGCGCGGCGCAATCAACGCAATGCCGCGCAGGCGCGTCCGATGCGCTCGCAGGCCTCCTCCAGGAGCTCCGTGGAGGACGCGAATGAGACGCGAAAATGCGGCGACCGGCCGAAGGCGGTGCCGGGCACGGTGGCCACGCCCGCGCTTTCCAGAAGATAGGCGGCGAAGTCCTGATCCGATTCCATCACTCTCCCGTCCGGGGCGCGCTTACCGACCAGTCCTCCACAGGATGGATAGGCGAAGAACGTCCCCTCGGGTCGAATGCAGCTCAAGCCGTCGATGGCATTCAGGGCGTCCACCACCAGATCACGCCGCCGCCGGAAAGAGTCGCGGCGCTCCTGGAGAATCGTCTGCGGACCGGTGAGCGCTGCCGGGTCGTTGCGGCTGTAGGCGCTGCCGGTGGGGTTGTTGGGGGTGTTCAACAACAGCCACTTGGTGCGAGGCGCGATGCGAAGTCTTTCATGGTGGGCCGATTTTAGACGCCAGCCTTGGTCACCGCAGGGAAAACCATCGCGCATAAAAAAAGCCGAACCCAATTATCGGGCCCGGCTGTGGCCGCAGGGGCGCTGCGGACGAACGCTTAGCGAGCAGACCAGCGCTTGCTGGATCAGGTCATTCTTGATGCGACCTTCGGAATCTCGTGTTCTGAATTTTCTGTCACCGCGGCGGCGCCGCCTCCTGCAGTGCTCGCAGCTGCTCGGGCGTGATGGAGGTGCGCGTCACCGGGGAGCGATCATTGCGGGCCGATTGCAGCGCCGCCGGTGCTTGCGTTGCCTCGGCTGCGGCCACCCCGGCGCGGGCGCTCGAGTCCCCGGCCACCCATATGGCAACGAACATGGCGGCTACGACGAAGAGTCCCACGGCGCCTCCAATGGCAGTGTCGGTAATCGTGCCCATGGCGGTTGTGCTCCTTGTCTCCTGTTCAGCCGTCGGCACTACGCGCTCGAGAGTCCGGCGCAGCGCCTGCAGAGCATATATCGGCATGAAAAGGCTGGGAATTTAGCCGTGAAACGCAGCTGAAAATTTGAGGAAAATGCTTCTTTTCCAGGTGCTTGGACAGCTTCGGAGCAGACTTGCACGGGGCTCGGACTCGGCTGACTAGCGGCACTGTGACCGGCGAACCGTTTCAATGAGTTAGGGTTTGAATCTCCTGCCGATTCGAATAAGAGGAGGGCCGCCGCGGGCCCATGGGGCTGGTTGCGCCGCGGCCGTGGCCGACGGCTTTGGGAATACGCGTCTTACTTCTTTTGTGGGTTAGCGGCGCGCCGCCGCTCGGCGCTCTTCCGTCCCGGCGACCCGTGCTGCGCGTTGGGGGGATTCGAGGTGCGTTTTCGGCCATCGCGCCGGCTCTGCTTGTCCCTCAGCTTCTGCTGCCTGCGCCGCAGCTCGCGCTGGAAGCGCTGCCGTTCCCGGGGCGATAAGTTGCGAAACTTTTCGCGCAGTTGTTGGCGCTGGGCGGGCGGCAAATTCTGGAAGCGCTTGCGCGCCTGGAGGATGCGCCGTTGCTCGCTTTCGGGAAGCGCGCGGAATCGCTGAAAGCGCTGGCGGATCTTTTTCTTGTCCTCCGGCGCAAGCGCATTCCACTTCTGATAGCGGCGCTTGAACTGCTGGCGCTGATTCGCATCCAGGTCCTGCCAGCGGGCCGCGCCTTTGCGCAGGCGTTGCTGGCGTCGCGGCGAGAGAGTCTTCCACCTGTCCTCGAGAGGAGCGAGCAGTTCGCGCTCCGCGGCGCTGAGATCCTGCCATTGCACCGCTTCCTCGGCAGCGGAAAGCGAAGCCGGCAGGACAAGAGCAAGCAGCAACATCAAATATCGGAAGCTACTCGGCATTGCCGCTCCCCTTCTCGCTCGTATCCGCTGAATCATTCGATAAAACCGGCCAGTCGGCGGATTGCACTTCCGTGGGGCCGACCCACTCGCCGTCGCCGGCTTCCCATTCGCCCAGAAATTCCAGAAACTCCATGCTCACGCCGGTGCCGTCTGCAACGGTCGCCTCCACGTCGGCCTCCGATCGCTGGTTGCTCGCCATTTGCGCCGACGCCGGCAACGATGTGCCAGCCAGGGACGCTGCCACCAGCAATCCGCCCAGCCCCGGAGCACGCCAGCCCATGGGTCCCGTTATCCCGTTTGCTCACGGTCCTGGAGCCACTGATAAAACTCGAGGTTCTCGTAGAGCTCGAGTTCTTCGCCGGCGCTGAGCAGCTCGACATCGTCCATCTCACGCGCGCTCCCGTTGCCGGGTTCCGCGACCATGAGTGTGAGGGCGACGGCGGTGGCGAGGACACTGGCAAAGGCGCCGGCGGGTACCAGCCAGTCGCCCGCCGGCCGGCTCCACGGGCGAATCATGCGACGCCAGCGGGGCCGGGACTCCGCGGCCGCGGCCAACGCCAGCCGCCGCGCCTGCGCCAGACGCAACAGGGTGGCGCTGTCCAGACCGTCCACTTGCTCGTCGAGACGATGGCGGACGGCCTCGATGAGTTGCGCGTCGATGTCCCGGGAGTCGTTGCTCATGCTCGTTGCTCGCCCAATGCATTCACCCGCTCATTCACCACCGATGGTCCTCGAGTTGCTCGCGTAACGCGTGCATGGCCCTGGACAGGTGTGTTTTCACGCTGCCTTCGGAGCACCCCATGGCCCCCGCCGTCTCGGCAACGCTCATGCCTTCCCAGGTGCGCAGCAGGAAAGCCTGTTGCTGGCGCCGTGGCAGATCCGTCAACGCCCGCTCCAGGGTTTCGACCATCTGCTCCGCGTCGCTGCGCCGCGCCGGCCCGACGCTGGCCGGAGCCGGCTGGTTCTCCAGCGGATCGCCGCGCTCCTCCTGGTCGCTGCGAAACCAGTGGCGCCAGCGGCGACGGACCGCTTCCCGGCGGTGGAAGTCGGCGATGCACGATTGCAGAATCCGGTGAAACAATGGCCCCCATTCCTGCTCCGGGCGACCCGCGTAGCGCTGCACCAGCTTCAGCATCGTATCCTGTACGATGTCCAGGGCGTCTTCTCGGTTTCCCGCGCCGAATTCCGCCAACCGCAGGGCGCGCCGCTCGACGCCGGCTAGAAAACCATCCAGGGCCTGAGTGTCCAGCGCGTGGGTCTCCCTCGCGGTGCAGGGAACATCCCGGGCGCGGCGGCGGCGGCCGTGCGCGGGTCCCAGAGTTGTTTATAGCCCGCATGATGCACCGGAGCGCGGATTGCCCGATCGACGGCTCAGGAAAGACAAACGCGCGAGCGGGGATTTGGTTGACAGCCGCGGCCGCGGGAGGCTCCCGTAGGGGGGAAGCCCCCGCAGGGGCTCATTCGAGCACCGCGGGCAGCTCCTTGCTGAGGGCGGCCTTCTCGGCGATGCGCTTGCCGGTGAGAACGAAGCCCAAGGTGGCGCCGGCGTCGTCCAGATACAACGCCCGCACCCCGTCCAGGCCCCGCTCCACCTGCCATTCGCCGCTGCTGCCCGGGCCCGGGGGAGACACCACCGCCGGATGAGCAGGGGTTTTCACCACCACCGGCATAGCCGGGTAGCGCAGCTCCGTGGGGTCGCCGCTCAAAGTTCTCGCCAACGCCCGGGCAGCGTGCATGATGGGCATGATGAAGGGCAGAACCAGGCCTTCAATCTGCATGCAATCGCCGAGCGCATAGATGAACGGGTTGCTGGTGCGCAACAGTCGGTTCACCACGATACCGGCATCGGTTTCGAGCCCGGCGGCCTCGGCCAGCGCGGTGCGCGGGCGCAGGCCCACCGCCGACAATACCGCATCGGCGCTGAGGGTACGGCCGTCGTCGAGGCTCACCCGCAGGATTTCGCCGTCGCGGGCTACACCTTCACAGGCCGCGCCAAAGTGCCATGTGACGCCACGTTCCGCCAGGGCGTCGCTGACCGCTTGGCCCGCTTCCCGGGGTACGAGCCTGCCCAGCGCGTAGTCGAACAGCTCCACGACTTCCACCTCGTAGCCGGCATTGGCCAGGTCATTGGCGAACTCGCAACCGATCAAGCCGGCGCCCAGCACGACTACCCGGCGGCGACCGGCGATGGCGGTGCGAAAACGTGCGTAGTCGTCGAGATCGTTGACCGACATGGGGGCATCGGCGTCACCAGCAAGCTCGAGGCGCACGGGATCGGCGCCCAGGGCCAGCACCAGCCGACTGTAGGACAGGGTTTCACCGTTCAGGTGCAGCCGCTTGGCCAGCAGGTCGATGGCGTCCACGCGGGTGCGGGTGCGAATCCGGGCGTCGAGATTCGCCGCCATCTTGGCGGCGTCTGCGGTGGGTAGATCCAGGGGTTGCTGCTCGCGCCCCAGGGCGTTGGAGATCATGGGCTTGGAATAGAAGTGACCGTCGTCGTCAGTGATCAACTCCAGGGGCGACTCGGTGTCGAGCTTGCGCAGCTCCCGGGCGGTGGTGTAGCCGGCGAGTCCGGTGCCGATGATGACGATAGGGGGGGCGGATCGGTCAGACACTTTGCGCCCGCGCCTCGACGGCATCTGAATCGTGGCCTGGAGCTGGATGATGCACTGCGCCGGAGCAACGGCCGGCCCGGATTTCTCCCACGGTCGCCTCGATCCAGGTCTCCGCCAATCGATTGATGTCGGCGGCGCTGCGCCCGCTGCTCTCGATGATGGGGCCGATGGCAAGCTGGATAGTGCCGGGTCGCTTGATGAACCCGTTGCGTGGCCAGAAATCCCCGGCATTGTGGGCCACCGGCAGCACCGGCTGGCCGGTCTTCGCCGCCAGCAGGGCGCCACCCTGCCGGTAGCGGCGCCGTTCGCCGGGCGCCACCCGCGTCCCTTCGGGAAAGATCACCACCCAGCAGCCGTCGTTCAGGCGCGCACGGCCCTGGGTGAGGATCTGAGCGAGCGCCGCACGGTTGGATCGGCGATCGATGGCGATGGGCCGCAGGGTCGCGAGCCCCCATCCGAAAAACGGGATCCACAGCAGCTCGCGCTTGATCACCCACACTTGCGGGGTGAAATAGCGGTGCAGCGCCAGGGTTTCCCAAGCTGACTCGTGCTTGCAGAAAATGATGGTGGGTTGCTGGGGGATGTTCTCGACGCCGACGACGCTGTAGCGCAGCCGGCAGGTCTTCTCCAGCCACCACAGGTTGCAGTGCGTCCAGCGTGACACCAGGGCGTAACGCAGGCGATAGGGCAGAGCCAGGCCAACAATGGCCGCGATGGCGAACGGTACCGTCAGCAGGGCCTGACCGGCCACGTGCAGCAGGGATCGCGCCACCAGCTCCCCGGTGACGGGCGGCGCGTTCGATACGATTCTTTCCATCAGGTGGTGCAGTTTACCGCAGAAAGTTGTTTGGGCATCTTCAGAGTGTCGTCGCGTGGGCTGAGCGCAGCGACGCCCAATCGACGTTTCTGCGTTTTTCTGCCTCCAGGAAGGAGGGAGGGATCTACCCGTCGAATACTCCGCGGGTCTCGAACACGCTGGCGGCGAAGCGTTTGCCGGCGTGGCGGATGGTGCGCTTGAGGACGAAGTCGAACAGCAGGGGATTGTGGGGGCGGATGGCGCGAAGGGTGTCGGCTTCGGCGTCGCTGATATAGCCGTGCTCGACCATGGTGGTCATGGAGAACAACGGGAACACGCCGGGTAGAGGATAGTCGGAGCCATTGACCAGGCGGGCGTGCCAGTCGTCGCGTTCCAGCACGGTATCCAGGGCCGGGCCGATACGGTTCAGCTGGGTCATGGCGGAGACGTCGCCGAATAGCAGCTTTTCGTAGCGCGGCTCCTCCATGAGGCGCGCAAAGAGCGCGAAGTTCGCAACCGGGGCAGCGCCGGGGCCGGCATCCAAATCCTCTCCGTTCCCCAAGGAGGCGCAGTGGGCAACGATGACACGCACGCCGTGGTCGAGTGCGCGGCGCAGGCGCAGCGGGTTGCCGAGCTCTTGCGCACCCGGCACGTGCACGGCGCGTTCCAGACCCCCATGGCTGAGCAAAGGAAGGTCGAGGTGCGCGAGGGCTTCGTAGAAGGCGTCGCAGCGCGGTGACGCCGGATCGATGTTCATGGACGGAGGCAGCCACTTGACGGCCCTGGCGCCGCCGCGAACCGCGTCCTCCAGGGCACTCAGCGCATCTTCCCGGTAAGGGTGAATGGAAGCGATCCACTCGAGTTTGCCCGGATGTCGGTGCGCCACGTCTCTCGCATAGCTGTTGGGCACGTGGAAGCCGCTGCCCTCGGTGAGGCGACGCCCGTCTGCGTCATAGGCGTAGTCGAATGCCAGCAGCATGAGTCGCGGGCCCGGCGCGAGGCCCGCCAGGTTCGCCAGCAGGCGGCCGACGTAGTCGTTGTCGACTTGCGAGGACTCGTCCACGCACGCGGCGTTCAAGAAGAACCGGTACTGCGAGTAGAGGATCGGGTGACTCAGCTCGCGCATGTCGGGATTCACCCAGGCACCGCCGCCGCTGTCGCCGATGCCCAGCAGATGAACGTGGCAATCCCAGAACCGGTCCGCGGCGATACCTTCCCACGCGGCGGCAATGAGATCGTTGCCGGCGAGCTCCTCCGGCAGCGACGCGCCGAGGCAAGGATTGGTGAAGCCGTCTTCCGGCCAGTAGTAGCAACCAGACCCGCTCAACGCGCCCAGAGACGCAAGGAAGATGCGTCGTTTCACACCTGCAGCCGCGAGATGTCCGCCGTTTCCAGGAACAGATTGCTGATGCTCTGCAGAAGCGCCAGGCGATTCTTTCGCAGCCGCTCGTCGTCGTCCATGACTTTGACGTTGTCGAAGAAATCGTCGACGCTGTCGCGAAGCCCGGCAAGACTGGTCATGGCCGCGGTGTAGTCGCGCTGTTTCAGGAGATCGCGCACCCGCGGGCGGAGGCCCAGGGCTTTCGCGGCCAGGTTCCACTCGGCATCGGCGGCGAAGAGGGTGTCGTCTACTTTTGCCGGCACGGTGTCCTCGGCCTGTTTGAGGATGTTTTGGATGCGCTTGTTGGCAGCCGCCAGGCTCGCGGCCTCCGGCAGCTTGCGAAAGGCGTCCACCGCGTGCACGCGTTTCGCGAAGTCGAAGGGCTCGGTAGGCTCGCGTGCCTGCACCGCCTGGAGCACATCCACCGGCACGCCCTGATCGACGAAGTAGGCTTTCAGGCGCTCGAGGGCGAACGCCATGACCTCATCCACGACACCCGCCGAATCCGAGAACTGCTCGTATCCTTCGACCGTGGACTTGAGCAACTTGTACAGATCAAGAGATAGCTCACCTTCGATCATGATGCGCAGGGCGCCCAAGGCCGCACGCCTGAGCGCAAAGGGATCCTTGTCGCCGGTGGGCGCCTGGCCGACGAGAAAAATACCTATCAGGGTATCCAGCCGGTCGGCCACCGAAAGCGCGCGCCCGGTGGGTGACGACGGGATGCGATCACCGGCAAATCGTGGCAGGTAGCTTTCGCCGATCGCATTGGCGACGCGTTGGTCCTCGCCGCCGGCCAGTGCGTACTCCCGCCCCATGTCACCCTGCAGCTCGGGAAATTCGCCGACCATGTCGGTGAGGAGATCGCACTTGAACAAGACGCCGGCGCGGCGCGCGAGCTTCACTTCTTGGGGGTTCTGTCCCATGGCAATGGCGACGATACCGGCGAGACGCGACACGCGTTCAGACTTGTCGTAAAGCGACCCGAGTTTTTCCTGGAAAACCACATCCTTGAGGGAACCGCGGCGTTCCTCGAGGGATTTCTTCTGGTCGGCCTCGAAGAAAAAGGCCGCGTCCGCAAGGCGTGGGCGGATAACACGCTCGTTTCCGTGGCGCACGGTATCGGGGTTGCTGCTCTCGATGTTGCTGATGGCAATGAAATGAGGCATCAGCGCGCCGTCCTCACCCATTACCGGGAAGTAGCGCTGGTGGCCCTGCATGGTGGCGGTCAGCACGCAGTCGGGGAGCGATAGGAACAGCACGTCGAAGCTTCCCGTGACTGCCATCGGCCACTCCACCAGTGCGGTGTTCTCCTCCAGGAGCGCCTCGTCGATCACCGCTTTACCGCCGAAGACCTCTGCTGCTTCCTCGACCTGTGTCCGGATCATTTCCTTGCGCGCGGCGAATTCCGTCACCACGTGGGCGCCACTGTAGAGGGCGCCGGCGTATTCCGACGGCTCAGCCAGCGCCACGGCTTGCGGGTGGTGGAAGCGGTGACCGTAGGTATTGCCGCCGCTGAGCACACCCATGATGTTGGCTTCGACCGCTTCCTTTCCGTAGAGCAGCGTGATCCAGCGCACCGGGCGGACGAACTCGACATCGAGATTCGACCAGCGCATGCGCCGCGCGATGGGAACGCGCGCCAGGGCTTCCTCGACGATTGTCGGCAACAGCGACAACGTGGATTCGCCGACCTGGGTGGATCGGAACAACAGCCATCGCCCGTCGGCGTTCTCGAGATGTTCCAGGTGGCCCACGTCGACGCCGCAGGAACGGGCGAACCCTTCTGCCGCCTTGGTGGGTTTTCCATCGGCGTCGAAAGCCGCGTCCATGGCCGGGCCGCGACGCTCGATATCACGGTCCGGTTGATTTGCGGGCACCTGGGAAACCAGCACCGCCAACCGTCTCGGGGTCGCGTGCACGCTGTATTCGTGCTTGCCCAGGAACTTCGCTTCCAGGCGCTCGGAGACCGCTGCGCCGAAGGCTTCGGAGAGAGCGCGTAGTGATTTGGGTGGCAGCTCCTCGGTGCCTATCTCCACCAGCAGATCGGCGCTGTCAGACATCGGCTGACTCCTCGGCTTCATGGAGCAGGGGAAAGCCGAGGGCGCGGCGCTTGTCGAAGTAGCATTGTGCGACTCCCCGCGACATGGCGCGCACCCGCAGGATGTAACGCTGACGCTCGGTGACCGACAACGCATGACGCGAATCCAGCAAATTGAAGGTGTGGGAGGCTTTGAGCACCATGTCGTAGGCGGGGCGCGGCAGCTCGCGTTCCACGAGCTCGCTACACTGACGCTCGAAAGCATCGAACTGGGTGATGAGCACGCTGGTGTCAGCGTACTCGAAATTGTACGCGGACATTTCGGTTTCGTTTTGACGAAAAATGTCACCGTAGCTGATCTTTCCGCGCGGACCATCGGTCCACAGGAGATCGAATATGCTGTCGACGCCCTGCAGGTACATGGCGATGCGTTCGACGCCGTAGGCTATCTCCGCGGTTACCGGCCGGCACTCGAGCCCGCCTACCTGCTGGAAATAAGTGAATTGCGTGATTTCCATGCCGTTCAGCCACACTTCCCAACCGAGTCCCCAGGCGCCCAGGGTAGGTGATTCCCAGTTGTCCTCGACGAAGCGAATGTCATGCTCCAGGGGATCGACGCCGAGCCACACCAGCGAGTCGATGTACAGGTCCTGGATATTCAGCGGCGAAGGCTTGATGGCGACTTGATACTGGTAGTAGTGCTGCAGGCGATTGGGGTTTTCGCCGTAACGCCCGTCGGCGGGCCGTCGCGATGGCTGCACATGGGCGGCGCTCCATGGCTCAGGGCCGATGGCGCGCAGAAAGGTGTCCGGGTGGAAGGTGCCCGCGCCCATCTCCATATCATAAGGCTGCAGCAGCACGCAGCCCTGTCTGGCCCAGTAATCGTCGAGAGCCAGAAGCAGTCCCTGGAACGTACTGACGTCGCGTTCCGGATTGGACTTTTCAGCGGGAGGCAATGGATCGTCTCTGCAAGGGTGGGGAAACGGGAAAGTATAGTCTGCATTGGCCGACGGCGCGGCAGCGCCCGGCCGTGGCCGTCATTGCACTTCTATCAGAGTGGCGTTCACCGTACGCAACACCTTACCGTCGCGGACTCGTGAATATTTCAGATCCAGGCCCTCTGGAATGCGCCGGCGCGCGTAGGTCTGCATCTCGTAACCGCCATCCTCGAGAACATGCAGTGCGAAAACCGTAAGCGTGTCTTCATCGAGGCGGGCCCATACGTATGGGTCGCCTTTCATGGGATCCAGGGGCACGGCATTGCCGAAGAAGTCCTTGCGTTCACCGGAACGGTAGATGTTGCCACGGCGGGTGGGGAGAAAATCGATGGAATACTCTTTGCGCTTCAATTTGCCGTTGGCTTTCCTGGTCACGGAGATCCAGCTGACCGTGAAGCCATTCTCGTGAGGCGAAATCTTGACCTGCAGGTCACGCTTGCGCAGCTCGCCATCGAAATCCATGACGGTGTCGCCTTCGTACTCACCGAAGAAGGCCTCGACTCCGAGGTCGGCGGCAGCGGCCGTTGCCGCCAGGGCCATCGTGGCGCAAAGCACGAGCGCACAAAGCAGAAGCTTATTCATGGCGTTCAAGGCATTCATGGCCGTTCCTCCAGCGGGCAGACACAGTATCGAACACATGGGCCCACGGCTCAATTGGACCGCGGGCAGGGCCGGAGATTCGACAGCCAGGCTGGTGGTATGGCGCCCCGGGACTGGGACCAGGCGGGCCGGGAAGCGCCCTGCCGCGGGCAGGGGGGCAGGATAGGGACCGTGTTTGGTCGCTCTACAGCCGGGGGTTGCTCATGATTGGACTGTTGTTGTCGGTGCTCACCCTGTTCGGCGCGGCCGTCGTCTGGTGGCTACGCCACCGCCTGGCCGACTCTGGCCGCGCCCGGCCGGTAAGCATTGCGCTCGAGCATGGTCAGGATCTGCTGCCAGAGAGCGATGAAGGCGGGAACGGTCTGGCCGCCTTCTACGCCTATCAGATGGCTGCCGGCAAAATCGATCGCCGCCGATGAACGCGACAATGCAGTGCACTGAACGGTCGTAGCCGCTATTCTTGCCGCTTGGATTTCTCGTCTGGCCCCGATTTTGACCATCGGGCTTCGACCCATGCAGCACCCGCAGGAATACGACGTCATCGTCATCGGTGGCGGACATGCCGGCACCGAGGCGGCTCTTGCCTCGGCGCGCACCGGCGCGACCACCCTGTTGCTGACCCAGAGCATCGAGACCCTCGGGCAGATGAGCTGTAACCCCGCCATCGGCGGTATCGGCAAGGGGCACCTGGTGAGGGAAATCGATGCGCTGGGCGGCATCATGGCGGTGGCGGCGGACCATTGCGGGATCCAGTTTCGTACCTTGAATGCCCGCAAAGGGCCGGCGGTCCGCGCGACCCGCGCGCAGATCGATCGCAGTCTCTATCGCGCGTACATTCGTCGCGCCCTGGAGTCTCAACCCGGGTTGGCGCTGTTCCAGCAGGCGGTGGACGATTTGCTGGTGGAAGGCGATCGCGTGATCGGGGCCCGTACCCAGATGGGCCTCGAATTCCTGGCATCCTCGGTGGTGCTGGCCGTCGGGACTTTTCTTGGCGGCCGCATTCACATCGGCCTCGAGAACTACGAGGGTGGCCGGGCCGGTGATCCGCCGGCGAATGCCCTGGCGCGCCGGCTTCGCGAATACCCCTTTCGGGTCGACCGACTGAAGACCGGCACGCCGCCGCGTATCGATGGCCGCAGCATCGACTTCACGGTGCTGGAATGTCAGCCCGGGGATACACCGGTTCCGGTGTTCTCCTATCTTGGCCAGGCGGACCAGCATCCGCGCCAGGTTCCCTGCCACATTACCCACACCAATCCGCGCAGCCACGCCATCATCCGCGCGGCGCTGGATCGTTCGCCCATGTACCGCGGTGTCATCAAGGGTGTAGGCCCGCGTTACTGCCCGTCGGTAGAAGACAAGGTGGTGCGCTTTGCCGAGCGCGAGTCCCATCAGATTTTTGTCGAGCCCGAAGGCCTGGATATCCGGGAGATTTATCCCAACGGCATCTCCACCAGTCTGCCTTTTGACGTGCAATATGCGATGGTGCGTTCCATCCGCGGTTTCGAGAACGCGCACATCACGCGCCCCGGTTACGCTATCGAGTACGACTACTTCGACCCAAGAGATCTCAAGCCGAGTCTCGAGACACGCTTCGTGGCAGGGCTTTTCTTCGCCGGACAGATCAACGGTACCACCGGCTACGAGGAAGCGGCCGCCCAGGGCTTGATCGCCGGCGTGAACGCGGCGCGTCATGCCGGCAATCTGGAACCGTGGTGGCCGCGCCGCGACCAGGCCTACATCGGCGTGCTCATCGATGATCTGGTGACCCGCGGCACCAGTGAGCCCTATCGTATGTTCACCAGTCGCGCGGAGTATCGCCTGTTGCTGCGCGAGGACAACGCGGATCTGCGCCTCAGCGGCAAAGGCAGGGAGCTGGGTCTGGTGGATGACGCCCGCTGGCAGGCCTTCGAGGACAAGCGCAGCGCCATCGAACGCGAGCAGCAGCGGCTGCGGGAAATTCTGGTACGCCCACAGGCGGCAAACGCAGATGCCATAGAGCGGCTGCTCGGCACGCGCCTCAACCGCGAGTGCAGGGCGTTGGATCTGTTGCGGCGCCCGGAGGTGAGTTATCGGGCCTTGATGACCTTGCCCGGCCTCGGGCCGGGGACGCCCGATGACAGGGTCGCTGAGCAGATCGAGATTCAGGCGCGCTACCACGGCTACATCCAGCGGCAGAACGCCGAGGTGGCGAAAAGCGTCACCCTCCAGGAGACGCCCCTGCCCGACGATGTGAACTATGAGGAAGTGCGCGGTTTGTCGGCGGAAGTCCTTGAGAAGCTGACCAACCAGCGCCCGCTCACCGTGGGCCAGGCGTCGCGCATCGACGGCATGACACCGGCGGCCATCTCGCTGTTGCTGGTGCATTTGAAGAAACGGAGTTTGGGACGGCGCGCGGATGAGCCTCTTGGCAAGGGTACGCGGCGGCGCGCCTGACATCGACGCGGCGGTGCTTCGTCGACGCCTGGACGCGGGTCTCGCCGCCATGGCCGTGGATCTCGACGCCCAGGCCCGCGACCGGCTCATCGCCTACCTTCGGCTGCTCGAGCGTTGGAATCGCGCCTACAATCTGACCGCGGTGCGCGATCCTGTGGAGATGATTCCCCGGCACCTGCTGGACAGCCTGGCCGTGATGCCGTACTTGCGCGGCGGGCGATGCCTGGACGTGGGCAGCGGGGCGGGGCTGCCCGGTCTGGTGCTGGCGGTGGCGCGCCCGTGCGTCTCCTGGGTGTTGCTGGACAGCAACGCAAAAAAATGCCGATTCCTGAACCACGCAACCATGGAGCTGGATCTGGACAACGTCCAAGTGGAGCGCAACCGGGTAGAGGAATTTCACCCCGGCCCGTGCTTTTCCACTATCATAAGCCGCGCGCTTTCCAATCTTGCCGATTTCGTTGCCGGGGCCAGGCATCTGCTCGCGCCCGGGGGATGTTGGCTTGCCATGAAGGGGCGCAATCCGGAACGTGAGCTGCCGGCTCTGAGTCAATCGGGTGAGCACACAGAGGTGGTGCCGGTACGCATTCCCGAACTCGAGGACGAGCAGCGCCACCTGGTCATCGTGACACCTGCGGGCCCCCGATGGGCGAGTGAGGACTTAGCCTGAAAAATCCAGGCTAGTGAGGGCCGATGGGCAAGATTATCGCGGTGGCCAACCAAAAGGGTGGCGTCGGCAAGACGACCACCGCCATCAATCTGGGTGCCTCCCTGGCGGCCGCCAAACGGCGTGTTCTGCTCGTGGATCTGGATCCCCAGGGCAACGCCACCATGGGCAGCGGCGTGGACAAACGCAGTCTGGAGCGCTCCAGCTACGAGGTGCTGATGGGCGAGGCCAGTGTCGCCGAGGTGGTGGTGGCCGTGGAGCACAGCAGCTACTCGCTGCTGCCGGCCAATTCCGATCTGACCGGAGCCGAGGTTGCGCTGCTCGAAGAAATCGGCCGCGAGATGCGCCTTCGCCAAGCGCTCAAACCGGTCAGAGAATCTTACGATTACCTGATCATCGATTGCCCGCCGTCCCTCAATATGCTGACGGTGAATGCGCTGGTGGCGGCGGATTCCATCATGATTCCCATGCAGTGCGAGTACTACGCACTGGAGGGGCTGTCGGCGCTGCTGGAAACCGTGGAGAAGATCCGATCGCTCCTGAACCCGGGTCTGCGCGTGGAGGGCCTGCTGCGCACCATGTACGATCCGCGCAATAATCTCTCCACCCAGGTTTCCCAGCAGCTGGTCAAGCACTTCGGCACCAAGGTCTACAGCACCGTCATCCCACGCAACGTGCGCTTGGCCGAGGCGCCCAGTCACGGGCTGCCGGCGCTGCTCTATGATCGGAACTCCAGTGGCGCGCTGGCGTATCTGGCGCTGGCCGGCGAGATTCTGCGCCGGGAGGGCGCGCATCTGAAAGCCGCCAAAGCCTGATGTTCGGTGAGCGGCGTGCAAGAAGGACGGGAACAGTGTTGATGCATCATCCGGTACAGGCATTTCCCCGGGTCGGCCGCGGGTGGGGTTACCGGTATGTCTACTAAGCGTCGCGGGTTGGGCCGGGGACTCGACGCGTTGCTCGGC
>Ga0209980_10000199_pt1 | contig 31077 bp, 19 predicted proteins | sample CR02metaG_FD_183611 | JGI IMG/M metagenome (GOLD analysis project Ga0209980, IMG submission 183611) | Deep subsurface microbial communities from Mariana Trench to uncover new lineages of life (NeLLi) - CR02 metaG (SPAdes) (version 2) | ecosystem: Environmental > Aquatic > Marine > Ocean trench...
GCGCGGCCGCTTTCGCCCATCTGACCGCCATGGATGGCCGCTCTCGCACATCCTGTGCTTCGCGGCACCTGCACATCCATGTGCAATGGCGGGAATGCAAAAGGATTGCAGGAGCAATCCTTGCCAGGTGCAATGGGGGTGCACAAAATCGCGCGCGTCGCCGGGCAACGTAAGCGATTTTGGGGGTCCCCGCAACGCCGCAGGGCGCGTTCAGGGGCCGTCGCAGTAGGCGGGGGATTGATTCACAGACTCTCAGCCCAACCTACGGGACTACGGGACTTCCGTTCCCTGGGCGCACGCCAGGATCGCGTGCAGCAGGACGTTGGCGCCGGCCTCTACATCCTCTGGCGTCGCGCTTTCAATCTCGTTGTGACTGATGCCGTCCTTGCAGGGGATGAAGATCATGCCGGTGGGAGCCGTCCGGGAGACGTAAACCGCATCGTGGCCGGCGCCGCTCACGATCTCCATCGCGGGGTAACCCATCAGCTCGGCACCGTTGCCTACCGCCGCCACGCATTGCGGATCGAATGCTACGGGTGGCGAGTGCCAGACATCGTTAACCGTGCACGCCAATCCCCGTTCCTCGACGACGCTCGCGGCCACGGCTTTCAATCCGGCGTCCATGTCGGCGAGTCGCCCCTCATCGGGGTGACGAAGATCGACACTGAAGCGCACCACTCCCGGCACGGTGTTGCGCGACGCCGGCTCGCTGTGGAAATCGCCCACCGTGGCGCGCCCGAAAGGCGGTCTGTCCAGGGCCAGGTCGTAGATTTTCGGAATCAACGCCGCAGCGCCGGCAAGGGCGTCGCGGCGCATGCGCATGGGCGTCGGTCCGGCGTGGGCCTCATGGCCGGTAACGATGACGTCGTACCAGCGGATCCCCTGAACGCCTGAGACGATGCCGATGGTCTTTTCCTCGTTCTCGAGTATCGGGCCCTGCTCGATGTGGGCTTCGAAGAATGCGCCGAAGCGATGCTCACCGATGTTTTCCGATCCCTTGTAGCCGATACTCGTCAGGGCTTCTTCCACACTGATGCCTTCTCGGTCCCGATGCTCCCAGGTAGCTTCCAAGGCAAAGACGCCGGCGTAAACGCCGGATCCCATCATCGCCGGATCGAAGCGCGCACCCTCCTCGTTGGTCCACATCGCCAGCTCCACCGGCGCATCGGTCTCCACTCGATAATCGTTCAGTATTCGGATGACCTCGAGGCCCGCGAGTACGCCGTAAACACCGTCGAACCTGCCGCCGGTTGGCTGGCTGTCCAAGTGACTACCGGTGCCAATGGCCGACCGCCCGTCGAGCCTACCCGGGCGGCGCGCGAAAATGTTTCCGATTTTGTCCACGCGCACGGTCAACCCGGCCTCCTCGCACCATCCCACGAATAGATCCCGGCCGGTCTTGTCGACGTCGCTCAAAGCCAACCGGCAAACGCCGCCCTTGGCGGTTTCACCGATCTTCGCCATTTCCACCAGGCTCTGCCACAAACGTTGACCGTCCACCTGTAGATTGCGCGTCACAGTCGCCTCACCTCCGGAAAGCGCTTTTCCGGTATTCCGAGTGTAGAAACGAGCCTGCCAGCGGACGATGTCGCCGCGGCCAATGGCCGTACGCCCGAATCCGATGGTAGCAACGCCAGGGGCCATATGAACGAAAAGGTGACTCCGGGCAGGACATAATCAGGAAATGCCTAAAAGCGACTTACTGTTCTGTTTTCAAAAGCTTATGGCCGGTTACACGACGCCGGCAGGTGCGCTCGCGGCAAATTTTCTGCAACCGCGAGGATTTTCTTCGAGCTACCGCCCTAATCCACTAGCCAGAGCCTCGGGTCACAGGCTACGCTGTTATGAGGGCGCGCAGGATGCGCAATTTCCTTATCGTCAGATGGCGACGCGCAAGCCGCTGGCGGGTGAGGATTAGGTCGGGGAAACTATCGACTAACGTGGTACTGCAAGATCTGAGCGCCAACAGGGAACCGCATCCTGGAACCGGGAGCCGGATCTTCAGGAGCTTCGGCAGCGGCATTCGCCAGTCCCTGCTCAAGTTGCCGTTGGTATTGAACTCCGTCGGCGGTTTCGCCATTGGCATGGCGACGATATTTCTGCTCGTCGCCAACTTCACCGATCACGAAATGCTCAAAGCCTTCTGGCTGGGCGCGTTCACCACGACCCTGCTCGGTTCCGTATCGTTGCTTGGAGCGACGAAGTTCGCGGCGCTCAGAGCAAAGCAACGCAGTCTGCGCATGCAACGCGCCCACGACCGAATGCTGCGCCAACTCGTGGATGCCTCGCCCGCCATGGTGTCCTATGTAGACAGCGACGGGCGCTTCAGGCTGACCAATCGTGCCTTCGAGAAGTGGCTCGGCGCCACGCGCGACGACCTCTATGGCCGCCACCTGCGGGAGGTTTTGGGCGAAGGCCCCTTCGAGGCGATCCGTGGCCACGTGGAACGCGCGCTGCGGGGCGAATCCGTACGTTTCGAGCGGCTCATTGCGACACTGGACGGTGGGTCTCGCTACGTTGACAGCATATTGACACCGCATCTCGACGAGAAGAACAAGGTCATCGGGATCTTCGAGATGATCGTCGACATTACGGATCGCAAGCGTATGGAAGAAGCGCTCCGTGACAGTGAGGAAAGACACCGGGCTCTGGTCGAAAACTCACCGGTGTGCATACTCGAAATGAATCTCGGCGGGCACCTCGAAACCCTGAACCTGGCGGGACGCGCCATGATCGGTGAGGACGATCGTTCACACGTATTCGGTTTGTCCTTCGTCGACATCGTCGCTCCCGCCGACCGGCAACGCATCTCCGATCTACTGGATCGTGTGCGCGCAGGGGAAGCCACTCAGGCTGAGTTCGGAGCCTTCATCGACAAAGAGCGGCGGGTGTTTTCCGCCAGCTTTCTCCCTTTGCGCAGTCCCGACGGCAAAGTGCAAAAGCTCATGGGCGTCATGCAGGACATCACCGATGCGCACAACCTTGCCGATGAATTGTCCTATCGCGCCAGCTACGATGCACTCACGGGCCTGGTCAATCGGCGCGAATTCGAGCAACGCCTGGAACGTGTGCTGGATACCGCGGGCCTCGAGAAAACCGAGAACGCGTTGTGTTATCTCGATCTCGATCAATTCAAGGTGATCAACGATACCTGCGGGCATATCGCCGGCGACGAGCTGCTGCGTCAGATTGCTGCCGTGTTGCAGTCGAATGTTCGCCAACGTGACACGCTCGCCCGTCTGGGCGGAGACGAGTTCGGCGTACTCATGGAGCGTTGCTCTCTGGAACAGGCGACACGAGTAGCGAACAAGCTGCGCAGAAAAGTAGCGGACTTCCGTTTCGTCTGGGCGCAGAAAAGCTTCGGCGTTGGCGTCAGCATCGGAATCGTATCGATAGACCAAAGCAGCGAGACCACCGCCGCCGTGATGAACGCCGCGGACAGCGCCTGCTACACGGCCAAATACAAAGGCCGCAATCGGGTTCATGTCTATCGCCGAAGCAATACCGACCTGGTCAGGCGTCATGGCGACGCGGAGTGGGTGATCCGCATCCAAGATGCCTTACGCGAGAACAGCTTCGAGCTGAGCTACCAGCCAATCGTGCCGGTGACGGATCAATTCGGGGACGGTCTTCATATCGAGCTGCTGCTGCGATTGCCCGATAGCAATGGCGAGCCCGTGCCGCCGGGGGCCTTCCTTCCCGCTGCCGAGCGTCACAATCTATCTACGCAAATCGACCGTTGGGTTGTCACCAACGCGCTTGCGTGGTTCGCCGAGAACCCCAAAGCGCTGGAACGCATCGTAACCTGCTCCATCAATCTATCGGCGCAGTCGCTCAGCGATCCCAAATTCCTGAATTTCGTCTGCGATATATTGGACCTGAGCCCGGTGCCGGCGGAGAAGATCTGTTTCGACATCAGTGAAACGGCCGCCATCGCCAATCTTACCGACGCGACCCGGTTCATGAATACCCTGGGCGAGTTGGGTTGCCGATTCGCTCTCGATGATTTCGGAAGCGGCCACTCTTCCTTCGCCTATTTGAAGACACTGCCGGTGCATTATTTGAAGATCGATGGCGTATACGTGAAGGGGATCGCCGACGACCCACTCGACTACGCGATCGTTCGATCGATCAACGATATCGGCCAGATCATGGGAAAGCACACGATTGCAGAATCTGTGGAATCGGAGCGTGTGGCGGAAAAATTGCGCGAGATCGGCATCGATTACTATCAGGGTTATTTCATAGCGAAGCCCAGGCCGATCGAAGAGCTGGCATAGGTCATCCGGCAGCGGACGTGCTGCCAGGAACGTGACAATTCCGCGAGGGGATAATCATTTCCCGGCGTAATCGAGTATACTATCCGCGATCTTCTGGCCGGTTTTCATGTCATCCGTATCCACATCCCCGGCCTGGCCGGACGAACTCTATAATCTGCTGCGTGAGCACGACATTACGCAGTTCGCCTACGTGCCCGACGCCGGACACGAGACGCTCATCGATCGCTCACTGACCGACCCGGGGGTGAGCTCGATTGCGCTGACGACAGAAGAGGAAGGCGTTGCCATGCTTGCCGGCGCTGATCTTGGTGGTGCGCGCGGCGTGCTCCTGATGCAAAGCAGCGGTGGTGGCAATTGCGTCAACATACTTTCGATGATCAAGGCCGGGCGATTTCCGTTTCTCACCCTCATCAGCATGCGCGGTGACTTCGGCGAAGGAAACCCCTGGCAGATGCCCATGGGTCAAGCCCTGCGGCCCGTGCTCGGGGCAATGGGTGTTATCTGCCTCGATGTGGATTCGCCGGCAGAAGTCTTACCGACTGTCGAAGCGGCCCTGCGCTTGACCTTCAAGTCGGGGAATTCCGTAGCCGTGCTGTTGACCCAGAAACTCATAGGAGCCAAGTCGTTCTAGTGTCCTCTCCTGCAAACCGCTCAACCGTCGACGACTTCGTACTCGATCGCTGCCAGGCGGTTCCAGCGCTGGTGGGCAGACACGAGGATTTCCTCATCGTCACGGGCCTCGCGGGAGCGGCCAGGGACATTGCGGCATTGACCGATGACGGGGCTCATGTCTACGCAATGGCGGGCGCCATGGGCGCTGCCGCGATGATGGGCTTCGGTCTCGCTCTGGCACAACCCGAGCGCCGGGTGCTGGTAGTGACCGGCGACGGTGAGTTGCTCATGAACGTAGGAGCACTGGCGACAATTGCCATTGCGGACCGCCCGAATCTATCCATCGTCTGTGTCGACAATGGACACTACGGCGAAACCGGTTACCAGAAAAGTCACACCAGCCTCGGCGTCGACCTGGAAAAGATGGCAATCGGCGCCGGGTTCAAGACCACGCGTACGGTGAAGCGGGAAGACGAAATCCTGAGCGCCTCCAGACTCATTCGTGAAACCAACGGTACCGCCTTCGTTTGCTTGCGAGTGAAAGCCACCGACCCGCCGTCGTACCGGCGGCTGTTGGATCCGGCGGCGTGCAGAAATCGATTTCGCAGCGCGTTGCTCGGCGGGCCCTGAAGGAAACGACCATTGTTCCAGCTTGCTTCGATTTGGGTACTCGCGGCTGTCGTGCTGCCCGTTGCGGTGGCGTGGTTGCTCCCCGCCACCAGCGGCAGCACGCAGGCCGCGCTGCGCGTGCCCTTTTTCCTGCAGGTAGCCGCATGGTCCGATGAACGCAGCCCGCGCCGGCGACGATGGAGGTTTTTTGTCGCCTGCTGCGCCTGGATGTTGCTGGTGCTGGCAGCTGCGCGGCCACAGTGGGTGGGCGACCCCATCGCCTTGCGCATCACCGGCCGCGATCTGATGCTCGCCGTGGATCTCTCCGGCAGCATGAAGCGCCGGGACATGCAGGTCGGTAAGGAATGGGTGACACGACTCGACGTGGTCAAGCGGGTGGCGGGCGAGTTCATCGAGCGCCGCCATGGCGATCGCATCGGGCTGATTCTGTTCGGCACACGGGCCTATCTCCAGGCACCCCTGACCTTCGATCGCCCGACGGTACGCACACTGCTCGAAGAGGCGGTGATCGGACTCGCCGGCGAGCAGACGGCAATCGGCGATGCCATCGGGCTCGGCATCAAACGTCTGCGTGAAAGACCCGCCCAGAATCGCGTTCTCATTCTTCTCACCGACGGCGCCAACACTGCCGGCGAGGTGCTTCCCATGGAGGCGGCGCGCTTCGCCGCCAAGTTGGGCCTGACTATCTACACCATCGGCGTCGGTGCCGATGTGGCCATGATGCGGCGGCTGTATGGAACGGTGCGCGTCAATCCGTCGACGGATCTGGACGAGCCGACCCTGGCGGCCATCGCGCGTAGTACGGGTGGGCGCTATTTCAGAGCCAGGAAAACCGATGAGCTGGTGGATATCTACCGCACCCTGGACGAGCTGGAGCCGGTCATCGGCGACGAAGAGCAATTCCGCCCGACGACGGAGCTTTTTTACTGGCCCCTCGCTGTGGCTCTGTTTCTGGCCGCCAGCCTGTTGGCGGGCGGTGGGCGGCGGGCGTGGCTGTCCTGGTTGCCGGGGGAGCGACAGGCCCATGGATGATTTTCATTTTCTTCGGCCCCTGTGGCTGCTGGGACTGCCGCTCGGCCCTCTGCTCGCCTGGAACCTGTGGCGACGCCTGCAGGTCGGCGCGCAATGGCGCGAGGTGTGCGATCCCCAATTGCTTCCGCATCTGCTGGTGCCGCCCGCCGCCGCGCGCCGCAAATGGCCCTACTGGATGGTGACGGCAGCCACGACGCTTGCGCTGGTGGCCCTGGCCGGGCCTGCCTGGGAACGGCTGGAGCAGCCCGTGTACCGTACGCTCAACGCGCGGGTGGTGGTTCTGGACCTGTCGCGGTCCATGGACGCCACGGATTACCTGCCGTCCCGCTTGACGCGGGCACGCTTCAAGGTGGTGGACATTCTGCGGCGTAGCCGCGACCGCCCGGTGGGCCTGGCGGTGTTCGCCGCCGACGGCTTCATCATCACGCCGCTGACCGAGGACGCCAACACCATCATCAGCCTGTTGCCGGCGGTGGACACGAACATCATGCCTGCCCAGGGCAGCCGCGCCGATCTCGGCTTGCAAGCCGCGGCGCGCATGCTGGAGCGCGGCGGTGCGCGCCGCGGTGAAGTGATCCTGATTACCGACGGTGTGAAAGGTCAGCGCGCTGCAAGCGAAGCCGCGAAGCTTCGCGCCGCGGGCTTCCGCGTCTCCGTGCTGGCGGCCGGCACGCCGGAGGGAGCGCCGATACCGGTGCAGGGTGGTGGGTTTTTCAAAGAACTCAAGGGCGGCATCGTCGTGGCCATGACCGACTACGATGCGCTTCGTGGCATTGCCCGGGCAGGTGGCGGGCGCTTCGCGACGCTCGGTAACGATGACAGCGACATCGACTATCTGCTCTCCGACGCGTTTGCGCTGCCTTTGAATCTCAATATGCAGGCCGTCGAACGCACCTCGGAGATCTGGCGGGACCGCGGACCGTGGTTGCTGCTACTGGTGCTTCCCCTGGCGGCTCTGGCATTTCGGCGCGGCTGGCTCGCCCTGATACCGCTCACCATCCTGGTCATGCCGGCGCCGGCACAGGCTGTCACCTGGGACGATTTGTGGGCGCGCCCGGAGCAACAGGCTGCCCGGGCGCTGGAGCGTGGTGACCCGGCGGCCGCCGCTGGCGTGGCCCGTGACCCGCTCTGGAAGGGCGGCGCACTCTACCGGGGCGGGCAGTACGAGGAGGCCGCCGACGCCTTTGCGCGCAGCCACGAGACCATGGCCCACTACAACCGCGGCAACGCTCTTGCCAGGGCCGGCCTTTTGGCCGAGGCGTTGAGCGCCTACGACGCGGCGCTGGGAGCCCAACCGCAGCACGCGGACGCTCTCCACAACCGTGCCCTGGTGGCACGCCTCATGGAGCAACTTCGCCAGCTCTCCCGGCAGCAGCAGCGGGACCAGGAGGCGGGCGGGCAGGCCCAAACGGGCGGGCAAGCCGGGGAGAACGAGCGATCGCCCGACCAGGACGCCAGGGACACCATGGACCAAAGCCAGGACGCCGACGGCAACCGCGACCAAGCCGACCGCGACCAACCGCAAGCCGCCGCCAGCGCCCAAGCCTCGCAATTTCTGGACACCCAACCATTGACGGCCGAGGAGCAACAGGCCATGGCCCAGTGGTTACGCCGCATTCCGGACGATCCCGGCGGGCTGCTGCGGCGCAAGTTCCAACTCGAGTATTCGAGACGCCGTCCCGAACGCCCGCAAGGCACCGACGCCTGGTAACGAATGACGTAGGCCAAGGGGGCCATTTGCCGGGCCGTTAGCTGTTGCGAAAGCGTGCCCGCTGGCGTTAGTCTGGCCCTTCGGACCTCCACAGGCCCGGCACCAGTGACAACAACATCGAATAACAAACGGGTCCTCATATACAGCCACGACAGCTTCGGATTGGGGCACCTGCGGCGTTGCCGAAAGATCGCGCACTCCCTGGTTGCGCGGCGTAAGGCCATGTCTGTCCTGATCCTGTCTGGATCGCCGATCATCGGCAGCTTCGATTTTCGTACCCGGGTCGACTTCGTACGCATTCCCGGCGTGATCAAGCTGCGTAACGGCGAGTACTCGTCCCTCAGCCTGCACATGGACATCTCCGAGGTGCTGGAGCTGCGCGCCGCCATCATCCGCCACACGGCCGAGGTTTTTGCGCCGGACTTGCTGATCGTCGACAAGGAGCCCCTGGGGCTTCGCGGCGAGATTCACGACACCCTGCGCAGCATGAAGGCGGCCGGTACGCGTCTGATTCTGGGCCTTCGGGATGTCATGGACGATCCGGCAGCTCTCGCCGCGGAATGGGAGCGCAAGAATCCCCTTCCGGCACTGAACGATCTCTACGACGACATCCTCGTCTACGGACTACCTGAGATTTACGACCCTCTGTCCGGCATCGATCTCCCCGACCGCGTGCGGGCGAAAATGATCTACACAGGCTATCTGTCCAGCAACAACGGCGCGCCCGTGTCCTACCCGCCGGCCGGCCCGTGGCAGGATCGGCCCTACGTCCTGGTCACGCCGGGCGGCGGCCGCGACGGCGAAGATCTGGTGGACTGGCTGCTGTCGGCCTACGAGACGGGTGCGGAATTGCCCCACGCGGCGCTGGTGGTATTCGGCCCATTCATGCGGCCCAAGCGGCGCGAGCGCTTCCTCGCGCGCATCGACCGGCTGGAGCAGGTACGCGCAATCACCTTCGACAACCGCCTGGAGCGCCTGATGGCGGGCGCAAGCGCTGTCGTCGCCATGGGCGGATACAACACCTTCTGCGAAATACTCACCTTCGACAAACCGGCGGTTCTGGTGCCACGGCGATATCCGCGCGCCGAGCAGCATATTCGCGCTGCGCGCGCCGAGCGCCTGGGACTGGTGCGCATGCTGAGCGACGTGGGCGGCAGAGAGCCGGAACGCATGGTGGCCGCACTCGGTGCGCTACCGGCCCAGCCCCGGCCTTCCGAGGCGGTCATACCGGGACTCCTGGATGGCCTGGACCGCATTCATGATCTCACCGAGCAGTGGCTGGATGAAGAAATGGAGCCCCGGCGACTTGCCCTGGTGTGAGTACTTTTTTGCCCGCATCCGCGTCGTTCCTGGTTGCATCGCCATGATCGGACTTCGCGGATCCGCCCGATTGTGCGCAATGGCATTCGTGGCCCTCATCGCGGCTCCCGCATCCGCGGCGGAATCGCCGATGCTGGCTGAGCTCGTCGCCAGCGGCGAGCTTCCGCCCCTCGAGCAACGGCTTCCGACGCCGCCCAGGACGATGACTTCCAGCCGAAGCTATTTCTCTCCGGGCAAGTACGGCGGCGAGCTCGTTCTGTTGATGGGAAAAAGCAAGGACGTGCGGTTGATGGTGGTGTACGGCTACGCACGCCTGGTCGGCTATAACCTCGACTACGAGCTGGTGCCGGACGTGGTCGAAAGCTTCGACGTGGAAGAAGATCGGCGCTTCACTTTCCACCTGAGAAAAGGCCACCGCTGGTCCGATGGGCACCCGTTCACCGCGGAATCCTTCCGATACTACTGGGAAGACATTGCCAGCAACGAAGACCTGGCGCAGTTCGGCCCGCCAGCGGCCCTGCTCGTGGACGGTGAGCCACCCGTATTCGAAGTGCTCGACGAGACCACGGTCAGATACACCTGGAAGAAGCCCAACCCCTTCTTCCTACCGGCGCTGGCCGGAGCACGGCCGGAGCCAATTTTTGCGCCCGGCCACTATTTGAAGCAGTTTCATGGGCACTACACGGATATCGCAGTACTCGAAGAACTGGCCGAGAAGGAAGGCCGGCGCAATTGGGCATCGGTCCATATTTCACGTTTTCGCCCTTACAAGAATATCAATCCGGACCTGCCGACGCTGCAGCCCTGGGTCAACACCACGCGGCCCCCGTCACAGCGATTCGTATTCGTGAGAAATCCTTTTTTCCACCGGGTCGACGAAAACGGTCTGCAGCTCCCCTACATCGATCGTGTCGTTCTCGACATAGCCGATGGCAAGCTCATCCCGGCGAAAACCGGTGCGGGAGAAAGTGATCTTCAGGCCCGGCATCTGAATTTCAGCGATTACACCTTCCTCAAGAATAGCGAAAACCGCACCGGTCGAAAAGTGCTCCTATGGGATACGACCCTGGGTTCGCAGATCGCACTTTACCCCAACCTGAACGTCGAGGATCCCGTGTGGCGCAAGCTGGTCCGGGACGTGCGCTTTCGCCGCGCCTTGTCTCTTGCCATCAATCGGAACGAAATCAACCAGGTCATCTATTACGGTTTCGCCCGGGAAGGAAACGACACGGTTTCCCCTAAGAGCCCACTGTTCAAACCGGAGTATTTGAAGGCCTGGACAGAGTTCGACCTGAAGAAGGCCAACGCGCTGCTCGACGACATCGGACTCACTGAACGCGACGGCGACGGCCTGCGGCTGCTGCCGGATGGGCGTCCACTCGAGATTATCGTCGAGACGGCGGGAGAGAGCACCGAGCAGGTGGATGTGCTCGAGCTCATCGCCAGCACCTGGCGCAAAACCGGCATCAAGCTGTTCAGCAAACCATTGCAGAGGGAAGTGTTTCGCAACCGTATCTACTCGGGCCAGACCTTGATATCGGTATGGGGAGGATTGGAAAACGGATTACCGACAGCGGATATGAGTCCCGGCGACCTGGCCCCGACACGCCAGGATCAGTACCAGTGGCCGAAGTGGGGTCAATACTTCGAAACGGGCGGCGAAGTGGGGGAGCCGCCGGGCCTGCCGGCTGCGCAGACACTCATGGAACTGAATGCTCAGTGGTTGACTTCATCAAGCACCGAGGAACGGAAAAAGATCTGGCAATTGATGCTGGATATCCGCGCCCAAGAGGCATTCACCATCGGTATCGTCGCCGGCGTCCCACAGCCTGTCGTGGTCAACAAGAAGCTCCGTAACATTCCGAAAAAAGGAATTTATAACTGGGATCCTGGTGCACACTTCGGGATATATCACCCGGATACGTTCTGGTTCGAGTCGTAGACACGTAGAACGACGGACGTAGGTTGGGCTGAGCAAAGCGAAGCCCAACATTCCGGCCCACGTGTTGGGCTTCGCTTTGCTCAGCCCAACCGACGTTGTTCTGCTCGTTTCAAGTTCGAGTTTTCAGCCACCGATGGTAACAGCGATAGCGTCTTGCGGTTTGTTCGGGCGGTCGGGGCGGGACGTTTCGTGGTACTCTTTCAAATAGTCTTTGTGCACACCGCAGTACTCGCGGCAGGCCAGGGGCGCCGTCGACGCGCGCTCCCACAGCGTTTCCAACTCCCTCCACTTTTTCGAAGAAACAATTTCCTCGATGGAAAACTTACGCAAGTCGAAATGTTCGAGATTCGCAAAGAACCAGCCTGTCGGCCCTGCGGGCTCAGCCGGCGAGCATGGATAAAAAAAGCCGTGCGCGGTAATTGACAGATCCTTCCCGAATCTGCATTTAGGGGCGATCTTTACTTCCCGATCGAATTCTTCTGCGCTGACATCTCGCTGAATCAGTGCTTCGATCTCTCTCCGATTGCGCGTGACCACGCCCACATATTCGCTGTTCAACGGAGTCATGGGATCGTCCCGGCCGAAGCGGCCACTCTTTTTAAATGTAAGCCGGCGAACACCGATATCTTTCGCGAGCTTCCGGGCTTCGTCGAGCTGATGTTCGTTGTGCCGGAATACGATGAATTTCCAATCCACTGTTACGCGCTCGGCACAATAGCGCATTGCCTTTTCGATATCCTGCCACCGTGCGTTGACACGATAAATGTGGTTAGTGTTTGCCAGTCCGTCCACAGAAAACGTGATCATGTCCTCGTCAGTCAGGATATCGCAGGTCTTGCGCCACCAGTCCATTTTCCTGTGGCTTCCGTTCGTCTCCACCGAAACGCCGATGCCAACTTTCTTGAGATAACCGAGCACCTCATGAAATCGGCGATGGTAGATGCAATCACCGTAGGTACCACACAGATTTACTCGCAACCCCTCGAAACTCTTCCGTTTGGAGAGGGGAAAGGTATTCTCGAGAACCTCCATGGAGAGGTCGGAGAGATTCGCTTTCACCCAGTCGTTTCCGGTTCGCGCGCACCGGGGGCACGCCAGGGTGCACCGGTTGGTGATCTCCATGTTGAACGACCGTACAGGAACGTCGAAAAATCTCATGGTGTGCACTGAAAAATTCCACCCGACAATAAGCAGCGAGTGTAAAGGAATTCCACTCCTGACAGGGACAATAAAATGGGGACAGATCTATTTTTTCCTTTGGACAGCCTCGAGCAGCAGCGCCGCGCTACGGGCGGCCCCGTCCGTATCGACCACATGGCCCTGAGCGGGCTGTGATTCCAGGGCCCGGCCCACGGCCAGTGCCACCTGCTCGGCACAGAGCACATCTCTCTCCACCACCTGCAACGCGCCCCGCTCCGCCAGTAGCCGGCAGCGCAGGGCCTGCTCACTTTCTCTGCCACCAGCAAATGGCAGGCACACGGCCCGGGCGCCGGTGGCGAGGATCTCCGTCACCGTGTTGTAGCCCCCCTGGGATATGGACAGCGCGCAGTTGGCGAGTAGCTGGGTGAAATCGCTGCGCGTGCGCTCCACCAGCACGCCCGCTGGCGCCGCGGCCCGGCAAGCAAGAAATGCCGCCTGCGGGTAATTGTGCCCGATGAGAACGCGCCAGATCCGCTCACGCAAATCGCACAGCGCCCGCGCTCCGATCGCGGCCTGGAGTAAATCTTCGCTGACAGCACCCCCGCCGGCGGATACGATCACCTCGTCGTACCCCGGTGAACCGGGGCCCTGCCTGGCAGGCACCGAAGCAACCACATAGCCTGTACTGTGGGTAATGTCGGCGATATCGCCGGCCCGCGCAAAGCTTCGTTCGAACGGGATCACGCTCTCGTCCCCGTGAGTCAGCACCAGATCATAGTAGTGCCGGACACGCTCGATGATCTCCTCGGTGCGCCCCACCTTGGCCGGCGGAACGAGAATGTCGCGTACCGACGAAGCAATCACCGGCAAGCCTGTTCGCTCACGCAACGTTCGCGCGTGCTCCAGCATGGGCTCGATCTCGAAGCGCATTTGCCGGCGACCGAAAGGGTAAAGCTCGGTGAGTACGATATCCGGGCGTGCGCGATGGAAAATTGCCGACAGGCGCTCGCACCGTTGCGCCTTCCAAGCATCGTCCACGGGATTGCCGCTTTCATCCACCAAGCTCTTGAAAGTTTCATCCTCCGCCCGCACGGGAGGCAGTTGCTCGAAACGGCTGATGCCAGCGCCGATGTGGAGAACGGGCACCGGCATCCCTCCGGAAACCAGAATCACGCGAATTCCGGCCGCCTCCAGACCCCGCGCCAAGGCGCCCGCACGCACCAGATGCCCGATTCCGAGCAAGTGCTGGACGTACAAAAGCGCTGTGATGGGACGAGCGGTGGGCACCTGACGACTTAGACCGAGCTTTATAGTGGGCGCATAGTACCACTGCCCGCGTGTTGGGCTTCGCTTCGCTCAGCCCAACCTACATTTCCACGTCGATCAGGATAGAACGTACGGGGGCTCTATGCCGTAGCCTTGCGCAAAATCCACACCCATCTGGCGTAGCCGCGTGAGAATATCGTCGTTCTCGACGAATTCCGCAACGGTCTTCTTACCGAGAAAATGTCCAATCTCGTTGATGGACTTTACCAGCGCCAGGTCCTTGGGGCTGTCGACGATGTCTCTTACGATGGATCCGTCGATCTTCACGAAATCGATAGGCAGGGTTTTTAGATAGGCGAAGGATGCTTCACCGGTGCCAAAATCGTCCAGGGCGAAACGGCAACCGTATTCCTTCAAAGTGTTGATGAAATTCACCGCTACGGACAGAGTGTTGATCGCAGCGCTCTCGGTGACCTCGAAAATAATTTTTGCCGGCGGCACCTGACTTTCAGTGAGCCGCTCGAGCACGTAGCGCAGCAGGCTGTCGTCACCCAGAGTGAGTCCCGACAGGTTGATGGAGTACCCACCGACGCCGTCTACTTTGGAACGGTGCTTGGACATCCAGTCGAGAGCGTTGCGGATGACCCACATATCGACCTCGTGCATCTCGTTGTTGCGCTCGGCCGCCTGAATGAAGTCTCTGGGCACGGTCACCGCGCCGCTCGCATCCTTGACGCCAAGAAGCAACTCGAAATGGGGTTTGTCCGACGTATCGGCGCCGATGGGTGCGATACGCTGGCAACGCAGCTGCAGCCGATTCCCCGCCAGCATTTGCAAAACTGTGAAATCAGCGCTGATCTGCGCGTGTTTGATGGTTTCGCTCAACTGAACGCGATTGCCACCCTCGCCGTGCGCCCGGTCGAATGCAGCGCCAGCAGCCTTGATGAGCTCGTCCACCGTGGCCCTGTTGTCTCCGTCCAGCGCAACCATGCCGATGCTTATGGTGAGCTGAAAACTTTCGTCCTGCCACACACAGCGGGATTTCTCCATGGACTTGCGCTGACGTTCGGCAATCGCGCGTCCGTCTTCCAGGTCACAGTCCTTCAGAAGCATCACGAAACGGCCTTTCGTGAGGCGCCCGATCGTCCCCTTGCTGCCCACGTGCTTATCCAGCACCCGCGCGAGCTTTCTGAGCAGGCCCTTGCCTGCCTTGCGCCCGCACTTCTCGACGATCGCTCGGAATTCGTCGATTTCGAGCACACACAAGACGTGCTTGGTGCCCATTTGTACGGCTTCCGTCATCGTGTGCCCGAGGGCTGCTTCGAAGGCCTTGCGATTGAGCAAGCCGGTGACGCCGTCGTGACTCGCTTTTTTTGCCAGCCGCGCGTGCAGCACGTTCAACAGCCGATAGATGCCACGGTCGACGACGGGCAGGTCGGATGCGTCCAGAACACGGGCCGCACCCCGCCTGAAATGCATCGCAAGCTCCTGGCGGGTAAGCGTGGAAGTATTGTCGCCGCATTGACTCGCAAACAGGTAGCTGTCGCGTTCATTGCTGACCCATACCAGATGCAACTTTTGTGGACGATCGCCGTCATTGTCCAGGAATACGACATCCCCGGCCTGTAGAAGCTCGACACGGCTTAACCAGCGTTTCCACTCCGTCGGCATGTTACCGTCACTGGTTGTCGAAGCCGCGCCATTTCTGCCCTCGCCTGCGTCCCGCCGCGCATCGACCAATGCCTGTTGCTGGTTTCGCTCCTGCACAATCCGAGAGACATTTTCGGAAAAATGCTGTTCCTGACGTTCGACGATATTCTCGAGCTCCACCAGCACTTGCTTGAAAACGATGGTGTCCCTTTCGTAACCGTGCACGATCCGATCCACCAAAGGATCGATGGTCGTTTGCCAGGCACCGATTGCGATGACGCTGCCATCGTCCGCCAACTCCACGCGTCCCAACAGATTGATGAGTTGTCGTGCCGGGTGACGGTCGTCATTGAAGAGCTCACGGTCCTGCAAAGCGACCTTTACCAAGGCGATAGCCAGCCTGCTCACGCAGGATTTCACGCGAGGAGTTACCAGGGGATCCTCGAGTATGGCGTCAATCAGATTCGAAATGACCTCCACAGCGTCGCCCTCTCCGTCCGCGACTCGCAACCCGGCCGCTCGCCAGGTTGTCATGAGTCGGTCTTTGAGAGCCAGCGCCCCTTTGTCGTCGATAGCCGTGAATTTCACTGAGCGCTGCAGGATGGACAACGCGTCGATGACCTGTTCCAGAGACTTCGATCCAATTGCCGGTGGTGGCACCGGTTGCGCCCCGGCCATATCGCTTAGCGCGGCCGGCAAATTGTCGCTTGCGTTCGCCTGTCGCTCCAGAATGAGGAGGCTGCGGGCGGTGTGCAGTAGATTTCCGATGACGATGGACGGCGGCGTTACCGACGCCGGGTCGATCCCCAACGCACTGGCAGGCTTGGACGACTCCTGTTCGGGAAGCTCCGATTCTGCCTCCGCGACGGGAGCAACATCGGCGACCACGGATTGGCCACGCTTACCGTCATCCTGCTCTGCGCTTACCGTCCGGTCGATGATCGTTCGCTCGACTTCGGAGCTCACTTCACGGTTGGAAAGAATATCGCTCAGATCATCGTAGAGCGTGCCGAGACCGGCGACGATCACTTCTTCGAAGCTTCGCAGAATTGCCTGCCGGGAGATCTGGCCAGCGCCGAAGTTTTGAATAGCGTCGTGAAAAGTGAGTCCGATCCCGGTCAGTGCAACGGGGTTGTTGTCATCTGTAATCACCACATTCACGAGCTTCGACAGACGTGCGGCAATCTCCCGCTGGCGTTTATCGTACTTCGGCGCGGCCCGGGAAATCATGTCCTTGATGATGACCCAGTCGTCGAACGTGCCGGTATCGACGAGCGCCACGTCCAGGGTGCCGGTTTCGGACACCAGCGCTTCGCTACCCGGCAAGATGGCCCCGGGCTGCTGCAACTGCGATTGGATGGCGTCCAGAAACACCGCCTGTACGGGTTCCTTCAATCCATCCAGCTCCTGGATGGCGTCGAAGAAGGCGCTTTGCTGCTCGCGGGCCCGCGTATCGCGGGCCGAGGCGAACAGGCTGTCCCGGGCATGATCGAACAGAGCGGCAAGGTTCCACTCCAAATAGGCCACTACGCGACGCCGGTAGGCGGCCAGAATGCTGCTCGCGTCCGCGACGTTGACGACATCGTCCGGCACGCCCCGGGCCGCGGGCGCCGCTCCTGGCGTAGCCTGCGAGGGATGCGTAAGAAGCTGATGGAGAGCGTGAATGGCCGCTCCATTTCGCCCTTCGAAGGAAACGCCCATACCGCCGTCGATGACTCTCGCGACTAGAACGGTAAGTTCGAACTCCGTTACCCTGCCTTTCATCTGCGCGGAGAACCGCACGATCAGCTCATCGTAGCGCTCCAGGGTCTTGTCACCGATGACGATGCCGCTGCCGTGAGTGCCCTCGACGGCAAGGAAGAGCCCGCCAGCGCAAAAGTCCTTGATCAGACACGCGCGGCTGGCGCCGCCCTCGATGCCGACCTTGGCCTCTACCTGCAAAGCCTCTCGTACGTGGCGCCGTCGGTCGTCACCGGACAGACTGCTGTAGTCATCGGAGGACGCCGGCTCGCAAGGCGCGTCGATGCCCGCAGACCGAACACGCTCGCTGGATATGGCCATTCACTAGATTCCCAATATGGCCCCTGGACGGAGCCTACAAAGCTATTTATCGGACAAATTCGGGCAAAACTCACATCGGTTCCTGGAAAATGCGACTCGCTTCATACCTTTTGTCCGGCCCTGGGGTCGCCGAAACAGAGGAATCCGGGGTTGGATACCCGGTTGTGTGAATTCCAGGGCTATGGCGGGGCCCCCTTCCTGCCGATAGGGAACGAGAGGACTCTTTCGGCTCCATCGCCCAACTTGGCCCAACTTGGACCGGGCTCGATGGCTTTGGCCCGCCGCAGCCGAGCGATCGTTCCACGGCATGCCTGACTGCGACTCTTGTGGCGGAATTTGTAGATGCACGCCCCCAAACCGAAACCGGTCTGTCCGGAAAAAATTGGTAAGTACAAAATCGTGGATGTCGCGGGAAGCGGCGCCATGGGCGATGTGTACGTAGGCTACGATCCGTTCATCGATCGCGCCGTCGCCATCAAAGTGTGTACCCATAACGACGGCTCGGACAGCGCCCGAGTTGCGCGCAAGCTATTCGTCAACGAAGCGCAGGCTGCCGGGGCCTTGGACCATCCAAACATCCTGAAGATCTATGACGCTGGCGAGGAGAATGGCCAACCCTTTATCGTTATGGAGTACATCGCCGAGGCTCGGACGCTGCGATCGTACTGCACGCCGGAAAACCTCCTGCCCATACCACTGGTCATTCAAGTCGTTCGACAATGCGCAGAGGCACTGGAGTATGCGCATGGTCGAGGCGTGCTGCACCGGGACATCAAGCCCGCTAACGTCATGCTCACGCGAGACGGGCAGGTCAAGATCGGTGATTTCGGAATCGCGAAGCGCATGACGACCGACGATACCGAAACCCGCCGAATGGTGGGCTCGCCGCGCTACATGTCGCCGGAGCAGGTCAACAGCGAGAACGTGACCAATCAGACCGATCTCTATTCGCTCGGCGTCAGCATGTACGAGCTGCTTACGGGAAAACCTCCATTCACCGCCAGAGGTCTTTCACAGCTCATCATGATGATTCGCTGCGAAGAGCCAAAGCCACTACGCGCACGGCGACCAGAGGTCCCCGAGTCGCTCGAAGCCATCGTGAAGCGCGCCATGGAAAAATCTCTGGAATGGCGCTACCAGAGCGGTGCAGAGATGGCCTCGGATCTCACCTCCGTGTACGAGAAGATTCAGCAACAGGCAATTATTCTGTCTCCGGAACAGCGATTCAGCGCCGCACGGAGGCTGCGATTTTTCGGGGAATTCTCCGATAGCGAGCTCAGAGAAGTACTGGACGCCGCCAGCTGGGAGCAGTTTTCATCGGGAGATCATGTCATCATCGAGGCCGGTCTCGATCAGTCACTTTTTATTCTGGTCACGGGAGAGGTGACCATCAGCGTTGCTGATCGCGCCGTCGGGACGCTGGGTGAAGGCGACTGTGTCGGCGAGCTGAGTTACCTGTCGAATTCCAAACGCAGTGCGTCCATCATCGCAATCGACGATGTCACGGCCTTGAGGATAGATTCTGCATTACTCGACTGGGCTTCGATTCCCGTGCAGATGCGCTTCAACAAGTCTTTCCAACAAGTGTTGATCGAGCGCTTGGCGCGCACCACCTTCGAACTCGCGAAGTACGTAAGCTAGCTGCCCCCCGCTTAATCGTAGGTTGAGCTGAGCGAAGCGAAGCCCAACAGAGATGCATCCGGAATCTCCGACCTAAGCGCGCAGCGACCGCACATGCGCGTCGATGGCCGCGCTCACCGCGTGGGCCGAGCGCACGGCACCCTCCTGCCACGAAGTCCAGTAGCTGAGATGCTCACCAGCCAGATAAATGCGCCCGTCGGGGCGATTCAGGATCGGATAGATCTGCTCACGCGTACGGGGGTCCCAGTTGGCGAAGGCACTTTCATTGTAGGGAATATTCTGCCAGGCGACGGAGATGGGTTTTGACAGCATACTCTCCATCCCCGGATGAAACAGCGAAACGCCGTCTCTCGACAGAGCGGCGCGTTCTGCGGTGCTTCTGTTGCCGAACTCACTGGCTAAGTTGCCGTAGTTGTAGGCGCCGATCAGTATCCCGCTCTTTCCGTGAAAGCCGCTGCTCGGGTACCAGATCTGGGTAATTTCACGCTGTGTCCAGGAAATACCGCCGTAGATCCCGAGTCGGTCTTCCCAGAATCTCGGCTGGGATTGCCAGGCGAGCTTGCAGGCATTTATATATGGCGCTGCTGCGATGGCTGTACGATGCTCGGCGTCGAAGTCGCTGTCGATGGCCTTGAGAACAGGCAGCGGTATCGTGCAAATGCAGAAGTCGGCTTCCAGTTCCTGTTCTTCCGCGCCGATTTTGTCACCGTAGACGATACGCACCCCGGCAGAGCGCTTGCGAATTTCACGAACATGCGCCCCGTAGGTGATGCGCCCCGCGAGCCGTGATTCGAAGGCGCGGGCAATTCGATCCATGCCTCCCACCGGCTGCAGCATGGTCGCCTGCTGCTCGAATCTTTTCTCGAACCCCATATGCCAGTACCAGAATCTGGAATCCACCAGAGCCTCGAATGCCAGCGGCGCGCGGCCACGCCCCGGGGCGAGCCCCGCACCGGGGAACTCTTCGAAGCCAGCACGGGGCGAGCCACGGTAGCGAAAGTTTCCATCGAGATCACCGAAATGCTTGAAAAAATACAGCAGCCGCCGTCTGTCCAGTCCACCCAGCGCCTCGTCCAGGGCGCCACTGTCGGTGGCTTTGACCAGGAGCTCGGCGATGTGTCCCGCGGTGTCGCTGTGCAGCTGTCGTGACTCGATGGGCTTGCCACCGAAGGCTTCGTCATCCTGGAACATCGCGCTTCTGTTGGCGTTTACGAAAACCTCGAGATCGACCCCGAATTCCCGGCAATAGCCGAGCACCGCCGAGTGATTCGCCGGAATGCGCGCAGCTCCTGGATTGAAGTAGAGGCCATGGTCGAACTCACAGACTTGCTCGGCACGGCCACGTTCTTCGACCGAGTCCCCCCGCCGCAGTGTCCAGCACCGACCGCCCGCGCGCTCGCGCGATTCCAGCAAATAGCAATCGTATCCCGCCTTTCCGAGCAGGTAGGCGGCGGTCAGGCCAGCCAGGCCGGCACCGAGAATGGCAACGCTGGACCCGCTACCGGAACCGGGTTCGAGCTCGGGAGGGCTGGCATGAGCGAGGTCGTCCGGCAACAGACCGAGACCCTGCATGACGAGATAGGCAGCGCCGAAGCCACCTGCTTTGCCGACCAGGTTCACAAACTGTCGGCGGGTCAGTGTCTCGAATCGTGTCGGGTCCACGATTCACCCGACCCGATTCACACGTTCGGAAACACCGTCGAGCCGATAACCCATCGTTGCCCCTCCGCATCCCAGTCCAGGCGCACGACCCCGCCATTTTGAAACGCGACCACACGGCCGTCCGCCTCTCCCGTGGTCAGATATGACACGATCCGCTCCATGAATGGAAGGTGGCCCACAACCATCTCATTGCGGTCCTTCGGCAGTTCGCCAGCGAACGCTTCGACGTCATCCAGCGGCCCGATGCCGTCCCGTGATTTGACGCCTTCACCAGGTTTCAGCGACACGGCGAATATTTCGGCGGTCTGTGATGCGCGCGCCTTGCCGCTGTGCCAGATGACATCGACGGTGACGCCGGCCTGCGACAATATTCTCGCCACGCGTGTGACTTCCGCCACCCCGTCCGGCGTCAATCCACGCTGTGGGTCGACGTCCTTCGAAGCACTCTTGCCATGTTGCGAGAAGTAAATCGGCATGTTTGGTTACACCCAATCGGTGGCCATCGGACCCACCCACAATGCATCAAAACAGCGAACGCGTCGACAACTCGGGGTCGTGGCGCAGGCTATTCTTGTCGACTGAATAGTACCGCCGCGGATCGATTATCTCGACCCGTGGGCGTTCAGCCAGGAAGCAAATTCCTTCCAGGGTGAATGGCGCGCAAATGCGAATACCGCGCCTCGAGGTGCTATTCAGGCCGGATACTGAAAGCCGAAATACGCAATAGGCATAGTGTTGCAATGGGTATGGCCAGCGAACAATACGACTACGATGTGGGCTTCACGCTCGGCACCAGCAGTGGCGTCATCGATCCCCACATCCCGGGCTATCGAGTCGAGGGGCTAATCGGCTCGGGCGGCATGGCGTCCGTGTATCTCGCCATCCAGGAGTCCCTCGAGCGCCCCGTCGCGCTCAAGGTCCTGGACCACCCCGAGTCAGCCGAGTACCAGGAACGATTTCTGAACGAAGGGCGCATTGTCGCGTCCCTCACGCACTCCAACATCATTACGGTCCACGACATCGGCGTCGCCGCGCGTCATCTGTATATATCCATGGAGTATGTGGAAGGCGGCGACCTCCGGCGCAAGATCCGCGCCGGCATGACGCCGCTGGAAGCCTTCGACATCGTCGAGCGTATCGGCAGCGCACTGCAACTCGCCCACGACCGCCGTGTGGTTCACAGAGACGTGAAGCCGGCCAACATCCTGTTCCGGCTCGACGGTACTCCGTTGCTCGCCGACTTTGGCATCGCCAAAGACCATCATAGCGACAGCGGCCTTACCATGGACGGCAGCGTCGTCGGCAGCCCCTACTATCTCAGTCCCGAGCTCGCCAGGGCCCAGGGCATCGACGGGCGCGCGGACATTTACAGCCTCGGCATCATCCTCTACGAGATGCTGGTAGGGGAGAAGCCTTTCAAGGGTGAATCCGCGGTCGACACGATCTTCAAGCATCTCAATGAACCCCCGCCTGCGTTGCCGGAAGAATTGATTCGACTGCAATACTTTCTCGACAAGATGCTGGCCAAGATGCCCTCGGGTCGCTTCAGCGACATGGGCGAACTGTTGGACGAAGTACGGGCATTGCAGGCGCGTGGATTCGACGACATCGCCGACCGAGTCGTCCGGAGCACTGACACGACCCTGATGCTGGAGAAGACCTGGATCAAGAACGCGGTAAAAAAGAAATCCTCCGGCTTCAAGAAACTTCTGCGCACCGCAAGTCTTGCCGCGGGCTTGGGCGCAATGGCGCTGGGTGCCTGGTACTTTCTGGATAGAGACGCCGTGCCACTCACCTTCCGGGACGGGGCCGACACCAGCGAATTGACTCAGATGGCGGGCCTGTCGCCGACCACGGGTTCCGATACAGACGTTGCGGTCAGCGGCGCGATGGGCGCGACGCGCACCAACCTCGACGCGAGAATCCCGTCATCGCTTTCAGTCGCCAGAAAACCGGCCTCTACGAGCACGAAAACTGCCAGGAAGTCTTCCACGACGCAGAGCGACAAGCTCGACGTCAAAGCGAAGGTTCCGCCGAAAGCCAGAAAGCAGACCGTCGCCAAACGCAGACCCGAGCCCCGCGCAACGATTCCCAGGAAATCCGTGAAGCAACGGGAAATCAAGTACTTGAGCAGGCTCGCGCGCAAGCGTCTTCAGCAAGGCAAACTCGACAAGCCATTTGGCGACAATGCGGTATTTTATCGGGATCAGCTGGTCAGGGTTGCGCCTGGCAGCGCCGTAGCCGCCCGCATTTCTTACGACATTGCCGAGCGCTACCGAAAACGCGCCGAGCACGAAATAGCGACCGGGCAGTTTCTGGCTGCCAGGAGTTCAATCGATGACGGCTTGCGGGTGCGCCCCGATCACAAGCGCCTCAGGCGCTTGAAGGAAAACGCGGTGTCCGAGTACTCCAAGGGCTGGGCCAAAGGCATCTACGACCAGTTCAAGCGATCGTTCACCGACACCAAGGCAAGCCCCGTACGAAGCAACGGTCCCCGGCCCGACAGCTAACCGGATAGCCCTGCCCCGGCTGGGGCCATTCTCCGGCGGACGCGATGCCTGCCCGCTCCGGCCTCCAGTACACGGCCATGACAGGCCGACCTGGCGTATTCGGACTCAGAAAAGCGCGGCTGGTATACACAATACCAACGACATTCAAAGAGTTATCCACAGTGCGACGCACAATTCTCACCGAAAGCGCCGTGCCACGGTGCACCGAACCGCGCAAGTGACGCCCGTCACAAATGAAGCAGCTCGATGAAGATCAACATCGCTTTTAAATTGATGATGACGCTTTCGTCATGGAACAATAGAAGCTAACGACTACTCTAATTGCATGGGGAGTTGGGGGACGTGTGTTGCGGAGTCGTGCTAGTCGCTATGCGATTTCGCACATATGGTGGCGGCGAGGAGCTGTGACTAAACGGAGTGTGTCGTGTAACTGCGCTTTTCGGTTGCTAAAAGAGCTGAACGCGTTCGAAGATCGCTTTCCTGCTCTAGCGTAGCTGCACACAGACTCGAGTATCCCGATGTCGGGATAGCTCCGCCGCTTCAGGCCTTAACCGCGCAGGGGTACTGACAGATGACGGAGTCCACGGTCCTGGCCGGCAACGGCACGAAGTCGAAGTTCATCGAATCCCTGGGCAGCTATGCCCAAACCCACAAGGCTCGCCACTGGAAAGGCACTTTCGGTGAGTTTCTCGAGGATATACTTCCGCAAGACCCGAGTGGGATCTGCCGCAACAGCCACCAGTACATCTGGGACATGATGCGCTGGAAAGCGGGCCGCTCTGCCAACGGCAAGCGGGACCCCGCGATCAGCCTGTTTTCCTCTGAGCTCTACGGCATCGACGATGCGCTGGAGCGGATCGCCGATTACTTCAAAGCCGCCAGCGCCGGTTCCGAAGTCGGACGGCGCCTGCTTCTGCTGCTGGGACCGCCGTCCGGTGGGAAGTCCACGGTCGTCATTCTGCTGAAGCGGGGCCTCGAGGAATACAGCCACACCGACGAGGGCACCATCTACGCGATAGAGGACTGCCCGGTCCACGAATCTCCGCTGCACCTCATTCCTCACGGCTTGCGCGCTGAATTTCGCGAGAACTACGGCGTCGACATCGCCGGCGAGCTGTGCCCTCACAGCCGCTCGCGCCTCGACGAGGAGTTCGAGGGCGATTTCATGAAAATGCCCGTGGAACGCATTTTTCTCTCTGAAGCGGCGCGCGTCGGCGTCGGCACCTACGCACCCCACGATCCGACCACCGCAGACATCGCTGATCTGGTGGGCTCGGTGGATCTTTCCAAGGTCGCGGAGATCGGCGACGAGGGCGACCCCCGCGCCTGGTCTTGGTCGGGCGCCGTGTACGCTGCCAGCCGCGGCGTGCTGGAGATGATCGAGATTCTCAAGGTCAAACGGGAATTTCTGTACCTTCTTCTGACGCTCACCCAGGAGAAAAACGTCAAAGTGTCGCGCTTTCCCTTGATATATCTCGATGAAACCATACTCGCGCACACCAACATGGCGGAGTTCCGCAAGTTCCTCCAGGAGAAGGAGAACGAGGCGTTGCTCGACCGCATGGTCATCGTGCAAGTGCCCTACACGCTTTCGTTCCATGAGGAGGCGCGCATCTACAAGAAACTCATCTCCTCGACGCGCGCGTTCCAGGAAGTACATCTCGACCCACACGCCCTCAAGACTTCGGCCGCATTCGCAGTGCTGACACGCTTTGCCAACTCGAAGCGCGAGGATCTGGACGTTTCCAAAAAGGCCCGCCTGTTCGCCGGCGAGGACGTCGAGGGATTCTCCGAATCGGAGATCGATCGGATTCGCGCTGAGTCGCCCGACGAGGGGCTTGGCGGCATCAGTCCGCGGTTCATTATCAATGCGCTCTCGAATGCCATCATCAAGAGCGAGGCGAAGAGCCTCACCACCATGGAGGTGTTGCTAACCCTCAAGGATTCGATCGAGTCCGACGCGCGTATCGACGCCAAGCAGAAGCGCGGTTGGATCGATTTGCTGGTGACGGCCCGTAAGGATTTCTACAACCGCTGGGTCAAGGAGGACATCCACCGCGCTCTGTTTGTTTCCTTCGAGGAAGAGGCAGAGGGATTGCTTGAGAAATACCTCGACGAGGTCGAAGCGATGCTCGACAGCCGCGAGATCGCCGACAGTATGACCGGCGAGACACGGCCACCCGACGAGCGCTTTCTGCGCTCTGTGGAAGAGAAGATCAACATCTCCGACGCGGGCAAGGAAAGCTTCCGGCAGGAGGTGGTGCGAAAAGCCATGGTTGCCTACAAGCGGGGAGAAAAATTCAGTCTCAGCAGCCACAGCAAGCTCAAGGACGCCGTGGAGCAGTATCTGTTCGAAGAACGGCGCGACGTGCTGCGACTGGTTACTTCCGTGACACGCCCCGATGACGACGTACAGGCGAAAATCTCGGCGGTCGAGGAGCGACTGGTGAACGAGTACGGATACGACATCCACAGCGCCAAGGAAGCGTTGAGCTACGTGACCACGCTTCTCAGTCAGGAGTAGCCGTGCGGGCAAGATGGAAGCGCCATGTCATCCGATAGCCATAATCGGTCCGCAATCGTCCAGTCGACCCGCTGGTACGACCTCTTTTCGCGCGGCGCCCGTGACTGGCTGCGTCACAACGAGAAAGTTCGCGAGTCCGTAAGGGAGTTCCTGCCCGAGCTGATCTCGGGACCGGATGTGCTCACACAGCCCGAGAACCGCACCGTGAAGGTGCCGATAAAATTTCTCGAGCACTATCGATTCCGCCTCTCTGACAGCGACACGCAAACGGGCGTGGGCCAGGGTGAGGGCGCCAAACCCGGCGACGTGCTGCGGCCCGCTGCCCCAGGTGGGCGCGGGGACGGTGGTGCGGGCACCGGAGAAGGCGGCGTCGAATTCGTCCTGGAATTCAAAGTCGACGAAATTCTCGACTGGCTGTGGGAAGAGCTGGAACTCCCCAATCTCGAGCCAAAGACCGCCGACAGCATGGACCAATCGGAGTACGTTCGCGAAGGCATCGATCGTCGTGGCCCGCGCGCCAGGCTGGATCGCCGCAGAACGATCAAGGAGGCAGTGAAGCGCCGTGCGATTCAGACGAACCCGCTCCCCTTTACCGACGACGATCTGCGCTTTCGTCAACTGGCGCGCCGGCCGCAACCGCTCACTCAGGCCGCGATCATATTCATCCTCGATGTCTCCTCCAGCATGGATGAGGCCTCGCGTCAGCTCGCCAAGTCGTTCTTTTTCTGGGCACTGCAGGGTATTCGCCGCCAGCACGCGAGAATCGAAACCGCCTTCATCGGTCACACGGTAAACGCGTGGGAATTCTCGGAAGAGGAGTTTTTCGCGGTACGCGCCACCGGCGGAACCGAGGCATCCGGAGCATTCGCCCTTTCCCTCGACGTCATCCGCGAACGATTCGACCCTTCTCAGTACAACATCTACGTCTTTTATGCCTCCGACGGCGACAACTTCGCCGCCGACAGGGAGGCTTCCAGGGAACGGCTGAAGGAACTCTCGACCATCAGCAATTTCATGGGGTATGTGGAGACCACGCGGCGCGCCAGTGACCGCCTGAACACGGAGATGGGCCGCCTGTTCAAGGAGCTCGCCGAAGGCGAGACTGCGGCCGACAGCTATGCCCTGGGCGCTCAAGAAGACATCTGGGACGCGATTCGGCGCTTTTTCACCCAGCAAGCCACGCAAGAGGACTGAGGCCATGGCTGGCGACAGTCGGTTCTACCGAATCGAGATGGAGGAGCTCGCGCACAGCTTCGGGCTCGATTTCTATCCCGTAGAGTTCGAGGTTGTGCCGCCAAGCTTCATGACCGAAGTGGCAGTGTACGGTCTGCCGGTGCGAATGCCTCACTGGTCGTTCGGTGTTCGCTACATTCACCAGCTCGTGCAACACAAGATGGGGCACTCGCGCATCTTCGAGGTGGTTTACCCCGGCAACCCCGGTCATGCCTTCCTGGCTAACAGCAATTCCGATATGGACAACACGCTGGTGTGCGCCCACGTGCTCGGCCACGCCGATTTTTCGAAAAACAACGAGCTGTTCCGCCGCGTCCACAAGCAGGTAGGTGCGCGCATCGTGGATATGGCCGCCAATCACGCGCGGCGCATCGAGCGGGCCATCGAGCGCCACGGCCAGGAACAGGTGGAGCTGGTGCTGGATGCGGCGCTGTCGCTCGAGCAGCATATCGACATCAATCAGGCGCTGAGCCGTGCCCGCTACAGCGACCTGGAACAGGACGGCGATGACCCTCTGGCCGATACATTCGCAAGGCGATTCGACACCTTGCCCGGCGCGGGCGGCGGTGAAGAATCCGAACAAGAGGAACAACCGAGCATTACGACACCACCCCGTCCGGAACAGGATCTCCTCTGGTTCATCGCCCAGTACGCACCGGACATGGAGGACTGGGAGCGGGATATCTTTCTCGCCGTTCGCGAAGAATCATTTTATTTTTACCCGGTCTTCGCATGCCAGATCATGAACGAAGGATGGGCTTCTTACTGGCATGCCAGGCTGCTGCGTGAGGCGTCCTTTCTGCCCCACGATCTTTACGTGGACGCCATGAAAACACATTCCGATGTCGTTCGGCCCACTGCGGGCGACAAGCAGATCGCCCTCAATATCAACCCCTACCATCTGGGATTCTCGATTTGGGATCGCTTCATCGAGGCCCACGGTATCGAGCAGGCCAGAACGATCATGCAGTCAGAAGACGATTTCGGATTCGTGCGCAACCACTTGGACGCCGATCTCGCCGATAAGCTCAATATCTTCGTTTATGACGCCAAGAAAAATGGTGAGATCAAAGTCACCGACAACGAGATTCATCATCTGCACGAAGCCATACTGAGTCCGAAATTCAACTTCGGTGCGCCAAGGGTCTGTGTTACGGAGGTGGGCGTCGACGGCTCGCTGGAGCTGACCCACGAGCACGGGGTCGACGGACGCGGTCTCGATACGGAGCGTGGCCAGAAGGTCATCGACTACATCCACCGTGTATGGCGGCGTCCCGTGACCTTGCACACCGTGGATCCCACCGGCAAGAGCACCACCCTGGAAACTGGAAAAGCCGCCGCCTGATCCCGGACGGGGACATGCTAATTGGGGACAGATCTATTTACCCACCGGACGTAGTACGTCCGGTGGGTAAATAGATCTGTCCCCAATTAGCATGTCCCCATTTAGCGCGCTGGGTTAAGCTGCGGCCACGATTGCCATGGTGGCCACTGCACAGAGCTTGATACCATGCTCGAACGGCGACTGCGCCTGTACTCGGGGCTGATTCTCGCAGCCTACGTCATTTCCCACTTCATCAACCACAGCCTCGGTCTGTGGTCGCTGGACGCCATGGAGTCTTACCGGCGGATCAACGCCCTGGTCTGGCAGAATCCAGTGGGCACCGTCACCCTGTACGGCTCCTTCATCGTGCACGGCGTGCTGGCCCTGCGCGCACTTTTCCGGCGCACCACCCTGCGCATGCCCTGGTGGGAAGCGGTGCAACTGACCCTCGGTCTGCTGATTCCGCCGCTGATCGCCATTCACGTCATCGGTACGCGGCTGACCCAGTCGCTGCTCGGCTTCGATGTGGACTATCCGCGGATACTTTACGTGCAGTGGAGCAGCCCACGCGCCCTGGTCCAGCAACCGCTGCTGGTGCTGGTCGTGTGGATCCACGTGGTCGTGGGGCTGCATTTCTGGCTGCGCCTCAAGAGCTGGTATCCGCGGGCCCTGCCGGTGCTCTATGCCCTCGCCGTGCTGCTGCCGGTGCTGGCGTTACTGGGATTCGCGCGCGCCGGCACCGAGGTGCTGGCGCTGGCGACGGATCCTGACGTTCGCAGCGCAATCCTTTCCGGCTGGACCGACGCACCCCGTGACGGCCGCCGGTTCATTCTCACCCTGGAGCCGAAAGTCTTGTGGACCATGGCTGCTTTGCTGGCGCTGGTGCTGGCGGCCCGGGAAATCCGCCGCCAGCTGCGGCGCCGCCGCAAACACGATTACACCCTCGCACATCCGACCGCGGGCTCCGTCACCGCCAGGGCGGGCCAATCCATCCTCGAAGCGCTGCGCGTCGCGGGCATACCCCATGCGTCGGTGTGCGGCGGCCGCGCCCGCTGCACCACCTGCCGGGTGCGGGTGGGTGCGGGCGTCGAGCACCTGCCGGCGCCCCACAAGATCGAGGCCACGGCTCTGGCGCGGATCGGCGCCAGCGACAATGTGCGGCTGGCGTGTCAGACACGGCCCTCCCGCGACCTGCACATCACCCCGTTGCTGCCCGCCAACGCCAGCGCCGCCGACGCCCGGCGACCCGGTGGCGTCGGCGGACACGAGCAATCGGTGGCGGTGATGTTCGTCGACCTGCGCGCGTCCACCAAGCTCGGCGAGGAGCGTCTTCCCTACGACGTGGTCTTCATTCTGAATCTGTTCTTTGCCGAGATGTCCGAGGCGCTGCGGGAGACTCGCGGCCACTATGCGCAATTCTCCGGCGACGGACTGATGGCGCTGTACGGCCTCGAATCGGACATGGCGACCGGCTGCCGCGACGCCATGCAGGGCGCGGCGGCGATGACGAGACGGCTGGCGGCCTTGAATGATCGCCTGGCCGGAGAGCTGCGGGACCGGCTGCAAATCGGTATCGGCATCCACTGCGGCGAGGCCATCGTCGGGACCATGGGCCCGCCCTCCTCGCCCAATCTCTCCGCCATCGGCGACAACATCAACATTGCGGCGCGCCTGGAGGCGCACTGCAAGACCTATGGCGTGACGCTGGTGGTATCGCAACAGGCAGCGCGGCACGCCCGCGTCGATCTTTCGTCGTTCGACCTGCACGAGGCGCCGGTGCGCGGCCGCGAGGAACCCGTCGTCGTCTACGCCGTGCCCGACCCGTCGGCTATCAGCGAATTGACAGCCGAATTGATCGACGTCGATACGCGACGTGGCAGAATCTCTGACGATCCCATCGTATAATCAAAGCGTTTTTCTTCACCAGCCAGCGAGGCAATCGAGCGATGATTGCCCGTAGGAGCGAGCCCCCTGCGGGGGTGGACCCCCAGCGGGAGCATGCGGGCTCGCGAATTGACGCTCTAACACGTGGATCGGAACCCATGACGGAATCTCGAACCCTGCGCCTGCGCGTGATCGCGGGCACCCTCGCGGTGCTTCTGCTCAACGCCTGCAGCGATGCCACCGAACCTGCTCCTGGAAAGTCACAGAGCGCGCTCGAGGATGCGCTGCAGCGCACACACCAACAGTTGCAACAATCACGCCTGGCTCTGGGCGCTGCCGAGGGACGCATACTCGCCCTGGGCGAAGAACAGATCCGGGATCGTCGCCGCGTCGCCGACCTGACGGCCAGTTCCGCTCACCTGGAGCGGCAAAATCGCGAGCTGGGACAACAGCTCGCCCGGGCGCAGGCGCAGCTTGCGCAGAGCGCCAGCCTCCACAAAGCGCTTCGCCAGCAGCGTGACCAGAACGCACGCCGCTTACGCGCACTCAGCAGCGAACATCGGGCCATGGGCAACCGGCTTGCCAGCGCCCAGGGCGAAATCCGCCGGCTCCAGGCACGGCAATCTCCCGACCAACGCCAGAGCGCCGATGGCTA
>Ga0209980_10000202_pt1 | contig 30965 bp, 26 predicted proteins | sample CR02metaG_FD_183611 | JGI IMG/M metagenome (GOLD analysis project Ga0209980, IMG submission 183611) | Deep subsurface microbial communities from Mariana Trench to uncover new lineages of life (NeLLi) - CR02 metaG (SPAdes) (version 2) | ecosystem: Environmental > Aquatic > Marine > Ocean trench...
ATCAGCGAGGAAGGCTGGAAAACCGATGCCGAAGGTCTCAAGGGATCTCACGACAACTGTGGCGGCTGGATGCACATGCTCATGTGCCTGAAAGCGTATATCGAGCACGGCATTGATCTGCGATAGTCCTGCAAGCAGGCCCGACTCAATGAAATGGCGAAAATCAGTGCGAATTGCAGTCATAAAGATGAACGCTCATCGGTTTCGTACTTTCCTGGGCTGCGTGGGTCTCTGTTTACCTTGTATCGCAAACAGTTCAGCCAGCGTTGATATTTGTCAGGAGCCGACGGCGGAATCTCATCTGTCGATCGCATATTACGATAAAGAAGAGACCTCGCTTGAGCGAAGCCTTGGTGAAACAACCACAGAAAATTACAATACTGATTTGCTGTTCAAATTGAACAGCAACTGGATATTGGGGGGTGGACACCGCAGCACGATCTTGCACGTCGATCGACTCGAGTTACAGACGAATGGTTATTTACACACCTTCTTCTTCCCTGTGCACAGGCTCAGTCAGTCTGGTAACAAGAGTTTTCGTTTCAGCATTGCGCCTGCGCTGTCTGCCTCGTCCAACGTCACCAGTGACCCTGATGAATACACAGCTGACGCGCTGCAACTTCTGGCAGCCGTGATTTGGGGTTGGCAGAGGTCCGATGGTCTGGGTTTGCGCTACGGTTTCTGTGGCGATCATCGCTTTGGCGAATATCACGTCTATCCTGTGATCAGTGTTCATTGGCAACCCCATCCAGATTGGAAAATTGAAATCGGCTTCCCAACGTCGCAAGTTAGCCACCAGGTAACAAAGAGTCTTACTTCCTTACTGCGGATCGCGCCGAATGGGAATGAGTGGTATGTCAAGGACAAGAGCCTGACTAAGCACTCCCAATTAATCTACGAGGCATACTTGCTTGAGTGGGCGCTTAACTGGCGCGCGCATACGCATTTTATGCTAGCAGCCAGCATTGGCAGAGAGTTTCACAGTCGATACGAAATGACGCTGCTCAACGAGAGTCGAGTCCGAATCTCGAGCGACTCGGCTACTCGTGTTGGCGTGGCTTTGGCATGGTTTTTCTAAGCAATGTTTTTTTCGTAAACGGGCAGGTCATCACAGATTGTCATCCACGCCTTCTTATCCTCGGTCCAGATGTGTGCACACAATGTTGGTCCGTTCGGGTCATCAAGCGTGTTGACCGTAATGTCGATTTCGCCGGGTCGCTTAGCATTTTCGTAGGTGATCGGTGAGCCGCAGTTTGAGCAATGCCCCCTGGTAACGCCGGGCGACGAATGGTGCCATTGCAGTTCGCCCAGTGTTAATCGGAACGACGTCTTTTCGTACGTAGACCAAGCGACGACCGGTGCCCCGGCGGCGCGCTGACAACTTTCGCAATAACAAAAACAAGCGAACTTCTCTGGTCCTTCCACTTCGAATTGGATCGAGTTGCAGAAGCAGCGGCCGGAAACGATGCTCAACTCAATCGTCCTCCAGAAACTCGATCACGCCGGTCTCGATAGAATATTCAGCACCTGCAATCTGCAGTTCACGTTCGTTGATTAAGTTCTCGATGATCAACGAGCCGTGTTGCAATCGTGCTACTGAAGCCCGTACGTTTGCACGCACAGCTTCGCCAATAACGAACTCAGAATCGCCGTCCTTGTGTTCACGAAGCACGGGCTCAACGGCCGGCCGCACCCTGTCGACAATGGCTCGCAAATTCGGTGATCTATGGTCATCCTTTTTCGCTAGTTCCTTAAGCGTTGCGATGACAGCCCCGCAGTTGCTGTGACCCAGTACGACAACGAGTCGTGTACCAAATTGTGTCGCGGCGTATTCAATACTTCCAATTTGTGACGGGGCTACGATGTTTCCTGCAACTCGGATAACGAACAAATCGCCGATGCCTTGATCAAAAATTAATTCGGTTGGTACACGCGAATCGGAACACGCGAGAACGATCGCAAACGGGTTTTGACCAGAAGCCATATCGGGTCGTTGCAAGTGGCTTGTAGTGACATCATTGGCGCTCTCTCCGGAAACAAACCGGCGGTTGCCTTCGCGGAGGCGTTCAAGTGCATCAACGGCAGAAATCATCTGCGCACAGTAGCCTGTTTCGTGATCAACCGGCAATCCATCGATGCAGGATCACAGCTGTACCGGCCGGAAAATCGGTCTGATCTTTTGCCAGTTCAACATAGCCGTCGGTCGCCGACAACGATGCGAAATCACCGGAGGTGTTGGTCTTCACTGGCATGGCGAGTAACTGTCCAGCTGTGTTAGAGACGAGCTTCACTGGCTGAAAACACGTTAGCGCCGGTTTGAATGACACGCTCGAAGCGAGGGCAGCGAATTCGGGCGGTGATTCGGGTTCGCCCGATGCCTTGCTCAGGGCCGGTATCACGTACTGACGACAGCAAACCAACGCCGACACCGGGTTCCCGGGCAGTGCAAAGACGATCTGATCGTTCGGGCCCTTGCCAAGCCACATCGGTTTGCCGGGGCGCTGACTGATTTTATGAAACACGACGTCGACTCCCAGGTCCTCGAGCACCTGCGGCACATAGTCGGCCTTTCCCATAGAAACACCACCACTCACGATGAGTACGCTGGCTTGTTCCAGGTGTTGACCCAGCTGGTCGCGCATTGCATCGATATCATCGACGATGTGATCGTGTTCCGAGCGCTGGTAGCCGTGACTCTCCAACAGCGATACGACAGCCGGTCCGTTCGACATGCGAATCTGATGCGGTTCAATAGTTTGTCCGGCGGCCACTAACTCGTTGCCGGTGGAAATAACCCGAATGACGGGATCGGTGGCAACTTCAACTTCTGTCTCCCCGCATGAAGCAATAATCGCGATGTCGAAAGGAGAAATTCTCTTTCCCGGCGTAAGAAGATGCGCGCCCTGGGCGTAATCCGATCCGCGCGGATGTATAAAGCTGCCTTCCTTTACTTCATAGTCGTCTTCGATCTCGGCGGAATCGTCTGTAACGGCGATGCGTTCAACGGGAACAATGCAGTTCGCATTCACAGGATTTGCGGCGCCAGTCATGATTTCGATGCAGTGGCCGCTCTTCAATGTCAGAACTTCGTCGCCGGCGGCCTGCATTGCCTGAATCGGAAACTTGCGCTGGCCGTTTTCATAATCGGACCAGGCGAACGCAATACCATCCATCATGACGCGATCAAACGGCGGTTGGTCGCGTTCAGCCCGTATGGTCTGACGCAGCACGCGTCCTGTAGCATCCACCACAGCGAGCGCCTCAGAGGAGAAGGCCGGTGTGGCGGCCAGTACGGCTTCGAGTGCTTCGGCCGTGGTTAGCACACTGCTCTCAGCGCCGCTCGCGCGCGATCGCGCGGTGGCCGATGTCACGCCGGGAATAAACGTCTTCCCAGTGAATCTTGTCCACGGACTGATAAGCTGAGACTGCAGCAGCCTCGACCGACTTCCCAAGCCCGACGACACACAGCACCCGTCCGCCGTTTGTTACCACCTTGTCGCCGTCAGTGGCAGTGCCCGCGTGAAAAACTTTTTGATCGTCGCTATCGGCATCGGCAAGGCCGCTAATGGCCCTGCCCTTGGCGTAGGTGTCCGGGTAACCGCCAGCAGCGAGAACAACGCCCAGCGCGGCCCGCGAATCCCAGTCCGCGGACTGGCTCGCAAGCGTTCCGTCGAGCGTCGCCATACAGAGGTCAGTCAGACTCGACCGGAGGCGCGACAGGATAGGTTGCGTCTCAGGATCACCCAGACGGCAATTAAATTCGATCACTTTCGGCGTGCCGTCCGCCATGATCATCAGACCGGCATACAGAAAACCAAGGTACGGATGACCATGGGCTCGCATGCCGGCCAGCGTTGGGCTGATAACCTCATCCATGATGCGTTGTTCGATTTCCGGAGTCACGACACTGGCCGGGGAGTAAGCGCCCATTCCGCCCGTGTTCGGGCCAACGTCGCCTTCGTCGCGGGCCTTATGATCTTGCGATGTCGCCAGTGGCAACACGTTGGTGCCATCCGTGATAACGATAAAGCTCGCTTCTTCGCCGTCGAGAAACTCTTCGACAACGATGCGCGCGCCCGCGTTTCCGAAACTGCCGACATGGAGCATATTGGTTGCGGCCTGTTCGGCTTCCTCAAGCGTCATCGCAACGATGACGCCTTTGCCCGCGGCAAGCCCGTCCGCCTTGATAACGATCGGCGCTCCCTGTTCGCGTATATATGTGAGCGCGAGATCAAGGTCAGTAAAGTTCTGGTAGTCCGCCGTCGGTATCTTGTGGCGCGCGAGGAAGTCCTTGGTAAACGCCTTGGATCCTTCCAGTCGGGCAGCAGCGGCATTCGGTCCGAAGCAGCGCAGGCCGAGCTCAGAAAAGCGATCGGCGATGCCCGCGACCAGGGGTGCCTCCGGGCCCACGATGGTCAGACCGATGTTTTCGTCGTGCGCGAGTTCTGCAAGTGCCTCAATATCATCTGGTGAAATCGCAACATTGCGAACCTTGTCCTCGCGCGCGGTACCGGCGTTGCCGGCTGCGACGAGCACTTCGTCGACATCGGTCGACTGGGCACATTTCCATGCGAGTGCATGTTCGCGTCCGCCGTTGCCGATGATCAGGACCTTCATGGTTGGATAACGTACCTCAATGGCGGAAATGGCGCATGCCGGTGAAGACCATGGCCAGCCCATGTTCATTCGCGGCTTGTATCACTTCATCATCCCGCATCGACCCACCCGGCTGAATGATCGCCGAAATGCCGGTCTCTGCCGCGGCATCGATGCCGTCGCGGAACGGAAAAAACGCGTCGGACGCCATAACAGAACCCTTAATTTCCAGGCCTTCATCCGCGGCTTTGATCGCTGCAATCTTCGTGCTATAGATACGGCTCATCTGGCCTGCGCCGACACCGATTGTCATGTTGTCTTTGCAAAATATGATCGCATTCGACTTCACGAATTTTACAATGATCCACGCGAACAGCATGTCCTGAATCTGGCCTGAAGTCGGTGCGACATCGGTGACAATTTTGAGGTCGTCCACGGTAATCACGCCGCGGTCAGTATTCTGCACCAGCAACCCGCCCGACACTTTCTTGAAGTCAAATGTAGGAGGCCGCCATGCGGCCGACTCGCTCCAATCGCCGGTTTCAAGAACCCGAATATTCTTCTTCGCTGCCACTATCTCGGCGGCATCGGCATCGACTGCCGGAGCGACGATCACCTCTACAAACTGCCGGTCTGTTATTGCCGCAGCCGTCTTTGCATCAAGCGCTCTATTGAAAGCGATGATGCTGCCGAAGGCCGACGTCGGGTCGGTTCTGAATGCCCTGTCATAGGCATCGAAAATGTTGTCGGCTACTGCAGCGCCACACGGGTTTGCATGCTTGACGATGACACAGGCCGGATCTTCGAACCGCTTCACACACTCAAGAGCTGCATCGCTGTCGGCGATATTGTTGTACGACAAGGATTTGCCTTGCAGTTGTCGTGCCGTGGCCAGAGAGCCTGCCAGTGCTTGCTGATCAACATAAAACGCCGCATCCTGATGCGGATTCTCACCATAACGAAGTTTTTCCGACAGGCGGCCTGAATACAGAAATCGTTGTCCCAGGGCATTGTCGCCGAGCGCATTAGAAAGGTATTGGGTGATCGCTGTATCGTAGCTCGCGGTATGAGCATACGCCTTCGCGGCGAGTCGGCGACGACTCTCAAGCGATAGCATGCCGTTCTTCAGGTCTTCGAGAACAGCCTCGTAATCGTCCGGCTCGACCACGACGGCGACGCCGTCGTGGTTCTTCGATGCGGCACGAATCATGGCGGGACCACCGATATCTATGTTTTCGAGCGCGTCAGTGATTGTCGCATCGTCTCGAGCGATGGTCTGCTCGAACGGATAGAGATTGACGACCAGCAAATCGATTGGCTCGATTCCGTGTTCATCCATAATGGCTTCGTCGGTTCCTCGGCGCCCCAGCAGGCCGCCGTGAATTACGGGGTGCAGCGTTTTGAGGCGACCATCCATAATTTCCGGGAACCCCGTTTTCTCGGACACCTCGATGACATCGAGTCCTGCGGCTCGTAATTGCCGGCAAGTACCGCCCGTCGAAAGGACCTCTACTCCGAGCGCGGCGAGGCCGGAAACAAAAGGAACCAAACCACGCTTGTCAGAAACACTGACCAGCGCGCGTCGAACGTTGAACATCAAATCACCTGGGAGGAAAGGGGGGTATGCCGCAGCGGCTCCTACTGAATGAGCGAATAGATTCTGAGTTTCTTACGCAACGTGCCGCGGTTGAGCCCGAGTATATCGGCGGCCTGGCTCTGGTTACCCCGCGTGTAATCCATGACGACCTTGAAGAGTGGTCGCTCCACCTCACCGATGACGAGATCGTACAGATCCCCCGGCCGATCGCCATTCAGGGAGGTGAAATATTGATTCAGTGCGTCTTCAGTGTGTTTGCAGAGCGGCTTTTTGCCTTTTCTCGCCATGAGCGAGTCGCTGTTATTGTTATTGTCTGCCACGTTGGCTAAATCCTGAATCATTGGCCCGGTCATCGAGCCGTACTCCCCAAAACTTCAGAAAAATCATGCTGCCAAATAAATGCCCCCGTCCTCTCGATCGAAGTACATCTTTGTCAATTCGATTTGTTCTGAAGCACTTTCGACACGCACCACCTGGCGACGAAAATCGCCGGCATTTGCCAAACTATTGCAATACCAGGTCAGGTGCTTGCGAGCCACTCGAACTCCGGTCACTTCCCCATAGAACCGGTGTAGTTCATTCAAGTGGCCGAGCATAGTATCACGCAATTCGTATTTATCCAGCTGCGGCAAATCCTGATCCGGGTTTAGAAGTTGTCCGAGCTCGCGGAAAATCCACGGCCGTCCCTGCGCGCCGCGGCCGATCATCAAGCCGTCGCAATTCGTTAGGCGCAATACTTCAAGCGACTTCTTCAGTGTGGTGATGTCGCCGTTGGCAAATACGGGTATATCAACAATCTCCTTAATACGCGAAATAGTTTCGAATTCAGCGTCGCCTTTGTATCGACATGCGCGAGTTCGGCCGTGAACGGCCAGCGATTGAATGCCGGAATCCTCCGCGATTCGCGCAATAATCTCGGCGTTTCGGTGCTCGGTATCCCAGCCTGTCCGAATTTTCAGGGTGACAGGCACCGCAACGGCGGATACCACGTGGGTCAAAATCGATTTGACGAGTTTTTCGTCCTTCAGTAATGCCGAACCCGCAAGTTTCTTGCAGACCTTCTTCGCCGGACAGCCCATATTGATGTCGATGATCTGAGCGCCTCGTTTCACACAGGCCTGAGCCGCTGTCGCAAGCTGTTCGGCGTCCGAACCGGCAATTTGAACGGCGACGGGTTCAGCATCCAGATCCAGATTGAGCCGATGTCGGGATTTAGGCGTTTGCCACAGGCTGGTGTCGGCGGTGGTCATCTCCGACGTCGTCATTCCAGCGCCATACGATCTGCAAATGAGTCGAAACGGCGCGTCGGTAACGCCCGCCATCGGAGCCAGAACGATTGGGTTGGAGAGTGTGTAGGGGCCGATCTTGAGGGGCGAAAGGCTCACTTGAAATCGTCAATGGCGCAACGCAGCTGACCATCCGACAATCTGTAGCAGACATTTAGTTTGAATCCTGTCGCGTCTTCAGACGCCGATTTAATCGTAATCACAGCGTTGAAAGTATTTCCGGGTGCAACCATCTCTCCGGGATCAAGATCAGTCGGCAGGTATTCAGTGGGATCGAGTACGCGGCTGCCAATGGTTTCTTCAAAACGGTCGGTTAACGAGATTCCTATTAGTGGGTACGGCAGAGGGCTGTCCGAATTATTGCCGACGCGCGAGTAGATAGTCAGTTCCTCATCGTCACCTTGGGTGCTGCCTTTGGTTGCCTCGAATCGCCAGCCGGTGATATCCCACGCCGGCTGCACTGGTTGGCCGAAAGCGCGATAGACCTGACCGATGGTGCCGCTGAATGCAGGGATTGTCGCCAGCGCTTCGCGCGACTGGTGCATCATCTGCAGGATCAGGAGAAGAACCAAGACAGCGATGCCACCGATAAAACCGTAGCGCCTGCGATCGGTGTGATTCGCCTGTTCCGCTTCTTCAACTCGGGCCAGTTCTGCCAATTTGGCCGCAGCGGCTGAATTTTTAGCGAGTTTCTTACTGTCGATCGCTGCACGAATAGATTCGCCCTCCATAACGATCGTTTCAAAACCCGAATCGTGCTCCAAATCTTCGAGCTCACGCTCATGCTTGAGCTCATGCTCAAGCTCATCCTCGAGGTCGCCGTCGGCAGCGCTGAGGTTTTCTTCGAGTGCTTTTTTCTCAGTATCGTTTTCCGGAATAACGATTGTTGAAGCAAAGCCGTCTTCGTCTTCGCTAGAGAGTGCCATGAGGTCCTGGTCGATCTGCATATTGGCGGTATGTTCTTCGTCCGTCATAGGTGGCACATAGTGCTCATCTTTCTCTTCGTCATTGAGGCCCGCCAGTTCATCTTCAATTCTGTGGCTTTCGACGATCGGTTCTACCTGCTCGTCGAGTATATCCAGGTGAGCGGTGTCTTCCCCGAACTCATCGTCGTCCTCGGAATCTTCTTCTTCGTCAAGTTCGTCGATGCCGCTCAGATCAATGCCCATCGCCTCAGCCTGGAGCGCGAACTGTGTATCCATATCCAGCGGGTCGCCCGACTCTGACTCTGGTTCGGACTCAGATTCGGCTTCGATATCACCGTCATCTTTCGCATCGTCCGTGTCAGCAACCGTCGCATCAGTCCGCGCTGCCACCTCCTCGGCTGACTCTTGAAATTCGCCCAGTATGTCCTGCCACTCGTCCGGCTCACTGAGTACGAGATCCGCTTGCGGCCTGGCAATCTCTGCTTCCGGTTTTTCCGGCTCAGGTTCAGATTCCTTTTCCGGAATTTGAGAAGACTCGTCATCGAGATCGAAGTCGTCTGGCAGTGGAGTGTTGTCATCGAAACGTAATTCGTCGATCGGTCTCTTGGAAGGTCCGTCAGCAGGCTCCTCGAATATCTCGGGTTCATCTACGATGTTTGGTGTCTTCGTCAGAACTTCGTCAATGGGAGTCGCGGAGGCATCGAGTGTTTCATCGATCTTTGTAGCATTGACCTGGCCGGCGTTGTCATTATCGGCGACGAGTTCTGCCGCTTCCTCCTCGTCAATGACTCGCCATTCGACCCCCGTGTCCTCGATACGAATATCGGATCCGGCGAGCTCGTCGAGCGTTTTCAAAAGAGCGGCATTTTGTTCCGCCGAAATAGACGGCGGAAGACCGTCGTCCGTTTCGATGATTTCGGGTTTAAGTTCCGGTACGGCCTGATCGGTCGTTCCTGTCGCAGATTGCTTCAGTTTTTTCTCGGACAAATAGGAAAGTGCATCGAATGCGTTGCCGCAGCCACCACAGCGGACTTTGCCAGCGGCCTGTTTCAAGACCTTGGCTGTGACTTTGAATGCAATTCCGCAGTCTGGGCATTGGGTGTACATCAGTGGTCCAGCCCGTTCATATTGAAGCGTACAGCGGCTTGTGAAGCGGTTGATCGCGAGGCGTGCCTCGCTGGTAATGGCGCGCCCTTGGCAAGAGGCACAACGACGCTGGCGACTGCTTCACAAATCGCCGAAAGGGAGCTACCCAGGTAACCCAACGCAGCGTCGCAGCCCTCGCAATGGACCTGGCCATTTCTTTTGGGCTGCGCCTTGCTTTGGATTATATGGGTAGATCTGCACCCATCAATATGAGCGTGTTGGACCACTAGCCCGCTCTCCGTCTTCCAGTCAATCTCGACCATATTTGGCCGTCCTGCTCTTTGACCACGGGATCGTCAAAGTTGATCCAGGGCTCAAAAGCTGCCATTACGTCATCGGCCTGCTCACATAATACGCCGGACAAAGCAAGCATACCGCGCCGTTGCAACGTTAATGTGATGGATTCTGCAAACTGGACAAGTGGCCCGGCAAGGATATTGGCTATAACGACGTCAAAAACGCCGTCAATAGCCTCCGTCGCGCCTAAAATTTGCAAATTATCCAGCACAGCGTTGTCGATGGCATTCTGACGCGTCGCGATAATGGCCTGCGGATCAATGTCCATGGCGGTCGCTGCAGAGCAGCCGAGCTTCAACGCGGCAATGGCCAAAACGCCCGATCCGCAGCCGTAGTCAAGCATCGTCTTACCCGCCAGCGGCAATCCGTCCAGCCACTCAAGGCAAAGGGCGGTGGTCGCATGTGTGCCGGTCCCGAAGGCGAGGCCCGGATCGAGGCGAACGACAACGGCGTCTCTTTCTAAAATATCGCTTCCGGTCGGGCATATCCAGAGCCGTTGTCCGAATCGCATTGGCCCGAAATCTTTCAGCCACTCGCGCTCCCAGGCGCAATCTTCAAGGTTCTCGGTGCGGTGTGCCGGCAATTTCGTTAGCTTGAGCTCAGTTTGCAGACTTTTGCAGAGCTGCCCTATATTGACGTCGGGTGAAAACAATCCGGTGATCATCGTGTCGGCCCAAAGCGGAGTTTCTCCAGGACCGGGTTCGAGTACCGGGTCATCGCCTGCGTCGGCCAGAGTGACCGAACTGGCACCGAAGCGTACGAAGATTTCTTCGACAGCGTCGGAATCCAGCGCGTCGAGACGCATAACAAACTGACGCCATGCCACCGTAGTTGAACTCCGCGTCACACCAGCCCGAGACGTTTCTCGAGGTAATGAATATCGGTTCCGCCCGCCTGGAACGCTGCATGCTGAAAGATTTCCTGGTGCAGCGGTATGTTGGTCTTGATGCCCTCGATTACGATTTCAGTCAACGCATTTCTCATGCGTGCAAATGCTGTTTCGCGCGATCCACCGTGTGCAATGATTTTGCCAATCATGGAGTCATAGTACGGCGGCACTTTGTAACCGCTGTAGATGTGACTCTCAACGCGAATACCGGGTCCGCCTGGCGGGTGCCAAAGCGTAATGAGCCCTGGTGATGGCATGAAGTTCTTGGGGTCTTCAGCATTCACCCGGCACTCGATAGCGTGACCTTGAATTTTTATGTCATCCTGAGTCACCGTGAGTTCTTCGCCACTGGCGATTTGCAGTTGCTCACGAACAATGTCGATGCCCGTTATCATCTCGGTCACAGGGTGCTCGACCTGAATGCGAGTATTCATTTCAATGAAATAAAACTCGTCGTTCTCGTACAAAAACTCGAACGTGCCCGCGCTGCGATAACCAATTTCCTTACAGGCCTGAACACATCGCTCACCGATGCGATTTCGCTGTTTCTCGGTAATGCCCGGCGCTGGTGCTTCCTCAATGACTTTTTGATGGCGCCGTTGCATAGAGCAATCGCGCTCGCCCAAATGTACGGCGTTGCCGTGCGAGTCCGCCAACACCTGAAACTCGATGTGCCGTGGCTGTTCCAGAAACTTTTCCATGTACACGACGTCATTGTTAAACGCGGCTCTCGCTTCGGCTTTGGTTACCGTTATCGCGGCAACCAAGGACGCTTCGGCATGAACGACGCGCATGCCACGTCCGCCACCACCTCCCGATGCTTTAATGATGATCGGGTAGCCGATTTCCCGTGCCATTCGCATATTCTCGTCGGCGTCTTCGCCCAGCGGGCCGTCAGATCCCGGAACACAAGGTACGCCAGCTTTTTTCATTGCTGCGATGGCAGAAACTTTGTCGCCCATTAATCGAATCGCATCTGCTTTCGGTCCGATAAATGTGAATCCACTGGATTCCACGCGCTCCGCAAAGTCTGCGTTCTCAGACAGGAAGCCATAGCCTGGGTGGATGCCGGTTGCGTCCGTAACTTCAGCCGCGCTGATAATCGCCGGCATATTCAGATAACTATCGATTGACGGTGGCGGTCCGATGCAAACTGTCTCGTCGGCCAGCAATACGTGCTTGAGATTATTGTCGGCCGTTGAGTGCACGGCGACCGTCTTGATGCCCATTTCACGACACGCCCGCAACACGCGCAGCGCAATCTCGCCGCGATTGGCTATAACGATTTTTTCGAGCATGTTAGTCGGCCCGCTTAGTCGTTTTGCCGCTGATCGATGACGAACAGCGTTTGTCCGAACTCGACCGGTTCACCGTTCTGAATGCGAATTGACTTGATCACTCCCGAAACGTCCGCTTCAATCTGGTTCATCATCTTCATCGCTTCGATGACGCACAGCGTATCACCCTCATTTACGCGGTCACCGACTTGAACGTACGGCGCGGCGCCAGGCGACGATGCTGCGTAGAACGTACCGACCATGGGCGCGGTTACCTCAAAGCCGTCGTCTTCGGGTTCGGCCGCGGCCGCCGGTGCGGCGGTCGGAGCGGGTACGACGGTCGGTGCGGCAGTGGGCGCAGGTGCAGCAACAACCGGAGCGGCTACCAGCGGTGATCCCGGTGGGTAGCGACTGATGCGTACAGATTCCTCGCCCTCGGTAATCTCAATTTCGGCAATGCCGGACTCGTCGAGTAATTCGATGAGTTTTTTTACTTTTCTTATATCCATTATTTATCCTCGGCATTGCCGACCTGCTGACTAGCGGCCTGCAGCGCCAATTCGTAACCGTGTGCCCCAAACCCGAACAGGCAGCTATTCGCAATGTCGCTGAAATAGCTGTTATGCCGAAATTCTTCCCGCGCAAACGTGTTGCTCAGGTGAATTTCGATGAACGGAATCTGCACGGCCAGAAAGGCGTCACGTAATGCAACACTCGTGTGCGTAAAACCGCCCGGATTCAGGATGATGAATTCGACGCCATCGGTCCCGGCTTGTTGTACGCGGTCGATGAGTTCGTGCTCGGCGTTGCTTTGAAAACAATCGAGATCATGTCCCAGCTCTTTAGCCACCGTAATGCAGCGCGCTTCGATGTCGGCAAGACCGGTTGCGCCATAGACATCGGGTTGCCGCGAACCGAGCAGGTTCAGGTTTGGACCGTTGATCAGCAAAAAAGAGGACATTTCGAGGGGTTCGCCGCCAGATAGCCGAAGATAGCGACAATTCTAACGGTTTTTTCGGGGTTTACTACAACTTTTGCCGTGTCAGAGTCGATTCAGCGCCGCACGAGCGCTGTCCTTGGAAATTTCGGCACGATCGAGGCGCGTCATAACCTCGACAATCGTATCCAGGTGCTGCTGATGCAATTCACCGATATAGGCACCGATGTACTCGCCATCGGAGGCAAGGAACATCGTGAATGGCAAAACGCTGAAGTGGATGCCCGAAGATTCAGCGATCGCCATCGCCCCCTGTTCTCCAACGAGAACAGGGTAATTGAAATTTGCTGTCTCCGCATATCTTGCAACCGCGTCCATATAATCGACGGCGATACCAATGACCTGAAAACCGTTGCCCGACTGTTCATCCTGGAACGCCTTGAGCAGTGGAATCTCGCGGCGGCAGGGGGCACACCAGGTGGCCCAGAAATTCAGAATTACATTTTTGCCCCGCCACTCGGAAAAGTCACGGTCTGTGCCGGACAGGTCGGGTAAAGTAAAAGACGGGTGTGTTACGATTTCCAGCGCCTCTGGCTGCTCAATTAATTGCGGTGCCGGCTGCGGCGCTTGCACCGGAATTCGCGCGGCGTAAAACAATGCGCCGGCCATCAGCGCGACCAGCGCCGATGCGAAGATCAAGAAAATTCGTGACACTGTGATTCCTGCTATTCGTTAACTCGGGCCGACATGCTATCCGATACCGAGAATACTTGCCGAACATGTCTGGCGAAGTCCTGTGCTTTCATATAGCCGACGACTTCGTAGCCGTGACGTTGTTGTCCGTCCGCGTCGAAAAAGATAATGGTCGGCGGACCGAATACTCCAAAGCGTTTCAGCAGCGCTTGGTCGGCCTCGTCATTGGCCGTTACATCGGCCTGTAGCCAGACCGTATTGGAAAGTGCCGCCTGAACATCATCGTCGGTGAATGTGTAAGCCTCCATCTCCTTGCACGACACACACCAGTCGGCGTAGAAGTCGAGCAATACGGTCTTGCCTTCTGCGGCAGCCGCCGCGACGTCGCGGTCAAGATCATCGACCGTCTTGATACGTCGAAACGGCAGATCGTGCTCCGCTTCGGCAACTGTCGATGTACTACCACCCAGGTTGATGCTTGCGAGCGGCTGCAACGGATTGCTGCCGCCAGTTAGTGCACCGAGCAACAGGATGATGCCGTAGATAATTGCAAGGAATCCAAATCCCTTACCGAGTTTCTGCGTCACATTGGAATCGGTGCTCAGCGTTGTCAGTCCGCCCATGAAAACGCCAGCCATAAATACCAGGACAGCCCACAGCAGCATCGTTACGGTCCCAGGCAGAATTCGGGATAGCATCCAGACAGCCAGGGCCAGCATCATAAAACCGAAGGCGTTCTTGACGGCGACCATCCAGCCGCCGGCTTTCGGCAACAATTTTCCTTGTGCGGCGCCAACCAACAGCAATGGCGCGCCCATGCCCAGACTCATGGCAAACAATGCGCTGCCACCGCGTAGCATGTCGCCGGTTTGTGCGATCACCGAAAGCGCGGCGATCAACGCCGGCGCGACACATGCCGTGACAATTAACGACGACAGTGCGCCCATGACGAAAGCGCCAATCATCGTGCCGCTCCTCTGATTGCCACTGACGCTTGCCAGTTTACTTTGCAGTGCGCTCGGCATTTGCAGCTCATATGCGCCGAACATGCCGAGTGCGAGAACGACGAACAGGCCAGCGAAAAGAATAATAATCCACGGCTGATTGAATGTTGCCTGCAGCTGCAGGCCGGCCGCCGCCGCGGCGACACCCGCCGCTGTGTACACGATTGCCATACCCATGACATAGCTCAATGCTAACGTGAAGCCACGCCGCGGACTGACGTTGTCGCCTTCGCCAGCGATGATTCCAGAAAGGATGGGCACCAGCGGAAGTACGCACGGTGTAAATGCAAGACCCAGTCCCGCGATGAAAAACAGAGCGGCAGCCACCCAGATGCTCGACCCTGTAATGATTTGTGCGAGGCGCGCCTGCTCTGATACGGGTATGAGATCTGTTGTCGTCGATGCCTCGGGCAGGCTTACCGTCAGCACCTTCGTGATGGGCAAATAACAAATGCCGTCGACTTTGCATCCCTGATAGCCGAGTTCGATTTCGAGGTCCATCGCCGCAGGTGTCGCGCGGGCGATGGTGACTCTACCGAACACCTCGTTGAAGTAGACCTCCTGTTCACCAAGCCACTCGTCGGTCTTTATCTTGCCCTTGGGTAAGTCGAGTTGCCCGGCCTCTGCTTTGTCGTTTAGCGAGCGAACGGTGATTTTGCTCTTATACAGGTAATAGCCCGGTAACAGCCGGATACCGAATTCGATCGTATTGCCGTCGACGGCAAACGCGTTTGGGAAGAAGACTTCATCTGCAGGCAATGCCCGATCGCTGGAGTAGCCGGCAAGATCGCCGAAGCTCAACTGCTTTTTCCCTGCTTCGGCGGGTTTGAGATCGACCGTCTCAATCCAGGTCTGCGGCATGTAGCAATAACCTGCATCGAGACAGCCGCGACTGTCAATGGTTAACGTAATCGAGGCGGGTTTGTCGCCAGTTACCGTGTACGGAAGACGGACAAAAAAATTGTCGCGGTAGACGACTTGCTCGCCGAAAAATTCGTCGTTGTGTATCTCACCTTCGGGCAACCCGGGTTTTCCAAGTACGAGTGCGGCATCGTTGACGGCGAAGCCGAATTGGTCGCGGTACAGATAGGCGCCGTCCTCGACCGCCCAGTCGATTTCAAGTGCATCGCCCACATCAGAAACAACGTAATGAAATACGTCCTGCGGCGGTGCCGGGCGGTCATCGGCCGCCTGCAATATCCCTGCAACCCAAACAAGAACGAATGCTGTAAATACCTTTTGAATCAATGTCATAGAGCCCTACTCGGGGATTAATCGTGGCGGTCCAATGATAAGGACCAGCTTCGAGACGCGATTGTTACGCCTTTGATTGGCCTTGTCATCGACTCAGATCAGATTTTGCCACTTGAATTCTTGCGCGCGATGCCTATTATTAGCACTCCTTGCGACCGAGTGCTAATTGCCGTCGGCCGGGAAAACCGCCTTAAGTCGGTTATAAATCAATAATTTACAGGAGAAATACACCATGAAGATGCGTCCGCTTCATGATCGGGTCATTGTAAAGCGCGTGGAAGAAGAGCGCACATCACCCGGCGGAATCGTCATTCCTGATGCTGCGACAGAAAAGCCCATCAAGGGTGAAGTCATTGCTGCAGGTAACGGCAAGATCCTCGAGAACGGTGATGTTCGCCCTCTCGACGTCAAAGTTGGCGACCAGGTCCTGTTCGGCAAGTACGCCGGCACCGAGGTCAAGGTTGAAGGTGAAGAACTGCTCGTGATGAAGGAAGACGACATCATGGCGGTAATCGAAGATTAAAGAGGAATTCAAAAATGGCTGCTAAAGAAATACGTTTCGGCGATGATGCCCGGCAAAAGATGTTTGCTGGTGTCACCATCCTCGCGAACGCGGTAAAAGTGACCCTGGGTCCAAAAGGCCGCAACGTCGTGATCGACAAGAGCTTTGGCGCACCGACTGTCACGAAAGACGGCGTATCGGTTGCTAAAGATATCGAGCTCGAAGACAAGTTTGAAAATATGGGCGCGCAGATGGTTAAGGAAGTTGCTTCCCAGACATCCGATGTCGCCGGTGACGGAACAACGACTGCTACGGTTCTCACTCAGGCGATCCTGCGCGAAGGCCTGAAGTCAGTTGCTGCCGGCATGAACCCGATGGATCTGAAGCGGGGTATCGACAAAGCTTCGGCTGCAATGGTTGCCGAGCTGGAAGCATTATCTACGCCTTGCGAAGACGAAAAGGCGATTGCCCAGGTTGGCAGCATCTCCGCCAACGCTGATGTCGAGATCGGCGAGATCATCTCCAATGCCATGAACAAAGTGGGCAAAGAGGGTGTCATTACGGTTGAAGAGGGTACTAGCCTCGCTAACGAGCTCGATGTCGTTGAAGGCATGCAGTTCGATCGCGGTTACCTGTCTCCCTACTTCATCAATGATGCAAGCAGCCAGCAGGTTGAGCACGAGGACCCACTGATTCTTCTGTACGACAAGAAGATCTCAAACATTCGTGATCTGCTGCCGGTTCTCGAATCCGTTGCCAAGGCAGGCCGTCCACTATTACTCGTTGCGGAAGATGTTGAGGGCGAAGCTCTGGCTACGCTGGTTGTGAACAACATTCGTGGCATCGTAAAGGTTGCTGCTGTTAAGGCTCCAGGCTTCGGCGATCGACGCAAAGCTATGTTGCAGGACATTGCCGTTCTGACCGGTGGCCAGGTAATTTCTGAAGAAGTTGGTCTGTCGCTTGAGAAGGCGACGATCGAAGATCTTGGCCAGGCCAAGAAGATTCAGATCACCAAAGAAGCTACGACGATTATCGACGGTGGAGGCAAGAGTGAAGACATCAAAGGCCGTGTTGAGCAAATCAACGCTGAGATTGAAGAATCTTCATCGGACTACGACAAAGAGAAGCTGCAGGAGCGTGTTGCCAAGCTGTCTGGCGGTGTTGCCGTCATTAAGGTTGGTGCCGCTACCGAAATTGAGATGAAAGAAAAGAAAGCACGCGTTGAAGACGCGCTGCACGCTACTCGCGCCGCTGTAGAAGAAGGCGTTGTAGCGGGTGGTGGTGTTGCTTACATTCGTGCGGTTGCCAAGATCTCGAAGCTCAAAGGCGACAATGACGATCAGAACGTAGGCATCGCCATTCTGAAGCGCGCCGTCGAAGAGCCGCTGCGTCAGATCGTTCGCAACGCGGGTGGTGATTCAAGTGTTGTCCTGAATGAGGTTGCCGCAGGCAAGGGCAACTACGGTTACAACGCTGCAACTGACGAATACGGTGATATGATCGAATCCGGCATTCTGGATCCGACCAAAGTCGTGCGCTATGCGCTACAAAACGCTGCCTCTGTAGCAGGCTTGCTGCTCACGACCGAAGCAATGGTCGCTGATGCACCGCAGGACAATGCAGGCGGCTCGGGAATGCCGGACATGGGTGGCATGGGCGGCATGGGTGGCATGATGTAAGGTCGTGCATTTCCTGCACAATTAATGAAGGCCCGGCTCCCACCGGGCTTTTTTTTGCCTAAAAGGCGCTGCGGTAATTAGGTAGACTGGTGCACCTGTTGCGGATGCAGGGAAAAATGAGAAAGAATGCCGCTCGTTGCTCATAATAATTTGCCGACGTTTCAGCGCCTCCGTGACCGTGGTCAGGACGTGCTGTCTGTAGCGCGCGCGAAACAGCAGGATATACGCGAGCTTCATATCGGTTTTCTCAACATGATGCCGGATGCGGCGCTTGCTGCGACCGAATATCAATTCATCAGATTGGTCGGCGCCAGCAACCAGATAGCTCAATTCTATGTGTATCCGTTCGCAATTCCCGAGCAAGATCGTGGACCCGAGGCCATGGAACACATCAAACAGCACTATTTCGATTTCTCTGATTTGTGTCAGCAGGGTCTCGACGCACTCATTATCACGGGCGCCAATCCGGTTAAACCATCGCTCGATCAGGAGTCATTTTGGCGGCCTCTGATCGAGATTGTTGAGTGGGCAAGCGAAAACGTCGCTTCTATCCTTTGCTCTTGCCTGGCTACCCACGTGCTGGTCAAGGTCAATCACGGTATCGAACGGCAGCGCCTGCCCAGAAAACAGTGGGGCGTCTATAGCCACACAATCAGTGCTCCTGAGCATCCTCTGATGTGGGAGATCAACACGCGTTTCGATGCGCCGCACTCTCGCTACAACGAGATTAGCAAGGAACAATTTGAACAGGCAGGACTCACCGTGTTGGCAGACAGCGATGATGCCGGCGCCTATCTGGCCGTCAGTCCGGACCAGTTTCGTATTATCTATTTTCAGGGTCATCCTGAGTACGATGCGATCAGCCTGCTCAAGGAATACAAGCGCGAGGTCTTGCGTTTCATTGGCGGCGTGCGGGATAACGCGCCGCGGTTCCCGGAGAACTATTTCTCCGAAGAGGCGGGCGTTATTGCGTCCCGATTCCTGCAGACAGCCGTGGCTGCGAAAGCGAGCGGTGTTGCTGTGCCGGAGTTTCCAGATTCGGAGTTGCAAGCCCTCGTCGATAACACCTGGGGCGATACGGGCAAAGCAATCGTCAACAACTGGCTGGGCCTCGTCTACCAGCTCACGAATCTGGACCGTCGCCGGCAGTTCATGGAAGGGGTGGATCCGGATGACCCTCTGGGGCTCAAATAGCAACCCAGAGGAGTCGGCTTTTCACTGCACGGGACGGGGAATTCGTTGTAATATTCGACCCCCGCCAGCGACACCGTCGCTGCCCAGAGAGGACGAGGAAAAACACATGGGGTTCAGCACCAGACAGATTCATGCAGGCGTAACACCCGATCCGTTAACCGGTTCGATCCTGACACCGATTTATCAAACGACAACTTACGTCCAGCCATCGGTGGACGAATACATGTCGAAAGGGTATTCCTATTCCCGTTCCGGTAATCCCACGGTTCGCGCGCTCGAGCTGAAACTTACCGACCTTGAAGGCGGCGTTGATTGCTCCTGCTTTGGCACCGGTATGGCAGCGATTCAGGGCGTGATGCTTGCGTTTCTTAATGCTGGCGATCACGCGATTATTTCGGACGTCGCTTATGGTGGTACGTACCGCTTGTGCACTAAAGTACTTAGCCGCTTCGGTGTCGAGTTTACGTTCGTCGATGGTTCGAACCTCGATGCGGTTGCTGCGGCCGTTCGTGACAACACCACCCTGTTTCTGACCGAAACTCCAGCGAACCCCACCATGAAGTGTTCGGATATTGCCGGCATTTCTGCAATAGCCAAAAAAGCAGGCGCGGTGCATGCTGTCGACAACACGTATCTAACACCGTACTTCCAGCTACCCTTGGAACTGGGCGCCGATTTATCCATTTACAGCACAACAAAGTACATGGATGGTCATAACGCGACAATCGGTGGCGCGGTAGTCAGCGCGACGGAAGCACTTGCGGAAGCCGTGCGCTTTATCCAGAACAGCACCGGTAGCATCATGTCACCGCAGGTTGCCTGGTTAACATCGCAGGGGTGCAAAACAATGGCGCTGCGAATGGATGCGCAGTCGGCCAATGCCATGGCCATCGCCGAACACCTCGAGGCACATGCGAAGGTTGAGCAGGTGTGCTATCCGGGCCTCAAGTCCTTCTCACAACACGATCTGGCGAGCAGTCAGGCTAGCGGATATGGCGCAATGCTCTGGTTCGAAGTGAAAGGCGGTCTCGCCGCCGGCAAGAAACTCATGGATACCATTGACGTCTTCAGCCTCGCGGAAAACCTGGGTTCGGTAGAGTCGCTGATCACGCATCCTGTCACCATGACGCACGCCGACGTCGAAGAAGCCGAGCGTAAACGTGTTGGTATTATTGACGGACTGGTACGTGTTTCTGTTGGACTCGAAGACGTTGCAGACCTGATTGGTGCACTGGATAAAGCACTCGAACAGGTCTGATACGATGTCGCATTTTTATCATTTCGATACGCTTGCGCTGCACGCCGGCCAAACAGTCGATGGCGAGTTTGGCGCTCGCGCGACGCCCATTTACCAGACGACGTCCTATGTATTTCCGGACACGGACACTGCATCGTCCATATTCAATCTGGAGCGTGGCGGACACGCTTACAGCCGGATCACCAACCCAACGGTAGCAGTTCTTGAGCAGCGTATTGCCGCACTTGAGGGCGGTTCTGCCGCAGTGTGCACGGCGTCCGGCATGGCGGCGACATTCTGTGCGATCACTGCAATCCTGGGTCAGGGTGACCACATCATTGCGTCTACGCAGATGTATGGCGGCAACATCAGCCTGATGAAAAATACGCTGCCGCGATTCGGTATCACGACAACGTTTGTCGATCCAACCGACGTTGACGCCTTCCGCGCTGCCATACAGGACAATACTCGCCTGATCTACGGCGAACTGATTGGTAATCCAGGCCTGGATATCCTGGATCTTGAGGGCATCGTCGCCATTGCTGAAGAAAACCAATTGCCATTCATGGTGGACGCGACCTTTAATACGCCGTACCTGTGCAAATGCTTTGATTACGGTGTCAATATCAACATCCATTCAGTCACCAAGTGGATGGGTGGTCACGGCGCAGCGATCGGCGGCGTGATTGTCGATGGTGGTAATTTCGACTGGGGGGCGACAGACAAATACCCGACCATTACCGAACCGTACGCACCGTTTTCGGGACTCAATATCTGGGAAGAATTTGGACCCAGCGCCTTCGCAACACGTATCCGCGTTGAGGCCATGCGCGATTTCGGCGCAACCATGAGCCCGATGAATGCCTTCCTGTTATTACAAGGCCTGGAGACGCTTTCATTGCGCATGGACCGGCACATGTCCAACACGAAAGAATTGCTTGAATTCCTTTCCGGTCACGAGCAGGTTTCATGGCTCAGTCATCCAGACCTGCCGTCTCATTCAAGCCACAAACTGGCGAAAAAGTATTTGCCGAAAGGGGCGGGCAGCATTATCAGCTTTGGTGTCAAGGGCGGGCGCGATGCCGGCAAAGCCTTCATCGAGAACGTCAGCCTTGCATCTCATCTCGCGAATGTCGGTGATGCGAAGACGTTGATTATCCATCCGGCCACAACCACACATTCACGCATTGATGCGGAAGCACTGGTAGCAGCGGGCATCACAGAGGACATGGTCAGGCTGTCGGTCGGCCTGGAGGACGTCAAAGACATCAAAGCTGACTTTGAAGATGGCTTTCGCGCGGCGATGAAAATTGCAAACGCATAACGATGTATTTCGAAGTTAACGAAAAGCAGGTCTTTGCTACCAACGGCGGTAAACCGTTCGACAACAACAAGCCAGTCGTCATATTTCTTAGCGGTAGTGGCCTCGACCATACGTTCTGGGCGCTGCACTCACGTTTTTTTGCGTTTCGAAAATACGCTGTACTGGTTCCTGATTTTCCCGGGCACACCAACTCGGAGGGGCCGGAGTTGACGTCTATCGAAGCGATGGCCGACTGGCTCAACGCGGTTGTTGAGGCGCTGGATGCGGATAACATTTCGATCGTTGGTCACTCACAAGGATGCCTCACGGCACTCGAGTTTGTGTCCCGGTATCCCGACAGGGTACGTACCGTGTCGTTCGTTGCCAGCGGTCTGGCAACTCCGGTTAACCCGGGCCTGATCGAGGCCGCAGAGGCAGATTCACAAGCTGCGATCGGCATGATGCTGTCGTGGGGATTCGGCCTCGCCGGGCATATGCACCAGGGACCCATTCCCGGGTATTCAATGATTGCCGGTGGCTGGAAAACCATGGGCCGTAATGTCCCTGCCGGACTAGTGGCCGATCTTAAAGCCTGCGATGCGTACAAGAACGGCAAGGAAGCTGCCGCGAAGATCAGCTGCCCACATCAGGTGATTCTCGCGGGCAAGGATCGTATGGCACCTCGCAAGGCCGGCATGCAGCTCGTCGAGCACCTGACGAACCCTGAGTTACACATTGTTCAGGAAAGCGGCCATATGCTGCCGCAGGAAGCGCCGAACGAATGCAGATCCTTGTTGCGCAATTTCGTCTTTGCCAACAACCCCCTGCCCTGAAGAACAAGACGGCTACCCATGTACGAGATAAACAGAGCGGCCGTCATTGGCGCAGGGACAATGGGGCTCGGTATTGCCGGCCAGCTGGCGAACGCCGGCGTGGATGTATTGTTACTGGATATTCCAGCCGAAGGTGATAATCGAAACGCACATGGCGAGCGCGCCATCGAACGCCTTCTTGATGAAAGTCAGCCAGGGCTGACGCACAAAGATAATCTGCAGCGCATAACGATCGGTAATGTCGAGGACGATCTGGACAGGCTGGTGGACGCCGACTGGATCGCCGAAGCGATCGTCGAGCGACTCGAGCTCAAGAAAGCTTTGTACAAGAAAATCGATGCTGTTCGTAAGCCCGGGTCCATCGTTTCTTCGAACACATCGACTATCCCCATTGCGATGCTGGTGGAGGACATGCCCGTCGAGTTTCGCGCCGAGTTTGCGATTACTCATTTCTTCAATCCGGTTCGCTATATGCGCTTGCTGGAAATTGTGCGCGGTGAAGATACGAAAGCTGAAGTTATCGAATGTCTGGAGACATTCAACGAAGTGCGCATGGGCAAAGGCATCGTTGTCTGTAACGATACCCCTGGATTCCTGGGCAACCGGGTCGGTGTTTTTGCGATACAGACGGCACTGCACGCCGCATTTCGGCTGGGGCTAAGACCTGAAGAGGCCGATGCCATTTTTGGTCGCCCAATGGGTATTCCCAAAACCGGCGTGTTCGGATTGTATGACCTGATCGGCATCGACCTCATGAGCGATGTTGCGAAGAGCCTGGAAGCAATTCTTCCCGAGAGTGACATGTTCCATGACGTCTCGGCGGAAATTCCGCTGATGCAGCGGATGATTAGCGAGGGATATCTCGGCAATAAGGGAAGCACGGGCGGCTTTTACCGCAGCGCCGATCCCGGGCATGGCAACAGCCGGCAGACGCTGGATTTCGAGAGCTTCAGCTATCGTGAATTTGATGACAGCAAGCCGGCTGTTGCAATCGACGCGGAACTGTCCGGCGACTTCACGTTATTGTTCGCGAACGACGATGTTCATGGCCAATACGCCTGGGAGATCATCTCCAATACCCTCTGTTATGCCGCAAGCCTCGTTCCCGAGGTTAACGAGTCTCTGGTCTCGGTCGACGATGCGATGAAGCTTGGCTACAACTGGCTGCAAGGGCCGATGGAAATGATCGACGCTATCGGCGTGGACACGTTTATCACTCGGCTCGAGCAGGAAGGTCGCGATGTACCCGTGTTTGTCAAAACCGCTGCAGGTAAGTCTTTCTACCGGGTTAGCGACGGCACACTTCAGTATCTGCTTGCGGATGGGACCTACGCCGATCTGCGAAGAGCTGCTGGCGTTACACGATTCAGTGAAATGCGCCGGACCCTGGATCCCGTTCTGGAAAACTCGGTGGCAAGTTACTATGAGTTATCCGATAACCTTGGCCTCGTGGAATTTCACAGCAAGGCAAATACGCTCGATGGCGATACCATGGTATTGCTTCAGGATGCCGTACGACATGCCAGCGAGAACCTTAAAGGCCTTATCATTCACAATGACGCCGCACATTTTTCCTGTGGCGTAAATCTTGGCAGCGTACTCGGATTTATCCGCAACGCTGACTGGAGTGGTCTCGATCAGTTTCTTGATCATTTTCAGAAAACGGTATTGGCGATGCGCTACTCGCCCATACCGGTTGTTGCCGCCCCTTCTGGCCTGTCGCTTGGTGGTGGCTTCGAGGTTGTTCTGCACGCCGACAAGGTCATTTATCATGCCAATTCCGTTACGGGTTTGGTCGAATCGCTGGTCGGCGTTGTTCCTGGTGGTGGCGGCGTCAAAGAAACCTTGTATCGTTGGTCCGAGCTCGAAGGTGATGTGACGAAAGGCGCATGGCACGCCTTCATGAATATCGGGTACGGCAAGACGGCACGGTCACCACTCGAAGCTGAGCCGCTCGCGATGTTCCGCAAGGGCGTCGACGGGTATGTGATGAATCGCGACCGTCTTTTGGATACTGCCGTTGGCGTGGCACTGGATATGGCGGACAACTATTCAACAGAAAAACGCCAGCCGTTGGCAATGCCGGGACGCGACGTCTGGCAGGAGATGGTTGAATGGCTGAACAAAGCGCAGTCGAAAGGTCACCTCACACCACACGATGTTACGACCGGCTCCCAGATAGCAATGATCGTAACCGGCGGTGATGTCGATGCTGGTACGATAATGAGTGAAGAAGATATCTGTGCCCTGGAACGCAGAGCGTTCCTGTCTTTGGCGAAGACCAGCGAGACCAGGGCGCGAGTTGAGCACATGCTGGATCATGGCAGCCCCCTGCGCAACTGAGGCGCAATTGAGGATTACGCATGATTTATAACGCACCTGTCGCGGACATGATGTTTCTGGTCAGAGACTGGCTTGGAATCGATAAGCTCAACGCGCTGCCGGGTTACGAGGATGTAGACGCCGAACTTCTTGAGGCCATTCTTGAGGAGGCTGGAAAGTTCTGCAGTAATGAGGTTCTGACGATCAACCGTCAGGGCGACGAAATTGGAGCAAAGTTCAATGATGGTCGTGTCACGACGCCGCCGGGATTCAAAGAGGCGTACGCCAAGTACATCAAGAATGGCTGGACCAGTATCGACGCTGAGCCCGATCATGGTGGGCAAGGATTGCCGAAGCTTTTTCAAAATCTAATTGACGAAATGCTCAGCGCCACCAGCCTGGCATTCAAGTTGTACTCAGAGTTAAGCCGCGGTGCCTACCACTTGCTCGCTACAACGGCATCGGACGAGATTCGGGCTCTTTATTTGCCAAAAATGGTTGCAGGCGTTTGGTCCGGAACGATGTGCCTGACCGAACCGCATTGCGGTACGGACCTCGGGCTGCTTACGACGAAGGCTTCGGCAAACGACGATGGCAGTTATTCGATCAGCGGTTCGAAGATTTTTATTACGTCGGGTGATCACGATCTCACCGAGAATATTCTGCATCTGGTTCTTGCAAGAATAGATGGTGCACCGCAAGGCTCGCACGGAATCAGCTTGTTTATGGTGCCGCGAACGCTGGTCAATGACGACGGCTCGCTCGGTGAGCATAACCATGTTCATACAACGGCGATTGAGCACAAGATGGGTATTCGCGGCTCCGCTACTTGTGCCCTGAATTTTGAGGCCTCGACTGGCTATCTGGTCGGCGAGCCGAACCTAGGTCTGGCAACGATGTTCAAAATGATGAATATCGAGCGAATCACTATTGGTGTGCAAGGTCTGGGTTTCGCGGAAATCGCATACCAGAATGCGGTCAACTATGCCCGAGAGCGATTGCAGAGCAAATCGCCACCGCCACGTCCCGACGACAGCAAGGCGGCAGATCCGATCATTTACCAGCCGGAGATCAAGCGACAGCTTTTGATCGCCCGCTCGCAAATAGAAGGGTCGCGCGCTTTAATCGTGTACGCAGGTTTTAATGTTGAGGTTATGGAGAAATCAACTGACGCCAAGGCTCGGGACAGGGCTGCCCATCTGGTTGCTTTGCTAACGCCTGTGATTAAGTCATTTGTCACCGATCTCGGCATGGAGAGTACGCTTTCTGCACAACAGATATACGGCGGTCACGGATATATTTCCGAACACGGCATGGAACAGCTTGTTCGGGATTGTCGTATCACGCCCATCTACGAAGGCACTAACGAAATTCAAGCGGCTGATCTTGTGTTTCGCAAACTTACCGGGCAAACAGGCGAGTTTGCTGACCATTTCTTCGGAGAATGGCAGCAGAAACTGAAAGAACTGCGCGGCGATGATAATTTGCTGGTTCTTGTTGAACCTGCCGCTGAGAGTTTGTCTTTGCTCGTTGACGCGACGGCGTGGATCCGCGTAAACATTCAGACTGAACTGGGCGCAGCAAGTGGCGCCGCCTCAAATTATCTACGCTTGTTTGCGCTGAGTATCATTGCCTGCATCTGGGTGGATATCATTGCATCGGTGCGTACACAAAAGGGTGACTTTTTTGCCGTGAAACGAAAGACGGCCTTGTTCTATATGCAACACGTTGTACCGGAAACGGTAGCTCTTCATGCGGTCATAAAGAACAGCAGTGAGTCGCTCGCCAATTTTGAGGTTGACGAACTTTGATTGACTGCCTGGGCTAGTCCAGCGGCGGTATCTTGATGTGCGGTTTCATCCACGGCGCTACAGAGACTGCGGCCGGCCGTTCTTCATCCGTCATTGCAATGACTATCTCGGTACCGACATCGGAGAACTCAACAGCAACATTCGCCCAGCCGATGTTTTTCTCAAGTCGCGGCGAGTAAACGCAACGTGTCACATGACCGATTTTCTGACCATCGCTGAGTATGGACCAAAAGTGCTCATTTGACCCGATCAAGGCGTCACCGGAAATTTCAATGCCGACAAGGCGACGTTTCACGCCTTCTGCCTTAATTTTTATGAGAGCGTCCTTGCCGATGAAGTCATGGTCCTGATCAAGATTGACGAACTTTTCCATGCCGATGACAAACGGATTGTCGGTTAACGCAATGTCCGAACCATAAGACAATAGGCCACCTTCAATGCTACGAATCGTGTTCGGTGCAGCCGGTGCGATTCCGTAGGGTCTGCCCGCTTCCATAATGCGTTCCCACAACTGATCGCCGTATCTGGAATCTTGCAAATAGAGTTCATAGCCCAATTCGCCGCTCCAGCCCGTGCGAGAAACGACCAGCGGAATTCCATCGAGTGTTGTTTCTTTGAGTCGGTAATACTTGAGCTCCAGCGCCCAGTCACCAAACAGGTCTCTCGCGACATGCGGCGATTTCGGGCCCTGCAATTGCAAAGGTGAAACGTCCGGTTCGAAAACCTTGACGTCCATGCCACTATTGACAGCCGCACCGGACGCCCACATCAGCACGTCACCGTCGCCGGGCGACAACCAAAACTGGCTTTCTGCTATACGCAATAAAACCGCGTCGTTGACGATGCCGCCATCCTGGTTGGTTAGCACCGTGTATTGGCATTGACCTACCTCACATCTGGACAGGTCGCGCGGCGTTAGAAACTGGATGAAGCGAAACGCATCGGGACCGGTAATCTCAATTTGACGCTGGCAAGTCACATCCCATAACGTGACGTCATTGACCAGGCTCCAGTACTCCTCAACCAGACTGGAGTAACAGGTCGGCATGAACACATGGTTGTAGACCGTGAACGACTTTGCACCATAGCGCAGCGTTGCATCGAAATAGGGTGACTTGTGCACGCGAGGGCCGAACGAAATCATTGGGGCGTCGCTAAAGGTATTCGATGAAGTGGTCAATAAAATTTCCGCGTTGTCAGTGGCAATGTCTGTCGGCGCAGAATATTACTCGACGTCGTTTCCGGCGGCAATTGAAATCTTGACCATGAAGACGGCTGCTATGACCGGGCATCGCCGATTTCGACTGTCGTAATTGAGAAACAGGGGTGTTCGTTGTTGCTTGCAGTGGCGTTCAAGGTTGCTGCCGCACCAGGCGAGCCGTCGTAAGCTTTTTTCTATCATGAGCCCAGTGCCAAAATATCCTGGCGCCGAGCAACACGGCCAGAATCGCTGCATAAATCTGTGGTTCTGTGACATCTTTCTTAACTTGCCACCAATAGTGCCAGACACCCAGTATTGCTACGGCATAGGCCATATTGTGCAACTTCTGCCAGTTCCGGCCCATGCGTCTGCGGATTGCTGTGAACGAGGTTATCGCCAGCGCCGTCAACAGAACGACTGCGGCAAATCCCAGTGTGATGAAGGGCCGCTCTGTCAGGTCTTCGAGGATCGCCGACAGCAACATTTCCTGGTCGAGGATCAGCCATGTCAGGAAATGCGTGAATGCATAGAAAAACGTAAATAGACCCAACATACGACGGAAGCGCGAGAGCCAGTTCCATTGGGTTACTCGTCGCAACGGCGTAACGGTCAGCGTAATCATGATAAAGCGTAGTGCCCAGTTGCCGAATCGGTCCTGAATTTCTTCTATCGGGTTAGCGCCGAGTCGTCCGGTAAGTTCGAACGCGTCGGTGACGACCAGGGTGGCAGGTATCAAGCACAGCAGAAAGATGATCGGTTTCCAGACAAACCGGATTTGTTGCAGAGTGTTCAAGCCTGCTCAGAAATTACGGCGAAGATTGAGGTCTTTGTACAGGTGTGCGACATGCTCGCCGTAGCCATTGAACATCAGTGTCTCATGTTTGCCGGCAAAAATACCGGCACCGATACGGCGCTCCCGGGCCTGACTCCAACGCGGGTGATTTACCTTGGGATTTACATTCGCATAGAATCCGTACTCGCGAGGGGCCGCCATGTTCCAGCTAGTTTTCGGTCGCGTCGCGGTGAAATTGATTTTCACAATGCTCTTGATGCCTTTGAAGCCGTATTTCCAGGGCGTGACGAGGCGGATTGGCGCGCCATTCTGGTTTGGAATCACATTGCCGTAGATACCGACTGCCAGGATGGCCAACGGGTTCGTCGCCTCTGCGATCGTAAGGCCTTCACGATAGGGCCATTTCAGCGAACGACCATGTAAGCCGGGCATCTGCTCAGGATCGTTGAGCGTTTCGAACGCCACGTACCGGGCTTTGGACGTGGGCTTGAAGTGCTTGACGACATCCGCCAGTGGGACACCAACCCAGGGAATGACCATTGACCAGGCCTCGACGCAGCGCATTCTGTAAATACGCTCCTCGAGATCGAACGGCTTCATAAAATCATCGAAGTCGTACATGCCCGTTTTCTCGGCGTGGCCAGCGACTTCAATGGTCCAGGGCCGTGGTTTGAATTCCTGCGAGTTTTTAAACGGGTCGATCTTGCGCATGCCGAATTCATAGAAATTATTGTATGTGGAGATATCCTCGAAACTGTTCGGAGTTTCTGTCGTGCTGAATGAACTCTTAGCGATACTGGCAAGCTTGGCCAAACGGCCGTCAGGAATCACCGCACCCATCGCGCCGGACGCGAACAGCGATCCACCGGCAATGGCTCCGGCGCGCATGAAATCGCGGCGCTTAAGGTAATTGCTTTCGCTGGTAATTTCCGATGGCCGAATATCAGCGGGTTTTTTTATGAGCACAAACAGTCTCCAACTGGCGTTGCCCTAGTAGACCAGCTCTAACACCGGAATATTGCACAGATCTACGATTCCCGAAATAAAGGGCCTAAAATACATAAAAATCGCCGAATATCTAAAAAATACCCTATTGTCCTCCAAGTATACCGCCGATAGGAATTGCCATGAAACGTCGCACGATACCGGTATTTTAACCGATGATATAGAAAATTAGATGATAATGAGCACCGTTTATACGAAGTTAAGCCAAAAATCGGTGTTCGGCGGAGACTAGCTGGCGCAGCGACGACGGGCTGGCGGACCGAGGAAATGGCAATATTCACCATAAATACGTAAAAAATGCTTTAAAATCGTCGATAACTGCCATAAAGTCAGAAAACTAGATAAAAAATATCACCGTCACGGCAGTTCTCCCTTTCCCGGAAAAGGTCCGTTTTTCTGTCACGTTAGGCGATTTTTCAGTCTTTTTATGATATTTATCACGATTTTCGGCAAATTAGGGAGAACCTCCTATGGCCTGCGCCGTCTAAACCCATTGGCGATCGGTTCAGGTGTGGTTCAAGACGGATCCGCTACGCTTGTTTTCGATACAAGGGACCTTATTTCTGGACGTAGCAAGGAGAATCGAGCAATGAGCGAGACACTTTCCAATATCGTCCGTGACAACGACCGGGTTAGCCCGGCAGCATCACTCCACGTCGAAGTGATCGCGGATCTCGTGTGCCCGTTCTGCTACATCGGCAAGCGCCGATTCGATGATGCCCTTAAAGCGGTACAAGGACCGAGGCAAGTGAGCTGGTACCCGTATCAGCTGAACCCGGACATACCGGCAGCCGGCTTGTCGTTCGATGTTTACCTGACCATGCGTTTCGGGAGCCCCGCCAACGTTGATCCAGTACTTGAGTACCTAAACGGGGAGGGTGAAGAGCTTGGCATCGAATTTCGATTCGACAAGATTCGCCATGTTCCCAACACACTGATTGTTCATCAACTGATGCAGTTAGCTGAGACGCTTGGCAAAAATCAGTCGGCAATCGCCGAGGATCTGTTGTCGGCGTTCTTTGAGCAGGGGCGAAATATCGGTGAAAAAGACGTTCTTATCGATATCGCGGGAGCGCACGGAATCGGTGCGCAAGAGGTTCTGAAAGCAGTAGACAGTGAGCAAATAAAGCAGCTCGTCCTAACGCGCGAAGCACAGGTCCGCAGTAGTGGCCTGGCTGGGGTC
>Ga0209980_10000203_pt1 | contig 30876 bp, 34 predicted proteins | sample CR02metaG_FD_183611 | JGI IMG/M metagenome (GOLD analysis project Ga0209980, IMG submission 183611) | Deep subsurface microbial communities from Mariana Trench to uncover new lineages of life (NeLLi) - CR02 metaG (SPAdes) (version 2) | ecosystem: Environmental > Aquatic > Marine > Ocean trench...
GGGGATGACCGCCGGGTCGCCCCCGGATTCGTAGCCGTAGGTGGTTTTCGGAAACAGCGAGTGCACCAGGTAGCGGTCGAGCACGCTTTCGGGGCTGGAGAACACCCCTTTCATTTCGTTGAACACCACCCCCTTATAGGACACCGGGCCGTCCGGGTCTTCCAGCTCGTAATGCCAGCCCTCCTGCATGAACGTTTCCTCGGTGATGCGCGGATGAAACACGGCGTCGAGGTACACGTTCATGAGGTTGTAAAAATCCTTCTGGTTGCGGCTGGCCACCGGGTACATGGTTTTGTCGGGAAAGGTCATCGCGTTGAGGAAGGTCTGCAGACTGCCCTTCATGAGTTCCACGAACGGTTCCTTGACGGGATACTTCCGCGACCCGCACAGCACACTGTGTTCCAGGATATGCGCCACGCCGCGGTCGTTGGCGGGCGGGGTGCGGAAGGTCACGCTGAACACCTTGTTGTCGTCGTCGTTTTCCATCACCAATAGCTCGGCGCCGGTTTTTTCGTGCTCGAACAGGAGCGCGAGGGAGTTGATCTCCTTGATGTTTTCCCGATGTACGCACTTGAAACCGTGATAGGTCTGTTGAGTTTCAAAACTCATGGAAGTTCCTTTCCGGATATTGAAACCCGCGGCGCGGCCCGCTGCGGGAAGAAGGTTGAATTGATGCGGGTCAAGAATACCACAGGGCGGGGGGAAACCCCTATCCCGTAATCTCGAGGCCCACCGGGCAGTGGTCGGAGCCCATCACCTCGGGTGTAATGTACGAATTTTTAACGCGTTTCATGAGGCCCTCGGTGACGAAAAAGTAGTCCAGCCGCCACCCGATGTTGCGTTCGCGGGCCCCGGCGCGGTAGGTCCACCAGGAGTACTGATCCGGCTCCTTATTGAATTCGCGGAAGGTGTCAATGTACCCGTGGGCGGCGAACTTGTCCATCCATTCCCGCTCAATGGGGAGAAACCCGGAGTTCTTTTCGTTTTGCTTGGGGTTTTTGAGATCGATGGCCTTGTGCGCGGTATTCAGGTCACCGCAGATGACCAGCTCCCGGCCCTCGGCGCGCAACGCCTGGCAGTGGTCGAGAAACGCGTCGTAATAATCCAGCTTGTACTGGAGGCGTTCCTCGCCGCTGGTGCCGTTGGGAAAATAAATATTGAGCAGATCGAATTTGGGAAACTCGTGGCGCAGATAGCGGCCTTCGACATCGAACCGCTTGATGCCCATGTCCCAGTGCACGGTTTTAGGTTTCTTTTTGGTGAAGGTGGCGACCCCGCTGTAGCCCTTGCGCTGAGCAGGGTTCCATGCGGAATGATAACCGGGCAACTCCGCCACAAGGGGTTCTACCTGGTCGGGCCGTGCCTTGATTTCCTGCAGGCACACCACGTCGGGCGACACCTTGTCCACCCACTCCAGAAATCCCTTTTTCACCACGGCGCGGATGCCGTTGACGTTCCAGCTGACGATGTTCATGAAAGAATTGCTTCGCCCCTCTCTCAACAGAAAATATCAAAAGGCCGGAATTGCGCCCAGGAATGATCGGTTGGCGTTTACCTTTCAGCCAATGGCCTGCGGAGGCACTCCGCCAAAAAGGGAAAGGATATGTCAATTCGCCGGTCCGTTCAAGAACGTTCGCGTTTTTAAATCGAAGGGGGTGCTTTAAACAAAGGAACCGGGAAGATCAGGAGAATTCTTCCGGGATGACGATGGGAATGGCGGCGGCGTGGTGGAGAATCATTTTCCAATCGTCGCCCACTCTTTGAAACAGGTTGGTGGCGTGTACCTTGGAACTCTGCACGCCGGTCGTTTTGATGGAGAACAGGTTTTCCTGGCAACTCACCCAGGCGATATCCTCATGGATGACCACCTCCACGTCGGACAACTGGATTTCCATATGCTGGTTGTGGTTAAAAATATCCTCCCAGCTCTGGATGATCTTGCCGTATCCCTTGAGCACCGGCCAACCGGGATGAATACATCGGGCGCAGGCATCGTCCTGCCACACCGCTTTCATCCGGCCCAGATCCTGTTTGTTGAACGCATCATAAAACGACTGGTTCGAGGATATGATTTCTTGATCGGTCTGCATAATCCGGTCTGGTCCGTTAGAGGTTGGAGAACAGGTGCGTGAACGGTGCCTATACTTTTATTAGAAGGTTTTATCCCGGCGCTTTCAACAAATATTCGAGAGCCTCGAACGTTTCTTGGGATTCCCAGTTTTTGGCCCCATCCACTTCGGCCACCACCATGCCCTTCCTGTCGATCACATAGGTGGTGGGGATGGTAAAGGTATTATACAACCTCTCCACCTGCCCGTCCGGGTCGACCAGCACCGGAAAGGACAACTGGTACTCGTCGACGAATTTCTGAACCGGGTCGGTGGAAGAACCCTTATCGAGGCTGACCGCGAGGATCTCCAGGCCTTCCGACCGGAACCGCCGGTACAGGTTCTCCAGGCCGGGCATTTCGACCCGGCAGGGCCCGCACCAGGTCGCCCAGAGATTGAGCAGGACCACCCGGCCCCGGTAGTCCGCCAGCTGGACGCGCTGGCCTTTCAGGTTGCGCGCGGTGAACCCCGGCGCCTTGAACCCCACCTCGGATTTTTCGACATCCACGCCGGACAGTCCCTTCACATCCGCCAGGGTCAGGGGGGTTTCATAATAATGATCCACCATGATCAGGATCGCGGCGACAAACAACAACGCATAAATCGCGGCGTACTTTTTAATGAGAGTAAAGCCGCTCTTTTTTGATACGGTCGATTTCATCTTTCATCCGTTCGAGTTGCACCCTGAGACTCATCAACAAAAAATACAACAGGGTGAACGCTCCCAGGGCAATCATCAAAGTAATATTCATCGACAGGTCATTGCCGGCGCCCAGGCCCTGAGAAGTGATGAATTTCGGATCCGGGTGAAACGTACGCCACCAGAGCACCGAAAAGTGGATCAGGGGTATGTCGAGAAAACCGACGATTCCTATCACGGCAGCATATCTGGCGCGGGTGGAGCCGGGTTCGCTCTGCGCGCGGAGCATCAGGTAAGCCACATAAATCAGCCACAGTACGAGGGTGGACGTCAGCCGCGCGTCCCACACCCACCAGACGCCCCAGATCGGTTTCGCCCACAAGGGACCGGTGATCAACACCAGGGTGCAGAACAGGATACCGACTTCCGCCGAGGCATGAGCGTAAATGTCCCATTCGCGCTCTTTCTTCCAGAGAAACAGAATACTGCACAGGAAAACTATGAAAAACGCAAAGAACGCGATCCACGCCGATGGCACGTGGAAATACATGATGCGCTGGACCACCCCTTCGGTTTTTTCCGTCGGCACATAGATGAAGATCGCCACCAGGGCGGCCAGAACGCCCGCCCCCGCCAGCCCCAACAAGCCGTAGCCGGGGTTGTCCGTTTCCCGGGACGCGTCACTCATGGTCCGCATCCTTTTTGAGGGTTTCCTTGAGCAGGTCCAGATCCTTTTTAAGGGAGTGGCTTCGCCGGATCAGGAAAAACACATACCCGAAAATCCCGCCCCAGACGAACACATTGACCGCGAATAAATACCCCAGGTTGTCCATCAAATCACTCCTCTAAAATATGATCGATCGTCATAATGGAGACACCGATATAGATAATGTCGAAACACAGGATCAATCCCACCCAGTTCATCATATCCGCGAGGGATTTTCCATCCAGAATCTGCCCGGTCAACCGGACGGCCGCGATGACCACCGGCACCATCAGCGGATACAGCAGGATGGGAAGCATGATCTCCCGGGTTTTCAAATTGGACGACAGGGAAGACAATAGCGTCCCCAGCGCGCTGAAACCGATTGTTCCCATCAAGAGGACCGCCACCAGCGGTCCCAGATGAGACCAGACCTCCACATTAAAAAATATCATGAACACCGGCAGAAGGAACGCCTCCATGATCGACAGAAAGATCAGGTTGCTCAGCATTTTTCCGAAGAAGATGGCCGAGCGGTCCACCGGCGCCAGCATCAGCCCCTGCAAACAGCCGTTTTCCTTTTCCAGCGCGAACGACCGGTTGAGCCCCAGCGTGCCGGCAAACAAAATGGCCACCCACAACACTCCCGGTCCCACCTGATTGGCTTTCACCAGGCTCAGGTTGATGGAAAAGATGAAGATCAGCATCACCAGCAACGCAAACACGAACATGGAACTGAACAGCTCGCGGGTTTTGAGCTCGGTGATGAAGTCCTTCCAGATGATCGCCTTTACCTGTCTCAGATAACCGCTCATCTCAACCCCTCCCTGCCTGTTCGACTTTTTCGAGGTACAGCTTCTCGAACCCGGCGGGATCGATGTGATCCACCGTCTGCCACAGGGCCAGTTTGCCCCGGACCATGATCGCCACCCGGTCGCACATTTCCAGCCCGCGGGTAAAGTCATGCGTGGTCATCAAAATGGTGCGCCGCTCAGTATGCAGGGCCTGCAGTTGCTCCTTGAGAATTTCCGACGCATGCTGGTCCAATCCGGTATAGGGTTCGTCCAGAAACAGGATCGACGGATTGTGCACGATCGCCCGGGCGATGGACAATCGCTGCAACATCCCCCGGCTGAAGGTCCGTACGCGGTCGTGCATTCTCGATTTCAGTCCGACCTCGTCGATCACCTCGACGGCCCTCTCCTCCGCACCCTCGATGCCGTACAGAGCGGCGTAAAACCGGATGTTCTCGAGCGACGACAAGTCGGCGTACAAAAAACTGTCGTGGGCAATCACCCCGATCTCGCGCCGCATCTCCGGATCGGTTTCCGTCACATCATAGCCCGCCACCCGCGCGGTGCCGGACGAAGGGCGGGTCAACGCCGACAGGATGCGGATCAGCGTCGTCTTGCCCGCGCCGTTGGGACCGAACAGGCTGAGAAACTCGCCCTTCTTCAACTCGAAATCAATCCCGCGCAACGCTTCCAGGTGGCCGAAATCCTTTCGGAGGCCTTGCACTTGAAGGGCCGGGCCGGAATACGGCGAAGGTTTGGGTTCGGTCATGAGGATTGGGGACGTTGGGGACGATTCATCGGCGGATCAGGCCGTTCCGGCGGCGGAGGTCTTTTTCTTCTTTTTCAACCCCTTTTCCAAATCGTCTATTTTTTCCAGGAGGTCCATTGCCTCCTGCTCCAGCTTGCTGTGGAGCGCCTCGTAGTCCGCCTTGGATATTTTATCGGTCTTGAAATCGAATTCCAGTTCTTTAATGGACAGCAACACTTCCTCTTTGCGGACCAGAAGATGCTTGAACTCTTCCTCGGCGGGGTCCAGAGGTTTGAACAACCGCTTGGGGGGAATCCTCGAAAACAGGGGAATGCCGAGCGCGACCAGAATCAGCACAACGAGGATCAGTTGCAGAAAGTTCGCACCGGTCATAGTGTCAGGATTCTAACCGGTCCAGTTCGTCTTTCAGCCTCTTGGAATACTTTCCGGTCTCCGGTGCCGGTTCTTCCGCATCGTCCGTTTTCGAATCATCACCGGCAGATGCGGTCCGCACCCAGGAATGAACGACCTTGCGCACCCCGAACCCGCCGATCACCAACGCCGCAAACGGCGTGATCCAGGCCGTAAGATTAAATCCCGTTTTGGTCGGAGCGGACAGCACCGTTTCGCCGTATTTGTCGACGTACTGTTGGATGATCTGGTCCACCGTCAAACCCGATCCCAGTTTGGCCATCAGGGTATGGCGCGTTTCCTTGGAGGTGTCGCAGGTACAGTTGATCAGCACCTTGCCGCACTTGTCGTCGCATTGGCACATCAGCGCGTTTTCCAGATCGGCCATTTGCGTCGCGGCGAACCCCGCGGAGGGCCCCGCACACAACAGCAGTGCGGCGATCAGGATCATGGGGATTCGCATCGGTTTCATCCGTCTCACTCCTGTGCCGGCATGAAGATGGCTTCCTGGCGTTTCAGGCGCTCCGTTCTCCGGCGCGCTTCCAGCCGGTCCGGCCACACGGCGATCATAGTCCCGAAGGCTATGACCCAGCCGCCCAGCCACATCCACTTGACCATCGGTTTGACGTACACCTTGATGGTGGCGGCGCTGGTTTCGGGATTGAAATCCGCCAGGATCATGTACACATCTTCCTTTAAAGTGGAGATCAGATCCACTTCCGTTACCGGCTGGTTCTGCCCCTTGTAAAATTCCTTCTCCGGCATGCCCGTCCATATCCGCCGGCCGTCGCGTTCGATTCCCAACTGGGCGATCACCCGGGTCTTGGTGCTGTTCTGCTTTTTCACCAACAGCTTCTCATAGATGAAATCATAACCGCCCAGTTGAAACCGGTCGCCGATGTTGAGGTTTTTCTCCACCTCGGTGCTGTAGGACTGGGACCCGGCGATGCCCGCAAACAGCAGGACCACCCCGAGATGCACGATATAGCCCCCGTAGCGGCTTTTGTTTTTCCACACCAGGCCGGACAACGCGGTCACGGCGGCCTCGCCATGCGCCTGCATGCGGGCGCCAGTACCCTTCATGAATTCGATGACCATGGATGTCGTCACAAAGATGCACAAGATGAAAGTGATGTAGGTGAAGATTTCCGATTTGTCCGTCAGCGGCACGAACGGAAACAACAGAGCCCCGCCGACAGCCGCAACCGACACCGGCTTCGTGAAATTCCTTTTCAGGTTCGACCAGCTGGACTTGCGCCACGCGATCACGGGTCCGATCCCGATCAAGGCCAGCAGGACCATGCCGATGGGCACGTTCACCTGGTTGTAGAACGGCGGTCCGACGGTGATCTTCACCCCGCGGAACGCTTCCGAGACGATCGGGAAAATGGTGCCCCAGAAGGTCGCAAAGGCGATGCCCAGAAGCACCAGGTTGTTGAGCAGAAAAATGCTCTCGCGGGATAAAAAAGAATCCAGCTCGTTCTTGCCTTTGAGCAGGGGCAGGCGAATCAAGATCATTGTCACCGAAAAAGCGACGATTACGCCCAGAAAAGCCAGGAAGTAGTAACCCAGGGTCGCTTCGTCAAAGGTATGCACCGACTGGATCAATCCGCTGCGGGTGATAAAGGTGCCGAAGATGGTCATGATGAAGGTCAGCAGGATCAGCGACATGTTCCAGACCTTCATCATATCCTTCTTTTCCTGAATCATCCCCGAATGCAGGTAGGCGGTGGCGATGAGCAGAGGCATGAAGGCCGCGTTCTCCACCGGGTCCCACGCCCAGTACCCGCCCCAGCCCAGCTCGATATACGCCCATTGCGCGCCGAACAGGTTGCCCATACACAGGAAGAACCACGACACCAGCGTCCATTTGCGGGACAGGCGAATCCAGCCGTCGTCCAGATTTTTAGTGAGCAAAGCGGCGATGGCAAAGGCAAAGGGTACGGTGAATCCGACATAGCCCAAGTACAACGTCGGCGGATGAATCACCATCCAGTAATTCTGCAGGAGCGGGTTCAGGCCGCGTCCGTCTTCCGGCGGCAGGGGAATGCGCTCGAAGGGATTGGTCGAGAAGTTGAGGAGCACCAGGAAAAATAAGGTGATGACCATCATCACCGCCAGCGCGATGGGCACCAGCCGAAGGTTTTGTTTCCGGTTCTGGACGTGGACCACCATCATGTAGGTGGTGAGGATCAGGGTCCAGAACAACAGCGATCCCTTCTGCCCGCCCCAGAACGAGGCAAACTTGTAGAAGAAATCGAGGTCGATATTGGAATAGGCCCACACGTACTGAAGGCTGAAGTCGTTGGCCATGAAGGCGCGCCACAGCGCGATGGAGGATACCATGACACAGGCCCAGACAATGATGGGCGTCTTGTCGGCGCTCAGGTACAAGTCGACCCGGTTGCTCCGAAAGGCTATCACATACGAAACGACCCCGTAGAGGGCCGTCGCCAAGGCCAGCAGTAATGCAAATTCACCGATATCGTTCATATATAAACTAGGGTCTCTGTTACGCCCGGCACGGCGGAAACCGCCGGCCGGTGAAAGCCTTCCCGTCCGTCTCGCAAGCTCGGGTTGGAATTATATCGTAGTTTTTTCGGGCAGGATTTTAGGTGACTCCAGAGCGGGCGGTTTGTCCTTACCGTAGGGGATGCTTCCCGGATGGGTTTTGCCCGCTTCCTTTTCCGCTTCATATTTGGAAGGACAACTGGTCATCAGCGTATTGGCATGGAAAACCCCGTCCGTGCCCAGTGTGCCTTCCACCACCACTTCCCGGCCGCCCTCAAACATATCCGGCGTAATCCCTTTATAAGTAACTGGTAACGTCGCCTTATTCTCTTCAATACGGAAGGAAACCAGGAGACGATTGTCCGGGTTTCGGTTGATGGAGCCGTAGACCACAGTGCCCTTCACCTTGAGTCCCGCTCCCTGGTACTGGTTCCCGGCGGCCTGCAACTCATCCACCGTAAAGAAGAACTTGGAGGTGGTGGTGATGCCGGTGGTGATCAGATAGCCCACGGCCAGAACAATCAGACCGCTGCCAATGATAAATTTGACCTGTTTAGGCTTCATGATCCTTATTCTCTGCCCCGGAAACGGGTTAAAGGGTTTAAAAATAGGCCGCTTCCCAGCTTTTGGCTTCATAGTAGCACTCCCAAAATGCCCCTGTCAAAGCAAATCCCCACCGGGCACACAATCTGCCGCTGGGAACATAACACCCAGATTCTTCGTCAGCCTCGCCTCTTCAGAATGACAGTCAAAAAGCTACAAATTGTCATCCTGAGTGAAACGAAGGATCTCGGTTTTCATCCTGTCCCCCTTCGACAGAGCCTGTCCTGAGCTTGGCGAGGGACTCAGGGTGAAATCCCCCCAGCCCCCTTTACAAGGGGGGGGAGAATCTTGCCTACGGCGCTACGCCGGTGGCGGGCTGGGGCACAATTTTCCCTTTTTTTGTTGACAGAATGTCGCGGTGTGTTAGCATAGTGTCTTAATGTGTCATAAAGTGTTTCAATCTGAAGCAGGCGACACCACCACCTGGCAGGGTAGTAATGAACGGTTTTTTAGGGACTTACACCGTTAATATGGACGACAAGGGGCGTCTCAACGTGCCCTCGAAGTTCAAGGCCATTTTGGAGCGTTTCTACGACCCGCAGATGGTGATCTGCGTCATGGATAATTTTCTGATCGCCTTTCCCCAGAAGGAATGGCAGGTCAACGAGGAAAAATTAAACAGTTTGTCCGGGCTGGACCGGGAAGATCGGCAAAAAATGAGGGAGTTTTACTCCCGGGCCAGCGAGTGTGAGATGAAATCCGGAAAGATGCTGATTCCCCAGTTGCAACGGGAAGCCGCCGGATTGAACAAGGAGGTCGTACTGGTCGGGATGTCAAAAACCTTTGAAATCTGGGCGGGAGACCGATGGAGTCAATCTTGACCGCCCAAACCGTGGGTGGGCAACCGCCATGGTGGATTATCACATACCCGTACTGAGAGAGGAGGTCCTCCATTATTTAAACGCCGGGGACAAACACCTCATCGTCGATGGAACGATAGGCGATGGGGGGCACGCCGAAGCGATATTGCAGAACTCCGGACCGCAATGCCGGGTTCTGGGAATCGACCGGGATGCCGAAGCCCTGGCACGAGCCCGCAAGCGATTGGCTCCTTTTGGAGAAAGGATCATTTTGGTGCACGGGAATTACAGTGAAATCCAAAGCATCCTGGCTCAAAGGAACATCCAGGGAATAGACGGCTGGCTGTTGGACCTCGGGGTTTCGTCCCGGCAGTTGGACACCCCGGAGCGCGGGTTCAGTTTCATGCACGACGGCCCTCTCGACATGCGCATGGATCGGGAGGATACAACGACGGCGGCGGATCTGCTCGAAACGCTGTCGGATAAAGAATTAGAAGACATCATCAAACATTACGGAGAAGAACGACACTACAAAAAGATCGTACGGTTTATCCGCAAAGCGCAGGGCAAAGGCCCCCTAAGTACTACCGCCTCACTTGCAAGAATCCTCTCCAGCGCGGCCAAACAACCGCGTCCCGCGAGAATTCATCCCTCGACACGAACCTTCCAAGCCCTGCGCATTGCGGTCAACCGTGAACTCGATCATCTCCAAACCGCCCTTTCCGACTCCCTGAATATTTTAAACGCCGCCGCCCGGCTGGTGGTGATCTCCTTTCACTCGCTGGAAGACCGCATCGTCAAGCGGTTCATCCACGACGAGGAGAAAGGATGCATCTGTCCGCCGAAAACGCCGGTCTGCATTTGCGGAAAAAAGAGCCGGCTCAAGAAAGTGACCCGCCGGGTGGTAACCCCCTCGGCGGAAGAGGTGCGGCTCAATCCTCGTGCTTCCAGCTCCAAGCTGAGAGTGGCTGAAAGAATTTATGTTTAAGTTGGCGCGCACATGGGTGGCCCAGGTGTTTCACGTATCCCCCCGGGAGTTCTGGGTGGTGGCGCTGGTGGGCTTTCTTTTTATGGTGTGCGCCCTGGTCTACGTCTGGCCCAACGTCAAAATGGTGAACCTGGCGTATGAATATCAGGAACAGAAACGCCTTTATCAGGAACTGCTTCAGGAAAATAATCTGCTCAAGCTGGAGCGCGACAGCCTGAGGTCCCTGGACCGCATCCAGTTTCTGGCGGAAACCCAGATCGGCATGAAAGAACCCGAACCCGGGCAGGTCGTCACCATTCTGTTGAAATAACATCATGCGAAATAGCCCGTCCCAATCCCACCGCACCTCGATCCAGGCCGTCAAAAGCCGGCTGGCCCTGGTTTCCCTGGTCCTGTCCGCCGCCGGACTGGTGCTGGTGGGAAGGCTGGTGCATCTCCAGATCATTCAGCACGACCGCCTCGCGGCCCAATCGGATAAACAGTTTCTGCGAACAGTGGAAATTACTTCCGGGCGGGGCAACATTTACGACCGCAACCGCAACCAGCTGGCCACCAACATCCGGGTGGAATCGGTGTACGCCGACCCCAAAAGCGTCGCCGAAAAAACCGCCACCGCCCGCATTCTGGCCCGCGTCCTGAAATTGAACCCGCAGGCCGTCCTCAAAAAACTGAAATCCAACCGGCATTTCGTCTGGATCAAGCGCAAAAGCGAACTGAACGCGGTCGAAAAACTCAAGCAGTTGGATCTGGTCGGCGTCGGATTCATCGCCGAGACCAAACGCTATTACCCGAAACGCAAACTCGCCGCCAGCACCCTCGGCTTCGTGGGCCTCGACAACCAGGGCCTCGCCGGGATCGAGCATTTTCATCACGCCGTCTTAAAGGGAAGAACCCAGCGAACGGTTCTGGAAAAAGACGCGCGCGGCCGTTTCCTGTGGACCACCGCCAACGCGCAGGACCTCAACCCGGGCAAACAGGACGTGGTGCTGGCCCTGGACGAGGTCATCCAGTTCATCGCCGAGCGGGAGCTCAACCGGCAGGTCAAGGAATACCGGGCCAAAAGCGGGTTGGCGATTGTCATGGACCCGTTCAGCGGCGCGGTGTACGCCATGGCTTCCGCGCCCGAGTTCAACCCGAACAACTACGCGGCCTACCCTCCTCACATCTGGCGGAACGACGCCGTGGCCAGCGCCTTCGAACCCGGTTCCATTTTCAAACCCATTGTGGCGGCGGCCAGCCTCGAGGAGGGCCTGGCGGGTCCCGACGACATTTTTTTCTGTGAAAACGGATCGTACCAAATCGGCAAATCGCGCATCAGCGAGGCCTCCAACCATCAGTTCGGATGGTTGACCCTGCGCAACATCATTGCCAAGTCGAGCAATATCGGCGCTATCAAAATCGCCCAGAGGCTGGGGAATCGCCGGTTTTACGACTACATCCGGAAATTCGGGTTCGGCCGCCGGCTGGGGGTGGACCTGCCCGGCGAAGCGTCGGGAACGCTGAGGAGTATCCGGCAATGGTCGGGATTGTCGCTCGCTTCCATATCGTTCGGCCATGAAATTTCCGTGACGCCCATTCAGATGGTCTCCGCCATCGCCGCCATCGCCAACGGCGGCGTGCTCATCCGTCCCCGGTTGACCCAGGCCATCCTCAAAAACGGAGTGCTGGATCGAACGTTTGAGCCGGAGGCCCTCCAGACGGTGCTTTCCGAGGAGACCAGCCGCCAGATGATCAACATTCTCAAGTCGGTGGTGAAAACCGGCACCGGCGCCAAGGCCGCCATTCCCGGCTTCGAGGTGGCGGGCAAAACCGGCACCGCCCAGAAGATCGATCCGAAAACTCAAACGTACTCGAAAACAAAATATCTCGCGTCGTTCGTCGGATTCGTTCCGGCCGACGCGCCCCGGCTGGTCATCCTGGTGATGATCGACGAGCCGCAGAAAACGTATTGGGGAGGCGAAGTGGCCGCCCCGGTGTTTCAAAGAATCGCCCGGAAAACCCTGCGCTACCTGCACATCCCTTCCAGCCTGGATCGGGTGTTCGTGCTGGACCGGGCGTAACTGAAGTCCCAAGGGGAACGCGCGCGGTGTCAGGACCGCCGGCGCCCCTGCCATCAGAGGGTTATGGGTCACACACTTTTGAACCTGATCGACGGTTACCCCATGGCTGACATCAACGGAACGCTGGATCGGAATATTGAGTCCATCGCCTACGACTCCCGCAAAGTGGAGCCCGAGGCCCTGTTTGTCGCCATGCCCGGCCACCACCTCGACGGCAGCCGGTTCATCGGGCAGGCCATCGAGAAGCAGGCGGCCGCCTTCGTCACCGAAGTGTCGAAAGCGGATATGGCGAAAACAGGATTGAAGAGCCCCGGCGTCACCGCCATTCACGTGGACGATTCCAGGCACGTGCTGGCCTGGGTGTCCGACCGGTTTTACGGGCGCCCCTCAGACCGGCTGGATTTGATCGGCATCACCGGCACCAACGGCAAAACCACGTTGACCTATCTGTTGGAAAAAATTTTTGAAACCGCGGGCCATTCCTGCGGGGTCATCGGCACCATCAACTACCGCTACGGCGGCACCGAGTACCCCGCGCCCATGACCACGCCGGAGGCGCTGGAGATCAACCGCATGCTCCACGAGATGACCGGCAAAGGGGTGGAGAAATGCTGCATCGAGGTGTCCTCCCATTCGCTGGCGCTCAAGCGGGTGCGGGAGTTGCGGTTCGCGGTCGGGGTGTTCACCAACCTCACCCGGGACCACCTCGATTATCACAAAACGTTCGAACATTACAAGGAAAGCAAAAAGATTTTGTTCCGCGATTGCAAAATTAAAAAACAGGTCATCAACATCGACGATCCGGTGGGACGGGAAATCGTGCAGGAAAGTTCCATAGAAACGCTGACCACCGGATTGGATTCGCATGCAGACGTGACGGCGGAGGATTGTGTCCTGTCGGAAGGCGGCATCCGGTTCACACTGAAAACCCCTTCAGGCACCCAGGCCATTTCGTCCCCCCTGCTTGGGCGGCACAATGTTCACAATCTGCTCTCCGCCTCTGCCGTCGCGTTGGCACAAAGCATGTCCCTCGGACACATCGAGCAGGGCATCCAATCGCTGGAGCGGGTTCCGGGCCGGTTTGAAAAAATTCAGCAGGGGCAGGACTTCATCGTAGCCGTCGATTACGCGCATACCGACGACGCCTTGGCCAACGCCCTGAAAGCCGCCCGTACCCTCTCCAAAAACCGGGTGATCGTCGTGTTCGGATGCGGCGGCGACCGCGACCCCGGCAAACGCAAGGAAATGGGGCGCGTCGCGCTGGAGATGAGCGACTTCACCGTCATCACCTCGGACAACCCCCGCACCGAGGACCCGAAACAGATCATCCGGCATATTTGCGAGGGCATCCCCGCCGGCCGGAAACCGAAAGAACATTACACGATCCTCCCCAACCGCAGGGAAGCGATCGATTTCGCCATCCAGAAGGCGCAGACCGGCGACCTCGTATTGATCGCCGGCAAAGGCCACGAAGATTACCAGATCCTCAAATCCGGGAGAATCCATTTTGACGACCGCGAAGAGGCGGTGCGGGCTCTCAGAATCAGGCTGGGCGTGGGGTGATGGACAGCGATTTGAACGCATTGGTAACCGCCGTTAAAGGAGAACGCGTGATCGGCGAGCTTTCACAGACATTTCAGGGCGTCTCGATCGATTCGAGAACGATGCGGCCCGGCGAGTTGTTCGTTTGCATTAAAGGCGACCGGTTCGACGGCCACGCTTTCTTGAATCAGGTGGCCGCAAACCAAGCCGCCGGCGTGGTGGTTTCGGATAAGGAAGCGCTCAAAAGCGCTCCTCTGAAAGAAAAAGGCGCGTTCGCCGTGGCAGTTCCGGACACCTTGCGCGCTCTGCAGGCGCTGGCGGCGTATCACCGGAGCCGGTCTTCCGTCCGCGTGGTGGGCGTCACCGGCACCAACGGCAAATCGACCACCAAGGAAATGATCGCAGGTATCACCAGCACCCGGTTCAACACGTTAAAGACCCAGGGCAACCTGAACAACCACATCGGGCTCCCGTTGAGCCTGTTGAAGCTGGAAGGATCGCATGAGGTGGCGGTCCTGGAAATGGGCATGAGCGCCGCCGGGGAAATCGCGCGCCTGGCGGAAATTGCCCGGCCTCAAATCGGCGTGATCACCAACATTTCACGCGCACACATGATCGATCTGAAATCGTTGCAGGATATCCAGGCCGCCAAGGGCGAGCTGTTCCGGGCGCTGGACGAAAGCGGCACCGCCGTGGTCAATGCCGACGACCCGCTGGTACACGAGCTGGCCCAGAACATCCGCGCGCGGGTACTGACCTTCGGCATCGACCAACCGGCGGATATCCGAGCCCAAGACATTCAGTACCGGGGCGAAACAGGATTCGACTTCAAAGTGCGCACCCCCGGCGGCACGGTTCCTATTCATCTGCCCCTGCTCGGCCGGTTCAACATTTATAACGCGCTGGCCGCCGTGGCGGTGGGCCATGTGTTGGGCATCGCGCCGGAACGCATGAACGAAGGCATTCAAAATCTGCGGATGCTCCGGCAGAGAAACGAAGTCGTCCGCCATCACGACATCATTTTCCTGAACGACACCTACAACGCCAACCCGCAATCGGTGCGGGAGGCGATGCGGACGCTGGAGCAATTCGACGCCTCCGGCAAAAAGTTTCTGGTGATGGGGGACATGTTGGAGCTGGGGGACGAAACCGAACCGGCGCACCGGCAAATCGGCGCGGAAGCCGCCGCCCTGCCCTTCGACGGTTTCGTATGCGTCGGGGAAAGCGCACGGATCGCCGGCGAAAGCGCACTGGCATCGGGAATGGACGCCGCCCGGGTCGCGCTCTGCAACCAACATCAGGAAGCGGTCGATTATCTGGCCGAACGCGTGGCACCCGGCGACTGCCTTCTATTCAAGGGATCGCGCGGGGCGCGTATGGAACAGGTTTTAGAAGGACTCATGAAACGGGTTTAGAGGAAACGATGTTTTATCACCTTTTCTATCCGCTCAGCGCGGACTATTCGGTTTTCAACGTGTTCCGGTATATCACCTTCCGGTCCGCCTGGGCCGGGATTACCGCGCTCCTGCTGTGCCTGCTGATCGCCCCGCTTTTGATCCGCTTTCTGCAACGGTTGCAGATCGGCGAGAAAATCCGCGGCGACGGGCCAAAGAGGCACCTCAGCAAATCGGGCACGCCGACCATGGGCGGTTTGCTGATACTGTTTGCCTTCATCCTCTCCACCCTGCTGTGGGCGAACCTCAGCAACATCTACATCTGGGTGGTGCTGGTGACCGCCGTCGGATTCGGGTTGATCGGCCTGTACGACGACATCTTGAAATTCCGCAAAGGCGACGGCCTACGGGCGCGCAGCAAACTGATGCTCCAGATCCTGCTGAGTGTGGGGGTCGGGGTTTTCCTGGTGTACTACGACCCCGCCCGGACCGATTACGCCAGCCGGCTGTTCGTTCCCTTCTTCAAGGATTTCACCCCCGACCTCGGCTGGGGGTACCTGGTGTTCATCGTGTTCATCATCGTCGGCACCTCCAACGCGGTGAATTTGACCGACGGGCTCGACGGGTTGGCCATCGGGCCCATTATCATCGCGACGGTCACGTTTACCGGCATCGTTTATCTGACCGGCCATTTCAAATTCGCGGAATACTTGAACATTCAACACATCCGGGAAGCCGGGGAGTTGGCGGTGCTGACTTCCGCCTTGGTCGGCGCCAGCCTGGGGTTTCTCTGGTACAACACCTATCCCGCGCAAATTTTCATGGGCGACGTCGGCTCCCTTTCCCTCGGCGGAGTGCTCGGGACCATCGCCTGCATCTCCAAACAGGAACTGTTGCTGATCCCCATCGGCGGAATCTTCGTCATCGAAGCGCTGTCTGTCATCATTCAGGTCGGCTATTTCAAATACACCGGGGGCAAACGGTTTTTCAAGATGGCGCCCCTGCATCACCATTTCGAACAACTGGGCTGGCCGGAACCGAAAGTGATCGTCCGGTTCTGGATCGTCGCGGCGATTCTGGCCATCGCCAGCCTGAGTACGCTCAAACTGAGGTAATACGTGACGTTCAAGAATAAACAAATTTCCATCATCGGCATGGCGCGGACCGGTATCGCCGCCGCCAATTACCTGGCGGAACAGGGCGCGCGCGTGACCCTGATGGACGGCAAACCGAAAGAGTCGCTAACCGGAGTTTTGAAACAACTCAACTCCAGAGTGAACACCGTGTTCCAGTCCTCGGCGCCCCTGCCGGATGCCGACCTCGTCGTGTTGAGTCCCGGCGTGGACATCCATTCGCCGGATTTGAAAACCGCCCGGAAGAGCGGCACCGAAATCATCAGCGAGCTGGAGTTGGCGTACCGGGTGAGCGGCACCCCGATCATCGCGGTGACCGGAACCAACGGCAAATCCACCACCACCTCGCTGATCGGCCATCTGCTGGAACAGGGCGGCAAGGACGTACGGATCGGGGGCAATATCGGCGTCCCCTTCATTTCCCAGGTGCAGGATGCGCCGCGGGATTACCGGGTACTCGAGGTCAGCAGTTTTCAGTTGGAAGGCACGGTGGAGTTTCATCCCACAATCAGCGTGATTCTCAACATCACGCCGGATCATCTCGACCGGCATAAAACCATCGAACATTACGCCGCCCTGAAAGAAAAAATCGCCGTCAACCAGACCCGGGACGACGTGCTGGTGCTCAATCACGACGACCCTTGGGTGCATCGCATCGCGGCGGGCAAGCCCTCGCAGAAATGGCATTTCAGCATGAGCGGCCCGGTGGCGCGCGGTTGCTATCTGAAAAAAGACCGCGTCCTGTTCACCGACGGCGAACGGGAAGAGACGATCTGCCACATCGGCGATCTCAATCAAGCCATGCAGTACCAGGTGGAGAATATTCTGCCGGCGGCGCTGGTGGCGCGGCTGGCGGGAATCGATACCGCCGTCATCGCCAAAGCCCTGCCCGCATTTAAAGGACTGGAGCACCGTATGGAATGGGTGCGCTCCATCAACGGCATCGATTTTATCAACGATTCCAAGGGCACCAACATCGGCGCCCTGGAAAAATCACTCAACAGTTTCGACCAGCCCATCGTATTGATCGCCGGCGGACAGGACAAGGGCGGCGATTTCCAATCATTAAAATCCCTGTTCAAGCAAAAAGTGAAGCACATGGTGATGATCGGGGAAGCGAAATCCAAAATCCAGGCGGTCCTCAACGGATCGTTCGGATACGAAAGCGTGGACGACATGGAAGCCGCGGTGCGCGGGGCCTACGCCCACGCGCAACCGGGGGACGTGGTTCTGCTTTCCCCGGCCTGCGCCAGCTTCGACATGTTCCGGGACTATGAGGACCGGGGCCGGCAATTTAAAGGATACGTGCAATCTCTGTGAGGACCGTGAACCTTGAGCGCAAGACACAACAGTTGGAAGCCGTCAAAGGAGATGCGTGATTTCTTATCGGGAAAAACAGTACGGGTGCGATTCGACGCTGGTCTGGGCCATCGCGGCGTTGACCCTGGCGGGAATCGTCATGGTGTTCAGCTCCAGCGCGGTGTACGCGCAGGAGAACTATCAAGATTCGTTTTACCTGCTGAAACGCCACGCGGTGTGGGTCCTGCTGGGAACCGGCCTGCTGGTGTTCGCGCGCAAATTCGATTATCACCGGTGGCAAAGGCTAACCCTGCCCGTCATGGCGGCGACGTTCCTGCTCCTGCTGGCGGTGATGGTACCCGCGTTCAGCAAGGAAGTCGGCGGCGCGCGGCGGTGGTTGACGTTCGGCGGGTTTTCCCTGCAACCGTCGGAGATCGCCAAGTTCACCGTCGTCCTGTTCATCGCCAAGTCGATGGTGAAACGCGCCGACAAATTGAAAAGTTTCGCGTACGGGTATCTGCCCAACCTGATCGTGCTGGGAATCTTTTTTCTGCTGATTCTTCTGCAACCGGATTTCGGCACCGCCGTGATCATCTCCATCGTGGCGTTCCTCATGCTGTACGTCGCCGGAATTCGCACGAAGTTCCTGGTGTACTCCGTGCTGGCGGTCATCCCGTTTCTGATCACCGCGGTGACGGGCGCACAGTACCGGACCCGGCGCATCCTTTCGTTTCTCGATCCCTGGTCCGACCCTTCGGACACCGGGTTTCAGGTGATCCAGTCGTTTCTGGCGTTCGGACGCGGCGGCATCTGGGGACTCGGGTTGGGCGACAGCCGGCAAAAACTTTTTTACCTGCCGCAAGCGCATACGGATTTCATCTTCTCCGTGATCGGGGAGGAGATGGGAATCATCGGCACGCTGGGAATCATCCTGCTGTTCGGCATTTTGATCTGGCGGGGGTTCACCATCGCGGCGCAAGCCAAGGATTTATACGGCACGCATCTGGCCATCGGGTTGACCCTGCTGGTCGGCGTGCAGGCCTTCACCAATATGGGTGTGGCGGTCGGCGTTCTGCCGACCAAAGGGTTGACGCTTCCATTCATCAGCCTGGGCGGATCGTCCCTGCTGATCACGCTGTTGTGCATGGGAGTGTTGTTGAACATATCGGACCATTCGGTCCGGCGTTGAATATTTTTTAATGACGAACTCGGTCGTCATAGCGGGCGGCGGGACGGGTGGCCATCTCTATCCCGGAATCGCCCTGGCGAAAGCGCTCATGAAGCACGATGCAGACATTGAAATCACCTTCATCGGTACCCGGCAGGGCATCGAGTCGCGCGTCCTGCCGCGCGAAGGTTTAAAGCTGAAAACGATCCTCTCCGGCGGCCTGCTCGGCAAAAAGGGTATCGGCCGGTGGGTCAACTGGATCAAACTGCCGGTCAGCCTGCTGCAGTCGATGGCGTTTCTGCTGACGCACCGGCCCCGGCTGGTGGTGGGTGTCGGCGGTTACGTTTCCGGCCCGGTGGCGCTTTCGGCGTGGGCGCTCCGCATCCCGGTGCTGATTCACGAACAAAACACCATCCCCGGCGTGACCAACCGGTGGCTCGGCAAAATCGCCGACACGGTGGCCGTCACGTTTGAGATGTCCAAAAAATATTTTCCGGCGCACAAGGTGGAGGCCACCGGCAACATGATCCGCGAAGAATTTTCCGAAGCCAAAGAAGCCAACGTCCCCGCCTCCGGAAAATTCACGGTGCTGGTGCTGGGCGGCAGTCAGGGCGCGCACTCCATCAATCAGGCCATGTTGGACGCGCTCGATGCTCTGGCGCCGGTGAAGGATCGGTTGCAGATCATCCACCAGACCGGGCAGGCGGACGAAGCCGAGGTCAAGGCCGGTTACGAACACAAAGGATTTTCCGCGGACGCCCGTGCATTCATCTATGACATGGCGGATCAGTACCGCAAAGCGTCGCTGATCGTGTGCCGGGCGGGCGCCACCACGCTGGCGGAAGTGACGGCGCTGGGCATCCCGGCGGTGCTGGTGCCCTTCCCCTTCGCGGCGCACAACCATCAGGAACACAACGCGCGGGCGTTGGAGTCGGGCGGCGCGGCGCGGGTCATTCTCGACAAAGACGTCAGCGGCGAAGCCCTGGCGCGGATTATTCTCGACGGCATCGAACATCCCGACCGGTTACGGGAAATGGCCGAACACAGTTTTCAAATGGGACAGCGCGACGCGACCGAACGCGTCCGCCGGTTGTGCATGGACCTGATGCACCGTCCCTGTTGAACGCGCGAATCATCGCACAAGCTAAGGAAGTTATGAGGTCCCATGTTTTTAGGCAAAACCAAACGGATTCATTTCATCGGTATCGGAGGTGCCGGTATGAGCGGCATTGCTGAAGTGCTGATCAACGAGGGGTACGAAGTCACCGGGTCGGACAAGGCCCGGTCGCACGTGACCGAACACCTGGAGAAGATCGGCGCGCGCATCGCTTATGAGCACCGCGCCAAGAACGTGGACGGCTGCCAGGTGGTGGTGATCTCCACCGCCGTGAAACCCGACAACGTGGAGGTGCGCTCCGCCCGCGAGCAGGCCATTCCGGTGATCCCCCGCGCGGAGATGCTGGCGGAGCTGATGCGGATGAAGCAGGGCATCGCCATCGCCGGCACCCACGGCAAAACCACGACGACGTCACTGGTCGCGACGGTGCTGGCGGGCGGCGGCCTCGACCCCACGGTCGTCATCGGCGGCCAGCTGAAGAGCGTCGGAAGCCACGCCCAAATGGGACAGAGCGAATTTCTGGTGGCGGAAGCGGATGAAAGCGACGGCTCCTTCCTGAAACTGACGCCGACCATCGCGGTGGTCACCACGCTCGACGAAGAGCATATGGATTTTTACAAGACGCTGGACAATATGAAGGAAGCGTTCCTGACCTTCCTCAACAACATACCGTTTTACGGCACCTCGGTGCTGTGTCTGGACGATGCCAATATCCAATCCCTGATTCCCAGACTGGAAAAACGGTTCATCACCTACGGCCTGATGAGCCAGAGCGATTACACCGCCCGCAACATCCGGGTGAAGGGATTGGATACGACCTTCGATGTGTTTTACCTGGGCGACGAGCTGGGAACCATCCACTCCGTCGCTCCCGGCAAACACAACGTGCTGAACACGCTGGCGGCGGTGGCGGTGGGCATGGAGTTGAACCTGACGTTTCAAACCATCGCCCAGGCGCTCAAACAATTCAGCGGCGTGCAACGACGTTTCGAAATCCACCACAACACCGATTCGCTGGTGCTGGTCGACGACTACGGCCATCACCCGGTGGAAATCCAGGCAACGCTGAAAACCGCGAAAGAAGTGTGGCCGGACCGGCGGCTGGTGGTGGTGTTTCAACCGCACCGTTTCTCCCGCACCCAGACCCTGCTGGAGCAGTTCTGGTCCGCGTTCAACGATTCGGACATTCTGATCATCAACGATATTTTCCCCGCCGGCGAGGAGCCCATTAGAGGGGTTCATGCCAAGGGGATCGTGGACGGCGTCCGGAAGTTCGGACACAAAAACGCCGAACACCTTGCGACACACAAAGAAACTTTGAAACGCCTCTCCCGGATTCTGGAGCCCGGCGATGTCTTCATGACACTCGGCGCGGGCAATGTGTGGGAACTGGGGCGCGATCTGCTTGCCAAACTTCCCGAGCGATTCCGTGAGGGAACACCCGGAAAGGAACGTTAATCCATGCTGAACGATCCATTGAAAACCCGACTGATCCGCTTTGCTCACCTGCACCATGGACAAAGCATCCCCATGGTAACCCTGACCGGATCGTCGCGTACGATCCTGGGAAGAACAATTTACAAGAGAACACTTATGAGCCCCTCCACAAACTGGTTGAACCGAATCAAGGGAGAAATCCGGCACGACGAACCGATGGCGAACCATACGTCCCTACGCGTCGGAGGTCCGGCGGATCTGTTTATCATCCCGAAGGATGTCGCGGACCTGCAACTGATTTTCAAACATCACGGGGACCGGCCCCTGTTCATCCTGGGCGAGGGCACGAACCTTTTGATGAGCGACAAGGGTTTCCGCGGCATCGTCATCTCCATCAAAAACCGTTTCAAGTCGATCGAAAAACCGCTGTTCTTCAAAAACGCGCAAGGCGAGGAAGCCGCCTTGGTCACCGCCGGGGCCGCCACCAAGATGTCCTACCTGGTCAAGAACCTGGCGAAGTATTCCCTCACCGGAATGGAAAACCTGGTGGGCATTCCCGGTTCGCTGGGCGGCGCGCTGATCATGAACGCCGGCGCCGACGGCACGGAAATCTGCGACGTGATCCGCAGTGTCACCCGCGTCAACGCCGAAGGGGAATTGGAAACCCTCAGCAAGTCGGACTTGAAATTCGAATACCGCAAAACCACCTTCCCCACGAAGGGCGGAATCATCGTATCCGCGGAACTGGAACTGAAGAAAGGCGACCACGCAACCATCCAGGAAACCATCGACCGGCATCTGGTCCGCCGCAAAAACAAACAACCGCTCTCTCTGCCCAATTCGGGTTCGGTGTTCAAAAATCCGGAAGGCGATACGGCGGGACGGCTGATCGAAGCGGCGGGGTTGAAAGGATTCAGCGTGGGAGACGCCGGCGTGTCGATCAAGCACGCCAACTTCATCGTCAATAAAGGCGCCGCCACGGCTTCAGAAGTGCTCGAAGTGATCGAACACGTTCGCGCCACCGTCCTCGAAAAAACGGGGATCGAAATGGAAACCGAAGTGATCATCGTCGGCGAACGGTAAACCGTCGGACCCAACGGAGGAACGTCTGACGCAGTCATTTTTATGAACATGGTCCGTTTGCAAAGGTACCCCTCCTTCCTTTGTCCCCGGTCCTCGGCCAAGGACCGGGGGCGGACCGAAAATTTAGAGATGGGACGGGTTTTTGGAGTCATTGAAACAAAAAACCATCGGCGTGTTGATGGGGGGACTCTCCCCGGAGCGGAAAGTTTCGTTGACCTCCGGCCAGGAAATCTTCAACGCCCTAAAGAGCAAAGGACTGAACGCCACCCTGGTCGACGTGGACCATAACATCGGGGCCTCGCTGGCCGAACGGAAGATCGATCTGGCCTGGATCGCCCTGCACGGCACCTTCGGCGAAGACGGAACCATTCAGGGGATTCTCGAATACCTCAAAATCCCCTACACCGGCTCCGGGGTTCTGGGAAGCGCGGTGGCGTACAACAAGGTGGTGTCCAAGGAGATTTTCATGGAACGCGGCATCCCGACGGCGCTGTATCAGGTGATCCACGCCGAGGACCGGAACCGGGTCATGCCCAAACTGGATTTCCCGGTGGTGGTGAAACCCTCCGACCAGGGATCGAGCATCGGCGTCAGTATTGTCCGCTCCGAATCGAAATGGGAAACCGCGCTGGACCTGGCGTTCGACGTTTCGGAGGAGGTTCTGATCGAAAAATACATCGCAGGCAAATTACTGGCGGTCGGCATGAACGGCCCGCAACCCATGCCGATCGTGGAGGTCGTCCCCAAGTCGGGTTTCTACGACTACGAGGCGAAATACACCGCGGGCAAAACCGATTATGTGTGCCCGGCGGAGTTGACATCGGAAGAAGTGGACCGGTGCAACGACACGGCGGTCCGGGTGTTCAAAGCCCTCAAGGGCCGCGGGTTCCCGCGCGTGGATCTGATCCTGGACGAAAACGGCACCCCGTACGTCCTCGAAATGAACACCATACCGGGTATGACCCCGACCAGCCTGCTGCCCATGGCGGCGCGGAAAGCGGGTCTGGAATTCGACGAATTGGTGATCGAAATTTTGAAACGGGCGCAGTTGGATTATAAAAACTAGAGCACGATCATGAATTACATCCTGAACAAAACCAAAGAATCCCGGCTGAACTGGGGAAAAGTCCATTCCCGCCAGAGGAAAAGGTACAAATTCCCGGGCAAAACCCTGAAGGGACGCAAAATCAAAAGCCGCCACATGGGGTGGCGTGACCGGGCCAAAACCTGGCTGGAGGGCATCGCCAAGCTGGTATTGGTCGCCGTCATGAGTTACAGCGCGTTTCACGGCTACCGGTTTGTCACCACGGCGCCGCAGTTCGCGCTGGCGCAGATCCAATTCTCCGGCAACGACAAGGTCAACCTCGCTACGCTGCAAGGCATGGCCCTGCCGCTGTTGGGTCAAAACATCTTCCAGCTCGACCTCGAGGCGGTGACCGAACGGTTCAAGGAAAATCCCTGGATCGAAAACGTCTCCGTGGTCCGCCTGTTGCCCCGGGGCCTCCGCATCCAGGTTCAGGAGCGAACGCCGTTTGCGCGCATCCAGCTGGACCAAACCTATTTGATGGACCATTACGGAGTGTTGATCGTTCCGGATCGCCCGCCACACCGGGATCTGCCGCTGATCACGGGAGTGAAAGTAAAAAAGGTGGAGCTGGGCAACGAAATTCCGGTGGACGGCATCGTTCCGGGACTGCAGGTCATGCATTTCATGAATCAGTTGGATGCGTTCAAAAACGACCGCATTCAGAAATTTCACATGTCCAGTCCGCGCAAGCTGGTGTTCACCACGCAACGCCGGGGAATCGATATCTACCTGGCCGTGGACCGGATACAGGAGGGTTTTGAGAATTTAAAAATAATACTCGACGCCATGGATTCCAACCTTTCCGGGATTCATTACATCGATCTATCCTTCAAGGACAAGGTGGTGGTCAAGCAAAACCGAAAGGAACCCGGGCGCGGCATCGTACACAGGATTTAACCGCTTTTCGAAAAGGGGATACACATGTCCAAAAAACACAACTACATTGTCGGTCTGGACATCGGCACCACAAAAATCTGTTGCATCATCGCGGAGGTCACGCCGCAGGGTGAGATTGAAATCATCGGGCTCGGCCAGTCGCCTTCGCGCGGTTTGCGCAAGGGAGTCGTGGTCAATATCGACGCCACGGTGGAATCGATCAAAAGCGCAGTGGAGGAGGCGGAGTTGATGGCGGGAACGGATATCGACTCCGTATTTGTGGGGATCGCCGGCGGCCACATCAAAAGCATGAACAGCCACGGCATCATCGCGGTGAAACACAAAGAGATCAACCACCACGACGTCGAGCGGGTCATCGAAGCGGCCAAGGCCATCGCCATTCCGCTGGACCGGGAGGTGATCCACGTTTTGCCCCAGGAATTCATCGTCGACCACCAGGACGGCATCAAAACGCCGTTAGGCATGGCCGGGGTGCGGCTGGAAGCGAAGGTGCATATCGTCACCGCGGCGGTCACCTCCGCCCAGAACATCGTCAAGTGCGTGAACAAGGCGGGGCTGGGCGTGCAGGACATCGTGCTGGAACAACTCGCCTCCAGCGAGGCGGTGCTTTCCAACGACGAGAAGGAGCTGGGCGTGGCGCTGATCGATATCGGCGGCGGCACCTCGGATCTGGCGATCTTTTACCAGGGCGCCATCAAACACACTTCGGTGCTGGCCATCGCCGGCGCGCAGGTGACCAACGATATCGCCATCGGTATGCGCACCCCCAACGCCGAGGCGGAGAAGATCAAACACGGCCACGGGTGCGCTTACTCGGACCTGATCAAGCACGACGACATTATCGAAATCTCCACCGTAGGCGGACGCAGCACGCTCAAGGTATCGCGGCAGGTGCTGAGCGAAATCATCGAAGCGCGAATCCGGGAAATGTTCGAAATGCTCAACCATGAAATCCAGACGTCCGGATATCAGGACAACATCTCATCCGGCATCGTCATCACCGGCGGGACAGCCTGCGTGGAAGGCATGGCCGATCTGGCGGAGGAAGTGTTCCAGGTGCCGGTGCGCATCGGCACCCCCATGGGCCTGGGCGGCCTGGTCGATGTGGTCACCAGCCCCATCTACGCCACCAGCACGGGACTGATTCATTACGGAGAAAAAAGTTTCAAGGCGGGCCGCACTCTGGACCTGCAAGGCAGAAATTTGTTTGAAAAAATCTTCAGCCGCATGAAGGGCTGGACTGAAGAATTTTTTTAATCACCAAGGAGGAAACAATGGGCTTAATCGAATTCGAACCAACCAATGATTATTCGGCCAATATCAAGGTCATCGGCGTCGGCGGCGGCGGCGGCAACGCGGTCAACAGCATGGTGCGGTCGAACATCCAGGGCGTGGAGTTCATCCTGGCCAACACCGATATCCAATCGCTGGATGCCTCACCGTGTACGCACAAAATACGGCTCGGGACGGAATTGACCCGCGGCCTCGGCGCCGGGTCTGATCCGGACATCGGCAAAAAGGCGGCGGAAGAAAGCCGCGATTATTTGTACGACGTGCTGGAAGGCTCGGACATGGTGTTCCTCACCGCCGGCATGGGCGGCGGCACCGGTACCGGCGCCACCCCCGTCATCGCGGAGATCGCCCGGGAAGTGGGGGCGCTCACCGTCGCCGTGGTCACCAAACCGTTTCTGTTCGAAGGCAGCCGGCGGCAGGCGCAGGCCGAAGAAGGCCTCGAGGAATTGAAGGATGCGGTCGACACGCTGATCGTCATTCCCAACCAGAAACTACTGAGCTTCATCGGCAAGCAAACGTCGTTGACCTCCGCCTTCTCACAAGTGGACGACATCCTGCGTCAGGCGATCTGCAGTATCTCGGATTTGATTGTGATTCCGGGATTGATCAATCTCGACTTCGCGGACGTCAAGGCCATCATGTGCGGCATGGGCAAGGCGCTGATGGGCGGCGGTGTGGCTTCCGGCGAAAACCGGGCCATCGAAGCGGCCCAACGCGCCATCTCCAGCCCGCTGCTGGACGAGGCTTCGGTCGAAGGCGCACGCGGTATCCTGATCAACATCACCGGCGGTGAAGACCTGACTCTGCACGATGTCAACGAGGCGGCCATGCTGATCCAGAAAAGTGCGCACGAAGACGCGCACATCATCTTCGGCGCGGTGGTCGACAAAACCATGAAAGATGACATGCGCGTGACGGTCATCGCCACCGGGTTCGAGAAGAAAGAACACCAGCGGCTCTTTCTGGCGCCGCAGGTGCCCAGCACCTTGCCGATGAAAAAAGTGGTGAACGGACCCGATGTGGAGACGGATCTGGAAAATCATCCCGCCCACCAGCAGGAAAGTCTGAAAGAACTGGCGGACTCGATCCGGCGGGATTCTCCCGACACTTTTTCCAACACTTCAAATTTCGATATCCCGACGTTCCTGCGGAAACATGCCGATTGATCCGCAGGTTCGCCCAGAGGAGAGGGAGCCGGCAGACCGGCTCCCTCTCCTCCCTCCTTTAATTCCCGCTCATCTTTTGTTCAAATCCCAGTTGTAATCCAGGTAGGAAACATCGGCATCTCCATTTTTCAGAAGTGACCGGTCCGGCTCCGGCGCGTAACGGGCGAGGAAGGGAAGCACTCCGCCTTTGGTTTCAAAATCGTCTTCGAACCAGTCGAAAATCTTTGAGAGAGTAATAAGCCCGCGGGCGCGGTCGACCTTAAGACCCTTGCCTGGGTTGGCCAGAAAGCGTTGGAGTTGATCGTCGAGTTGCTGGTCGAGACGTTCCTTTGTGTAAGCCTCTTTGCGCAGGTCGGGACAACTGACCGAAGCGCAAACAATGGCGATATGTATACGTGGGTCCCCCATCTTCCGCAATATTTCGTGCTCGATTTCGTGAAGGGTCACCTCTTTACCGCCGACCACTCCCGCCGTTTTCTTCCAGACCGACCCGAACAGGTTTCCAGCATCCTTGATGCTGTCCACCGGGTAATGATCCGCCACCATTTTGACCGCCATGATGTTGTAGACGTTGATCCAGAACGCCAGTTTCTCTTTTAGGGTGTTGAGCGTGGCGGGAGAAAAGGTTTTCAATTCCCCGATCAGTTTGGAATAGGCCGGGTCCTTTTTCACGCCGGGGTAGTCGACCCCCGCAAGGCGAACCCCGGCAATCGTGGCGGGTCCCACGTGCCGTTTCAGTAATCCGTCCCACCCGCTGAAGTCGAAGGCCCAGGCTGAGGATGGAATCAACAAAATACAGACTATCAAGACCCACAATTTTTCGAAGCGGATTCGTGACATTTTATTTTTTAAATCCTTTAACTGCTTTTTAATTTTAAAACGGTATAATGACATTAATTATACTCCCAGGGCGGACGGTAAATCTAACCATTGAAATATTTCCCTGTTTAGTCCCTTCCGGAAGAGTTCCCTTACATTTTTTCACAGTTTCATGACCACGGACCCCAAACAACGGCTCTACGTTTCCGATCTGGACGGCACCCTGCTGGACACGCACGGCGATTTCCCGAAAGCATGGGCCGCGCGCCTGAACCGCATGATCGACCGCGGACTCAAGTTCACCATCGCCACCGCCCGCAATTACGATTCGACCCATCCCATTCTGCGTGACGTGGAACTGCAACTGCCGGTGATCCTGTTCAACGGTGCGTACCTGACCCATTTCGAAACCGGGGAAATCCTCGACCAGTCCAACTTCATCGCCCCCCAGGTGGTCGACGCCCTGTTGGAGATGACGCAACAGCTGGGAATGGACCCGTTCGTGTACACCTACGACGAGCGGCATTATCTGTACTACCGCAACGCCGGCAACGAAGGCTCGCAGGGTTACCTGAAAAGCCTGGAAGGCGACGGCCGCCTGCGCTACGTCGAGGAATACGAGTTCGGCGAGGACGAGCGCATCGCCGGCTTCCTGCTGATCGACCGCCCGGCGGCGCTGGAGCCGGTGTACCGGTCCCTCAAGGAACGGTTTCCGGAGGATTTGAATCTGTACTTCGCGAAGGACATCGCCCGGCCCCGCTTCCACTGGCTCCAAATGTTCCACCACCACGCCGACAAGGGCAAAATGCTGCGCAAACTGGCGCGCCACCTGGATATCCCCCTGTCGCAGATCGTGGTGTTCGGGGATTACCTCAACGACCTCGAAATGTTTGAAATTGCAGGGAAAAGCATCGCCGTGGCCAACGCCCTGCCGGAGGTGCAGGAGGCGGCCCATCAGGTCATCGGGAGCCATGCCGAGGGCGCGGTCCTCGATTACCTGGAATCACTGGGATTCTGATTCCGCTGGACTCTGCAAACCGGCTTGAGGTAGAATTGAACCATGACTGATAAGGAACAGCCACAGGCACCGGAACAGACCATCTACCAGCGCGATAAAACCGCGAAGGAGCCGAAGGTCCCGGACAAGCCGGAAGGTGAACAACCGAAACGCCCCGCCGTCAAGCCGCGCAAGGTGTTCAAGGCGAAAAAAGCCAAGATCACCACGAGCAAACCGCTCGAACACCGCGTCCGCCATATCCTGGTGTCCAGCCTGGATGCAGGCGGCCTGATCCGGCAGGTCCTGCTTGATTTTCAGAAGGAGCTGGCCGCCGAGCCGACGGACGATCCCGACAAGGAATTCCAGGACCGGACGAAGGTCGAAAAGTTCTTTGCGCGCCTGGCGAGAAAATACAGCGTCTGCCCCAGCAAAGCCGTGGGCGGCGATCTGGAATGGATTTATCCCAAAATGCCTGAGATGGAAGGCCTTTTGACGAAGGACTTGCGCGACGCCATTCTGAATTGTGAAAAATTCGTGATCCCCGAACCCATCCAATCCAAATTCGGTTACCACATCGTGCTGGTGTGTGAAACGCAGATTTGCAAAAAGATCGTGGAAGAACAGGAAAAACTCGACCCGCGCTACGCAGCCCTCGCCGCGAAAGACAGCCCCCGCATCCAGGCCCCAGACAAAAGCATGGAAATCCCTTCCTGAAGGAAGAGCGTTGCATCATCCTGCCCTCTAGAACCTAATTCGGGAACTGATATATTTTCCTCCACTTACCAAGGGGAGGATATCGGTGGGGTTGGTTTTAAAATCGCTCGATGAATCGAGCAACTACAAAAAAAAATAACTGGAAAAGATGAAAGAGAACCACCCCCAGCCCCTCCTTGGTAAGGAGGGGACCAACGTGACGCTGGACCCAGAATTATTTCATCATGAGGCCTATGGCAAGCTCAGGGTGACAGGGTTATGAGAAATTCTCCTAAGTGGAGAGGAAGATTAAGCTTTCATCGGTGTTTATCTGTGGTTAATTATCCTGTAATCCTGTCCAATTTCGTTCAAGTTTTAAACATAAAGAGAATACCGGCGATGATGATGATCGCCAGCGTTCCAAATCCCATGATCTTCAGCATCTTGTCGCTTCCCATACTTCGCCACCTTTGCAATAAATATTCTTATTAATCCGTCGACCTGTGGGCGCTCCCCTAAGGGGAGAGGAGAAAATCAGCACCGGGCCTTGCCCGGCTCCTGTCCGGGTTCAGAAATTGATGTTCGAGTTCATTTGGTTTTTGAGGATGAGTTCCGCCGCCGTATAGTATTTCTTGTCGCTGTTGCACGGCTGGCACGCCACCACCACGTTGCCCTTGGTACTCTTGCCGCCGCGCGACAGGGGCACGATGTGGTCCATGGTCAAATCCTTCTTCGCAAACGTCTGCCGGCAGTAATAACACTCCCCTTGGGCGAGCTGGTTCCGCCACCACACCGAGTCGCGCAGGGCCCGCGCCTTCTCTTTTTCCTTTTTGATGCTTTCGGGAGCGGGCGCGGCGGGCGCTCCGGCCTTCTTACTGCGCTGTTTTCGGGTGGCCATAAGTCCGGATCAGTTTGAAAGGGTTCATATTCAACCGCACCGCCCGCACGGTGGCCGACAGACTGCCTTGTGGATACCATAAAATCTCGCCGACGTCGAAGGCGAATCCCATCGCACCGGAAAGCCGGGTGTGCCAGGTCCAGAAACAACTGCCGTAACCGATCTCGAATACGGGATCGATGTGCAGGATATAGGTGCGGCCGCGCGACTCGAACGGATAGCTCAATTCGTACAGGGTCTGCACCTCCAGCTTGTTGGGCAGACGCCAGTCGGCATGACCGCCCAGCGGTCGGCGGTTGAGGTCTTCGATATATTCGCCGGCGTCGTACCAGTTGATGTAGTTACCGGTCTCCGAGTAGGCGTAGCTCTCCTGCCACATCAGGCCGGTGGCGGAGTCGGTCAACGTGCCGTCGCCGTTGTCGGTGTAGCGGTCGCTCATGCCAGGTGTTCCAGCGGGGATTGACGTTCGAAGGCATAGCCGCACTGC
>Ga0209980_10000204_pt1 | contig 30809 bp, 26 predicted proteins | sample CR02metaG_FD_183611 | JGI IMG/M metagenome (GOLD analysis project Ga0209980, IMG submission 183611) | Deep subsurface microbial communities from Mariana Trench to uncover new lineages of life (NeLLi) - CR02 metaG (SPAdes) (version 2) | ecosystem: Environmental > Aquatic > Marine > Ocean trench...
CACCTCACTGCCTGCCAGCAATACAGGGTTACCACCGGCACGTTTGAATACCTTGCCTCCCAGCCCCGGGATCCGCATACGTAAACCTTTAACATCATCGAGTGATTCAATCTTTTTATTAAACCAGCCGCCCATTTGTACCCCCGTATTCCCCATCGGTATCGGCACCAGATTGAAAGGTGCGTAGACTTCCCTCCAGAGCTCAAGACCACCGCCATTATAGAGCCAGGCATTCATGCCTTTTGCTGTCATACCGAATGGGACCGAGGAAAAGAATTGCGCTTCAGGTACCTTACCTGCCCAGTAATAGGGTGAACCATGACCCATCTCTACAGTTCCCTGCGACACGGCATCAAAAACTTGTAAAGGTGGTACCAACTCACCCCCCGCATAGACATGAATATTCAAACGACCCTGACTCATGATTTTCATATCTGCTGCGAATTTCTCGGCACCTTCCTGGAAGATGGGAAAATTGGCTGGCCAGGTTGTCACCATTTTCCATTTAAATATTTGATGATTCGCTTCTTGTATACCCGCCAAAGGCTCTCCGCTATCGGATCCCCCGCAAGCAGCGAGAAAAAAACACATACCTATTCCCAGGCCTACGCTACTCAATCTAAACTGTCTCAATAAGTTTTTCCTGTTCATCTTTTATTCGTATTAACAGTTATTTAAATTGTCTTGATTAAGCAGTTTCCAGATTAGCGTATTCTGCAACCAACCATTTACTCCCAGCCTGTTCGAAGTTGACCTGAACTCGCGTATTGCCCCCTGAACCCTCGAGGTTCAGGATGACACCGTTGCCAAATTTTGCATGAGATACCCGCTGCCCTAATGTATAAGCCCCCTTGTCTGCACCATCCCCTTCAGAGACAGAACCACCTTGTCTTGTCCTGACAAACATTGGTTCGACAATTGATCCTCCCATGCGCACTTCGTTGATTAATTCCGCAGGTATCTCGTTAATAAAACGTGAGGGTTGCGGATAATAATCCTGTCCATGCAAACGCCGGTGCTGCGTATAAGTCATGGTCAGTGCCTTTTCTGCACGGGTGATCCCAACATAACAGAGACGTCTTTCCTCTTCTAACTGTGTCAAATCTTCACTGCTACGTTGATGTGGAAACAGACCTTCCTCCATGCCGACCAGATAGACATTAGGAAATTCCAGACCCTTGGCAGAATGCAAGGTCATTAAATTTACGCAATCAGAGTGGGCATCTGCCTGAGTTTCACCTGACTCCAACGCAGCGTGTGCAAGAAATGCCTGCAAGGGCTCCATGCCTTCCAGCTCCTCATCTTCCGCATTAAATTCGCCCGCGGCGCTGACGAGCTCTTCCATGTTTTCGATGCGAGCCAAACCGCGCTCACCTTTTTCTTTTCGATAATATTCAATCAGGCCACTGACTTTGATCACATTATCAACTGCTTCATCCAGAGGCAGTCCTTTGTTACCGCCCATGTGTGTAATCAACTGAACAAAGCCTATTAACGCATTCAAGGCACGTGCACTTAATGATTTATCTCGCAAAATATTTTGCGCTGCTTGCCACAGTGAACACTTTTCCTGACGGGAAACACTTCTTAGTTCTTCGACGGTACGCTGGCCTATGCCTCGGGTGGGGGTATTAATAATACGTTCAAATGAGACATCGTCATCCTGGAACGTTGACAGCCGAACATAAGCCAGGGCATCTTTTATTTCAGCGCGTTCATAGAAACGCATGCCTCCGTAAACACGATATGGAATGCTGGCACGCATCAGTCCTTCTTCAATAACACGAGACTGGGCACTGACACGATATAAAACGGCACTGTCTTTGTAGTGGCCTGTTTTGCACTGCCAGTCCGAGATCTGTTCAACCACATAGCGGGCTTCATCATGTTCGTTATAGCCGTTGTATAAAGAGATCTTCTCGCCACTCTTCCCCTCCGTCCACAATCGCTTGCCCATGCGTGAATTATTATTGGTGATCAGTGCATTGGCCGCATTCAATATATTTGCGGTTGAACGATAATTTTGTTCGAGCTTGATCAACAGGGGATTCGAAAAATCCTTTTTAAATTGTTGCATGTTCTCGACACGCGCACCTCGCCAACTATAGATCGATTGATCGTCATCACCGACCGCAAACAGACAACCTTTATCTCCGATCAGCAATCTCAACCAGGCGTATTGGAGGGAATTGGTATCTTGAAACTCATCGACCAATACATATCTGAAACGCTGACGATATTGTTCCAGAATATTTTTCTGATCACGAAATAGCTCATGCGCGCGTAATAACAGTTCAGCAAAATCCACGACACCGGACCGGTTACAGACATCTTCATAAGCCTGATAGATACGGACCATCTGGTACAGGGTATGATCTCCATGATCATCAATATGTTGTGGTCTTAATCCTTCATCCTTACGTGCATTGATAAACCATTGCACTTCTCTAGGGGGGAAACTCGACTCGTCTATTTCCATGGCGCGAAGTACACGACGAATGGTGCGGTACTGATCATCACTGTCCAGTATGATGAAACTCTGAGGCAGGCCGGCTTCTTGCCAATGCGCTCGCAGAATGCGATGGGTCAGCCCATGAAACGTCCCTACCCACATGCCCCCCGCAGGGGCATCTAATAATGTTTCAATACGCGAACGCATTTCAGCTGCGGCTTTGTTGGTGAAGGTCACTGCCATGATGCCAAAAGGACTGGACTGGCCGGTTTGTATATACCAGGCGATACGGTGCACCAGTACACGCGTTTTCCCGCTGCCGGCACCTGCCAGGATCATAATATTTCCGGAAGGCGCAGCAACGGCTTCACGCTGAGATTCATTCAGGTCATCTAAAACCAGAGAAACATCCATGGCGGGAGATTTTAACAAACCTTCAGCCTTTATGGATGTTAATATTCGCCTTTATTTTTCAACCGCGTTAAATACATAGGGTAAATACACTAATGAGTTGTCGTACACAACAGGAAAGTAAAGAACTCACAGAAATCATCCTGAACATTCTCGAAGAGGCCAAAAAACAGGGAGCCACGACGGCAGAAGCAGACATTGGTACCGGTGCCGGGCTAACTGTCACAGCACGGCTGGGTGAAGTAGAAAAGATAGAACATGAACGAGACAAAGGTCTCGGCGTCACGGTCTTTATCGGCAACAAAAAAGGCAGTGCCAACAGCTCTGATTTTGCTGAGGATGCAATCAAAGAAACGGTTACAGCGGCCTGTAATATTGCCAGGTTTACCAGTGAGGACGAGTTTGCCGGTCTCCCAGATGCTGAACTCATGGCAACAGAAACACCTGATCTGGATCTGTACCATCCCTGGGAGATTTCTCCAGAGGATGCCATTCAGCTGGCCGTTGAATGTGAATCAATCGCCAGAAGTGAAGATGAACGTATCAATAATTCTGATGGCACTTCTGTCAGCACCTATGCTGGGAATCATTTTTATGGAAATTCACATGGCTTTGTTAACGGCTGGCACTGGTCAAGTCACACCATTGAATGCACAGTCATTGCAGAAACCAGTAACGGAATGCAGCGAGATGGTTGGTATAGTAAGGCCCGCAATAAAGATAACCTGCAAAGTATTCATGTTATCGCCAGAGAAGCTGCGAAGAGAACAACGCAACGCCTGGATGCAAAAAAATTATCCACCAGACAGTGCCCCGTGATCTTTGAAGCCCCTGTTGCCTCAGGTTTGTTTTCTGCATTTGTGACTGCTATCTCCGGTGGCAGTCTTTATCGCAAGGCCAGCTTCCTGCTGGATAAAATAGATGAACAGATATTTGCCGACCATATTCATATCCATGAACAACCTCATCTGCAAGGCGCACTCGGCAGCGCACCCTTTGACAATGAAGGTCTTGCCACAAGAAACCGTGATCTGGTAGTAAATGGGATCTTGCAGGGTTATGTATTAAGCAGTTATTCCGCGCGAAAACTTGGTCTGCAACCAACTGCCAACGCAGGTGGCGTACATAATCTTACTATTGATACCGGTGAACACGATCTGGACGAGCTGATTAAACAGATGGATACCGGTTTATTCATCACCGATATGATTGGCTTCGGCGTCAATCAAATCACCGGAGATTACTCACGTGGCGCATCTGGTTTTTGGGTTGAGAATGGTGAACTTCAATATCCGGTCGAAGAAATCACTGTCGCTGGTAATCTCGCTGAAATGTACAAACAAATAGTTCACATCGGCAACGATGTTGATCCTCGCGGGAATATCCTTACTGGTTCTGTTTTGATTGAGAATATGATGATCGCTGGGGAGTAGTTGGTGTTTTTTTAGAGTTGGTTTTGCCCTGTACGGCAACCTCACTGCCTATTCGCATCCAGTAATTTTTAAATATTTGTTTTCGCCTCTATGGCGAGTTACTTCTTGTTGCTCATCCCACAAGAAGTAACCAAGAAAGAGGGTGCCCCAATATCACGTCCCCAAATAAAAACTTGGGGATACCCTCGTCAGTCAGCAGTGCTTACAGGTACGCGCCTACATAACATCCTGTTATGAAGCCGCTTATCTACACGTCCTGTGCAGATATCCCTATCACTACTTCCTTCCTCGGCACGATATGAAGGGGTTTAAAAACACACATCGAAAGTGGACACTTTGGATATAGAACCACTATAATCGAATACACACCTATCATTTTGAAACATGGAGAGTTTTAATGATTTCAATACAAAACACCCATAATACCTTAGCGGACAAACTGTCCCTTAAAATGTAGTTAGGCGTCTGATTAGGTACTTTGAAATAATCGTTAGGAGATACAACTGTTCAGCACAACAAGAAAGTTTATAACAATAATATTGGTGTTTTTTTCGATTAATAGTTTTTCTCATGAGGAAGGCGCAAACTTTTCAGGAGCCATCATTGATCCTCTTCGTGTGCATCATGCACATATTGAAGATGAGCAAAGGATTAATTTTTCATTCATAGATGATGTCGGCAATATTGATGGTAATAATACCTATAGTCACTCATTAGAGCTTGCTATAAATTGGGATGATAATTTTCGTTGGGGCTCAGAAATATTCATACCCTATTCAAATACTGGAAGAAGTGGGGCAGACATCGGTGATATTGATATTCAACTAATTAAATATGCCTTTATAAACGAACCGGAAACTATTCTGACAGGGATATTCGGTATGAGTTTGCCAACGGGCAATAAATCAAAAGGATTGGGTGGTGAGAACACAGCGATTGAAGCTGCGCTGTTTCTTGATAAGGCCTACAAAAACTGGTATTGGGGCTTAAACCTTGAATTGGGCACTGTCGTTTCAGGAGAGAATGAAACAGAATTTGAGTTAGCAACGGCTGTCTCTTATTCATTTATTGATGGAACAACAGATTTGGCCTCTCCCAAACCTCAGCAAAATTTTGTGCCTTCCGTATCATTTGAGCTTGTATCCGAAAATATTCTCAGTGGTGCTGAAAAAGGCACCAATGTTGTAACAGTAATTCCTGGGTTGCATTTATGGCACCCTAAATCAGACTGGTCTATACGTTTTGGTGTCGAAATACCTGTTAGTTCAGATAAAGAGAATGATCGAGTATATCTTTTACAGATTGGTACTCACAAAGACTGGGGAGGAATATTTAATTAAAATGCCTAACAGAGCGCTCCAGCGGATGCTCTCTTCGCTACGCTTCGTTTGCACCGCTGAGCTTGGTCGTTAAGATCAACGAAGGAATCAATACCCCCCTTATATCGTGCCAAACAGGTGCATGATTTTAAGGTTATATGAACAGGACGTTCAAATAAGCGAAACCAAGACAGGAAGTCTTGTTTGCGCGACCTTAGAAAATCATGAAGCTGTGAGGGTATCCCCAAGTTTTTATTTGGGAACACGATATCGGGGCGGCCTTTCTTTTCGTACCTTTCCTTTGGCCGCGCAAAGAAAAGGTACTCTCCATCAGGAGAAGCCCAAACTTAAATCAGGGCAGGTAAAAAATAACTCCCAATCCTTCAGGAATTGATTGATATTCAAATCATCTGAACAGTATTATGAACCTGTTCTTATATACTGTTCAAAAGATTCTATTAAAGGATAAACTAACGCAATCATGAATACCGCACAAATAGATATGCAAACCAACAGTACCAAGGGTGAACTGGATAAAATTGTTGAAGAGATTAGTCACGTTATTCTTGGCAAAGAAAAGGCCATACGCTTATCACTGACCTGTCTGCTGGCTCGCGGTCATTTGCTGATTGAAGATTTACCTGGCATGGGAAAGACCACGTTGACTCATGTTCTTGCCAATATCCTGGGGCTCGATTACCAACGTATTCAATTCACCAGCGATCTTCTCCCCGCAGATATTCTTGGTGTCTCGATCTTTAACCGTGAGTCCAGCAGCTTTAGTTTTCATCCAGGACCGGTGTTTAGTCAGTTAATTCTTGCTGATGAAATTAACCGCGCAACACCCAGGGCACAAAGTGCCCTGCTTGAAGCCATGGAAGAAAGCCAGATCACCGTGGAGGGGAAAACACGTCCCTTGCCAAAACCATTTTTTGTTATTGCGACCCAAAATCCATCAAATCAGGTGGGGACATTTCCATTGCCGGAATCGCAACTTGATCGCTTCACCATGCGTATCGAGTTGGGTTATCCAGACAACATGGCGGAGAGAGAATTGTTGAAAGGGTGTGATCGTCGTGAATTACTCAAGAACATTACACCAGTTATCAATTCAGAGCGATTAATAGAGATGCAAAAACAAGCCGAATCAATCCATGTTTCAGATGCATTGCTTGATTATTTACAGGATTTGCTGGAATACAGCCGCCGTAGTGCAGATTACGTCAACGGTCTTTCCCCACGTGCCGGCCTGTCTGTACTGCGGTGTGCCAGAACATGGGCATTGATGCAGGGTCACCCGCAGGTTTTGCCAGAAGATATTCAACAGGTGTTGCCCAGTATCATCAGTCACCGATTAACCAAAGTTCAGGATGATGGATACACAACACAGGAAAACATCGCTGCTCATTTAATTAAACAAGTCCCAATCCCCTGATGCCAGAAACGATCGTACTTGAGCAATTCCCTTTTTCTGCCAGCCGATTAGCAGCAGACAATAAAAATACCAGAAAACAGCGAATTTACATTATGCCGACCCGACATGGCCTGCTTTTTGGGTTGATGTTATTTGCCATGTTAATAGGTGCTATCAATTACAATAACAGCATGGCATATATACTTACATTTCTTTTGGGTTCACTCTCACTTGTCACAATTTTGCATACTTACAGAAATCTTGCTGGAATGGTCATCAATGAAGCACCACCTTTGCCCGTATTTTCAGGTGAACTTGCAAAATTTCCACTCATACTTGACAACCGGAATAGACATATACGTTTTGCGATCACTTTTATCAGGTCATCTAAAAAAAAGTGGCGTCTAAACCAAACATCCACTAACTCACACATCACAACATGCAATATAGATCAAAATCAGCTAGAGCGTATTGAAGTACCAGTCAGATCCTTACATCGTGGTCTACTTAAAGCAGGCCGAATAAAAGTGTATACAATTTTTCCTTTAGGCCTGTTCACGGCATGGTCGACTATAGATGTGAAACAGGCCTGTCTTGTATACCCCAAACCTGAAGGTCAAAAATCTCTTCCACCAGTAGACCTTACTGAGTCTACGGGTATTCAGGGAAAATATTCAGGGACAGATGATTTTACAGGTTTCCGGAATTATCAGGCAGGGGACTCAATCAAGAATATTGCCTGGAAGGTCTACGCCCAACAAAAAGGTTTGTTTGTAAAACGATTTATCGGTTCTGGTTCGGATAAACTCCACTTGAGATGGAATGATGTCTCTCATCTGCCTGATATCGAATCACGACTTTCACAATTATGCTGTTGGTTAATTGAAGCCGAGTCACAATCTCTCCAGTATGGCCTGAATATCCCAGAGGTATCTCTGGATACTGGTCATGGAGAGAAACATCTCCACCTCTGTTTAGCCTCATTGGCTAAATATGGTTTGAAAATATGACCAGAATAATGAACAGTCGCTGGCCTGAAAATAATACATCGTTGAACAGTCTTTATTGTCTGGGGGCTGGTTTAACTATGTCAGTGCTGCCTCATGTGCAAAGAATCCCAGGCTGGATCATAGTGTTGTTTCTGGTACTTACAATCTGGAAATTATATTCACCATCGCAAGTCAATTTAACCGAAAGGAAATTTTCTATTACGAGAATATTTTTATTTATCCTGATGGTGATTGGTATTATCGGTATTTATTTTCACTTTGGAACGATTGTTGGTCGCAATGCCGGTGTCTCACTACTGGTTTTATTGGCCGGTTTTAAAATTATTGAAACTAGCCAAGAGAGAGATTTCTATGTTACCTGTTTCCTGGGCTATTTCCTCGTGGTGACAACTTTCCTCTACACACAAACCATTGGTACGGCTATTTATATGTCATGCACAGTTTTAGTAATGACGCTAAGTCTGTTGACGTATAATGATTATCAGCAAAAATTATCTTACAAGGCTTCAAGCAAGATTGCTGCAACACTATTACTGCAATCCATTCCTGTCATGCTAATTTTATTTGTATTATTTCCGCGAATATCAGGCCCTCTATGGGGCATGCCAGACGATGCTCATACGGGTTTAACCGGTATTGATGATGAAATGTCTCCTGGCAGTATTAGTCAGCTGATACTAAGCAACAAGGTTGCTTTTCGAGTTGATTTCAAAGATACGCAACCAGAAAAATCGCAACTCTATTGGCGTGGCCCGGTACTCTGGTATACCGATGGAAAAAAATGGACCAGAGGAGAATCAGATTATCTTGATGCAGCACCATTACAAACAATGTCCGATCCTGTTGCGTACACCGTGACACTGGAACCTCATAATCAAAAATGGCTATATGCGCTTGACATGCCAGGCCAAAATCCTGAGCTGGGACCTGATCAAAGCTGGATAACATCAGACTTTCAATTACTTACCCAAAAGCCTATCAGGCAAAGAATTCGTTATGAAATGATTTCCTATCCAGAATACAAGATATCAGGACTGAATAATGATGAACTGCAAAAATCCTTACAGCTCCCCCGGCAACAACATGGCCGAACAAAGAGATTGATTCACCAATGGAAAAAGGAGGGCTTATCTAAAAAACAAATCATTAAGCGCGCATTAAAATTATTTAGTGAGGACAAATTTTATTACACCTTGAATCCCCCCCTCCTGGAAAATGATCGGGTCGATCAATTTCTATTTGAAACAAAACAGGGGTTTTGTGAGCACTATGCCAGTGCGTTCGTCGTCATGATGAGGCTAGCTGGAATTCCTGCACGTATTGTGCTTGGTTATCAGGGCGGAGAATATAATCCTGTTGGAGATTATTTTGTTGTTCATCAACGCAATGCGCATGCATGGACAGAAGTCTGGATAAAGGAGCAGGGCTGGACACGCGTCGATCCAACGGCTGCTGTCTCACCACTACGTGTCATAGAGGGTATTGAAAGTGCATTGCCTGGTAATATCATTGGTATTCCGTTGATGTTTAGTCGAAACAGCCTGACCAGACAATTATGGCGACGCTTGAACTACAGTTGGGATGCTGTTAACAATCAGTGGAATCAATGGGTCATCAGCTATGGTCCAAAACGTCAAAAAGCGTTTCTTGCTCAATTCGGCCTGCAGAAGATTGACTGGAGCAGCATGATTTTTCTTATAATAATATTCATTGTGCTGATACTCATTTATCTGGCATTCGTACTACTGAAGTCTACGCCTGAAAACGGAGAGCCAGTTAAGCGCTTATACATTAAATTCTGTAAAAAGTTGGCCCGATGCGGTATTCATCATGTTGCGCACGAAGGGCCCGTTGACTTTGCAAAGCGTGCCGCATTAAAGAGAGGCGATCTGTCTCAGCAGATCTATAACATAACGGATATTTACATAGCGATAAGATATGGTTCCAACAACGCTCAGATACCCTCGCTTCAGGAACATGTTCGATCATTCAGGCCATCAACTAACTGATGCCTCAGATATTGAATTGCAACTGATGTAAGCGCGCATAAGCACCATCTTTTTTGATCAATTCAGCATGTGTGCCTGTTTCAACAATTATCCCGTTATCAATCACAATAATACGATCTGCCTTTTCTATTGTAGAAAGTCGGTGGGCAATGATCAGACATGTCCTGCCTTCTTTGACCTCATCCAGCGCCATCTGAATCTGTCTTTCTGAATGTGTATCCAGCGAAGATGTCGCCTCATCCATAATAAGCACCGGGGCATCCTTGAGCAGAGCCCTTGCAATGGCCAATCTTTGACGTTGACCACCAGACAACTTCAGGCCTTTTTCTCCAACGATGGTATCAAACCCATCATGTAAGTCTTCTATGAACTCCAATGCGTGCGCTGCTCTGGCCGCAGCAATAATTGATTCTTCGCTACTGCCACTCATATTACCGTAAGCAATATTATTTCTGACAGTATCGTTAAACAGAACAATATCCTGACTGACCAATGCAATGTTCTGACGTAATGATTGTAGCGAAATGTCTTTGATGTCCTTTCCATCCAGCAGGATCTTTCCTTCGGTCACTGAATAAAAAGAAGGAACCAGGTTTGCAATGGTTGATTTACCACTGCCAGATGCACCCACCAACGCGATCGTCTCACCGGGTTTTATGTGCATGGAAACATTATTTAATGCTATTTGATCATTACCATCGTAACTAAAATTTACATTACAAAATTCTATTTCACCCTTTACTCTTTCCAATGTCTGTTTGCCAACATCCGGTTCAACTAAATGATCCAGCAATGCAAAAACACTCTCGCAGGCAGCAAGGCCTTTTTGTAGATGCTCATTCACCCTGGCTAATCGTTTCAGTGGATTTAGCAGCATGGCCATCGCTGCAAAAAAAGAAGTGAATTCTCCCACTTCAATCTTATCGACTGATGCATTTTGGATTGCGATATAAATAATTATCGCCAGAGCAATTGCAGTAATCAGCTGGATCATTGGGCTACTTGCAACAGCCGCCATGGCAAATTTCATCGAGTATCTGCGGTTGGCATTTGTGACTTCCTGGAACCGGCGAATTTCCTGTTCCTTGCCATCGTAGAGTTTAACAAGTTTATGGCCGTTTATGCATTCGACCAGTACATGATTGATATCAGCCATAGATCCCTGAACCTTACGACTCATTTTTCTAAGGCGTTTACGAATAATTAAAATCACTATGGCGATAAAAGGTGCACTGACCATAGCAACCAATGTCAATTTCCAGTCGATATAAAACATCCACCCTAAAAGGCCAACGATAGAAAGTGAATCACGCACGATGGTGGTGATTGCATTCGTTGCCGCTTCTTTAATTTGCGTGACGTCAAAGGTAAATTTAGACAACAGACTGCCTGAGGAATGATCATCGTAATAACTGCTGGGTAATGACAAAATTCTGACAAACATTTCCTGCCTGAGATCCATAACGACCTTGTTCGACACCCAGAACAAGGCAACGCCATTGGCATAGGCAGCGAAGCCTCTGACAGCAAAGAGCACAACAAACAGAACAGGGACCCATTTCATTGTCGCAGGGTCTTTCTCAATAAATGCACCATCCAGCATAGGTTTAATCAGGGCGGGTATGGCGGGATCGGATATTGCCAGAACTAGCATGCTGACAATGGCGATTAGAAAAGTACGCCAATAAGGCTTCACATACAGCAGTAGGCGTTTGTATAAACGGGCATCATTACCAGTCATTGGCATCTCTAATTTTCCTGAAAAATCATTGTTATATATAGATAATTTTGCATTAAATCAAAAGTATCGCCTGACAAGGAGGTCAGGTCAAAATCAAAAACCTCAAATTATTGATTTTGAGAGAAGCACGGAAATCGCATTTTTGTGTTTCTTTGCTTTGTCGAGCCCAATTTATCGGCTTGGGATGGCTCGTGCAAAACTTTCATATAACCCGTCTATGCTAATGGATAGTATACCGTAAACGCAATTTTGCTTGATGTTCCGACAACAATATCGTAATAAATAGACACATCAAAAATGGAATATATAGTAAATGTCTAAAGATCACCCTATCGTTGCAATAACTGGCTCTTCTGGGGCAGGTACCAGCAGTGTCAAAAATGCCTTTGAAATTATCTTCAGTCACGAAGGAATCACACCCGCATTTGTCGAAGGTGATAGCTACCACAGGTATAACCGTCAGGAGATGGATGATATTGTCAAGGCAGCTGAACTGGAAGGAAAAAACATTACCCATTTTGGTCCCGAAGGTAATTTATTCGAGGAACTCGAGGCTTTGTTTCGTGAATATTCAGAACATGGCACAGGCAACCATAGATACTATATACATAATGACGCAGAGGCTGCGTTACATAATTCACCGCCAGGTACGCTGACGGAATGGAATGATCTACCGGAAAATACAGACTTGCTTTTCTACGAAGGCTTACATGGTGCCATTGTTACTGACACCGTGAACGTTCATCAGTATGTAGACTTACTAATCGGTGTCACCCCCATCATTAATCTTGAATGGATGCAGAAGATTCATCGTGACAAGGAAATCAGGGGTTACTCCCCGGAAGATGCAACAGAATTGATACTCAGTCGAATGCATGACTACACACATTACATCACACCACAATTCTCCAGAACTGATATTAATTTTCAGCGTGTTCCTACCGTCGATACTTCAAACCCATTTGCTGCAACTGAAGTTCCAACCAGTGAAGAAAGCTTTGTCGTTATCCATGTTAGGAATCAGGAAAAAATTAAAGTCGATTTCCAACATTTGATGAAGATGCTAAGTGGATCATTCATGACAACACCAAATACCATTGTTGTCCCCGCGGGAAAAATGATTTTTGCCATGCAATTAATCACAGATCCATTAATACAGGACTTGATGAAAAATAAAAAACCCGTTACCAAGAATGTATAATAGGACACTCAAAGATTAAGGATAAATAGCCCGTGCGCACAATATTGATACTCAATCCAAAAGGTGGTTGTGGTAAAAGTACAATTGCAACAACTATTGCTGGATATTTCGCAATGCGAGGCAATAATGTTTCACTCGCTGATTGTGATCCACAGTGTTCCAGTAGTGACTGGCTTGATATAAGGCCTGAGAACTTGGCCAGGATTAATAACGTGCCTGTAAAAAAGAATAAACTTCTCGTCCCCAATAATACAGACATCCTTGTACTGGACACGCCTGCGGGAATACATGAGCAAAAGATAGCCAGTATCCTTCGTGTGGCACAAACAATGATTATCCCTGTACTGCCATCCCCTATCGATATACGGGCTGCAGAAAGATTCATCAGTGATTTGATCAAACTCAGGAAAAAATCTGTTAACAGAAAAATTAAAATTGCGACGGTTGCAAATAGGGTCAATGAAATGACGATAGCGGCTGATAAAATTGAAGACTATCTTTATAATATTAAACTACCGAATGGTAGAAAGATTCCATATATGGCTTTACTTCGTGCTACCCAAAACTATGTACATGCTGCTGAACAAGGAAAAACAATATTCGAACTAGCGCCTTCCAGGACATACTATGATCGAGAGCAATGGAAACCATTACTTAGGTGGTTAAACAGCAAAAGAAGTTTGCCTTAAGTTTTTCTAACAATCCTCTTACCACATTAATTAAAATAATATTGTTCAAACATTATGCTGTACAAGATCACCATTGACTCAAGCAAGGAATCATTTCTTGCAGGCAAAAATGAAACCATACTTGAGTCCGCGCTCAAGAATGGACATAGTTTTCCCTATGGTTGCCGCAATGGTGCCTGTGGATCATGCAAAGGAAAATTGATTAGAGGAAATATACATTACCAAAATGAAGTCACGGGTATTACTGAGCAGGAAAGCAAAGAGGGTTATGTTCTCTTTTGCCAAGCCATCCCGAAATCTAATGTCATTATCGAAGCAAAAGAGATTGATCGCGTTGGTGAGATTTCAATTCGCAAACTGCCCTGTCGGGTGACAGAGATTGAAAAACTTAACCATGATGTGATACGCCTCTTTTTAAAATTACCCTCGAGCGAACGGCTACAATTTCTCGCCGGGCAATATATCGACCTGTTATTACGCGAAGGGAAAAAGCGATCATTTTCTCTGGCCAATGCCCCGCATAATGATAACACCCTGGAACTACATATCCGTCATTATGATGGCGGTTTGTTTTCGGAATATGCCTTTCACGAACTAAAAGAAAGCACGCTGCTGCGATTTGAAGGCCCGCTAGGGACTTTTTTCCTCAGGGAAGATTCTGAACGACCCATCATCATGGTTGCCGGCGGAACCGGATTCGCCCCTATCAAAGGCATCATCGAACATGCATTGTATTTAGACGATCAACGCCCAATTCATTTCTACTGGGGAGCACGCAAAGAAGAAGATCTCTATCTGAATCAACTCGTACAATCCTGGGCCGACGAACACGAACACATCGAGTACACTCCTGTGCTTTCAGAAACTGACGAAGCAGATGAGTGGCAAGGAAGAACAGGCTTTGTCCACAACGCTATCCTCGAAGATATCGAAGATCTCACAAAATACGAAGTCTACACCTGCGGCCCACCACCGATGGTTCACGCAGTGCTGGATTCCTTTGTAGAAAGGGGATTATCGTCAGAATACATCTACTCAGACTCGTTCGAATTCGCAACGACTTGATTAACTTGTTAATAACGAGCCTGGCCAAGCGCGGAATTTTTAATTATATCAAGCCTATTAAGCACGTTATTAAGCCATATAAAAAGATAACCGGGCCATTTTCAAGTGAGTTATTGATGTTCGATATTTTCATGACTGTTCATTTAGATCTGAGAAGTTATTGCGGTTTAGGATTGATTTTTAAAAACATGACACTTCCTTTGCGTGAGTATTATTAATCCCCCTTCTATCAAGCCGAGGAAGGATGTAGTGATAGGGATATCTGCACACGACGTGCAGATAAGCGACTCCATGACAGGAAGTCATGTAGGCGAGTACCCATTAGCACTACTGACTAACGAGGGAAGCCGCAGACCTTGATATCAGGGAGAGTTTTCTTTTGGGTACTTTTCTTTAGTCTATACAAAGAAAAGTACCTCGCCGGTCAAAGGCGAAACCAATCTCAATCACCCTGCTCCAAGCAACTTAACACCACCAGAACCCACCGACACCGTCGCCAGCTCCAAACCCCTCTGATAATATACCGCCGCTGCCTCATGCTCACCAAGTTCATCCAGAACAGAAGCGAGTGTCCGAAATGTTTCAGGAAGAGAGTTTATTTCAATACTCTCCTCCAGATAAGTTCTTGCCTTTCCCCAGAGCTTGTTTCTGGCACTTAGCCTGCCCAGTGTCAGCAATAAAACTGAATTTCTTGCATGGCTGGATAAAAAACTTTCAGCAAATTTTAACTGTTTTGCCTTTTCTTTCCCTTCTACCTGACCATATAAATCGACCAGTGCAAGATCCCACTGATTTTTTAATGCCTTGTGTATCAAAGGCTCACAGTCTGACGAATCAGAAAGCTTCAGTTTCTCTTCTGTGTACACTTCAATCAGGTGAAATTCGGTGCGTATTTTCCTGGGGATATTTAACCAGGCATTGTTTAGTTTTTCTTTATCGCCATCTAGACTAATATTTTTTAATAATCCACCATAGGCCTCCAGTTGTTTAGCCTGAATTTGTTCACGAGTAAAAATTCCCGCGTGTTCTATCTTTGGTAATAGCTTCAGCATCGCATTCCAATCTTTGAGATCAGCATAGGTATGCAGTAACATCTTTTTGACCTTATCCTGTTTTGGTTTTTGATCATGTAAACGTGTCAGCGTCGCCAAGGCTTGCTCCGTTTGCTGTTGCTTGATTTGTAATTCTGCCTGGACCAGACCAATAACGACTTCCGCATCCGGATCATCTCTATAAGCCTTAAGTAAATAATCATCTCGCCTTTCCGTTGCGCCCAATTGTTGGGCCGCCCGCGCAGCACCCAGGTAATTTACCAATGATGACTGGCTATGTGGAGCACCTTTGATTAAAGAAACTTCAGCTTTATTCCAGTCTCCCTCAATCAGTGCCATTAGACCACGTGACAAATATTTTTCTGATAATCGCTGATGTCTGTTTTCCTGCCAGCGGCCAAGTTCTCTGGGCATCCTCCAAAGTCTGCTTATCAAACGTAGTATGAAGTGTGAAAGCAGGAATAAAACCAACATTGAGATAATAAAAAAACTGAAGCTTGTTTGGATTGTCCAACCAGAAATTACGACTGTTATCAACCCCGCATCATCCTCAATATAGGCGCCAATGCCAACGGCCAGTAGTAATGAGAATATAATTAAAGCCAGTAGTTTCATTGATATTGGATCTCATCGACATCGGCTGGCCCAATTGTCGGTGTAGACGCCGCTTCATGCACATAAGCCCGTAAACTTTCCAGGGATGAACTGATATCAGGCAGGGCAGGTTTCAATTCGACCGACCGCATTTTATCCAGTGTTTCCATCACATTGACAACAGATGAATCACTGGTATCAAAATACTGACGCAACCAGAACTGTATAAAATCTATGGAGGCCCGCAGATTTTCTGAGTCTAAACGTAGTACCGATTGTCTTGCGCTTTCCAGTTCCAGTTTGAGGTTCTGGGTTAGAAAATACTCCTCTCCCGGTAACAGCAGGGCCTGCTTAACTTCGCCTGACCGTTTGATAACAACCAGGCTCTTTATTTCCTGCCAAAGTAATCTGGGCAGTTTTTTCCAAAACGGGTCCTCAACATCTGCGTAATTTGCCTCCGAAGATAATGCATGTTCTGTTTCTACTGATAACACACTCGACTTTAATAGGAGATCATCAGAAAGTTCAACCAGATCTGCCAGGTAGATTGCAAGGCCGGTAATATCTACTAAATTGACGGATCGTAATTGATTAATGTCTGAAGCTAATTGTTGTCGTACTGGTAATAATCCAGGATTACCCAGATTTCTGAGCCTGAGATCAGCAGCTTCCATTGCCGCCAGTGCGGTCGCAACATCCTCCTCCAGTAACAGGCGATGCATGGCAATAATTAACAAATACTCAACCTCCGCAAGCGCCCAATCTTCATTATTACCCCGCTTGTCCTTGTAAAGGGATGCCAGTGCTTCTGATTGTTCGATTTGTTTTAGTTCCAATTGCTTGATGGCGTCTTCCAACACCGCAATATTCCCAGCCATCAAACCAGTTTGTGCCTGTCCATTATTTGTAACTTCAGCCAGATCAACTTTTGTTTGTTGCAACTCATTCCAGAGATGATAGCCACCGCCAATCAAAGCACAGATTAAAACCAATACAATGAAACCAAACAGACGACAGTAGGCTGATTTATTTTTTCTTTTGTCTGACGCAATCTGCTCAGACTCTTCATCATCAGCATTGTCCCTCTGATTTTCAGCCTTGTTTTCTGACTTGCCTTCTTCCATGCTTATTTTCTTATCTTCGGCCTGATCTTCAGATGCCAGTTGATTGTCCTCATCACTCATTCAATTGACCCTCCGGCTTTTTTCTAATGCCGCCCATTTCACGATAGCCTTGAGTATACCTTCATCACTACTTTCTTCAGCAAGAATCGGCGGATTGGCAAAACCGAAACCGATTGAAAAATCCGACATTCGTTTCCCCATCACAATCAATTGCTTGCTTAATAGAATACTGCGCTGTTCGTCATTTAATAAAGAAAATAAATTCTGTAGCCCATTATTACTGGTGACAATCACTGCATCAGGAGTGTCCCTTACCCAGAGCTTATTGATAACATCCTTATCATGTTCCGGGCAGTCACGACGGTAGACTTCTGCGTAATCAACCTTTGCACCTCTTTCCCTTAGTGTTGTCGCCAATAATTCACGTCCATCTTCACCACGAAAAATAATTATTCCCTTGCCGCTAATCTCATCAGCACTCAACGCATCAATTTCTAGCAGAGATTCGCTGTTTATTCCATTATTAGTGATCACATGCTTTGATAAAAATTGCTCAAGTACTTCTGCCGTCGTAGCACCAATAGCAATTATACTTAGACCCTCTAACGCCGAGTATTTACCACCTAGTAATTTCATGGTCCAGTCAACGGCATTCTTGCTGATAAAAATTCCAATATCATATTGGCTGATATTATTGAGTAATTTTTCTGCGGCCTGTTGATTGTCGCTTTTGTTTATTTCGATCACAGGAAAACGAATTGCCTTACCACCATGATCTTCAATTAATTTGCAGAGTAATGCCGCCTGATTTTCTGACCTGGTAACAAGAATCCTAAGACCCTCAAGTGTTTTATCCATTACCTGCATGATCCAATATTGAATGACCTGGATTGTTATAACCCAACGTCAGGATAATACGGGAAAAATCAACCCTGCAATAATTCATTGAGTATTTTATCTGCACCTTTTTCCAGCAAACTTTCAGCAAGCTGTAATCCCAAGGCGTCTCTTTCTTGCAAACTTCCACCCACGGTATCCCGAATTATCTCACTGCCATCTACACGTCCGACCATGCCGCGCACAGTAATGCAATCCTGATCAATCTCAGCATGTGCTGCAATGGGCAACTGACAACCACCAAACAATCGTCTGCTGACAATGCGCTCTGTCTCTACTTGTTGTTGTGTTGTGTCATCATTGAGTGAACGGATCTTTTCTAAAACGTCATGATCACCACCCCTGACTTGTAACCCAATGGCGCCTTGACCAATGGCGGGTAAAATAATATCCATCGAAATTATTTCACTAATACGATCTTCCAGCCCCAGCCTGATAACACCTGCTGCAGCAAGAATGATGGCATCATATTTTCTATCATCGAGTTTCCTTAAACGTGTGCCGATATTTCCGCGAAGATCTTTGATATTCAGATCCCCACGCCATGCCTTTAACTGGCATTGCCTGCGTAAACTTGATGTGCCGACAACTGCGCCATTGGGCAATTCATTTATACTTTTATATTTACTTGAGATAAATATATCGTGCGGGTTTTCCCGTTTCAGGAACACGGATAAAAGCAGTCCATCCGGCATATCAATAGTCACGTCTTTCACTGAGTGAACGGCAATATCGGCCTTATGATCATACAAGGCCTGCTCAAGCTCTTTGGTGAACAAACCTTTGCCACCGACCATAGACAAAGGGGTATCTAGTAATTTGTCCCCCTGTGTCTGCATCGTGACTAATTCAACTTCAAGCCCGGGGTCATTTTGCATAAGGCGCGCCTTGACATGTTCTGCTTGCCACAGTGCCAAGGGACTTTCCCGGGTTGCAATTCTTATTTTCTTTATAGACATATTTAACAGGCCCAATCTATTGAATGCTATTATACCCAAACCACTCGGAGATGTAGGTTTCAACAAGACGGGAGGCAACCATATTTAAGGCATAAAGCCGAGGAACTAGTCATTTATATCCATGGATGGATTGTATGCAGAAAATACATCGTTACAGGGATGTAACTTAGTAGAGCAATGCAGGAACAATTTTCTATCTAGTTCAAGGTTTTAGAACGAAGAAGATGGTTGTTTCTCGTCTTGCCCTGCGGGAGCTCAGGTACGACTATAGGGATATAGGAGGTAGAGTAACGCTTGGAGCAGTTACCGAGAAAACGTGTGCCACGTTGCCTACATGGATGTAGGGAAGGGGCGTGACGACTGCATGGACGCAGGAGGTAGAACGACTCAGGAGACAAAGTCGAGCCGGGACGCTTACAAGGACGTAAGTGGTAGAGTAATGCCTGGAGCAATTACCGGGCGGAAGCTTTACAACGCTTATGAAGGACTAGTCATTCACTACGAGTTGCGCCTTGCCTACATGGACGTAGGTACTTAGGTTACGTCTGGAACAAGTAACCTGTGCTCTGACTTCCTACTTGAACTCTGAAGCCTGCATCTCCAAGTAGTTTGGGTATCAGACAAAGGTTTTATCATAAATGGATGGATCATTACTATTCTAGCAAAATAATACTTTAGTAGATTGAATATCAATCTACCTCTTAGTAAATTGCTGAAGCTCAATAAATTGCTTACGTTGGCACATCCTCTGACATACACTCTGGCGATGGCTAGATGAATATGGTCACGAATGAACGATAGATGATGAATAATAAACCATGAAACTGGGCATTATAATGGATCCCATTGAAGGGATTAACATTAAAAAAGACAGCTCCTTTGCTATGCTGCTTGAGGCGCAATCAAGGGCCTGGGACATTTATTACATGGAAATGGACGATCTGTTTCTGGTTAACGATATCCCAAGTGCGACAACGCGTAAGATGACAGTGGAAGATGAAACCACTCGCTGGTACCAGTTTCATCAGGCGTCGACACTATCACTCTTTGATCTCGATGTTATCCTGATGCGTAAAGATCCCCCTTTTAATATGGAATACCTTTACGCAACCTACCTGCTGGAATTGGCACATCGTCAGGGCACTTTGGTCGTCAATGATCCAGCATCTCTGCGTGACGCCAATGAAAAATTGTTCGTCAGTTGGTTCCCTCAGTGCACGACACCGACACTTGTTGCCCGAAAGTCAGAACATATACATGCATTTCTTGATGAACACAGGGATATTATCCTGAAACCTCTGGATGGAATGGGTGGGGCTTCAGTCTTCAGAGTGCAACATTCTGATCAAAATACCAATGTAATTATCGAAACATTAACTGAGAATGGTAATAGACATGCCATGGTTCAGCGTTTCATTCCTGAGATTGTCCATGGAGATAAGCGCATTCTCATGATCGATGGAGAGCCCGTTCCCTATGCGTTGGCCCGCATTCCTAAGGATGGTGAGATTCGCGGTAATCTGGCTGCTGGAGGCTCGGCAAAAGGTGTTGAATTGACTACCAGAGACCGATGGATATGCGAACAACTCGCACCCACTTTAAAGGAGAAAGGCCTGTTATTTGTTGGTATTGATGTTATTGGTGATTATTTAACCGAAATCAATGTCACCAGCCCAACCTGTATCAGGGAACTTGATACAATATATAATCTCAATATTGCAGGCGATTTAATGGATGCTATTGAAGCGCGAATACCATAGTCTGAAACAACCATTAAACACCGTTCGAGAATATTTTTTGAAGATTAACAGGAAGCTGGTTTATTGGCAGCGGCAACGACAAAGCCACTAATAACGCCGACAGATCGTTTCGGTCTGACATTTTGTCTCGCTGTCATGGCACATGGCATTCTTGTACTGGGTGTCACATTTGCCCCCGAAGATATGCCGCAATCCCGTTACGAGACCATGGAGATCATTCTCGTCCAGCAGCAAAGTGAAGCACCAGAAGATGCGAAGATTCTCGCGCAAGCAAATCTTGAAGGTGGTGGAGATGTCTCAGAACACGTGAGTCCAACAACACCATTGCCTGCACCATTCCCTCAGGAAAAACCGGAAATCGCAACGCCACCCCCTGCTGAATCACAGCCCCCTGCTGAATCTGCAGCAAATTCACCAGAGCTTGTCACAGAATCAGAACCCGAACCTGCAGAAGTTGTTGAACAAATCGCTGTTGAATCGACAGAGGCAGATGAGCGATTGGCAGAAAAGGTTGACCTGAAATCAGAAGAAGCAAAACCGGTTGAAGAAATTGCAGAGCAACAAAAACCGGAAGAAAACGTTAGCGACAAAAAAATTCCTGAAAAACCAGAGATCCCCCCGACCCCAAGCGCAATGACCCTGATGGCGAATAGCTTTAAGATAGCTTCTCTGAGTGCTGAAATACGACGCAAACTTCAGGCAAAAGCTGAGCGTCCAAGAAGAAAATTTATTTCAGCCAGTACCAAAGAGTATAAATATGCGGCCTATATGGAAGCCTGGCGTTCAAAGGTAGAACGCGTGGGTAATTTAAATTACCCCGATGCAGCTCGAAAACAAAAAATATCTGGCAGTTTGATTCTTGATGTTGCACTAAACAAAGATGGCTCCATAAACGAGGTGACCATACGACGTTCTTCGGGCTATAAAATACTGGATGATGCCGCTATACGTATTGTTGAACTTGCCTCGCCATATTCTCCATTCCCGGTAAAAATTCGCGAAGAAACGGACATCCTGCACATCACACGGACGTGGCAATTCCTCAATAGCAATCGATTTAGATAAAATTCATACTTGTAGTTTTCCCCGTAGTTAAAGATACTAGACACTATGGATTCAATGAATCTAACGCATCATTTCCTGATAGCCATGCCGGGGCTATATGACCCTAATTTTTACCATACGGTGACCTACATCTATTCACACGATGAAAAAGGTGCCATGGGAATTGTTATTAACAGGCCCCTGAATTTAGTCCTTGGAGAAATCCTGGAGCAGATGGACATTACATTCGGAGACAAAATCGCCAGGGACACACCAATTTATGATGGCGGACCAGTGCAGTCTGATCGGGGCTTCGTTCTACACCGATACCATCAGGACTGGAATTCATCGCTGAGGGTGAATGAGCAAATAAGCGTTGCCACATCTGTGGATATTCTCGCTGCAATCGCAAATGGCAAAGGACCAGAAAGTACCCTCATCGCACTGGGCTACGCGGGTTGGTCAGCAGGCCAACTCGAAAAAGAAATGCAGGAAAACATTTGGTTAAGTGGTCCGGCAGAATCACATATCATCTTTGACACGCCAGTAGAACAACGATGGAATTCTGCTGCCAATCTTTTGGGTATAGATATGGATCAACTCTCACCTGATGTCGGACACGCGTGAAATTAATACGCTATTGTGTTTTGATTTTGGTACAAAGCGTATCGGCGTTGCTGTTGGACAGTTCATTACACAAACAGCCACCCCTTTAGAAACAGTTAAGAATAAAAACAAGCGGCCTGACTGGGATCATATCAAACGCCTAATCGATGAATGGCAACCCGATGCTTTAATCGTCGGCGTGCCACTAAACATGATGGGTGAAATGCAGGAGATGACTGTTGCATCTGAAAAATTTATGCGTCAATTACATGGGCGCTTCCATCTGCCAGTGTATGATGTTGATGAACGTTTGTCTTCATTCGAAGCGGCTCAACGCACAGGCAAAACAACAGATCTAGATCCGGTCGCTGCACAAGCAATACTGGAAACCTGGTTTGCCGAGAATCATGAAGCGTGAATCATGATAAAATGGCCCTCCAGCACAAATCCAAATAAAGCCCAAAATTCAAAATGAATGATGCAACGACAGATGTCAAACAATGTGTCGATGAAATGATCACACAAATACGCGCTGAAATAGCAAATAACGATCTGTCAGAAATGTTAATGATTGGTATTCATACAGGTGGCGTGTGGATTGCTGAAAGATTACATAAGAAACTAAATATCGAACCACCGCTTGGTAAACTCAATATTGCATTTTACCGCGACGACTTCAGTCGCATCGGGACACATCCACAGGTTACGCCATCAAAACTGCCCTTTGATATTGAAGATAAACATCTTTTATTGGTGGATGACGTACTGCACACCGGCAGGACAATACGTGCAGCATTAAACGAAATTTTTGATTATGGCCGGCCGGCCAGTGTACGCCTTGCCGTTTTGATTGACCGTGGAGAGCATGAACTTCCCATCCAGGCTGATTTTGTGGGTAAACGGATCACACTAAAACAGGGGGAACATGCTAAACTCACCGGCCCAGAGTACTTGACTCTGGAAATTACTGGGACGGAATGACGGGAAATAATATCCAACTCGACGCTAAAGGTCGCCTCAAGCATTTTCTTACCATCGAAGGTATTGACCGTTCCCTGTTTATTGAAATTCTGGATTACGCTGAATCATTCGCTGCTGTCGGAGAACGTGCCGTAAAAAAAGTTCCTCTACTTCGCGGAAAAACAATCGCCAACCTGTTCTTCGAACCAAGCACACGCACACGCACAACCTTTGAACTGGCTGCGAAAAGACTTTCCGCCGATGTGCTTAATTTGAACATTCTCAGCTCAGCAACAAAAAAGGGTGAGACCCTTTTGGATACACTGCAGACACTGGAAGCCATGCATTGCGATATGTTTATCATACGCCATGCAAATAGCGGTGCTGCGCATTTTATTGCTTCACAAGTAGCGCCGCATATCCGGGTGATTAATGGCGGAGATGGTCGCCATTCACACCCAACACAGGCGATGTTGGATATGTTTACCATCCGCAAACATAAACCTGATTTTACAAGACTCAAGGTTGCCATTATTGGTGATGTAGCACATTCACGCGTGGCTCGCTCAGAGATTCATGCACTGAGTGTCCTTGGTGTTCCGGAGATCAGGGTGATTGGCCCCAAAACATTAATCCCGAATGATATTAGTAGCCTTGGTGCTCACCCCTATTATGATATGAATGATGGCCTGAAAGATGTTGATGTCGTCATGATGTTACGCTTGCAAAGAGAACGTATGTGCAGTGCACTGCTCCCCAGTGAACATGAATACTTCAAACGTTATGGACTGAATGAGGAGAAACTTGCTCTCGCAAAACCAGATGCAATCGTAATGCATCCTGGCCCAATTAACAGAGGGATCGAAATTGATTCCCAAATCGCAGATAGTGAACGCTCAGTCATTTTGCAACAAGTAAGTCATGGTATTGCCGTACGGATGGCTATCATGGCCATGATCATGGGAAGTCAATCAGAGGAAGCCCACTAGTGCGGCTAAAAATAATCAATGGTCGCATCATTGACCCGGAAAATAATATCGATCAAACAGGTAATCTGTTCATCGAGGAAGGACGTATTGTCGGAATTAATAAGGCCCCAAAAGGTTTCAAGGCCGAGCAGGAGATAGAAGCAAGCAATCAAATTGTTTGTCCGGGACTGGTCGATCTTTGCGCTCGGCTTCGTGAACCCGGACAGGAATATAAGGCAACAATCGCATCAGAAACCGCCGCTGCCATCGCCTCCGGAATCACTTCGATCTGTTGCCCGCCCGATACGATTCCAGTGATTGATTCACCAACCGTTGTCGAATTAATCTTTCAACATTCGTCAAGTAGTCACCTATCCCGGGTCTTTCCCTTAGGTGCGCTTACTTTTGGTTTACAAGGCAAATCACTGGCAGAAATGGATACTTTAAAAACAGCCGGCTGTATCGGCGTGAGTAATGCGTATGCGCCAATCGATGATACTGAAGTATTAAGACGGGCACTTGAATATGCAGTGACCTGTGAGATAACAGTGCATCTCTATTGTGAAGATAACTTCCTGAGGAATAATGGTGTCGTACATGAAGGACCAATCAGTACCCGACTCGGATTGCCACCTATCCCCGAAACAGCCGAAACTGTCGCAATCAGTCGCGCCTTGTTACTGATTGAACAAACGGGTGCACGCGTACACTTCTGCAGAATTTCTACAGCTCGAAGTATTGAATTACTTGCAGATGCCAAATCACGGGGCCTTGATCTCACTGCAGATGTCGGCATCGCTCACCTACACTTGACAGAGATGGATATAGGCGAGTTTAACACGGATTGTTTTGTTCTACCTCCCCTCAGGAGCCAACGGGATAAAGAAGGACTCCGTGCAGGTCTGGCGGATGGGACCATCTCAGCCATCTGTTCGGATCATCAACCACATGATGCGGATGCCAAATCCGCACCCTTTAGTATGACCGAACCCGGTGCGTCAACAATAGAAATGCTCTTACCGCTGACCTTGCAATTAGTCAGAGATAAGACCCTGACACTTCAACAAGCGGTAGCAGCCTTAACCTCAGCACCTGCTAAAATTGCAGGGATAGTTGCTGGCTCCCTGTCCATTGGCTCTCCCGCCGATGTCTGTATATTCGATCCTGAGGCATCATGGACAGTGGAAAGAGACTCACTTCTGAGCGCTGGTAAAAACACACCTTTTGCCTCATGGGAAATGATAGGTAAAGTCACACAGACAATTCTTGACGGAAATATTGTTTATAAAAATTAACGCCTCCTAAAAATCACTATCATCAGGATCACTCCCAGAAAGATTACCCTCAAGAATGAAGCACCCTGAATCACGCAATACCCTTCATCTCGAGCAAGCTGAGCTTCTTGATCATATCGCTTTTGAAGGAGATCAGTATTATATGCGGTTACATGCGCCACTCACTGCATCGCTGGCACAACCCGGTAGTTTTATTCATATGCAATGCGATAGTGAACTACCGATGCGACGACCCATGTCCATCATGCGTGTCGACAAAAATGCGGGATGGATAGACTTACTTTATAAGGTCCACGGCTATGGTACTGATCGACTGGCCAAGCGTATTGTGGGCGAATCTATTGATCTGCTTGGCCCTATAGGCGTGCCATTCAAAATCGATCAGTATAAAAAATACCCGTTATTGATTGGCGGCGGCGTTGGCATTCCACCGATGATTTTTCTTGCCGAACATATTAAGAACACTGCCAAGGATATCAAACCATTTGTCATCATGGGTTCTGAGGTACCATTTCCGTTTAGCCTAAAACCATCACAGATCATGCTTGATGGTATCCCTGAAGGGGTGATTGCATCAATGCCATTACTGGAAGATTGGGGTATCCCAAGTCGGTTGACAAGTTTACAAGCTTATACTGGTTGTTATGATGGCTATGTGACAGATCTTGCTAGCCACTGGCTTAATTCTCTTGATGTAGAAACAATCAAAAAAGTTGAAATCTTTTGCTGTGGCCCAACACCAATGCTCAAATCAGTGAGCCAAATGGCCCACCACTATGGTCTGGCTTGTCAGGTATCACTTGAAGAATATATGGCGTGTGCCGTTGGTGGCTGTGCCGGTTGCACGGTACTTGTCGAAACGGAACAAGGACCCAGCATGAAACGTGTCTGTGTCGACGGACCTGTGTTCGAGGCTGCGTCCATATTCCCTCCTGCCTGAGGCAATCATGCAGGCAATATCACGCACTGTTTCCAGTTGCAAAACAAATAAGCAAGCAATTTATCGAGGGAAACCCTTTACTTCGGGAACCCGTCAGCGAATTTGACAATCCATTCCTTGGCCGCCTGTTCGCTACTGATAGTTCTGCCTTCCCTGATTTGTATCTCTTTTCTGTAATGTTCAATGTGACAGATCTGCTCGACCATACGTAATCTGTATACGTCCACCTCTCCACGATACTCGATGCCAATTTCGTATGCTATATCAGCAGCCCGGCACCAGACGACTCTGCCAGAGATCTCCAATACCGGTTCAACCAGGTCGATAATTATTTTTATCTCGTCCCCTATTGCCAGTGGTTCATTGAATCGACAGCGAAGACCGCCAGTACTGACATCCTGTAGCGGTTGGCGATAGCAGTCTCTTGTTTCATTTTTAATGATTTTTATCGGGATATCGGCAGGATGCCTGATGAAATTTCGCATAACTAATACTGTATGATCACATGAAGGCCCAGTCCCTGATGAGTGCTGCCTGCCCATAGTGACGATCTTGATCGACCACATTCCAGACAATTGCATCTTTAATCTGAAAACGCTTGCCCTGGTTTGTGATCCTCACGCCGGTATAATCATCAACATAACCGTTCTCTGAAACCTTTTTCAGAATCCGATTACGTTCTTCTTGTGAATCTGCCTCTGCTGATAATCGTGAAGGTTGTTTAATAAAATCTTCCCATGTCATTTCAAACAAATCCAATGCACATTGATTAGCATAATTAAAGATGGGATCAGCTTCTAAGCCATGTGACATGACAGCAAATGGTGCAAAAAATATCTCTCGTGAAATATTATCAATATCACAATCGGACGCCAGGATATTTTCGCCCGTGAGTATTTTAAAACTGCTGACAAGCAATCTTATATGAACTAAATGGAAATGATTATTATCTGAAGGTTTGGACTTGTCCTGCATCATAAGCGTTATCTTTAAGCCCGATAACTATAATGTCCTCGGACAGAGATACCCTTAAACAGAGATATCTTGTAACAGGTGTTTTAACCGAAATTAATCTTGGCTTCGAGGTTTGTTCGCGAATCAGCATTGTTCAAAGCTTCTTCAAGTTCAATACGACCTTCCTTATATAGATTGAAAAGCGCTTTATCAAAAGTTTGCATCCCTTTCTGTCCGCTTTCTTCCATTGCCTCCTTCATCGCATCTAAATCACCCTTCAAGATCAGATCGGCAATATGTGGCGTATTCACCAGAATTTCAATTGCGGCACAACGTTTTCCATCGATGCCCGTAACAAGCCTCTGTGAAATAACTGACCGTAAGTTTAAAGACAAATCCATATACAATTGTTTATGTGAATCGTGAGGGAACATGTTGATAACTCTTTCCATTGCCTGGTTAGAATTATTAGCGTGTAGTGTTGACACGGCCAGGTGGCCTGTATTGGATAACTCCATCGCTGCTTCCATTGTTTCACGATCGCGAATTTCACCAATCAGAATGACATCGGGGGCTTCACGCAAACAGGCCTTCAGGGCATTTCGATAAGATAGCGTATCAACCCCCACTTCACGTTGGTTTATAATCGACTTGATATTAGGATGACTGAACTCGACCGGATCTTCAATCGACAAAATGTGCCCTGCCATGGTCTTATTTCGATGATTAATCATCGCCGCGAGTGTTGTTGATTTACCTGAACCAGTCGCACCGACCATCAGGATCAAGCCCCTTTTCTGCAGTATCATCTCCTGCAATATTTCTGGTAACCCCAGTTGTTCAATCGTTGGTATTTCCGATGGAATAAGTCGAAGCACCAGTCCTACGTCGCCCCTTTGACGAAATATATTTACACGGAATCTTGCTGAACCATCTTCAAGTGCAATGGCAAAATCACATTCTAGTGTTTCTTCGAAATGCTTTGCCTGAACATCGTTCATGATGTTATAGGCGGCCGCCTTGCAGATATCTCCTGTCAGGATTGTCTTGCCGACGGATGTTATATTGCCTTCCAGTTTGATCTTTACTTCACAGTTTGTAGTAATAAATAAATCCGAGGCATTCTTCTCAACCATTAATTTAAGATAAGGTGTGACATCCATACTGATTGACTACCCCCGAAGCTGAAAATCATTTTCTATTATTAACAATTGCCTGTCCCACAATTACCTGTACCACCTAATACATTCCGCCTGTATCTTTCTCTTCTTCTTCTATACTGAGATGATCCAGATCACCTTCCTCGGCAGCTTTGGCTGCCTTACCTTCCAGTTTGATTCGCAAACGTAATTCGTTCATTGAATCTGCGTTGCGTAGAGCATCTTCCAGTGTTACCAGATCAGCTTCATGGAGATCGAACAATGCCTGATCGAAAGTCTTCATGCCCAATTCATTGGACTTGCCCATGATATTCTTAATCTCATGGACCTCACCTTTCAAAATCAGATCAGAAATGAGTGGAGAGTTCAACATAATCTCAATCGCGGCAGCACGACCCTTGCCATCGCGCGTCTTAAGAAGCCTCTGGGCAATCACCGCCTTCAAGTTTAACGATAAATCCATTAACAATTGCTGACGGCGCTCTTCCGGGAAAAAGTTAATGATTCTATCCAGTGCCTGGTTAGCACTGTTAGCATGCAGGGTGGCCATCGCCAAATGTCCCGTTTCGGCAAAGGCGATACCAAATTCCATCGTCATACGATCCCGAATCTCACCCAGTAAAATAACATCAGGGGCCTGTCGCAAAGTGTTTTTCAGTGCGATTTCCCAGTCATCTGTATCCATCCCCACTTCACGCTGCATGATGATACAACTCTTGTGTGGATGAACATATTCGATCGGATCCTCAATGGTAATGATATGGCCGAATGTATTCTCGTTTCTGTAATCTATCATGGCTGCCAGTGAGGTTGACTTACCCGAACCTGTTCCACCCACCATGATGACCAGCCCACGTTTGGTCATGACAATGTCTTTCAAAACTTCTGGCAGTTTGAGTTTATCAAGGTTGGGTATCTCAGTTTCAATGGTACGCATCACCAGACCGCAATATCCCTGCTGAATAAACGCATTTGCTCTGAATCGACCCACACCCACAGGATTAACAGCGAAATTACATTCCTTTGTCGCTTCGTACTCCTTTAACTGCTTGTCATTCATGACAGCGTATGCCAGGGCTTTGGTGTTGTCTGCTGTCAACTGAGTTTTCGACACGGGTGTAATCTTGCCGTGTACCTTGATTGCAGGAGGAAACCCTACTGTAATAAACAAATCGGAACCTTCCTTCTCAATCATCAGTTTGAGAAGATCACGCATGAATTTTATCGCTTGTTCTCTTTCCACGAGTTCCTCCTGTTAATTATGTGTCATGCAAGTTTCTATTTACGGAAAAGTGTCTTTGTTGGCACACTTGGACAAGGCCTCTTGCCGACTGACCACATTATTTTTGACCAACACGGCCAGGTCCTGATCCAGCGTTTTCATACCAAATTGTTGCCCGGTCTGTATTGCTGAATACATCTGTGCAATCTTGTTCTCTCGAATCAGGTTACGAATAGCAGGCGTACCAATCATAATTTCATGTGCAGCGACACGGCCGCCACCAGTTTTCTTAAGCAAGGTCTGTGCGATAACAGCCTTCAGCGACTCGGACAACATGGCACGTATCATATCCTTCTCTGCCGCCGGGAACACATCAATAATACGATCAATGGTCTTGGCAGCAGAACTGGTATGCAAGGTCCCAAATACCAGGTGACCTGTTTCAGCAGCAGACAGCGCCAGGCGGATAGTTTCCAGATCTCGCATTTCACCGACGAGGATGACATCCGGGTCTTCACGCAAAGCAGAGC
>Ga0209980_10000205_pt1 | contig 30769 bp, 31 predicted proteins | sample CR02metaG_FD_183611 | JGI IMG/M metagenome (GOLD analysis project Ga0209980, IMG submission 183611) | Deep subsurface microbial communities from Mariana Trench to uncover new lineages of life (NeLLi) - CR02 metaG (SPAdes) (version 2) | ecosystem: Environmental > Aquatic > Marine > Ocean trench...
CCTCGGAACCAGCAATCAACCTTCCGGCATCATGATCCGTACAGGTGATGATGTACACATCGACAATATCTACATCACCGTGAAGTGGAACGGGAGCGCCACGGCGGAGAAGAACTACCGCACGATCTGGTTCCGTGGGGACGGTACAGGGACGGTCTTCTCCAACGGTGGCTCAGTAACAAACTCCATCATCGAGTCCATGCACCGTGGCATTGAGTTGCAGTTCGCAAACAACATCCACGTTGCTTGGAATAACTTTATCTGGGATCGACCGGCATCCTTCACCACCACCCAGGGATGGCACATCATCAAGTACGAAGGTGTTGGAATTCAGATCATTGGTAATAACTTCGACATGGGCACAGCGGTTGGTTCCGGTAATGAGATCCTCAGGGCAATAGAGCTGACTCATAACGCCGGAGATGTGAATGTCAATGGTGAGTATGCCCAGGTCATCGGGAACACGATCACGAATCTCACGGGTAATGCAGCAGCCAGTGGTATCGTAATCAGTGGTTATAAGCATGGCTTCATCCACAACAACCTAATCAAGGCCCGCCGTATCTGCTCCACGGAACGAGGTGTCAGCTGCACCGAAGCCACACAGGTGACGGACTGCGACTCGAATGACTGTATCGACCCTGACAGCATCGGTATCGAGTTCGACAATGGCAACGGAGGGACGGGTGAGGCAAATAAGTGGAACATCATAACCGGCAACTTCTTCGAGTCCTTCACAGATGAGACGACCGACTGTGCAATCCTGATCCCGGACGCAACCACTGACAAGGACAACGAGGAGAATATATTCTCCAACAACGTATTTGATAGCACACTGTTTGATGCCTCCGCAGACGATGGATTCTGCGGAGATGATGCCACTCTCCGCGCCAACGCCTTCGTTCAGAACATCGTGTCGGGGGAGGATGAGCAGTGTATCGTAGGACGGGGCAACGGAGATGATTGTATCCTGAGTCAGAACTTCAGCGACACGGACGGCACCCCCACTATCCAGGCAGAGGGTGGATGGACCTTCGCGGACCCCCTGGTAGTCGCCGGGACTGCGACCTTCCAGAGTACCGTAGCGGCTGAGGCTAGTGTAACCCTGAACGACAACGATGCAGTCTCCGGCGACGTAAACCTGATCTTCGGTGATGCCGATGAGCAGGGTGATATTGTCAACGCTCGCAACATCTACGATGATAGTGCATCCACAAGTCCCTGGTTGGAGTTGGCCAGCTGCGGAGTCAACACGGCACCCAGCACTACCGATGCACTCGGAACCATCACCTGTATTGCCAACACAGCCCTCCTGCTGACAGGTGGCTCGCTCACAGGTGAGTTGACAATCGACGGCACAGGCATAGCGGCCAATGAGACAGATGAGCTAGCCAACTGCTCGACGTTCCCCAATCCAGGTGGTGGAATCTTCTTCGATGGGAATGGTGGGAGCGCAGGGCTCTGGATGAAGTGCGTCGATAACGTACTGACCGAACTGGATACAAGCAGTGGCTTTACTCCCGACGCTGATCCTGGAGTCGATCACTCCGGTCTATCTGGAGACGCTGGAATCCTGGAGGTTGCTGGCGCTATTTCTACAGCGTCGGAGGAGTTGAACTTCCTTGACATCGGGACGATCCCAGCAGCAGCCGACGGCGCTTTGGTGATCGACACTGATGGGGATGGCGTCAACATCATCGACGATCTGCTGAGGTTCCAGAGTGGTAGTGTGGACTACATGATCCCCAGCTTGCGGACCTTCCCGACGAATCAGCTCGGGGTGATCGCCCTCAACACGACCACCAACCAGCTCCTCTGGAAGGGTATGACGAGCGGGAATGGCATCTCAATCGCAGGGAGCGATGTGTCCATCACCGTCAACATGGTTACTCAAAGCGTAGACGCTATCCACGACTCGACAGTCCCCCTAACAGCCGAGAATAGTCTGATGATCGACACCGACGGTGACGGTACGAACATCCTCAACGACACGCTCATCTTCCGGGCCGGGAGCGAGAACTTCTTCATCCCCGCTCCGCGTGAGTATCCCACAGTAGATGGTCAGGTACTCAAGTTCAACGCCACGAACGATGACTGGGAGTGGGCAGCGGACAACGACAGCGGGGGCTCACCCGCACTATCTGCTGTGACCGACCCCGTGGGGGATGTGTCGTTCACCTTCGATGACGGCGAAGAGATCACCTTCAACATGACGCATACAGGTCCTGTCGGGACCGATGTGTTCCACATCAACTACAATCAGCCTGACGATGCCGATGCGACTGACGACATTGACGTATTCATGATTACGATGTCGCTGGAGTCTGGTGATCCTGGCGACACGATTCGAGCCATGAAGATCGTGTTGAATGATGGTGCGGCTAACACGGTTCTGGACGCGGCCTGGCAGGTCATCAATGACGAGACGACCGCTGGGACTATGATCGACGCTATCCGCGTCCTCTCGCCAGGTGTGGATGGTGGGATCATAGATGCGATTGATGCCTCCGCTGCGAACATCGACAACGCACTCAACATGGGATCGAACAACATCGTTACGGGTTCAGCCACGATCTCCGGTGCTGAGATGAACATCCTCGACGGTGGCATCCTGATCACTGAACTGACCACCGGCACGAAGGCCAACCTGGAGTCCATCCTATCGGACGTGACGGATCTCGCCGAGGCCGACGGGGATGTCTACTCGGGCACGCATGACTTCGGCGGCTCCCTGGCCCATGAGATCGTGAACTCAGGGAATCCTGACATCACCGTGGCGGGTCGGCTCGCCCAGGACAACTCGGACGTGCCCACGGTCGATGGGCGAGCCCAGCTCGTCATGCGGGACGGTGGGGACGATCTGGTCTTCCTGGCCGTCAAGACCGCCTGCTTCGACATCGAGGATCTGGTAGCGGCAGACGACAACTACGCTATCTGGTCGCCGCCCTATGCGGTCGAGATCCTGGCTGCGTTCTGCTACTGCAACGGCACCTGTACCGTAGCGGGCACGGTCCACTTCGAGAAGAACCGGGCGGGTGTCATCACTGACATCGGCGGTGCCAGTACGACCGGCGACGTGGCCTGCTCCAACAGCTCCTCGGCCACGGAGACACTGACGGACCTGACCGCTGGTACGCTGACCCTGCAGTCCTTCGACCAGCTGCGCTTCGATACGATCATAGCACCGACTGCGACGAACACTATGAACATCTGCTGGACCTACACGGTGACACGCCAGTGATCCGGCTGCTGCTCATACTGCTGACACTGGTGGCGTTCGAGGTCAGGGCTGCGGCACTCGACTTCGTGGTGCGGCGTAACAACGCCAACACAGACACCTACCCGGACGCCGCCAGTGACCTCGTGCTGCTGTGGGACACCGCTGTGGACAGCACGGGATCGGGGATCGTGTACTCGGCGGGCACCTTCACGCTGGGGGAGACTGGGCACTTCCTGGTGATGGTGTCCGACCGGGCATCCAGCACGCAGACGAACAGGATCGGCGGGAAGATCACGCTCAACCTGGGCGGCACCGAGTTGAGGCCGGGGTACTCCACCTTCTGGCGACGTGGAGCCGACGGGCATAACTCCTCCATCGCCATGAGTGTCGCCATCATCGACGTGACCTCGACAGCGGGCAGCGCCGACGACCTCATCATCAGAGCCGAACGCTCGGACAACCAGAGCCCGACTCCCACCTATGATCGGGTCGCCACTGAGTCCGGCATCTCGATCATCAAGCTCGACGACACCCACAACTACGCTCGGTACGAGGGCAGCGCCTTCAACGGCAGCACCACCGACAACGTGCGGATCGTCGCAGACCTCGACACCACACTGGAGGAGGACTCACCCTTCAGCCGCACGGGCAACGTCATCGACATCGCTACGACGAACACCGTACTTGCGATCATTACCATGCAGTTTGTTGAGACGACGGGCGGAACGGCCCGGCATGAGTACCAGTCCAACGCGGAGCTGAACGGCACGCCTATCCTTGGGTCTTGGAACCAGCACTACATTCGCTACGACCAGGACACCGACTGGGAATCCAAGACCACGATGTTCCTCATCTACCCGGCATCCGGTGACGACCTCGACCTGGGCGTCATCACGCGGGAGACGGGGGAGGCAAAGGGCTGGCTCGCATCGCTCCAGCTGTGGGAACTCCCCTCGGGTGCCACAACCTGCACGCTGGAGGCCACGACTGGGGACTTCAACCTGAATGGCGCGCTGTTCGTCTGGGACACGGTGAAGAGCGACACGTCCGCAGACTTCACCTGCATCGCAGCAGACGGGAACATCGAGGCCGAGTTCGCTGGTGAGGCTATCCTGATGTCGGGCCAGGCCTACACCCAGAACACAGCGGAGGCGGGCACGCGGGCCGCGCCGGGTAGCAAGTTCGGGATCCTGGTCACACCGACAGAGCAGGCGGGGGCCGGGTGCTACAACAGGGCCGACGCGACCGCAGGCCACTGCGCTCTGTCCCAGGCTACGCTGCAGACGGGGATCTCAGCGAACGACCGCCTCCGCGCGTTCAACATCCGGCTGAGTGCCGTCACCACCTCCATCGAGAACGAGGAAGGTGCATTCTCCGCGATCAACCTGGCATCCCTCGTGGCGGCTGAGGCAGCCCGACGCAGAACGTCGCTGGTGAACCCGGACTGACCATACGAAGCGAGGTATCATGAACGAAGCTCAAATATGGATTGGACTTGTTGTAGCCACAGCTACGTTCTTCGTGCTGGTCTGGGGCTTCGGTACCAGGATGGGACGATTATTTGCTGCGATTGATGCCCTGACGCTCCGGGTAGATAAGCTCATAAATAGAGTTGATACCGTATCGGAAGCCATTGCGAAGCATGAGACAGAGATCGCAGTGATCAAAACTAAAATAGGGGTTGGAGTATAATGGACCTCAAGGTAATTCTGACTATCGTAGCCATGAGCCTGACAGGTGGATACTTCGTCTGGGGCATGGACAATGATATTAGCTTGGTCGATCATCGTCTAGAGCAGGTGGAGAACACCCAGAGGAAGGTAATCGACTGGATGGATGAAGGTATCCAGGCGAAACGGAAGGGCGCTGCACAGCGTGAGTTGCTGCGGAACCTCTGTGCGACCGGACAGGTCACCGACCCGAAGCTCTGCGCCCAGGTTGCAGCTCCTCCAACACGACTACCGGATGGCGAATGATCCTGTACAAGCGCGACCGACTTGCATATGAGTTCGCCTGGGATGTGGACTGGCGAGTTCGTATGATCGTCTTTGAGCTGGAGCATCAATGTGCGATCAAGGGATGTGGTGTACGTGTTACCTCCATCATCCGATCTAGCGGCATACATACGAAGCGGGCGTTGGATTGCACATTCTTCGACTTGACAGACTATGCCAAAAATGATAACATAGGCGAGGTGATGGAGGCGCATCTCAACGGTGCATTCGAGTACGGCCTTGGACATGATGGTAAGGTGCATCCTACCGCCCTCTGGCATGATGTAGGAACTGGTCCTCATCTACACGTTCAGGTACCGGACCACGATCTAATCGTAAGGAGGTAATATGCAGAAGTTAGTTGGACCACTCTTTTCGGCGTTGGCAGCGATTGCAAATACCCTTGGAGCCGCTGTACCGAAGAGGACAATGACCAAAGCTGGTGGTGCCTTACTGGTACTGTCCGGCGGTATCGACCTACTCTTGATGCTGGCTGCTATGGTTGAGCCAGCACTTGCCCCACACGTTCGTGGGGATATAACTACAGACAGTGCCCAGATAGGCCTTGGAATGGGTTTCCTCGGTCTCGAGCGGCGCACTGCAAACGGTGGTGATGGGGCCTGATCGCGCGCATCGCTAGACCTCGGCGTTGTGATGTGCTCTCACGGGGGGCAGCCCATCGGCGCGATCAGGTCTTCACACCAAGGAGGAGAGAATGGCGGGTCTTATTTTACTAGACGCAGTAACTGTGGATACAATAGGGGCGGCGATAAAGCCTTTTGCACCTGGAACGTCACTGAAGAACCAGAATATATTCTCGTTCTACGTGTTCGCTACAGACTTCGGAGGTGGGATCGTAACGATTGAGGTGTCCCCGGATGCAACCAACTGGTTTACGATTCGCACCGCTGGGCAGGACTCACAGCTGGCCTTCTCCCAATCTGACTACATGGAAGGTCGGGTACGGGCGTTGTTGATCCGTGCAGTGCTGGAAGGTGCAACTAATCCAACGGCGCTAACGGCTGTCATGTACTGATGCTGTCCGACGAAGCATACGTAATCGAGAACCTCTTCATGATTGCGGATAAGGAGGGGAATGACATCCCCTTCATCCTCAACCCGGTGCAGAGGTTGCTTGATGAGAACCTGAGTAGACGGGATCTCGTTCCGAAGGCTCGGCAGGTGGGTGCATCCTCCTACGTCCTGGGTCGGTTCACTGCAGCTTGCCTCGCTAAACGGAATACACGAGCTGTCGTGATCTCCCATGACCAGGAGTCCACTCAACGTATGTTGAAGAGGGTGCAATACTTCCTGGACAACATCAGAGGTCCGAGGCCGCTCATCAGGAATATGAGTGCGAATGAGATCACGTTTCCGAAGACGAATAGTATGTTCTACATCGGCACCGCTGGCTCCCGCAAGTTCGGACGTGGTGACACCATCACGAACCTACACTGTTCTGAGTATGCGTACTGGCCTAACCCACCCGAACTGATGCGCGGCCTCCTACAGGCAGTCCCCAAGTCGGGGGAGATCATGATAGAGTCCACAGGGAATGGTCTCAACGATTACTACAGCCGCTGCATGAGGGCGTACACTGGGAACAGTGCATGGAAGCTGCACTTCTTCCCGTGGCACGAGTTCCCTGAGTACACCCTGGATCTGACCCCGGAGGAGCAGGAGCTATTCATAGACAGTATGGACCCACTCCTGGAGGAGGACGAATTACTGGACTGGGGTCTGACTGTGGGGCAGCTGGCATGGCGTCGTGATAAGTTGGAGGAGATGAACTATGACCTCAAGTCATTCAAGCAGGAGTATCCAAAGACGCTTGATGAGTGCTTCCAGACTTCGGGGGAATCCATCTTCCATGTCATCCGCTATGTTCCCTCCGCTGAGTGGAAACAGGTGGATACCGGATTCTGGATCCTGGAAGGACATCCTCAAGAGGGGTATACCTACGTCATGGGTAGTGACGTTGCTGCGGGCGTCGGGAGGGATTCAAGCGTTGCTGAGGTCTTCTGCATCAATACGTGTGAACAGGTCGGTGAATACACCAACTCAAGAATTGATCCAGATTCTTTTGGAGTCAAGCTGAAGGCGATTGGGGACATCTTCGGTTATCCATACCTCAATGTGGAGAGTAACAACCACGGTCTCCTCACCCTCTCCACCCTGGATAAGATGTATCCACCTGCCATGCTCCACACTGAGGAAGGTCCGCGCGGCAAGGGGGAGGACAGAGAACTGATGGGCCTCGGGAGTCGGACAACTGCACGATCCAAGCCCCTGATGGTTGGTGCCCTGCGACGGCTGTTGGCAGATACGTTCATCATCCACAGTCCACTCCTGAACACAGAGCTCAGTACCTTCATAGAACATCCAGATGGGAAGTTGGGGGCACAGAAGGGCTGTTACGACGATGCAGTGATGGCAGCGGCCTGCGCCGCGAAGGTGTGGGAACTGGCAGGATCCCTCGGACCACATTCAGTACTGTCCGCCACAGCTTATCATTCAACGGGTGTAGATCCATTCTCCTACGAGGAGATATTCAAGCAGCTGCAACGTGGGGGACAGGGCTATCCTATCCGTCCACAGACTAGTAAGATCCTCCACTGATGTTCAAACTTTGAACACGAGTGTGATAAAATTGAAGGAATTGATTGATGCCTAAGGGATACTTCTCCAATGGTGCCCCTGATCCAGGTTGGTGGATGGAGCAGATCAATGCTGCTCTGGAATATAGGAAGAAGTTTGCCAATGAGGATATGTGGGATGAGTGGAGGAGGTACTACCGGGGGCAGTGGGATAGGGATATTCTGCCTGTCAACGTGACCTTCTCGCACCTTCGTAGCATGGTCCCAAGGGTATACTTCCGCAACCCATCCGTATCCGTCACGCCCGCCCGAGCAGGTTTCCTGGACATGGCGTTTGCTGAGGTTGTAAATAAGCTAGACAACCTGATGCTACAGCAGATGGCGGTGAAGCAGGAACTGAAGATGATGGTGCAGGATGCGTTCCTGTTCGGTACTGCAATCGGGAAACTTGGGTTCAGTACTGGGGAGACACAGAGGGAGCGGGTTGATTACGACCATACGATGCACAGTAATATGCCGTGGTTTAGGAGGGTTCCTCCTGGCGAGTTCCTAGTGCCGGATGGCTCACGGGACTTCCGTGATATGAGGTGGGTTGCCCACTGGATGCAGCGTTCCAAGGATGACGTTGCGGCGGATAAGAGGTTGAATCAGCAGGTTCGGCACGACCTACCGGCTACGAAGACCCTGGGGGGATCTGCCAGTATTGAGCAGCCTGTGGATATGGTAGATCTGGTGGAGATCAGGGATGCGAAGACACAGAAGGTCATCCTCCTCGCACCCTTCGGTGATGGCGACCAGCCACAGGGTAAGGTCCTATTGGTTGCAGATGACATCATGCAGGCTCCAGGTCTTGGATTCAATATGTTCCCTGTCATCTTCAACCCGGACGACGAGGTGTTCTGGGGTGTCTCTGATGTGAAGATCCTCGAGCCACAGCAGTTGGAGAGGAATGAGATCAGGACGCAGATGATGAAGCACAGGCGGTTGCTGCTTGTGAAGCTGCTCGTGCGCCGTGGGAAGATAACGGAGAGTGAAGCTGTCAAGATGGTGTCTGAGGATGTAGGACCTATTGTGTACGTTGACGGTGATCCAGATGCCGCTGTCAGTAAGTTGCAGATATCTAACATACCCACGGACCTCATCGTGGCAGATCGGGAGGTGGGTCAGGACATACGGGAGACCTTGGGGTTCAGCCGCAATCAGTTGGGTGAATTGCAGTCTCGCCGGGGTGACACCTCCGCGACGGAGGCCAAGATCGTCAGCGATGCGTCGGAGATCAGGATTGACGAGCGAAGGGACATCATAGCGGACGTACTGGTTCGTATGGTGAAGATGATGAACGACATCCTGTTCGACCGTTGGGAGGGGGAGCAGGTTGCAGAGGTGGTGGGGCCAGGCGGTGCTCAGATATGGGTGACGTTCAATCCGAGGGATCTGGGAATGGGACACTACAATGTGAAGGTAGATCCTGATTCCTCCACTCCGCGTACCCGTGGGTTGCGTGAGGCGAAGGCTGTGAAGATATACGAGATCCTGAAGTCCAACCCCTTCGTTGATCCCGAAGCACTGACACGGTTCCTTCTGAATGAGCTGGAGGGGGTTGAGGTCAGTGATCTGATGCGTGCCCTACCTCCTCCGCAGCAGCAGCCGAACGGTCCCGTCGGCCTACCTGAATTTGCAGGCATGCTGCAGCAGGGTGTCAGGTCTGTTCAAAACGGCGCACGGCCTCGGTTGGGAGCCGGTTGACGTGTCGGTACGGGTCGGTTATGATCGTGGCACATGGGCGAATGTAGGCCGGTTTCCGAACGATTTTGGGGGACGCCCCCAGTCGTTTTCGTGGCGGATACAACGTGCCCCTCTATGAATTAGGATGCACTGTATGTGGTACAGAGTTCGAAGCATACTCCAGTATTACAGAGCGTCAGGAGATTGTGTGCCTGAGTTGCGGAGGTCCTACGGAGATTGCTTTTCGGACAGCTCCCAGTCTGAGTCTATTCAAGGTGGACTGGTACGAGCACATCGCGGAGAAACCCATCCACTGCTCCACGCCCCAGGAGCTGAGGCAAGCCTGTGACAGACACGGCGTCCGTTCCCATTACCTCGAGCAAGGACTCTGGAAAACCAGCCCCGACAAGCAGTACGAAGGTACCCCCCGTGAGTCTGGGCAAGCTAACGATCCAGTTCTTCAACGACGGTACAAACGAGGTAACGGTTGAGGGATGTGCCACTGTTGGAGATGGGAAACTTCAGAAGTCATTCAATAGGTGTTTCCACGTCCTCGGAGAAGCCCGGCGTAAGGCTCGGGTAGGAGTGAAGTATGGCAGACAAGGAGCAACCGGACCCGGACAATACTGACAAGGCTGATCCAGATAAGGACAAGCCCACAGGGGATGTGTCCCACGATCAACTTGTTCAGGCAGTACGATGGCTGGTGGCGAACAACCAGCAGCTCGGTGCAAAGATCGAGCAGATGGGGACGGCACCTGTCAAGGATGCTGTGAAGGATCCTGACCCAAAACCAGAGCCCGAGGCAGTGGATCTGGAGTCAATGGACAGGGCCGCCTTTATGAAGGCCATTGTGGGTGCGGTGAAGACACAGCTCACAGACCCAATGTCGAAGCAGTTTGCTGACGCTGACGATATGCAGGAGCGGCGTGGCATCCAGACCGACATTGATAAGGCTGCAGGTAAGTACGGAGATTTCTGGGAATGGCAGGTCGAGGCTCGCAAGATCCTCAATGACAAGCCAAACCTATCCATAGATGAAGCATATCACCTCGCACGAGCTACCAACCCGGAGAAGCTAAAGACGATGCAGATGGAGGCCGACACAAAGGTCAATGCGGAGCAGGAAGCTGAGAAGGAAAAGAGGGATCTAGAATACGGTGGACTCCTTCCAACGTCGGGCAAGTCACGCCCGAATGACAAGATGGAGATAGACAAAGCCGCCGATGTTGCATGGGAAGAGGTCATGGGTGGAACCCCCTGGGATAAAACGGTACAGTAGGAGGTATGTGTAAATGGGTACTCTAACTGAGCAACTCGACAACCTCTATACAACTACCTGGCAGAATATGAAGAGCGTCGTCGGGGATAATATCTTCGACGCAACGCCCTTCTGGTTTTGGCTTCGCGCTCATGGCGGGCTGGAGACAGTGCCTGGTGGGCGGTTCCTGACAGAGCCGCTGAGGTTCGCGTCGAGCGATAACGTCAAGTTCGTACAGAAGGGTAGCACGGTTAGCCTTGCTGACAAGGAATTCCTGACCGTCGCTATCTACCAATGGCGATACCTTGCTGACTCCATTGTCAGGTTCGGTATCGACGATCAGCAGAACCGAGGGAAGAACCAAATCATCAGCCTTATGCGAGCCAAGCTGGACAACAGCAAGGATTCCCTCGTGGACAGGTTGGAGACGACACTCTTCGATAAGGCAACGGACGATGCTTCAGGTCTCGCATTCAATGGCCTGAAGGACATCATTCCGACAGACCCAACCGTCACAGCTGCAACACTTGGTGGGATTGATCCCTCCCTCGCTGCAAATACGTTCTGGAGGAATCAATTCAAGGATCAGGCTGCGGTGTCCTTTGCCTCAACCGGAGTCCTAAACCTCACCAATCTGCTGAACAACTGCATGAACAACCTGCGACAGGATCGACCGGACATCGTGGTAAGTGGTCAGTCGCCTTTTGAGTTCTATGAGGACAGCCTCATTGACCAGAAGCGCTTCACGAACACGATGATGGCTGATGCTGGGTTCACGACCCTCGAGTTCCACGGTCTGCCGTGGATCTGGAGTCCATCGGAGGACGACGATACGCTGATCTATCTCCTGAACACGAAGTTCATGAAGTTCAGGTTTGATCCGCAGATGTTCTTCGACATGACGGAGTGGAAGCCAATCCCGAATCAGATCAATGATCGGGCCGCTCAGGTTATCCTCGCGGGCAACTTGACGACGAGCAGGCGCCGTGTTCACGGTGTTATGTTCGGCGTCTCAACGGCATAAGGAGGATACATCATGGCAGAGACAGGACTGAAACAGGTCTGGACAGGTGCGGTTACAAGGATCGACCTGACAGACCTAGAGGGCGTGGGCACTTACCGCTTCGAGAGTGGTAAGATTTACAAGTACATCAAGTACGACAACGGTGCCGGAAGTATCGAGGGTATCCTCGGAAGAGTTGTAGGCTACCGCCTACTGGATGGCTATAAGACCAACATAGTGACGATGGATTCCAGTGATCACATTGGCTCCCTCGCTGCTGGTGTTCTTGCAGCATCACTCCAAGATGGTAACTTCGGTTGGGTCCAGATCAAGGGTGCAGCGACAGTAACGAACGCTGCGGTAGCCGGTTCAGATGGTGATCCACTGACTTTGGTTGGTGCCACCGCTGACGTCGGCGATCTGGACGTGAACATAGCAACCGCTGCAAACGCACACATCTGTGCATGGGCTGGAGATATCTCTGACGACGAGATCGTCTGCAACTTCCCCTGGTAGGAGACACAGATGGGCACTCTCACACGCGTATTTCTGCGTGCTGAGATCCTGAGTAATCTAGGCGGTCTGCCTCAGAATAACGACAATATAACAAGGATCAACAGGCTAATAGACCTAGCAGCGCTCCGAATCGCTCGTGCATACGGTTGGCAGGAACTGGAACGCACCACTACGGATGCGATTACAGTTACCGGAACCCCTGCCACAGATCAGGTTCACATCCCTGTTCTAGTACCAGATGGAGGTGGGGGAGCGGGAACGCTACGATCCTGGCTAACCCTTATTCGCAGGGTAGGCAACGATACTCCATTCAAGCTCGTCCGTATACCTGAGAGGCAGTGGGCTCAAATGACTCTGGGTTCTGAGAGTCCACTCCTCACTGGTGCGGCTACCCACTATAGGTGGTGGTCTGATAGGCTATACTTCTACCCCGTACCAGATCAGAACTGGACACTGATACAGGACTATAAGATCTGGCCATCACTAAACTTCTCGGATGGGGCTGGAGGTGAACTTCCATCGGACTTGGACTTCAAAGACGATATGCTAATCGCACTCGCTACCCACAATGCTTTTCAGTCCCTTGGACAGCGAGAGGATGCAACGCAGTGGTTTGCTATCTACAGTGATATGTTGCAGGCTGCAATCAACGAAGAGATGGACAAGCCGGATACTGCTATCGTCAACAGGGGAATTTCGGAGAGGGATAGTGGAGTTGTCGTAGATCCTGTGAAGGATCCGTTCGTTAGAAGGACTATATAGTGGCGACATTCACGGTAACCTGGAACGCTGCATACGAAGCAGATCCAGCCGACACGGATCTTGCTAACCTCCTCGGAGATGACATCCGTGATTTGAAGCGGGACATAGCGGAGCGGGAGAAGATTGATCACTCCTGGGCGGGTGACGGAGATGACGGGAAGCATAAGGTCATTCAGCTGATTATACAGTCTGACCCTGGCCTGGATGCACTCAATGGTGGACTGTATACCAAGGCGGCCAACACTGTCACACAGATGTTCTATAAGGACAGTGCTGGTGTCGTCAAGCAGATATCTCCTCTGTTCCGGTCAGGTACAGCTACACCAGTTGCGAGTGAGGATGGTGACTTCGTTGGGCAGCGATTCTTCGACACGGTAAACATAGGTTGGTACACCTGTACGGCTGCAGGGTCTCCGGGGACGTGGGCTGCGGATATTGAGCCGAAGACCCTACGGCTCCTGAACGATACTACAGTTCCTGCCGGTTGGCTGCTGTGCGATGGTACGGCAAGTACACCGGACCTGCGTGGGAGGTTCATAGTTGGATTCAGCGCAGCGGATGTTGACTACGATGCGCTTGGGGTCAACGATGACTTCGGGGAGAAGAAACATACACTCTCGATTGCCGAGATGCCTTCGCATAAGCATGACATATTAGCGACGTTCTTCCCTGGGGACTCGGCAAACTTCGATCACGGTGCCGCCGCTCCTCAGGCGGCTGATCAGCCATCTCTAAATACTGGTGGTGGCGGGGATCACGAGAACCGTCCTCCCTACTCCGCTCAGATGTGGATAATCAAGAAGCCCGTATGATACAGCCACCGCATCTACCATTGATGTCTCTGCCAATCAAGTTCGCGGATGCCCCGAATGAGATAGAGGAGATACAGTCAGCTCTACGGGAGATTGAGCGGATATACAATCTACTCATACTGGAGCTGGAGACTATGGTGAATCGAATGAGAGAGGACGAGAAGACCCGTGCCGCCTAGGACAATATCAGAAGACCAGCTAGTTAGCCCTAGGTGGTTCATCGCGGAGTTTGACCACTTCCTCGGTGGCCTCAATACGTCGCTTGATAAGCATCTCATTAGGGATACTGAGAGTCCAAATTCCGAGAACGTCATTGTCAGGAATGGTCGGCTGGTAGTAGATACTGGGTACGCACAGCTTGGCATTGAAATCTGGGACGGTTCAAATCAGGTACTGTTTGGTGACGTGCGGAGGATATTCGAGCATGTAGATAATGCAGCCAATCGCTCTACCCTATGCGTGACAGACGAGACGGTATATATACTGTCCGTAACCGCAACTGGTTTCATGTGGGAGCCACTGTTCCGGGGTGGAACTGCAACCAGTACGTTGGCTGTTGCTGCAGTTGCTACAGATACCACGATCACCTTGGCTGTTGGTGGAGGGGCGCTATTCAACGACCCTGACATTATCGGGCTCAATGATGATAACGGAGACACCATCACCCGGAAGATCACAGGTATCGCAGGTGATGTTATCACGTTGGATACTGCCCTCCCCGCTACGTTCGCTGCAGCCATCGGGAATGTGGTGAGGGGTGCTCCGATATATACAGGTACAGATCTAACACAGGTTGTATGGACTGCGTGGCCTCCGTTGGAGTGGACAATCTGGACGAACGGGAAGGATAAGATACAGCGGTACGATGGTACCACGGTGGAGAAGGTTCCAGGTCTGGACGGAGTTGGTGGCGACCCGAATGTAGCTACCTGTGGTACCCTGACTACGTTCAAGAATTACGTGGTCCTTGGTAACATGACTGAGGGAGGCGCGCAGAAGCCGTTTAGGGTGAGGTGGTGTGACACAGGTGACCCAACGGAGTGGGATCCTACAGCTAGCAATGCAGGCTTTCAGGATCTCGTAGATACACGGGACGCTATCAAGGCCATGAAGGGTCTGGCTGATGACAATATCATCTATCGGACGCGATCCATAGTGAAGCAGGAGTTCGTAGATACTGCAGCTACTCTATTCAACTTCCGTACTGTTGTGCATGGACTGGATCCTAGTACGGAGGGAGTAGGTACAGTATCACCACTCGGAGTAGCGGGACAGTCGGATAGGCACCTGATATTGGCAGCTGATGGGGTGTATGAGTATCGTGGTGCGTTCTCCGTTGTGAAGCTATCGGACCCTGTATTCAGGGGTATCTTCGATGTTCATGGAGAGCTGGATGAACAGAATGCGTTTAGGTCGTTCACACACTTTGTGGCTGAGCGAGATGATGTGTACTTCTTCTATGTCATCGCAGGTGGCACGTATCCGCAGATGGCGTTGATTCTAAATGTACCATCTGGAGTGTGGTCAAAGAGGAAGTTCAAGGAGGAGTTTAGCGGCTTTGGTCTACGTGTTGCTACCAATGCCATTCAGATCAAGGATCTAGTTGGAACAATCATCGAGCAGCAGTGGACCTTCCTGTCGGCATCGGTGTCAGGTGAGATACCTACCCTGGTCCTTGGTGGAGTTACGAATAGGACGTATGATTACAACTTCCTGGCGGGTAGTGACGATGGCGTTGCGATACCTTGGCGCTTCGAGACGAAGGAGATACACAACCTTCATCGACAGATGAGGTTTGACCGATATGACTTCCTGCTGGCAGGGGACAGCGTTACCATCATGTTTAGCGTAGATGGCGGTAACACGTTTGTCTCATTAGGTACATTCAGTCCTGGTCCAGCCTTGGATGTTATACGATCACACCATCAGGTTGTATCGGACAGGTTTACATTACGATTTAGTGGTAACGGAGGGGGAGCGCAGATTTCATCCCTCTCGATCAAACACCGTGAGGAGAGACGATGGTCGCTCACCGACATTTCGGCAGGCCAGGCGTAGGCGCCACTGTGACCGTTCAAATTTTGAACACACCTGGGGGATCATATGGGACTATTTGACTCCGTATCAGAGTTCTTCGGGGCGGAAGATCCTTCGGTACAACAAGCGTCTCTGCTAACTGCGGAGCAAAATAAGGTATTGAATGAATTCTTACTGCCCTTACTGCAGCAGGGTGTGTCGAATATACCGCAAGGTGTATTCCCTGGGGTTCCTTCGCAGCAGGACCTGACGGTACAGGCTCCAGGTCTGCTGGGGGGGCAGCAGGCATCGCTAGCAGGGTTGGAGCAGATTGCCCTCGGGGTAGGTCAGGGTCAGGGAGGAGATCTGGGACTGCTGAGGACAGCGGCCAACACAGCACAGAACTTCTTGCAGCCTGAGTTCGATACCCAGGGGTTTGAGGACTTCTTTGAGTCCTCCATTCGTGGTCCGGCCCTCAAGGCATTCCAGGAGCGAGCGTTACCCCAACTACGTAGGTCAACATCGGAGAACTTCTTTGGAACGGACGCCTTGAAACAGGAGCAGCGGCTCTCAGAGGACTTTCAGAAGGCACTCCTTGCGGAGCAGGGAAGGTTGGGATTTGCTACGAGGGAGTCAGGTCTGAATAGAGCTGTGCAGACCTTGGGTCTCACCCCGGCGTTGGCTGGGGCACCTGGAGATATCCTGGGTCAGCAGTCTAATATCCTCACTCAGATCCTCGGAGCTGGTGAGATTGGAAGGACAGCAATCGGTGAGCAGAGTCAGCAGGATGTTGCAGGTCTGCTGCGACTGCTTGGGGTGTCTGATAATAGGATCCGTACCCTGCTGGGTGCAGCCACTACGCAGACGGCGGAGAACATCGTATTCCCCGCCCAGGAGGGACTGTTGCCTGGGCTCATTGAAGGTGCAGCAAGTCTCGGTGCTGCTGCGATCTTTGCTTGCTGGGTGGCCGATGTCCTATACGGACCCGCAGCAGATGATACGAAGCTGGCACGTCTGTACGTCATGTCAGTGAATACCTGGTTCACGAGGTTGTACCTACGAAGAGGCAAGAGTTGGGCCGCATTCCTTACCAACCACAAGTGGGTACAGCCTCTCATTCGGCCCATCTGGAATCGGATGGCAAGGAAAGGAAGGAAGATTGAGCATGAGGTTCTTAGTAATAGCAATCTTGTCTCTAACCCTGAGCGCCTGTAGCGTGAGCATGTCCCTGTATGAGAGCGAGGGTAGAACTGTACTCCCTGTGGAGCTGCAGGGCGGTGAGTCCTTCTGCATTGATAACCTGGGTTTCTTCGGTAAGTTCTTCCAGATGAATAACCTCGGTTGGGGTCAGTACAGTTGTGAGCGTGGCCTCGAGGAGACGGTAGACTAATGGCGACAATCGTTCCAGGACCACAGAGAGACCCACTTGGTCGGGCGTTAGGCAGGGCGGGTGCGACCATAGGTGGGGCACTGATAGAGAGGGGTGCACAGAAGAGGGAGGATGTGAAGCAGACGGAGAGGGACAATCTGATTCGGAAGATCCTTGGTATTGAGGACCCTGCTGTGGCAGGGGCCGCTGTGCAGGGACTTACCCATCCTGCCACTGGGAGACCACTCCAGTCCATTGGTGATGGAAAGTTCGAGTCAGAGAGATCTATCACGGTTCAACATCCATCTATCAATGCAGGACAACCTACAAACATACCGAGTATCTTTGGTGGAGAGACGGTCACTGAGGCTGAGGCCATCGCCAACATTGTAGATTCCGGTGGTGTAGATCCTGAGACTGGGCGGGCCCTGCCATCGTTTCCCAGTATCCCGGAAGCAGAGGCTGCCGCAATACAGCGCAGCGATGTGGACCTTCGACTCCCTGAGGGGTTTGGTGCACCGAAGAAGCCTACCATCGAGCAGCAGATCGGTGTGGTTGCTCTGTCTGACCTGAAGCCGGACCAGAAGCAGCTCCTTGTCACCCAGCTGGAGAAGTCAAGTAAGCAGGAGCGGGTGCAGACCCTTGCGAAGGACCTTGCTGGTATACTTGGTGTACCTGAGAATGTGATAAATCAGGCCCCTGATGTACTGAAGATGCTCGATATTGCTGCTGCTATATCGAAGGCCAATGAGGGTAAGGATAAGGTCATGACAATCCTACCTGTACCTGGACCTGACGGAGAAAAGAGGCACCAACTGTTTGAAGAGCATCCTGAGCTAGGCCTAATACCGATAAAGGATTCGGTTCCTGCTTTTATACCCCCTGCTAAGGAGGGTGTACGCATGGAACTCACAACGGACTCCAATGGCAACCCTCGTATGATATTCTTTAGTGGTCCCGTTGGTGAGTTCCTTGAGAAGGGTAAGGCCAAGCGGAGGGAGGACAATCTAGCAGCCGTGAAGGTCAAGACCCGTGCGTTCATGGATTCGGCACAGGGTTTTGGTAGTTCTATTGAGAAACTACCATCCGAGGCGATTGGTGGAGTTACGGGCAATATTATAGCACGGGCGGAGTCCCTCGCACAGCAACTCAAGAATACCGTGCTGACTGCCGGACTACCACTGCCTGATACATCCTTCTTCGAGGACGCATTGAACCTGGATAAGTTCAAAAAGATAGCGGCCCTGAATGCCAGTCGTAAGGCGACCGCAGCCTCCATCGCCAACTCGGTTGCCGCGTTTGAGTTCTCCACAAAGGCTGCCGGACGTGGAGTAGCTCAGAGGCAGTATGAACAGATCCTCAAGCGGGTGGAGCCTATTGTAACTGGTGGGTCCACAATACAGGCTCAGACAGCGGCCACGGATCTGCTCCAGACGATGCTGGATAAGTTGAATCGAGAACGTCGGGATCTCGCGCTGGAGGAGATCACTGCGGAGGACATCATCCGTGAGGCTCCAAAGTCAGCATCCTTCTTCCAGTCTCGGGTAGGAAGGCCACCACTCGCACCAGCCCCGGCACCTCTTCCTGAACAATTCACTCCTGGGAGGACGTTCACGATTGAGGAGTTCAGGGAAGCCTTCCCTGACGTACAGATTGTACCTCCCGAGGGTGGATTCTAATGCCTCATCCTGAAGAAGAAGAACGAACGCAGGAGCGACTGTTCATCCCGGAGCTGGGTTCTGCCGGTGGTACTGTAATTGTTCCTACGGGAACTACGCGGGATCAATTCTTCGAGGAGGTGCGGAGGAAGTTCCCAGGTGCGCGGCCTAAGGACCTCCCGATCCTACCTGGTGCGGGTGCTCAACTCATAGCACCGGGCACGAGGGCTGCGCAGAGGGCTCAGCTCCTATCTACAATGTTCGACATCCCTGTGGAGGAGGGACCGTTCGATGCTCCAAAGGAGTTCAGGTTCGATAAGTTCCTCACGGAGAAGCCGGTTGAACAGGCGGAGCTGCTTCGAACTAAGCTGCGGGATATTGGTGAAGAGGCAGACATTCGACTGGTTGAAGACCCACGGACGAAGGGTAGGTTCACCATCCTTGCGAAGCGGCCAGGGGAGACAGCGTTTAGGGAGGTTGACCCACCTGGGTTGGACTTCCCTGAGGATATCCAGGAGGCATTCAATCCTCTTGTCTCGATGGGTCTTGAGACATTTGGTATGACTCGGTTCGGTGCTATGGCCAGGACAGGCATCAAGGGAATCGCACAGCGTACAGGTCAGGTGGGAGCATCCGTCTTTGCTGTGGAGACCCTGCAGGATGAGATCCAACGGGGCCTGTTCCCCGAGACGGTATCGGATACCAGGACCCAGGACTTCCTTGACAACCTGTTCAAGGCAGGTATCGCCGTAGCTGCATCACCCATCGGGGAGTTACCTGGGGCGTTCGGGAGGTTCTTTGAAACTCGGAGGTTGGAGCGTCCTACGGTGTCCATAACCAGGGAGGAGACGGCGGCTGCTGTACGGGGGGTACAGGAAGCTACAGCCGGGCCACCTGTTCAGCAGCCACCTGGATTTATAGATAGGCTTCTTGGGCGTACCACAGGTGATGTAACAAGAGAGGAGGGTGTGGAGCTGATCGCCGCAGGCTTCATTGATCCTATGAACGCCAGTCTGATTGGACAGACCACTCGGACCACCAAGGCGGGGCTTGCGTTGCAGCTGGATAATCATATGCAGGCGGTTCTCGCCTTCGAGAAGAAGGCTGCTCAGTTCGGTGAGCCTGGGAAACTGACTACCCCAGAGGCTGTCGGTGCAATCAACGCAGCTCGTCGCAGCATGGAGAAGGAGGTTGGGACGTTTGCTCCTCCCCGTGGTGAGGCGTTCGCGGAGGAATTTTCAGCAATACAGAAGGTATATGACCGGGCAGTACGGATCGCTGAGGGTAAGCTGTACCGGGATACTAATGATGCCCTCTCTGGACGGGTACCTGGAGGCAAGCCGAAGAGGGGTCCTGGTGGGAAGTTCCGTAGGGATGTAACCTTCAAGATCGAAAGGGCACAGACAGAGGCAGCCCGCGGACGAGTTGGCGTGTTAGGTAAGACCAGGGAGGGTGGACTGCAGGCGGTTGATGAGGCATCGGGGGTTGTAGAGTTGCAGAGGGCACTCGCTGATCTGCTCGCGCTGGACCCCACGGTAGGGACTGTTGGTATTCAGGGAGTGGAGTTCTCTGGCTTCCTCCAGATTCAGAAGCTCCGTACACGATTCTACAATCTGTCCCGTCGTGTGGATGGAGAGGCCTCGGCCATCGCTACCCGGATAGGTAATGCGTTGGGTGAGGCGATGAAGAACCCCATCGGAGCCACCCCTGAGGGCAGGGCACTCGCTCGTAGGGCGGTTGAGTTTAGCAAGCAGAACCATCAGTATAATGAGCGTCTATTCACACGGGAGATGATAAGGGTAGCAGAGCAGCAACCACTCATGCTCATGCAGACGTTGGTGGCTGCAGATAGTCCCGACAGGATGCTGGCCTTACATAAGATCCTCCGCGATAGTAACCGGCTGGATCTATTCGACAAGATAAAGAATGAGTATCGCAGGACCATCCACCAGAGGCCCACTCAGGGAATGGCAGAGCTGGATAGGCTGAACCCGCAGGTTCGGAAACTCCTGATGAGTAAGGAGGATGAGATCATCCTGCGTAAGTATGCAGCAGGTGTTGAGGAGGCAGGTAGTCTTGAGAGCGTTGAGGTTGCAGCCTTCAGGGACGATCAGACTGGTGAGACTGTTGTGAATGCGATACTGGCTAAGGATGACATAACCCTCAATAAGCTGATTCAAGCTGCGGGTGGTAAGAACACTGAGCTAGGTTTGGCGCTCAAGCGAGGTGTCATCAACAATATGCTGAAGGTAGCCACCATACCTATACCTGGACGGGCAGGCGCAAGAGCTATCCACCCACCGAGGGCTGTGGCCTTCCTAGAGAGGTTGAAGAGATCGGGGCGGCTTGATAAGATATTCGACGCGGGGGATCTCAAGTTCTTCGAGCAGATGGAAACCATCCTAACGCTGTGGAGAGGTGCAGGGTTTGGTGAGGGTCTCCTCGGTGCTACCCTCAGCCGGGCGACCGTGACTCCGGGGAAGATAATATCGTCACGCCTAATCAAGACGCGTGACTGGTTCGTGGCACGACTACTGATCAGCAAGCAGTTTCAACGGCGGTACTTTGCGATGTCCCGTGGTGTGGCCCGTGCAGCGGAGCTGACAGAGAATGCTGCGACGGTGTTCCGGTTCGGTAATGCTGTGACAGCGATAGGAGCTTTGGAGATATTCACTCAGCTCTTCAGCCAGCAGGATCGGGAGAAGCGTGACCCCGCCACTGGTACAGGCAGTCGCCAGACCCCGCCAATCGCACTATCCTTACAACTCCCATAGCGTTCAGGGTCTCCTCCACAACCTCCAGTGTCCGTATGTCGATGTCGTAGTAGAGTAGCTTCAGCAACGACGACTTCGATACCTCTCCCCTGCTCTTGATGAACTCCATCACGGTGTCTACCTGCTCACTGTAGGGTGACTTGCCTGCAGCAGAGAAGACGGCGGGCATCTTCTGTTCAACCCCGCACATCAATGCCAGGGCGCGGTCGAAGTCTCGCACCTCAATCACAGAGTCGTTGCTCCGTGCGGCTGTCATTATCATGGACAGCTTCTTCACGTGAGTTGCACGGCGACTGCAATACCCACTGAACCGTGAGTCTGAGATTGCAAACTTACCCTCGGCTGCCCGTGTCTCCTGGTCACGGTACCACTCCTTGTATGCTGTTAGTGCGGTGGGGGTGAAGGTGTACTTCCCAATGATACTGTATATGTCCTGAAGGTCATGGAGCAGATCGTTGAAGAGCTTTACGTCCTCAGTTATCTCATTGGGGTCTTCTACAATCTTACCTTTATGATGCTCCACTACAAATATGATACGAGAGGTGAAACCCCCTCCGATGGCGGTGCTCGGTATCACCACGGGAATCCAATCCGGGGCCGTTGAGGCGAGTATGTTGGCGCATACACCGGCGATCTCGTCGGTACCCCCATGTTTGGTCTCATACGACCACGTTGGGCGGCTATCGTACCAATTCGTGAGGTCCGCCAGGAATTTTGTATCATTCTCACCGAGGAACACAGCAAACTCCTCGAACACACCTGATACGGCACACTGTACCATGACGTTCTTACCGTGCATGAAGGTGGTTACGGATTCTGCCATCCGCTGGATCAGGGCCTGTCGAGTGATGGCTTCGGAGATGAGAGACAGGCCGAGCTTGGTGAGGATCTTGGAGGCTATGGTTAGTGGCTCACCTTTGCGGTTGCCGCTGGGACCTACCAGTACGATGTACTGATTGGCGAATATCTGAGTGTGTCCCCACTCCATCCAGGTACGACGCTGGAGGGCTGCACCTATAACAGACACCCCAGCCCACATATGGTAGGAGGGAGGGGACTCACTGTTCTCTGTATATTTGATGTAAGCGTCTAGGAAATCAGGCAGCCGCCGCTCCGACACTCCATGCCTCCCCAACGGCGTCCTTATTCAGCTGGACCTCCGCCATAGATCCCCAGGTCTGTCCGATTTTGTAGCTTCGAGCGATTGTGAATGTGTGTCCGTGGTAGGTAGCAGGTGTTGTCATGGCCTTGTCCACCTCGACCATCTTGACATACAGGTCATGATGATCGAGCACGAGGGCCTGGAGGAGGAGGCTATCGTGACCGTTGAGCAGGAGCTGAACGGCGTGGAGAGGGCCTACTGTGGTCTTGTGTATGCTGACCATACCCTTGTTTGTGATGTCAGCGACTGTGGATTGTGGGTAGAAGGAGTAAGCTGCGTCGAGGAGGGCCACGTCGATCTCGCCTATGAAGACACCCTTCTGTCCGAAGCAGTTTACGAGGTACTGATGTTCGCGGAGCTGGAGTTCGACCATGCGATGAAAGCGCTTGCGAATACCAGGGTAGGCAGAGTGGTACGCATCTACGATGCGCTTGGCATCTCCCTCAGGTAGCTCATTCTCCAGGGCGAACCTACGGTAGCCCATGTTGTAGTTGAGTCCGTGGTTGGACTTCTTCCCCGCCTGCCTGATGGACATGGTACGAGGGAGGAAGTAGGCACAGGGTACGATATTCTCTCGATGCTTGGATATTACATCTGGGTCGGACTCATGACCAACCAGTTCAGATTCGTAATCTATGAAGTTTGGTGGAGCACCGGATATGAGGTGGCCTGTTTCAGTGTGAGGGTCCTTACCAGACTTGATGATGTCCAGCATACGTGCGTCCTGCGCGAGGTAGGCGGTGACTACCCACTCGGCTTGCACTAGGTCAACCTCGATCAGTGTGGACTTCATACTCGCGGCACGCACTCGTTCGACCTCCCACGTAGGCGCCTGACGGTGCAGTCCCTGGACAGTCTGGTCTCATCGTTCTTCCAGTCGAGCATTCTGCACTCGCCCTTGCTGCGCCACGTATCAGGCACGATAAGGTTGCACCACTGCTCGTGTGAGCAGCCAGCGTCATCAACAGGCTCACCAGCCGGTGTGTTGGGGCAACGGTCTCGGCTGTCCTGCTCTCCGTCTCCATCTGAATCTGCACACTCAGGAGGTGGTGGTGTAGGATCGTTGGGGTCAGGTGGCGGTGGGCCTGGGGCTTGGACGTTATCAACTCGCAGCCGGGGCCTCCCCACTACGTCCGTGCCAAAGGACTTCACCATTGTCCTGATGTCGTCGGGAGTTAGCTGTCCAGGGAACATGGAGTGGATCAGGGCGTAGGCACCCGCTACGTGGGGCGCGCTCATGGAGGTACCCGAGAGGTTGCGTGTCGTGTTGCGCGGACTGGCGGAGGTGATCGAGCTGCCTGGTGCCCACAGGTCCATCTCCGGTCCTCGGTTGGAGAAGCTTGAAATTGAGTCGCTCTTGGTCGTGGAGCCGACGGCCACGATAGACCGGATACACCCAGGGCTGGAGATCCCTGTCAAGCTACCGTTGTTGCCAGCAGCCGCGATGGTCCCGACCCCTGCGGCCTTGGCCAGCGCTACAGCGTCGTCAATACCCTGGTAGGAGCTGGTGCAGTCACCTACGATGGGGCCAGTGCCAAGGCTCATGTTGATGGCTGCGATCTTCATGCCTGTCCGAGCCAGTACGGCTGTATGTTCGATGGCTGCCATGATGTCAGAGAAGGAGCTGGAGAGCCCACCGCCTGCGCGGACAGTAAATATCTGCATGGACACCAGGTTTGCCCTCGGGGCTACCCCGGTTACCACTCCAGAACTGCCTGCTGCGATGCCAGCTACGTGTGTGCCGTGGTAGCACTGAGCGTGGGCACACGGGACGCCAGCACCTGGGCCGATCTGTGTGTCCGTACCGTTAGGGCACTGGTTGGCGTCTGTGAAGCACGCCTCGGCTACCACACGCCTACCGAAAGCTAGGTGAGCCTTGTCTACTCCGGTATCCAGAATGGACACCGTGTAGCCTTGCCCGAGGAAGCCATCGGTGTGTACCTTGGAGGCACCGATCAACGGGATCGACTGTCGCAGATTCAGGAAGAACTCCTCGTCCGATGCAATGTCCAGCACCTCCGAGGACATCGCCAGTCTGATAAGGGCTGCATCGGAGCAGCGCATGGCGAGGTACGGGAGTCGGCTATACCTCCGTTTGATTGTGTACCTGGTGCCTCGCAGAAGCGTCATTATGCCTAGCTGAGCGGACTGGATCTCGGCTCTGCCTTGGGCGCCAAAAGTTGTCTCGGGCACACGTATCTTTACGATCACCTCATGTCTCGTAGCCCAGGCCACAGTTGTGAACAGACAGAAGATCAGGGTCAGTATATATCTCACAATGGATTCCCCCCTCAGGCGTTTGCCTGATGCGTTCGTTTCTCGATTGTCATGTACACTCCGGGCATGGGCAGCACACGTTCCACTTTGCACACCACTTCGCACACCGTCTATTCACGAAGCGTGGGACTCGACGGCGGATCTCCCGGAAACGTGCGCGTCAGCGACACTGACGTACTTTCTCCGCCGATGCTGTTGCTGCAGAATGAGGTAACAGTAGTGAACCCGACCTTATTCGTGAGGTCAACCTCGTGAGTTCCCCCACCAGTCGGTGCGGTCGCTGGGATCACGCGGGTCTCAATGATAGTACCTCCAGCGCCATCAGGTGTTCTGTCTGCAATTCGCACGGTGCAGTCCTGTAGGTTCAGGATTGCGAATCCACCCACTGTAGTTGTGGGCTCCTCGAGTGTCATGTCCCGGTCTACTGCCTGGGCAGAGGCCATAGAGGCCCACAGCAGTGTCGCTATAAATATCTTCATCATGTCCATTCCTCTGGAGGGTCAGGTACGATGAATTGCTTGAAGGATGGATGTATGTTCTGCATATTCATCCCTGTACCCCTCACTGTCTTGCTCGAGGATAACCTACCACTTGTAGTACCTCGTATGTTATAGAAACAGCGGAGCCTCTCGTCTGCATCGTATTGGAAGTCGAGGTAGGTACTGAGAAGCTTCGCCAGACCTCGGATCTGTTGAACCAGCCTCGCCTCCGGCAGGTTGTAGCGCCGGATGATCCGTGCGAGGGCTTTGTCGTCACAGGTCGGGTTGCCTGTCTTCCTGTTCAGGTAGGGCTTGATCCCTTTCAACCCGTAGAAGTATTGTGTACACTGCTTGGGGGACTGAGCATTGAGACCAACCTTGGTCATCTCATTCAGTTGCTCACGTTTCTCTTCCAGTTCGGTACGTGCCTTCTCCTTCTCCTCCTTCAGCCGGGCGATGTCTATGCGAGTGCCCTTCGTCATCATGTACAGGGCAGGGTCGAGGTTCTGGAAGGTGGCGATGTATGTTGCGAGGGCTGACTCGTCTGCCATGAGGTCAGGCTCGAGGGCGTTCCATATCTCCAGGGTGGTTGCGGAGTCCTTACAGTTGTACCTCCAGAACCGTTCCTGGTCTGCATCGGGACGTGTCCACATCTTCCTGTCATCCTTGTAGTATGGCTCATCTGTGTAGATGGAGCACAGGAACTCAAGGGATGCAGGGAACTGTGGGTACATGATCCGATGCGCCACGTAGGGGTCGAAGATAGGGCCGCGTGTCCTGATCCTGTTCTGCAGGAGGAGGAAGGAGATGTCGAAGGTGACGTACTGTCCTACCTTCTCAATGTTCGGGTCGCCGAGGACATCTGCGATCCGCTGCCATATTATAGCCTCGCGGAAGTCAGGCCAGTAGTCACCAGTGAAGGGGATGGACATAGCGAGGTAGGGGTGGTTGGCGAAGGAGATGCAGGATACCTGGTGGTTGTATACCTCGATGTCGAAGGCCACGCGGTCAGAGTGCCCCATATCTGTGAGGAATTCACACGCCTCACCGAAGGTGGGCCGCACGAGGAGGGTACGCTCAGGTATCTGCAGACCGGGCTTGAGGCTGTGGCGCTTGATCTTGTTGAGATCACTGATGACCGTATGCTTCAGGTTCGGATCACCTCGGTACGGGAGGAGGTAGGCAGGATGGAAGGTGGGTATCACCTCCATGCCAGGGACGAGAGTGGAAGGAAGAGGACTGCCCCGTAGCTTGCTGACACGACTGTCGCCCACCAACAGGGCAGTCGCCAGTTTACCTAACGCAACCGTTACGTTGGGAGTAGCACGGGACAGCCTCTCCTTCAGGTCCGCAGCAACCTCCTCCCCCTCATCTGTCACTCCCTTCTTATTCAGAAGGTGTTCGATGGAGGAGATACGCTCACGACAGACGTTGATGATGTAGCAGTCAGACCTGTTGATCCCCGCTGCTTGTAGGAGGTTGTTGAATATCTTGCCGGAGGGTCCGACGAGTGGTCGGCCTTGGATTATCTCGTAGCGACCCGGTGCCTCCGCGACGAAGCAGATAGGCGATGCAGGGTCACCTTCCTCGTATGGAGTGGTCATAATAAATTCTCGGAAGGGCCATTTTCAGGCCTTTCGTATTATGTTCGTGCTGGTACCAGCGGCCTCGGACCCTTCCTTACTGCGATGGTAACTCTCCAGACCTCCCACGCCCTGCGACCGCCGATCCGTATAGCTGCGAACTGTATCCATGCCCGCCATCTACTGACACCCTCATCAATCAAGGCCTGCCGATACAGTTGGTCCATCTCCCTACGGGGTATCTTCCATACCTCATACCAACGACATCCGCAGTCGTGGAGGACACCCGCGCGGGCCGACAGATTCCAGGGGGTTGCGATGGACCTTACCCACCGAGGAACTGATGCGAGGTCGCACTTGAATCCTGAGGGTACAATGAGGAGGGTACCCAATGGGGTCTGATAGCGGAGTCGCTCCTGTAGGACTACGACAGTTGCGTGTTCAGGATACACACGGATGTCGAGTTGGTCTAGGAACCCCATCAGTATCCCTCCCCCGCCTTTATCATGGCGCGCTTCTTGAGGGGCTCACTCAGGTCCCAACCCATAGCGGGCACCTTCCGCTGGTGCGCGGCTGCCAGGGTTACACCTGAGCCCAGGAAGGGTATCACTATGGGTATGCTTGGGAAGCAGAACAAGGATACCAGCTCCACCATCAGAGTGAGGGGTTTCTCAGTGGGGTGGATCTTGGCGGCTGGGGGGACAGGTTCATACGAGAAGACGTTGGGCCTACCCGGACTAACCAGTTTTGGTTTTCCTTTCCGGCAGACGAAGAAGGGTTCGTAACAGTTTGCAAGGTTATAGTCCGGTTGTTGAGTTTGACCACCACCGAGACGATGCCAGATTGCAGGTACATCGTGTACGAAAAATCCGGCCTTTTCAAGTTCTCGCTTGACAGTATGAAAGTGAGTAGGTCCGAACCACCAGATGCAGAAAGCGTCCTCTTTGAGGACACGAAAGACCTGCTTTCCAGCAGCTCGTATAAACTTTGCATACTCTTTCGCCTCGACTTCCGTGTAATCAGAGACATCATCCTCCCCCGTTGTTCTTTTGGTGTCGTGCAGTGCAACCCCGTAAGGGGGGTCTACGTCGGCCCAGCCGAATGTACCCTCATCTATCCCCTTCAGTGCTTCGATAGCGTCTTCGACACGGAAGTTGTAGTCGAAATACTTTACGATCTCAGGTTGATCCTTGTCAGCTCGGTTGAGTAGTTCCTCGATGGCAGCAGCCTCCTTGATTTTGGAGAGCTGTTTCCATGCCTCCTGTTCTGTCTTGGCATTCGCCAATTCAGGTATGATCTCGAGGCCGCGCGCCAGTTGGAGGTGGCGGTTCAACCCTGCAACGGACTGATTCGTAGCCTTTGCAACGTCACGTTGAGACATACCACCGTCCTCCGACTTCAGCCGAAATATCTCCTGCTCAAGACGGGCACGTTCCTGCCATGCCAGGTCCTTACGGTGGATGTTCTCGAACAGTTCAATCTCACGAAAGTCGAGTTCGTCCAACACGTCCCTGATGATGGTGGGTAGAGAGGTAAGACCCGCCGCACGGGCCGCTTCCAACCTCCTATGTCCTGTCAGGAGGCGGTTGTCAGATGTTATTGTTATAGGTTGGATCAAGCCCTTCGATTTGATGGACTCGGTTAGGTCTGTGAGGTCTCCAAGGTCCTCCCTGAATCGCTCGCCAATCTCAATGTCATCCAGATTTGTCTCTATTAGCCCAGGCATCCTTCAATCTCCCTACTTCCTCCGGGCTCATACCCCCCAGGAGTTTGTCAAGTTTATCGACGGCCCGCTGCTTAGACGTGCCGCTTACCTTTACAGCCCTCTTACTAGTCTTACGATCCTTCCTGACACCACGGATGAACTCCATGAGTTCGTCTTGACTCATTTTAGTGATGTCTGGTAGAAGTGTGTCGAGTCTGTTCACGATTTCTCCGTCAGCTTGCGGATCTCAGCCCTCGCTTTGGACAGATCCGCGAACATCATCTCGAAGCCGCGTTGGGAGCGGGCTAAATCTTCCTGCAGCCTGGCGCTCTTATCCTGTAGTGCTCGCACCATAGTGCCTACGGTCAGCAGTACTTGGTCAAGCAAGTCCCTCAGTTCTAGCTCCTCGGTGCTCAGCCGCTCGCTTCCCATATCGCCTCCGATGGGCCGCAGACGGCAGCCTTCCTCTCCCACCCTTGCCCCCAAAGAGAGAGTTGAAGGCCACCGCCCACGGCGCGCTTAGTCAGTCTTCGGCAGCCTCAGTTCGTTGCGCGGCTGACCCTGCCATTCGGACTGGACGAGGGCACACTTACCCTTCGCACCGTCCAACTCCTCATCATCGAAGCCCTCCTCACCCCAACTGATGTTGAAGCACGCGAGGAAGCGCTTGATGTTGAGGAGGAGGAGCTTCTTGGTGCGCGGCTCAGGCTCGTCGTCCAGGGGGAAGACGAGATTGTGCCAGACCAGGGCGGCATCGGGGTAGTCAGGATCCTCTATCCGAATGCCCAGGGGGATCATGGTCCGTCCACTTTCGGACTTCTTCATATCCCCCTTAGTGACGATCATGAGATCGTACACGCCCTCGGGGACGGGCTGGTCCTCCTGGAGATCGTCCAGGTTTTCTCCCATGTGAATGAAAGGCATATTACCTCCTTAGCGGTTGACGAATCTGCCGATCCCTTGACCGACAACATCCTTCGCCCAGTTGATTGTTACATCTTCGACTGGTTGAAGACCTTTGACACTGGTACGCAGAAACGGACTCCAACGATTGGATACAGTGTTGCATCTGTACACAGATCCTTTAGAGTCAGAGTCGGCTTCAAGACCGTATATCTGGGAGAATCGCATCGGTATACGTACTCTGTTACGACCCGTGATAATGAGTTGCCCGTAAGTCTTACCCACTTCGTCATCACGATGTATCTCCGTATGTGCGGTGCAGTACAGGTTGCACTGAAAGGATGTGGCAACCCGGAAGACGTTGCGAAAGGTGTTCATCTCCGCTGCCCAGTCCGCCTGCTCAGGTTGCTTACCGAGACGTTTGTTGAGGTACAGCACGCGGTCCATGATGATCTCTGAGAAGGTTGTGAAGGAGTCGAAACAGATCCAGTCGTAGGAGTCGAAGAAGCCGGCGTCAACCCGTTTCTCAAAGTCCTCCTCCCACGCCAGATAGGTCTTCGGTTGAGGTGCGCGGGTCTTGCTCGTCTTATCAAACACATCCTTCTTCAATGTCTTCACGGATAGGTCGAGGTCCGTCACGTCAGGTATGAAGGGCAGGTAGTCGATGTCGTTATCCTTGAGCGACTCCAGAGCATTGGGATCGAAGACGTAGGCGAATTTCCGACCAGGCAAAGTAAGTATCTGGGTGGTTTTCCCCACACCTATAGGACCTGTGACCATGAGGTTAGCTGCGCCCTTTACCGTATCCCTTGCGCTTTTGACCGGGGTTAGATCACTCATCCCATTATCTCCTGTATCTGTTTGAGTTGTTCAGGAGTGAAAGGATCCCACTTGCTCACTTCCATCCCCGGCGGTACGTCAGAGGCGAGGGGATTGGAGTACATCTTACACAC
>Ga0209980_10000206_pt1 | contig 30682 bp, 27 predicted proteins | sample CR02metaG_FD_183611 | JGI IMG/M metagenome (GOLD analysis project Ga0209980, IMG submission 183611) | Deep subsurface microbial communities from Mariana Trench to uncover new lineages of life (NeLLi) - CR02 metaG (SPAdes) (version 2) | ecosystem: Environmental > Aquatic > Marine > Ocean trench...
CGTCGTCTTTCGATCACCGCTTCGTTGACGGCTATGATGCCGCGGCCATGATCCAGAGCGTCAGGGAGATGCTTGAGCACCCGGCGACGATTTTCCTGCAATCCTGACACAGCTCCAATGCGGCCTGACTTCCAAGAGCAGGCTCCGGCGTGGCAGCCAATGCGAAGTAACGAATTGACAATCACGGTCGTTTCAGGCGCTTGAATTGCTCCGCAAATTTGACATAACAACTTCCCGCCGAACGAGATTTGTCAACCTGCCCGATGCACGCAGCCGGGGCTGTCGCAACCTGGAGACAATGGAGACAAGCGGAACAAAGATGCACAATACGCGTCAACAATACAGACAATCGCCAAAGGAGCGATCCAATGATTCATAAGATTTCAGTAAGCGCAATCGTATGTGCGCTCTTCGCGATCAGCATGACCGCGTACGCCCAGGGGCGTCCGGCCGGTGCGGGCAGCCAGGGCGGCGGCGGCCGTCCGGCCATGAGCCAGCAGCAGGATCGGGGTACAAGCATGAGGCAGGACTCCGAGCTTCGTCGCCAGCAATCGGAAGCCAGGCGCCTCGCGGCCGAAGAGCAACGCCTTGCGCAAGAGTCCGCGCACGCTGGAGCGCCACCAGACGACGCAGTGCAAAGACGTGCGGACGGGGAAGCACACCACAGGAGTGGGGATACGCCAAGCGGTCGTCAAGCACCGAATGCACATGCCGCCCCTGAAGCGTTTGCGGCAGCGGATAACGCCATTAACGCAACAGACCACGGTTTGACACGTAGGGTTACTGGCGACGCGAACCGTGAGACACCCGACGACGATGAGCCAAATGATGATTAGCCAATAGATTTGCCGGACCGCCGATCACAAAGATAGGCCCACATCATGTGGGCCTATCTTCTTGCGCCCGGAGCGCGAATCTATCACTTCAATTCGGACCACCGTACAATCACCTGATGCCGGTGCACTCCGCGTTTCTCAAGTATTTCCACGAAGTCTGCAAGACTGAATCGATCCGTAAGGCTGCGCGCAATCTCTACGTCGCCTCGTCAGCCATCAACCGGCAGATCCTCAAGGTCGAAAGCGAGCTCGGCGTCAAATTGTTCGAGCGATCCCATGCGGGCGCCACTCTCACTCCGGCCGGAGAGCTGCTGGCCAAGCATGTGGAATTTGCGCTGACCGATTTCGACCGGACCTTGCAATCGATTTCGACGCTCGGACGGGAGTCGCCGAAGCGCATTACCATTGCCGGCCAGGAGTCGGTCATTCCGCGATTTCTCCCGCCGGCGCTGATGGCGGTCCATGCCAGGTTTCCCGACGTCGCGACGTCGTTCAAGGCTGCCAGCGGACTGCAGCTCAACGATATGCTGCAGTCCGGGCTGGCCGATATCGCACTGACTTTCGATCCGCAGGAAGCGCCCGGCATCGTCTGCGTTGCCCAACGGCAGCTGCCGGTCGGGGCCGTGATGGCGCCCGGCCATCCGCTCAGCGCATTGCAACAGGTGTCGCTCGCCGAGTGCGCGAAATTTCCGTTGCTGCTGCCAGACCGCTCGTGGCCGCTCAGGCAACTGCTTGACCAGGAGATTCGCAAGGCGAACTTGAGCCCGCAGGTCAAAACCTCGTCGAACTCGGTGGAATTCCTGCGATCGATGCTTGACCTCGAGCTCGGCATCGGCTTTCAGACAGCCGTTGGTATCGAGACTGAGATCGAGCAGCAATTATTGCTGCACCTGCCACTCTACAATCCGGATCTCATCACGCAGACGCTGGCGGTTTGCGTTCGCGTGGGTCGTGAGGACTGGGAGCCCTTGCGGCATGTGCTGGGGCTGCTTGTGGCCAAGCTCGAGGAGTACTGACGCGGCTCGACAGGTGATGCCGTTTTGGCATCTCCTGCTCCGCATTTTCTTCTACCCGCCGGGCCAAATGGCGTCTAGTATAGGAATCAGGCGTAGGGTTACCAAACTGCGGCAGATCGTCTGAGCACATTCAGGCATCGGCTCCGGGGGGAAATGCTCACGGCACTTCCCGACAACAACCAACGCACCGCGCATTTGCCTGTCGACCGGGGGCGAAGATGGGGTACTTGACGACACATGTTCTGGACACGGCCGCCGGCAAACCCGGGGACGGCATCTCTTTGCAGCTGTTCCGGCTTGGCGACGATCGCGAACAAATTTTCGCCGGTGTAACCAACGCCGACGGCCGCACGGATACGCCGATCCTCAGCGAAGAGGACTTCGCGCCCGGCACCTACGAAATCATATTCAATGTCGGTGACTATTTCGCCGCATCGGTCATTCCAGCGAGTACGCCGCCATTTCTGGGCGACGTCGTACTACGGTTTACGATATCCCAAGATCAGCATTATCACGTTCCACTGCTCATATCGCCGTGGAGCTACAGCACCTACCGAGGTTCCTAGCACCAATGACCGACACGATTCGATTTGTGCTGGACGGTAATGTCGTAACCCTGCGCGATGTCGACCCGACGCGGACCGTCCTGCAATACCTTCGCGAGGACCGGCAACGTACAGGAACCAAGGAAGGCTGTGCCGAAGGTGATTGCGGAGCCTGCACGATTGTCGTCGCGGAGTTAAGTGCCGATCGCAATCGCCTGCAATACCGCGCCATAAACTCCTGTATCCAGTTTCTACCGACGCTGGACGGCAAAGAGCTGATCACGGTCGAAAGCCTGGCTGCGGACGACGCGCAGTTACATCCGGTGCAACAGGCCATGGTCGATTGCCACGGTGCGCAGTGCGGCTTTTGCACACCGGGCTTCGTCATGTCGCTGTTCGCCGTTTACAAGACCCAGGAAAATCCGTCACGCAAGGACATCGACGATGCGCTGGCCGGCAATCTGTGCCGTTGTACGGGCTACCGGCCAATTATTGACGCTGCAAAAAAGATGTACGAATACGGCAGCGAGATCAGCAGCGAAGATCAGCACTGGATGAATTGCTCTTTCTCTTCCGCGACTGAGAACGCAATCGAACCCAGCGAGATGATGACCGTGGAATTGCTGCGCTCACTCGCTCACAGTCAGACCCTGCATGTCCAGCACGGCAACAAACAATATTTTGCACCAACCAGCCTCGCAGAGTTCGCGCAACTCGTCGAGAAACACCCGGACGCCTGTATTCTCGCGGGCGGTACCGATGTCGGCCTTTGGGTAACCAAGCAATTTCGGGATCTTCACACGGTACTTTACATTGGCAATGTTCGCGAGCTGCACAGCGCGAGCGTCAATCGCAAGCACCTCGACATCGGCGCAGCGGTAACGCTGACCGATGCCATGCCGCTCATCATCGAGCATTACCCTGATCTGGAAGAATTGTTCCTGCGGTTTGCGTCGCCGCCGATTCGCAACGCCGGCACGCTCGGTGGGAACATTGCCAACGCTTCACCGATCGGGGACACGATGCCGGTTCTGATTGCGATCGGCACAACCATCATTTTGCGCAAGGGGAGCAAGACGCGCGAAATAGCGCTGGACGATTTCTACCTGGACTACCAGAAGACGGCAAGCAAGCCCGGAGAATTCGTCGAGCGCATACGTATTCCGTTGCCCGGCAAGAACCAATGCGTCCGCACGTACAAGTTATCCAAACGCTTCGATCAGGATATATCGGCCGTTTGCGGCGCGTACGCGTTGCGGCTCAAGGACCGCCGTGTCGACCACGTTCGTGTGGCGTACGGCGGCGTAGCCGCGATCCCGAAGCGGGCGCAAGAATGCGAAAAGGCATTGCTTGGCAAGGAATGGACTGAAGAAACAGTGCGTGCCGGCATGGCCGCTCTGGACACTGACTACAGCCCGATCGGTGACATGCGCGCAAGCAAGGAATACCGTCAATTGACGACGAGGAATCTGTTGTATCGATTCTGGCTCGAAAGCAGCGGCTACGAGGGCGAGACAAATGTCTACAACTACTCGCGCTAGCCAGGATCGCCCGCGCATTGTCGGGGCTGTCGGTACCTCGGTGACTCACGACAGCGCCAGCCTGCATGTCAACGGCGGCGCGCAGTATACAGACGATATTACGGAACCGCGTGGGCTCCTGCATGCCGCACTGGGCATCAGCACGCATGCGCATGCGCTCATCAAGAAAATTGATCTCTCTGCGGTCACGGCGGCAGAGGGTGTCGTCGCCGTGATGGACGCAAGCGGCATTCCGGGCAAGAACGATTTCGGTGCGGTGGTTGCCGATGATCCGATATTCTCTGCAAGTGTCGTTCAATATGTCGGTCAGCCTATTTTCGCAGTTGCCGCCGATACCGTCGATGCTGCGCGCCGCGCGGCACTCCTCGCAAAGATCGAATACGAAGACCTCGACGCCATCCTGGATGCAGACAAGGCAGTCAAGGAAGGGTCCTTCATATTGCCGACCGAAACGATCAAGACGGGCGACAGCCGATCGGCACTGCGCAAATCAAAACATCGCCTGAGCGGCCGTGTTCTTCTGGGCGGCCAGGACCAGTTTTACCTCGAGGGACAGATTGCAATAGCGGTCCCGCGGGAAGACGGCGACTTCCTCATCTATAGTTCAACGCAGCATCCGGGCGAAGTGCAGCATGCCGTCGCGCACGCGATCGGCAAGCTATCCAAGGACGTCGTCGTCGAATGCCGGCGCATGGGCGGTGCATTCGGCGGCAAGGAAAGTCAGCCTGCCCTGTTCGCATGCGTCGCTGCATTGCTGGCAAACAAGACCGGCCGGGCCGTCAAGCTTCGCCTCGATCGCGACACCGACATGATAGTCACGGGCAAGCGGCACGATTTCATCATCGATTATGACGTGGGCTTTGACAAGACCGGTCGAATCAACGCGGTGGAGCTTACATACGCCTCGCGTTGCGGCATGTCGGCAGACCTGTCTGGCGCAATAAACGATCGCACGATGTTTCACAGCGACAACGCGTACTTCCTGGAAAATGCGACCATCGTGTCGCATCGGTGCAAGACCCATACCGTATCGAATACTGCGTTTCGCGGCTTCGGCGGACCCCAGGGCATGTTTGGTATCGAATACGTTGTCGATGAGATCGCTCGCCACCTCAAAATCGACCCACTCGACGTCCGCAAGCGCAACTTCTACGGCATCGACGATCGAAACGTCACGCCTTATAAACAGAAGATCGAGGACAACATCATTCTCGAGCTGACCGAACAGCTCGAAGAGAGTTCCGATTACCGGGCTCGACGCGCGGAAATACGTGCCTGGAATAACAACAGCAAGATTTTGAAGCGCGGCATTGCGCTGACGCCGGTCAAGTTCGGCATTTCATTTACGGCAACACACCTGAATCAGGCAGGCGCCCTCCTCCATATCTATACGGACGGCACCGTGCATTTGAACCACGGCGGAACTGAAATGGGCCAGGGGCTCTTTACCAAAGTCGCGCAGGTCGTTGCCGAAGAACTTCAGATCGACATCGATCGCATAAAAATCACGGCGTCCGATACCAGCAAGGTGCCAAACGCATCGGCGACCGCTGCATCGAGCGGCTCGGACCTGAACGGCAAAGCGGCGCAAAATGCGGCGATTGCCATCAAGGAGCGCCTGGTGGCTTTTGCAGCAGAGCATTTCGGCACGGCGCCGGATGCAGTCGTATTTGAGAACAACCGCGTCAAAGTCGGCAAGCAGGATCTGGCGTTTGCCGAACTCGTGAGGCTCGCCTACATGGCACGCACATCACTGTCCGCAACCGGTTTCTACAAGACGCCCAAGATAACCTACGACCGCTCGACGTTTTCCGGCCGACCCTTTTACTACTACGCTTACGGCGCCGCGGTTTCCGAGGTGATCATCGATACGCTGACAGGTGAGAACCGCGTGATTCGTGCGGACCTGTTGCATGACTGCGGCAAATCGATCAATCCCGCCATCGATCTCGGGCAGATCGAAGGGGCGTTTATCCAGGGGGTCGGCTGGCTCACCAGCGAAGAGTTGTGGTGGAATGAGAAAGGCGAGTTGAAGACGCACGCGCCATCCACCTACAAAATACCGACCTGCTCGGATTTGCCGGTCGACTTTCGCGTCACGATGCTGGAGTCCGCAGCGAATCGCGAGGCGACGATTCACCGCTCCAAGGCGGTCGGTGAGCCGCCCTTGATGCTGGCCCTGTCTGTTTTTCACGCTGTCAAAGACGCGATCGCCAGTATTGACGGCTACGAACAAAGCCCGTGCCTGAATGCACCGACGACGCCCGAGTGCATTTTGCACTCGATCGATGAACTGCAGTCCCGGATGACGTCCGAGGAGCGGAAAACCGGATGATCAGGTGGCTTGAAGAACTGCAGCAGCTCATGGAGCGCGACGAACGCTGCGTCCTGGTGACCGTTGCAGGCGCACGCGGCTCCACGCCGCGTGAGATCGGTGCAAAAATGATCGTTACGGCAACCGAAACGATTGGCACCATTGGCGGCGGACAGTTGGAATATCAGTGCGTCAAGGCTGCCTGCAAATGGCTGCAGCAGGACGCCGGTGTCAGTACCCGATCCAGGGTCCAGCGATTCACGCTTGGTGCGAACTGCGGACAGTGCTGCGGTGGCGTGGCCGAGATCCTGTTCGAGGAAATGGCGCCGTCCCGTTCGGCATGGGTGGCTCGTCTCGCGGAACTGCATGCGGCCGATACAGCGGCTGTGATGGTCACCGCAAGACAGTCGCGTGCGGCCGCCGGCAAGCTGATCGTGACGGCCACAGACAGGTTCGCGTTCGCCGACGGCCTCGAGCCGACGGATGCTGTGCTCGCCGCCGCCAGGGAGGCATTGCAAATCGGCTCCGCCGCGAAGCAATCCCTGCTGGCCGTAGCCAGAAATGTGGAGCTGCCGGTATTGATCGAGCCGGTCCTCAAGACGGACTTTCACATCATGCTGTTCGGTGCCGGCCATGTCGGGACCGCCTGCGCCGGAGTATTTTCAATGCTCGACGTCCGCGTCGACCTGATCGACAGCCGTCCGGGATTCGCCGACGCCGGCCATCCCGGTAATATTCGCGGTATTGAATGCGCTGATCCGGCACTGGCAGTCGACACTGCCCCTACGGGCAGCTACTACCTTGTGATGACGCACGACCATGCACTCGATTTCGAAATTTGCGCGCGCGTACTGCGACGCCATGACGCCGCTTATTGCGGCCTGATCGGCTCGCGGTCCAAGCGACGACGCTTTGAAAAGCGTTTTCGCGCGCTCGGGCTGAGTGAGTCTGAAATATCCGGCCTGACATGCCCAATCGGCATCGACGCGATCGGCGGCAAGAAACCGGCCGAAATTGCAATTGCAGTCGCCGCGCAATTGCTGCAATTGCATGAGCGTGCCGCCGTTGCTGGTTTTGAGACAAACATCGTACAACACGCGCTCGCAATATCGGGGAATAGCAGAGGTTGAAGAGCGTGACTGACGGAGCCGGCAATCCGCAAATTGTGACGATGCGCCTCGAGCTTCGCAACATCACCAAGGCGTACCCGGCGGTCATTGCCAACGATGATGTCAGCCTGGAGGTCTTGCCCGGCGAGATCCATGCCGTACTCGGCGAGAATGGCGCCGGCAAGAGCACCCTGATGAAAGTCATCTACGGCGTCACGAAAGCGGACGCCGGCAAGATACTCTGGAACGGCAAGGCCGTCAATATCCCGAATCCGGCGCAGGCAAGGCGGCTCGGTATCGGCATGGTGTTTCAACACTTCTCGCTGTTTGAAACGCTGACTGTCGCGGAGAACATTGCGCTCGCGGTCGAAGAGGAATTCGACCTGGATGCGCTGTCGACCCGGATCAGGGAAGTGTCCGAACGCTACGGATTGCCTCTGGATCCGCGACGACTGGTTCACTCTCTCTCGGTCGGCGAACGCCAGCGCGTCGAAATCGTGCGCTGTCTGCTACAGGAACCGCAGTTGCTCATCATGGATGAGCCCACTTCGGTCCTGACGCCACAGGCTGTTCGCAAATTGTTCGAAACACTCAGAAGACTCGCGGACGAAGACTGTAGCATCTTGTACATCAGCCACAAGCTCGAAGAGATACGCGTGCTTTGCCACAAGGCGACCGTGATGCGCGGCGGCAAGGTCACTGGAGAAGCAGACCCGCGGCAGGAAACCGTTGCCAGCCTGGCGCGCATGATGATCGGCCGTGACTTGCCGGTCTGCGAGCACCCGGAATTCGACGGCGGTGGCGAACCGCTGCTCGTCATCGACGGCCTGTCACAGAAATCAGATGACCCGTTTGGAACAGACCTGAAAGACATCCATTTATCCGTGCGCAGCGGCGAGATATTCGGCATCGCCGGCATATCCGGCAACGGTCAGAAAGAACTGCTGGCGGCGCTAAGCGGTGAATTGCCGATCGACCGCGCCAACATCGCGCCCATCACGATTTGCGGCGTCGCGGCCGGAACTTTACGCGCCGACGGGCGGCGTGACCTCGGCATGGCGTTTGTCCCGGAGGAGCGCCTCGGGCGTGGCGCCGTTCCGCCAATGTCGCTGTCCGACAATGCCCTGTTGACGGGCCATCGAACCGGCATGGTGCGCTTCGGCCTGATCGAAGACGCGCTCGCGCGCGTCTTCGCGGAACGCTGCGTCGAGGACTTCGATGTGCGCTGCGCCGGCGTGCACGCCACCGCAAGAAGCCTGTCTGGCGGCAATCTGCAGAAATTCATCGTCGGCAGGGAAATATTACAGAATCCGCGAGTCCTCGTCGTCGCGCAGCCCACCTGGGGCGTTGACGTGGGGGCAGCCGCGGCGATTCGTCAGGCTTTGATCGACCTGCGCAACGCAGGCGTCGCGATCTTCGTCGTATCCGAAGAGCTGGAGGAGTTGTTCGAGATCTGTGATCGAATCGCCGTGATTGCGGATGGGAGGCTGTCCCCGGTCAAGCGCAGCTCCGATACCGACATGGAGGAGATCGGCTTGTGGATGAGCGGCATGTTCCCCGGTGGACCCGCCGCGGAAGACGTCAGTCATGCGGTTTAAGATCGAAGCCCGGCCCCAACCGTCAGCGCGGATGGCGTATCTGTCCCCGCTGATCGCTGTCGGGCTGACGCTGTTCACCGGCTTGATCCTCTCCACACTCGTTGGCACGAATCCGCTCGACGCGTTTTACGCGTTCTTTATCGCCCCGATTGACGACTGGTACGGCCTCGGCGAGCTCGGCGTGAAAGCGGCGCCGCTGATGTTGATCGCCGTCGGGCTTGCGATCGGATTCAGGGCAAATATCTGGAACATCGGGGCGGAGGGCCAGCTCGCGGTCGGCGCTATCTGCGGCGGCGGCCTGGCGTTGTGGTTCTATGAATCCAGCAGCGTATTCCTGCTGCCGGCGATGATCGTCGCCGGCTGCATTGGTGGCATGCTTTGGTCTTCGATTCCGGCGTTTCTGCGAACGCGTTTCAACACCAACGAAATTCTTGTCAGCCTGATGCTGAATTACGTCGCCGTCTTGATACTCAGCTATCTTGTACACGACCCGTGGCGCGACCCGAGTGGTTTCAATTTTCCGGAGTCGCGACTGTTCACCGACGCCGCCTCGTTGCCCATCATTCTCGACGGTACCCGGCTGCACGCCGGATTCATCATCGCGTTGCTGGTCGTGGCGCTTGGCTGGGTGTTCGTTCGCAAGAGTTTCGTCGGCTACAAGATGCAGGTCGTCGGCATGGCAGACTCGGCGGCGTTGTATGCCGGCTTTCGGCGCAAGCACATGGTCTGGATCGGTTTGCTGGCCGGCGGTGGCGCCGCCGGCATCGCGGGAATTTCCGAAGTGGCGGGTCCCATCGGCCAGTTATTGCCGTCGGTTTCTCCCGGATACGGCTACGCGGCCATCATCGTCGCATTCGTCGGCCGACTGCACCCGGTCGGTATCCTGTTCGCCAGCCTGTTGATGTCGTTGCTCTACCTGGGCGGTGAATCGGCCCAGATGCTACTGGGCCTGCCATCGGCCGTGACGGGCGTCTTTCAGGGCGTTCTCCTGTTCTTCCTGCTGGCGGCCGATCTGTTCATCAATTACCGCATCAGGCGCGAGCCGGCAGTGTCACCCATTGTTGCAGCGACAGCCGCCGATACCGAGGTGACGCCATGAACGATGTGCTTGTTGGCATAATTCTAGCGACCCTGGGCGCCGGCACCCCGCTGGTCTTCGCCGCGCTCGGTGAACTCATTACTGAGAAATCCGGCGTACTCAACCTCGGGGTCGAGGGCATGATGCTCGTCGGTGCGGTTTGTGGGTTCGCCGTTGCTGCCGACACAGGCAGCCTGTGGCTCGGCGTGGTGACCGCCATGACGGCCGGTGCATTCATGGCGCTCCTGTTCGGTGTACTGACACTGACGTTCCAGGCCAACCAGGTCGCGGCCGGGCTGGCGCTGACCATATTCGGTGTCGGGTTAAGCGCCTATATCGGCCTCGAATACACGAGCGTTGCATTGACCGGCCTGCAAGCCGTGCATATCCCGTTGCTCTCGAGCATGCCACTGATCGGCCCAACGATATTCTCGCTGGACCCGTTGATGTACCTCTCGTTCGTCCTGTTGGCCGCGATCAGCTACTTTCTTTATCGCAGCAAGGCGGGACTGTTGTTGCGCGCGATCGGCGAGTCACCACGATCGGCACACTCGATTGGCTACCCGGTGATACGAATTCGCTATCTCGCCGTGTTGTTCGGCGGCGGCATGGCCGGGCTCGGCGGGGCGTACCTCGCACTGGTTTACACGCCGCTATGGGTAGAGGGCATGACCGCCGGCCGGGGCTGGATATCGCTTGCGCTCGTCGTATTCGCTACATGGCGTCCGGCACGTGTGATCCTGGGTGCGTATTTGTTCGGCGGCGTGACCATCCTGCAACTTCACGTGCAGGGCCTGGGCATCGACCTGCCAGCGCAATTGCTGTCCTCTCTTCCTTACATCGCCACGATTGTGGTACTCGTGTTGATATCACGCGACATCAATACGATTCGCCTGAACTCACCCGCATCGATTGGCAAAACTTTCCACCCCGGTGCTTAGATTCTTGGAGACCTGATGATGACAACAAACCGGATGTTTTTGATCGCGTTCACAGTCAGCCTGCTGGCGGCTTGTGGCCAGAAAGATGCAGCGGAACCTGATGCGTCGGATGCGGGTGACGCTTCCCGGTTAAAAGTCGGCTTTGTCTACGTCACCCCGATTAGTGATGCCGGCTGGACCCACCAGCACGATCTCGGCCGTTTGCAAATGGAGGAGACCCTGGGCGACCAAGTTGAGACCAAATATATCGAGAGCGTGCCGGAAGGCGCCGAAGCCGAGCGCGTCATACGGCAGTTCGCCGCCGATGGCTTTGATCTCGTGTTCACGACATCGTTCGGCTACATGAATCCGACGATGAAGGTTGCCGAGATGTTCCCGGACACGACTTTTGAGCATGCGACCGGTTATAAGAGCGCAGCAAACGTCGGCACTTACGTCGCACGTTTCTACGAAGGACGTTATCTCTCCGGCATCGTCGCCGGCAAAATGACGAAGTCCAATGTGGCCGGCTATGTTGCCGCATTTCCGATTCCTGAAGTGTTACGCGGCATCAACGCGTTCACGCTGGGCATGCGAAGTGTGAATCCCGATGCGGAAGTGAAAGTCATCTGGACCAATTCCTGGTTCGACCCCGGCCGCGAGCGCGAGGCTGCGGACGTGCTGATCACGCAAGGTGCGGACATCGTGACGCACCATACGGATTCGACTGCGGCGGTTCAGGCCGCGGAAGAGAAAGGCGTGTATGCGATTGGTTATCACTCCGACATGTCCCGCTACGGCGAAACCGCACACCTGACAGCGGTCACCCACCACTGGGGCGATTTCTACACCAGGCGTGCGCAAGAAGTCTTGGACGGATCCTGGTCATCGCAAAATGTGTGGGGCGGCATCAAGGAAGGAATGATTCGGCTCGCTCCTCTCAATGATGCAGTTCCTGCGGACGTCGCAGCTCTTGTAGCAGAAAAGGAAGCCGCGATCAGATCCGGCGACCTGCATCCGTTCAGCGGACCGATCTCGAACCAGGACGGCGAAGAGCTCGTAGCGCCCGGTACGACCATGTCCGACGAAGACTTGCAGAAGATGGAATGGTACGTCGAAGGCGTGCAGGGCAAGTTGCCCAGGTAGGGGAGCTATCAAACCAGTGACGTCTGCCGGCGGTCGTGTTCGATCGCCGGCAGACCTGACTCGCAACCGGGATTGCAGAGATGGAAGCTTATATTGTTGACTGGCTGAATTTGTTTAGCCGCTGGGTGCATTTCATAACCGGCATCGCCTGGATCGGGTCGTCGTTTTATTTCGTCTGGCTCGACAATCACCTGCTGCCGGTTGCGGACAAATCGGACGAAGACAAAGGCGTGGCTGGTGAAGTCTGGTCGGTGCACGGCGGCGGCTTCTACCATGCACAGAAATACCGTGTCGCTCCCGGCCAGCTACCGGATACGCTTCACTGGTTCAAGTGGGAGGCGTACACGACCTGGATCACGGGCATGTTCCTGCTCGCATTGATCTACTGGTATGGCGCGGAAATCTATCTCGTGGACCGCTCGGTCGCAGATCTCTCCCAGCCGGCTGCGATCGGTGCTGCCGTGGCGTTTTTGATCGGCGGCTGGGTCGTCTATGACCTGCTCTGCAAATCCCCGCTCGGAAAGAATGATGCTGCTCTGGGCGGTGTGATATTCGCGCTGCTGATCGTAGCGGCCTGGGGCATGTGCGAATTGTTCAGTGGCCGCGGTGCCTACATTCACTTCGGCGCAATGCTTGGCACGATCATGGTGGCCAACGTTTTCTTTGTGATCATCCCGGGACAAAGTCGCATGGTCGAGGCCACGCGGGAAGGTCGAACGCCAGACCCGGACGACGGCATCAGGGGCAAACAGCGCTCCGTACACAACACCTACTTCACGTTGCCCGTGTTGTTTGTAATGATCAGCATCCACTACGCAATGACATTCGGACATGAGTACAACTGGCTGATCCTGATTGCCATATCGCTGGCGGGCGTGTTGATCCGTATCTATTTCGTGGCGCGTCACAAGGGCAAGGCATCATTGTTACCAGTGGCACTGGCATTGCTGATTCTGCTCGGCGTTGCCGCAGCGATTGCACCACATGCACCGCGCACAACACGCGCAACGGACGCCGCTGACACGGGGACGACGACGGGACCAATCGATGGCGCGCAGGCAGGAGCGCCAATGACATTCGCCGACATTGTTACGATTGTCCAGGCACGCTGCACCACCTGTCACGGCGCCGTACCGACATTCGCCGGGTTCCCGGCTGCTCCAGCCGGCGTTGAACTCGACCAGCCGGAGCAAATTGCCAAAGAAGCATTGCGCATCTATCAGCAGACGGTCATCACCAGAATCATGCCCATCGGCAATCTGACTCAGATGACGGACGAGGAAAGAATGACGATCGATCGGTGGTACCGCGACGGTGCGACAATCGATTGGATCGGGGCTCACTGAACACCAGGTCATGGGTCAGGATTATCCACGTGATCTGATCGGCTACGGCGCGCACCCGCCCCACGCGGCGTGGCCGGGCTCTGCTCGGGTCGCGGTGCAGTTCGTGATCAATTACGAAGAGGGTGGAGAGAGCAGCATCCTGCACGGCGATGCGGCGTCCGAGGCATTCTTGTCGGAAATCGTCGGCGCCACACCGTACCCGAATAGCCGCAATATGAACATGGAGTCGATGTACGAATTCGGTTCGCGCGCCGGATTTTGGAGGTTGCACCGCATGTTCACGGACCGCGAGGTCCCGGTGACAGTTTTTGGCGTGGCGATGGCGCTGGACCGAAATCCTGCAGCCATCGAGGCGATGCTGAACGCCGACTGGGAAATAGCGAGCCACGGTTATCGGTGGATCGATTATCAAAACGTCGAAGAAAGCGTCGAGCGCGAGCATCTCGAAACTGCGATTGAAATTCATGCACGCGTTACCGGCGCGCGTCCGCTGGGTTGGTATCTCGGCCGGTGCAGCCCGAACAGCCACCGTCTGGCCGCCGAGGTCGGCGATTTCGTCTACAACGCCGACACATACGCTGACGACCTGCCCTACTGGGACCTGGCTTACAGCAAGCCGCAGCTGATGGTGCCTTACACACTGGATGCCAACGACATGCGCTTCGCAACGGCGCAGGGATTCAATTCGGGCGACCAGTTTTTTACTTACCTGAAAGACAGTTTCGATTGCCTTTACGCCGAGGGTGACACGCAGCCAAAGATGATGTCGGTCGGCTTGCACTGCCGATTGTCTGGCCGGCCGGGCCGCGCAACTGCCCTGGCCCGTTTTGTCGACTACGTCCTCGGTCACGAACGCGTGTGGCTGACGCGCCGTATCGATATTGCGAATCATTGGCGGGAACATCACGGCTTGAAATCCGGCGCTGCGGCGGCCGGCCCATGACGCCGCAAGCAATGAAATTTCAGCGGGCGCCGAGCCAGATGACAAAGCGGGATTTCGTCGACCGCTTCGGCGGCGTGTACGAGCACTCACCCTGGATTGCAGAAGCTGTCTGGAGCGATGGGCTCGATGAATCCCACGGCGACGTTGACGGCCTGGCCAATGCTCTCGCCGCAATTGTCGATCAGGCCAATGCTGAACTCCGATTGAACCTCATCAACGCGCATCCCGACCTGGCAGGCCGTGCGGCCATCAGTGGCAGACTGACGCCGGACTCCACGGCGGAACAGGCGAACGCGGGAATCGATCAATGCACGGCCGAGGAATTCAGCCTGTTCCAGGACATGAACGAACGATACAAGAACAAGTTCGGATTTACGTTTGTCATGGCAGTGAAAGGCAGCAATCGCCACAAAATTCTCGATGCCTTTCGCCGGCGAGTGCAAAACGATCCGCAGGTCGAATTGACTCAGGCTATTCAGGAAATTCACAAAATCGCTCGCCTGCGTTTGGCCGAAATCGCAGCACGCGACACGACTCGCGGTGGCAAGAATGCCCGGTAGTCTAAATGCGGTGAGACCTGGTCGCAAAACGATGCATCTCATATCTGCACAGTTTTTACTCGACTCCGTACAAATTTGACTGAATTATGCCGGGCTCGTTCGGACGCACACTACACCAAGAACCAAGGGAACCGAAAATGTTGAAACTCAAAAGCTACGTTCAGGGCACTGCCCTGGCACTGTTGTCACTGATTGTCTGGCAGCCGGCCACAGCAGCGGACTGGAGCAACACCGAGTTGCACATTCAGATTGGCAATCTCGACGTACCGTCTTTTGCAGGCGGCGGCACTTCAGATCATGTGATTTATACGCTGCAGCACGCCAGCGGCTGGAAATACGGCGACAATTTCTTTTTCCTGGATGTTCTCGATGGCGATCGCCCTGGTTTCCAGGACTTCGATATGTACGGCGAGTGGTACACGAATTTCAGCCTCGGAAAAATTACCGGCAAGCCGGTCGGTGGAGGCTTCATCAAGGACATCGGCATCATTCTCGGATTCAACTGGGCTGCGGATGCCAATGTGAAGAAGTATCTCCCCGGAATCCGCCTGTCGCTGGATTTGCCGGGCTTCGCGTTCGCGAACCTCGACATCATGGCCTACATCGATGACAGTGAAGGCGTAGCCTCCGGCGGCGCACCGTCCGAAGACGATTCCTTCCTGATCGATTTCAACTGGGCACGTCCGTTCAAGATCGGCGACTCGAGCTTCAGTATTGAAGGACACATCGAGTACGCTGGTGAGCGGGACAATGAGTTCGGTGGCAAGGTCGAGTCCTGGATACTTGCGCAACCGCAATTTCGCTGGTATGTGCGCGACAGCGTCGCACTGGGAATCGAGTACCAGTTTTGGCAAAACAAGCTGGGCGATGGGGCTACCGATGAGAGCACGGTACAGGCATTGTTCGTCTGGAAGTTTTGATTCAACCCTGACAGGAATCTCGATGTTCGACAATCGTGTTGTGAAAAATCGTGGCAGCTGAATCCCTGGTAGCGCACAGGGGCCGCATACTCCACTGCCTCGGGGATCCGGGAGAGGAAGCCGATCCTGCGGCAGTGGAGTACTTTTCCGACGGCGTACTCATGGTTGACGCCGGCCGGATTGTCGACCTGGGGCCCGCCGCATCCGTGTTGCCGAAATATCCGGGTGACGTGACGCTGACCGAACACCGGGGCAATTTGCTGATACCCGGGATGATCGACTGCCACGTGCACTATCCACAGATCGATATCATCGCGTCCTGCGGTGATCAGCTACTGGATTGGCTGAATCACTATACATTTCCGGTTGAAAGCCGCTTTGACGACAGTGACGAGGCCCTTTCTGTCGCGGAATTTTTTCTGGATGAATTGCTGCGCAACGGCACGACAACGGCGCTGGTTTTTGCGACCGTGCACCCACAGTCAGTCGATGCCATTTTCGCGGCCGCGCTGAAGCGCAACATGCGACTCGCAGCCGGCAAGGTGCTCATGGACAGAAATTGTCCGGAGGCGTTGCAGGACGATGCCGCATCCGCATACCGGGACAGTCGCGAATTGCTGGAGCGCTGGCACGGCCAGGGCAGGTTGCACTACGCGATCACACCTCGATTTGCACCGACCTGCAGCGATGCCCAGCTCGCGGCCGCCGGCAAGCTGGCGGCGGAATTTCCAGAGACCCTCGTGCACACGCACCTGGCTGAAAATATCGATGAAGTCGCCTGGGTGGCGGATTTGTTTCCGGCGAGCCGCAGCTATCTGGACGTCTACAAACAGGCTGGATTGCTCCGCGAGCGCTCGGTGTTCGCGCATTGCCTGCATCTCGACGAACAGGATTACGTCGACCTCGCAGCCGCAGGCGGCGCCATGGCATTTTGTCCAACGTCGAATCTTTTCCTTGGCAGCGGGTTGTTCGATCTTGCGCGGGCCCGAGGTCACCGCATTCGGGTCGGGCTCGGTACTGATGTAGGTGGCGGAACCAGTCTGGGCATGCTGCGCACGATGAGTGAGGCCTACAAGGTGTTGCAGCTCAATCGGCAGACCCTGTCCAGTTACAGGGCATTGTTTCTCGTGACGCTCGGAGCAGCCGAAGCCTTATACATGGACGACCGCATAGGCAACTTCGCGCTTGGCAAGGATGCTGACTTCATCACGTTGAACTACGACTCAACGCCGCTCATGCAGCGGCGACTCGAACATGCGGAAGAACTCACTGAGGAGCTTTTCGTACTGATAATGCTCGGCGACGATCGCGCGATCAGTGCAGCCTACGTCATGGGCGAGCTGGCCTATTCAAAAGAATAGGAGGGCCTTTACGGTCAGGACGATCTTATGTCGCAGAAGCACAGGGATGTGCGAGAGCGACGAGGCCCGAATCGTTCGCGGCTGAGGCCGCTGCAAGAATGCTCGCCAGGAATTCGGTCTGGTTGCGCCGATAGCACGATGTTCAAGGACCGACAACTGCGGTGACCAGGCGCAAAATACCTGTCTAGACTCATTCTAAGCCGTTATTTCTATTGATAATCATCGAAAATAGGCAGAAAATTTCAAACGGAAGAATAAACAACAACATTTCCATCTTTTTGACGTGCCGTGGGAGGAATGTCATATGAGCAGTTTAATTGCACTTTGTGTCAGTATTGGGGTCCTTGGCGGGGTCGCTACTTATCTAGCACTGGGTCCGCTGGCAGGAATCATCCTGATTTGGGCCATATTCATCGGCTGGGCCACCTATTTCGCTTTAGGCGGCGATAGCGCAGCACTCAAGAAAACGATCACATGCAATGTCTTTGGCGCTGTTTGCGGGTGGTTAATGGCCATAATATTGTTGAGTACCCCTTTGAGCGGTATGGGGGCGGCAGGTGCGGCCATCGCCGTCGGCTTGACGGTCCTTGGAATGTGCCTGGCGGCGCATGTTCCGGCTCTCGATTCCATCCCGGCCAGTGTCTACGGCTATGCTGCCACAGCTTCTTATCTACTCCAGACCGACGGCGCGCTGGATATGGGTGCTCTGACAGGAGCGAATTTCAGTAACGCGTTTGTCATCATCGCGGTCTCATTGATCGTTGGTGCTTTTTTTGGCCTTGCATCCGGGAAGCTTGGAGGAATGCTGGCGAAAGGCGACTAGTAATTCGCCAGTCGAAAGGACTGTCCAGTTCAGGTATTTGGGACTATCTGCCCGGTAGAACAACGTACTCAAAAACACCCGGGCGCCCATCAGAAAAGCTACATCATTACCCCGCTTCGGCGGGGTTTTTGTTGCAGTGGAAATGTCGGCGTCAGTCGCCTGCCGCTTTGGTAATTACGATAGCGCGAAAATCGTTGACATTGGTTCGCGTGGGCCCCGTAACGACCAATGCGTCCAATGCCGAGAAGAAACCGTAGCCGTCGTTGTTTTCGAGATATTCGGCCGGATTCATGCCGGCGTCGCGGGCCCTGGACAGACTGTCGGGCGTAACGATACAGCCCGCATTGTCCTCCGTGCCATCGATCCCATCCGTGTCACACGCAATGGCATAGACGTCGCTCTGTGCCTGCAGTGCAATCGCCAGGCTCAGCGCAAATTCCGCATTACGCCCGCCGCGTCCGTTGCCGCGCACGGTTACCGTGGTTTCGCCGCCCGACAAGATCACACAAGGCGCTGCCGCCGGTTGGCCGTACTTCGCAACCTGGCGAGCGATCCCGGCATGCACAATTGCGACTTCGCGTGACTCACCTTCCAGGTCACCGAGTACCACCGCTGAATATCCGGCCTGCTCAACGAACTGCACCGCGGCGGCAAGCGATTGTTGCGCCGTTGCAATGATGTGCGTCGACGCGCGTTTGAAAATCGGATCACCGGGCTTCGGTGTTTCGTTCTCCGCACTCGCCAGGTGGCGCCGCACATTCTCGGCAACGTCGATCCCGTAGCGGCTGAGTACGCCTTGCGCGTCTGCCAGCGTCGTCGCATCAGGCACTGTCGGGCCGGAAGCGACAACGGCAGGATCGTCACCGGGCACGTCGGAAATAATCAGGGTCACAACCTGTGCCGGTGCACACGCGGCCGCCAGCTTGCCGCCCTTGATCGCAGAGAGATGCTTGCGAACGCAATTCATCTCGGCGATCGTTGCGCCCGACTTCAACAAGGCCGTATTAATCGATTGCTTGTCCTTGAGCGTGATGCCCGGCGCCGGGAGTGCGAGCAGTGACGAGCCCCCTCCCGAGATCAGGCAGATGACCAGGTCATCCTGGTTCAATTTTGAGACGGTCTGCAATATTTGCTCAGCCGCCTCCTGGCCGGCCGTGTCCGGTACGGGGTGGGCAGCTTCCACCACCGCGATCGATTCGCACGGCACTGCGTGGCCATAGCGCGTGACGACCCGGCCGCTCAACGAACCGGACCAATGCGATTCGACGGCCTGCGCCATGCTCGCGGCAGCCTTGCCAGCACCGATGACAATCGTCCTGCCGCTGGCGGCGGGCGGCAGATATCGGGGGACAGTCGCTGCGGCGCTTACCGACTCAACAGCTGCAGCGAACATCTCCAGCAGAAATTGCTGCATGGCTGAGTCCTGTTGAGCGCTGCTGCGTTGGTCCAATGCCGGCTCCGGGAAAGCCTGGTCAGTCAGGCAATATCGTGATTGCCCATGATTTCCAGTGCGCGAACGAGTGCCGAGTGGTCCCAGCCTGCGCCGCCATTGGCGACGCAGGCACTGAACATTTGCTGCGCCGTCGCCGTATTCGGCAGGCTCAATCCAAGCGTCCTTGCGCCGTCCAGCGCAAGGTTCAGATCCTTCTGATGCAACTCGATCCGAAAGCCCGGATCGAATGTGCGCTTGATCATGCGTTCGCCATGGACCTCCAGAATCTTGGATGCGGCAAATCCACCCATCAGGGCCTCGCGCACTTTTGCCGGGTCGGCGCCAGCCCTGGACGCAAACAGCAATGCCTCACCCACGGCCTGGATATTCAACGCCACGATGATCTGGTTGGCGACCTTGCAGGTCTGGCCGTCACCATTGCCGCCGACGAGGGTGATGTTCTTGCCCATCAGGTCGAACAGCGGCTTGATTTCTTGAAATGTCTTCTCGGGCCCGCCCACCATGATCGTCAGTGCCCCTGCCCTGGCGCCAACTTCGCCTCCGGATACGGGCGCGTCCAGGTACTGGCAGCCGAGTTCGTTGACGCGCGCCGCGAAGTCCTTTGTTGCCAGTGGCGCTATCGAACTCATATCGACGACAATCTTGCCACTGGCTATTCCGGAACTGACGCCGTGCTCGCCGAACAAGACCTCCTCAACGTGCGGTGTGTCGGGGACCATCGTGATGATAATGTCGGCCTGCTCTGCCACCTCACGAGCTGTCGCACAATCCACACCGCCGGCGTCCAGCAGGTTCTTCGGAACACCGCCGTGACTGTTGAGGAACATCTTGTGTCCTGCCACCTGCAGATGTCCCGCCATCGGCGCGCCCATGATACCCAGCCCTATGAAACCCAGGTTTTTCACGTTGCTTTCCTTATCAAGTCAAGCGTTCAGATACGGTTGAGCCCAGCCGAGTCCAGCCGCCGTTGTCGTCGCCGGCACATATTCACAGCCGATCCAGCCGTCGTAGCCGAGCCCGTCGATGAAATCGAACAGGAACGAGTAACTGATCTCGCCGCTGCCGGGTTCGTGGCGCCCCGGATTGTCCGCAAGCTGCATGTGGGCAATACGAGGTAAATTCGATTCTATGGTCGGGGCAAGATCCCCTTCCATGATTTGCATGTGGTAGATGTCGTATTGCAGGAACAGATTGTCGGATGCGACTTCATCGAACAGGTCCAGTGCCTGCCGGGTGTTGTGCAGGTAAAACCCGGGGATGTCACGCGTGTTGACCGGCTCGGACAACAGGCGAATTCCAGCCCCGGCAAGCGCGGGCGCCGCGAACTTCAGGTTGTCGATGACGGTTTGTCGCACCTTGTCGGCGTCCACCCCCTGCGGCTCGATACCGACGAGGCAGTTCAATTGCTTGCAGCCCAGCGCAGTGGCGTACTCGATTGCTCGACCGACGCCATCCTGAAATTCGCCGATCCGGTCCGGGTGACAGGCAATGCCTCGCTCCCCTGCAGCCCAATCGCCGGCGGGAAGATTGTGCAGCACTTGCGTCAGCCCGTATTGCTGCAATCGATCGGCAAGCTCCGCCGCCGAAAAATCATAAGGGAAAAGATACTCGACGCCCTTGAAGCCGGAATCCGAAGCAGCCTGAAACCGATCCAGGAAGTCACAGTCGTGGTAGAGCATCGTCAGGTTGGCGGCGAACCTGGGCATTGTTACTCCCGTTCAGTCGAGCATCGAGATCGCGGTAGGGGCATCTTCGCCTTGCTCCGCAAGATCTTCGAACTCGGTCAGGTTGTCTATCTCGGTACCCATCGAAATGTTCGTGACACGCTCGAGTATTACTTCGACAACGACCGGGACGCTGTGCTTCTTCATCAATTTTCCGGCCTCTACCAGAGCGTCCCCGATCTTGTCGGGCTCGAACACGCGCAACGCCTTGCAGCCCAGGCCTTCGACGACCGCCACATGATCAACGCCGTATCCCGCCGCATTGCTTGCATTGATGTTCTCGTAGGACAGATCCACGCAATAGTCCATTTCGAATCCGCGCTGCGCCTGGCGAATGAGGCCGAGGTAGGAATTGTTCACGACGACATGCACATAGGGCAGCTTGAACTGCGCGCCGGCGGCCAGTTCCTCGATCATGAATTGGAAATCGTAATCACCGGATAAGGCGACGACACGTCGTTTCGGGTCTGCGGCACAGACGCCGAGTGCGGCCGGCACCGTCCAGCCGAGCGGACCGGCCTGGCCGCAGTTTATCCAGTGCCGCGGCTGGTAGACGTGCAGGAACTGAGCCGCAGCGATTTGCGACAGCCCGATCGTCGACACGTAACAGGTGTCCTTGCCGAAGACCTTGTTCATTTCCTCGTAGACACGTTGTGGCTTGATGGGGACATCGTCGAAGTGAGTACGCCGCAGCATCGTACGCTTGCGCTCCTGGCAGTCCTCTACCCACGCGCTGCGATCCTTGAGCTTGCTTGCCTTCTTCCATTCCCTGGCAATCGCGACAAATAACTCCAGCGCCGCCCTGGCATCCGAGACGATGCCGTAATCGGGACCGAAGACGCGCCCGATTTGTGTCGGTTCAATGTCGACATGCACGAACTTGCGGCCTTCAGTGTAGACCTCCACCGAGCCGGTGTGACGATTCGCCCAGCGGTTGCCGATGCCCATGACGAAGTCGGATGCCAGCATCGTCGCATTGCCGTAGCGGTGCGAGGTTTGCAAGCCGACCATTCCCGCCATCAACGGGTGATCGTCGGGTATCGTGCCCCAGCCCATCAATGTGGGAATGACTGGCACGCCGGTCACCTCGGCAAGTTCCACCAACAGTGGAGACGCATCGGCATTGATGATGCCGCCGCCCGCCACGATCAGCGGCCGATCGGCGTCATTCAACATCTGCATCGCACGCTCGGCCTGCAGGCGCGTCGCGGCCGGTTTGTAGGGCGTCAGCGGTTCGTACGTCTCTGCATCGAACTCGATTTCGGCCATCTGCACATCGAATGGCAGATCGATCAATACGGGCCCGGGACGCCCGGAGCGCATCACGTGAAAGGCCTGTTGGAATACTTGCGGTACCAGCGCCGCCTCACGGACCGTGACGGCCCACTTGGTAACCGGCTTGGCAATGGATTCGATATCGACCGCCTGAAAATCTTCCTTATAAAGACGCGCACGCGGTGCCTGGCCGGTAATGCACAAAATCGGGATCGAATCCGCTGACGCAGAATACAGGCCCGTGATCATGTCGGTGCCTGCCGGACCGGACGTTCCGAGGCAGACACCGATATTGCCCGCGTTCGCCCGGGTATAGCCCTCGGCCATGTGCGACGCGCCTTCGACATGCCTGGCAAGAATGTGCTTGATGCCCCCGGATGCTCGCATCGCCGCATACAACGGATTGATCGCAGCGCCCGGCACGCCGAATGCCTGCCGGACCCCTTCTTTTTCCATTACGGCAACGGCGGCGTCTATGGCTCGCATACGTGTCATGGTTGCGTGTCCCCCGGCGATTGCCTGCGTGCCGCAGCACGATGGTGTGTTGTTCTTCGACCCGGTAGTCATGATATCAGATCCCGAATTGGGGGCCCGTCGCGCCCCGCAAATTGATACAGTCGTGCGCAGGAGTGCCACGGTCACACGAGGAGCATCAAATATGACCACAACCGGAAGGCTTCAATGGTCGTCCCGTTTCGTTTTCCTGATGGCCGCCGTCGGTTGCGCCGTGGGTCTCGGAAATATCTGGCGCTTCCCGTACACCGCGGGTGTCAATGGTGGCGGCGCGTTCGTGCTTGTCTACCTCGGCGCGGTCGCTTTACTGGCACTGCCGGTGCTGATGGCCGAACTGTTGATCGGCAGGCGCGGCGCAGCAGGTCCACCGGCTGCGATCGCCGCCGTCGCGCAGGAATCCGGCCGGTCGCTGCACTGGCGCTGGATGGGCGTTGTTCTCGGTGGCGTGGGCTCGGTGCTCGCGCTGTCCTTCTACTCTGTCGTCGGTGCGTGGACCATCGCGTATGCGTTCAAGATGGCGGCGGGACAGCTTCAACAAATAACGGCCGACGGTGCCAAAGTCGTTTTTGACGACCTGAACGCGAGCCCGGAAATGCTCCTCGCTTGGTTCGCGGTTTTCATCGGCATCACGATCTTTATTTCTTCGCGAGGCCTCCGTGCGGGCATCGAGCGTGCCGTCAAATTCATGATGCCGGCACTGTTCGTGATGTTGATCATCATGGTGATCTATGCGGCGGTTGTTGGCGACATGCGCCGCGCATTGAGCTTCCTGTTCACACCCGACTTCAGCAAGCTCAACGCAACCGTCGTGATGAGCGCTTTCGGGCAGGCATTTTTCAGTGTCAGTGTTGGTATCACCAACATGATGGCGTATGGCGCCTACATTAGGCGCGACACCAACTTGCCGCAGGCATCGCTGATCATCGTCGGAGTCGACACGCTGGTCGCGTTGATGGCCGGCCTTGCGATCTTTCCGATCGTGTTCATGTACGGACTGGATCCGGCCGGGGGGCCCGGCCTGGTGTTCATGACCTTGCCGTTTGCCTTTGGACAGATTCCCGGCGGCCTGATATTCGGCACGTTATTTTTCGTGTTGCTGTTTTTTGCCGCGCTGACATCGTCCATCTCGATGCTGGAGGCGCCCGTCTCCTGGCTACGCGATGCAACATCTCTGTCTCGGCGAGCAGCGGCCGCGCTGATGGGGGGCGTCAGTTTCTTCCTGGGCATTCTCGCCGCGTTGTCGTTTAACGTCCTGTCGGATATACATCCGCTGGGATCAATGAGAATTTTTGCCGGCAAGACATTTTTCGATTTGTTCGATTATCTCGTCACCAATATCATGATGCCGCTTGGCGGCATACTCATCGCCGTATTCGCCGGCTGGCTGATGAAATCAACATTCAGTCATGACGAGTTGTTTGCCGGTCGAAATGCGATATTGCATCGACTCTGGCTGGTTCTCGTTCGTTTTCTCGCGCCGGTGATTTTGGGACTGGTGTTTATCGAGATGGCATCGGGCAAGTCAATATTCGATTTGTTCGCCGCCATTGCCGGCAATTCGCCGTGAGCCTATCCGGCATGCAGCGTCTGCAACAGCATCCTTACTGAGACCAGGAGCAGAAACACGCCAAACAGGAGGCTGAGGTGCCGCCGGCTGAGCGCGTGCGCGAACTTCGCACCGAGTGGCGCAGCCAGAATGGTTGTTGGCGCGATAAATGCGAAGCCGATCAAATTGACGTAACCCAGGCTGCCGGCTGGCAGTAATTCATTCCCCAATCCCATGTAGATGAAGCCGAGGGCGCCGGGGATACTGATCACCAACCCGAATAATGCGGCGGTTCCTATCGCCCTGTGAATCGGCTCACCCATCAATGTCAGGGACGCAACGCTCAATGTCCCACCGCCGATACCCATCATCGTCGAAATCGTGCCAATCGCCACCGGTATCGCCGCGATGGCAATACCGCGCGGGACCTCGGGCGCAAGTGTCACCTTGTCGAGCGGAAGCGCCATTTTCAGCGCTACCAGCAGCGCGACGATTGCAAACACGGCGGTAAGCACCTGGCCGTCGACACGACTCGCGATGAAGGTGCCGGCGACGGCGCCCAGGAAGATGAAAGGCATCCAGCGTTTGACAAGCCCTGTGTCAACGGCACCACGCTTGTAATGTGCGCGAGATGAAGAAATCGAGGTAGGAATGATCACGGCGAGCGACGTCGCAACCGCAATGTGCATGCGAACGGCCGCATCGACGTTCAGCAGCTCGAGCACCCACTCAAGTACGGGTACGACAACGATACCGCCACCGACGCCAAGCAGTCCGGCGAGAATGCCCGCGACGATTCCGGTGCAAAGCATCGCCATTGCCAACAGGGCGAACTCAGGCACGACTGTGCCCCCGTTCTTTGTTGCCGTAAATAGCCATTAAATCGCCGCCATCCCGATCCATCATCCCACCCCCATTCAATCGTTGTTCACATGCAACTATAATGGCCCGTGTACGGTATGCTACGGAATACGGCTTTTGGAGATGGTTATGCGAAATACATTGATACGGCGTTTGGGAGTTATTCTCGTCATGACATGCATGCTCAGCGCGTCGATATTGCAGCCGGTAATTGCGGCCGTCATTTCGACCGAGGCAGCAATCGAACTGGAATCCCGGCAAACTCGAATTGATCATATAAACAATATTCTTGCGCAGGAAGACGTTCGCGGCATGCTCGTGCGCATGGGCGTCGATCCTGTTCATGCGAGCGCCCGCGTAGAGGCGTTGACCAATGAAGAATTGCAGGCACTGCAGCAGAATCTGGATGAATTGCCGATCGGTGGCGTGGGTTTCGTTGAGGTCGTGGGCATCGTTGCCATCGTCATCATCATATTGGAACTGCTGGACGTTACGAATTTCTTTAATCAATTTTAGCACTCCGTCAGTATCCCCTTGACGGAGTACCGTATTGCGGTGGCCGCGCGACGGCTGTATTTCTGCCTGCTGATCGGCGCTGCGGCGCTGACAGCCGGATGCGGTCTCAACGGCGGCATAATCAGGGACGAGCTGCGGCAACAATCTGGCGGCGTGGCGTACGAACTGACAGATACGCCCTTCTATTCTCAGACGACCGATCAGTGCGGCCCATCCGCGTTGGCAACGGTACTCAACGGCGCAGGTGTAGCCGTGACCCCGGACCAGCTGGCGCCCAGTGTGTACATCCCGGATCGCAACGGCAGCCTCCAGTTCGAATTGCTGGCCGCAACGCGCGGCTATGGTCGCGTCCCCTACCCTGTCCCGCCTGACGTATTGGCGCTGCTTGGCGAAATCCAGGCAGGCCGGCCCGTATTGGTTTTGCAGAACCTGGGATTGGGGTTCGCACCCATCTGGCATTACGCGGTCGTCGTCGGTTATCTACCGCGTGAAAATCGATTCGTTCTCCGCTCAGGCGAACGCAAGCGTCACCTGGTAAGAACATCCAGGTTTCTTCGCACGTGGCGGCGCGCGAACTCATGGGGGATTGTCGTGCTGCCGCCGGGCGATTTGCCGGCGGACAACGACGCGACCGCGTTCGTACAGGCCGTTGCGTCTCTGGAATCCGTCGGACAGTTCGAAGCCGCCGCGGCTGCCTACGTCGCCGCTGTTGCACAATGGCCGGAACATGTATTCGCATGGCTCGGGCTCGGCAATTCGTATTACGCGTTGGGGCAACTGGCCGATGCAGGGGAGGCGTACACCGAACTGCTGAATTTCAGACCCGACAATGTCGTTGCGCTCAACAATCTGTCGATGGTTCTCGCAGATACCGGTCGTATCGATGACGCGATGCGAACGATCAACAAGGCGCTATCTCTGACCGGGAACGGCGGCGCCAAGTACGAACTTGTCAGTCGAACACGCGCCGAGCTTCAGCGCCTGCGAATTTCAGACTGATATTTCCTGAGCAATCGGAAGAAGTTCCACATTAGTCGGGCCTGTTGGTGGGCATCCGGAGGCGCACGATTAATGCAAGCGTGAGTGCAATCACGAGATTGATCGTAAGTTCCGTCAGTGACAGCGGTGCGTCACCGTTTGCACCGAATAGTTCGAATTCTTCAGGCCTATCAGCACACGACCTTTGATGGCCTACAGATGATCGAGAGGCAACGCCGTCGTGTATTTGATCTTTTCCATGCTGAAGCTCGAACTGACATCGTAGAGGTCGACGTCGGCGATCATTTTCTTGTACATCTCGTCATAGCTGCGCATGTCCGGAACCACAGCCCGGATCAGGTAGTCGATGTCGCCGCTCAGCCGGTGGACTTCCATGACATTCGGCATGGCGGACACCATCTTGTAAAAGCCGTCGAACCAGTCAGCCGTATGTTCATGAGTTCGAATGGCGCAGTACACGGTCAAATGCAGCCCCAGTTTTTCCTGCTGCAAGAGCGTGACGCGCGCACCGATGATGCCCTGCTGCTCGAGCATCTGGACGCGCCGCCAGCAGGCGGATTTCGACAAGCCAATGCGCTCCGCCAGCTCTGCGACGGTCAGCGTCGCATCCTGCTGCAGCGCCGTGAGTATTGCCTTGTCCCTGAGGTCCACGCGGTGCTTCTCTGATCGATTGAATGGCATAAGTTTAGGTTATTATTTCGTCTATGTAAATATTTTCGGAATTTTATCCTGTATTTCACGCTGATATTGGGAAAATTGGGACCCTGTTCCGCACCCGCGACGTTATACTGTTACGCTGAACCTGGCTCTTCGCGCACTCGCGCCGGAGGATCCGTCATCAACAAACAGGCCATTCTCGGCAGCCTGTGTGTCGCATTCGTTCTCTACTCAGTCAACGTCTATACGCGCGGTACCGAAGCCTCGCGCACTGCACCGATGAGCGACGATGCACGCCACGGACAGCAAGTGTTCCAGGACTACAACTGTGTTGCCTGCCATCAGTTTTACGGGCTTGGCGGCTACATGGGACCGGATCTGACGAATGTCATGTCCAATCGCGGAGAAGCCTACGCGCGTGCGTTTATCACCGCGGGAACAGCCAGGATGCCGATGTTGGGACTGGCCGAGAAGGAGATTTCCTCGCTGATCGCCTATCTCGAGTTCGTCGATCAAACCGGCACCTACCCGGCCAGGAACTATCAGGTGCGGTGGTATGGAACCGTTTCCCAGGAGGACGATCCGCGATGATGGCGAACGGCCAGTCGCTCGCCGGCTTGCGCTTCATGCGTCTGGGCATACTGGCGCTCGCGGCCGGCATGCTGTTCGGTGTGATCGGTGGCTTTCAGTTTCTGTTTCCCGAGTTTCTGCGCGAACTCTTGTTTACGAAAACCCGGCCATTGCACGTATCGATGGTCATATCCTGGATCTTCCTGATCTCTATCGGCGGTATCTACTTCTACCTGCCGCGGCAGTGCAATTTGAAGCTGTACTCCGAACGCGCCGCCGTCTGGCACTTTTGGGTATTTCTCGTAACCGGTATCGCGATACTCGCTTGTTATCTTTCCAATAAGTTCGGCGGCCGTGAGTATTTCGAGTTTCCGCCCGTACTGAGCATCCCGATTTTTCTGAGCTGGATGATGTTCGGCATCAACTATTTCAAAACGACGCTTAAACACAGAGAACCGTGGCCCGTCTATTACTGGATGTGGGGCACTGGAATCGTGTTTTTTTTCATAACTTTCGCCGAGGCGCACCTGTGGCTGATTCCTTATTTCCGCGAGAGTATGGTCCGTGAAATTATCGTGCAATGGAAATCCTACGGCTCACTAACCGGATCATGGAACATGCTCGTCTACGGCACGGCGCTCTACCTGACGACGCGAATCGGTGGAAGCGACAAAGCCGCGCGCTCGAAACTTGCGTTCGGACTCTATTTTCTCGGGCTCTTCAACCTGATGTTCGGCTGGGCGCACCACACGTACATCGTGCCGTCGGAAACCTGGATTCGAACCTTCGCCTATGCCGTCAGCATGACGGAATTGTTGATTTTCGGAAAAATCATCTGGGACTGGCGATCATCGCTCGATGAGTGGCAAAAAAATCGCCATTGCATCGCGTACCGCTTTCTGTTCGCGGCTGAAATCTGGGTGTTCGTAAATCTCGCGCTTGCCCTCGTGATTTCGGTGCCGGCGCTCAATCTGTTGACGCACGGGACACACATCACGGTTGCGCACGCCATGGGCAGTACAATCGGAATCAATACGATGATCCTGCTCGCATCGATCTTCTATGTGATTCGCGAAGAATTGCCTCACGAGGCACATGCCGGATGTTCGCGCCAGATCAAGATCGGATTCTGGACGGCGAACGTCTCGCTCGCCGTGTTTTTCGTGGCCCTGATACTGGCCGGCATCGGCAAGGGTATCTTTTCCGGCGTTCCGTTCCAGGAGATGATGGTGATGATTCGGCCGTTCCTGCTCGTGTTCGCCGTGTCCGGCGTGACGCTCATGATCGGCATCTGGATCGTTCTGTGGCACGCGTTTCGATTGCTTGGCATTGTCCAGGCGCCGGCTGCCCTCAGCAGCGCCTACCCCGAGCCTGCCTGAATATCCATCGACGTTCCGTACGCGTCCCAATCAGACTGCACGGCGCTGGCGACCCGACGAATGATTGCGGTGACCGCCGCGGCCCTGCGGTGCACCCAATCCTGCATTCTTGCGCGACCGGTTGCCACGAGCACCTGATCGTTGTGAGCGGCCCATTCGGATCGGTTCGGCTTTGATGCGCGGGTCCGGCTCATAGCCCGGAACAACTTCCCTGTCGATCTTGCATTTCAACAGACTCTCGATATCACGCAGCAACTTTTCCTCATCGACGCAAACCAGCGATATCGCATGGCCTTGCTGACCGGCACGAGCCGTACGTCCGATGCGGTGCACGTAGTCCTCTGGAACATGCGGCAATTCGTAATTGACGACATGCGGCAATCGGTCGATATCGAGACCACGGGCGGCGATGTCGGTCGCAACCAATACCCGAAGCTCTCCGGCCTTGAATTCTTTGAGTGCACGAGTTCGAGCAGCTTGTGACTTGTTTCCGTGGATCGCGGAAGACTCGATGCCGTCGTCCGACAGTTGCCCGGCAAGCCGATTCGCGCCGTGTTTTGTGCGTGTGAATACGAGGACCTGCCTCCAGTTCTCCTTGCCAATGCGATGCGACAGCAACTCGCGTTTGCGGCGCTTGTCGACTGGATGCACGAGCTGACTGACCAGTTCGACCGGTTTATTTCGAGCCGCAACCTCAATTTCGGTCGGCGCGTTCAACAGTTTTGCTGCAAGACGCCTGATGTCATCGGAAAAGGTTGCTGAGAACAGAAGGTTCTGGCGTTCACTCGGCAGCATCTCGAGAATTCTTCGTATGTCCCGGATGAAGCCCATGTCGAGCATGCGATCTGCTTCGTCCAGGACCAGTATCTCGACGCCGGACAGGTCGATCGTGCCCTGCTGAGCATGGTCCAGCAGGCGGCCGGGCGTGGCCACCACGATATCGACACCCTTGCGCAGTTTTGCAATCTGAGTATTGATGCTGACGCCGCCGAAAATGACAGACGTCCTGAACGGCAGGTAGCTGCCATAATCGCGAACGCTCTCGGCAACCTGTGCGGCAAGTTCTCGTGTCGGCGTGAGAATCAGGGCACGGATAGTGCGCCGGCCGCCGGATTGAGACTGTTGCAGTCGCT
>Ga0209980_10000207_pt1 | contig 30661 bp, 26 predicted proteins | sample CR02metaG_FD_183611 | JGI IMG/M metagenome (GOLD analysis project Ga0209980, IMG submission 183611) | Deep subsurface microbial communities from Mariana Trench to uncover new lineages of life (NeLLi) - CR02 metaG (SPAdes) (version 2) | ecosystem: Environmental > Aquatic > Marine > Ocean trench...
TGAGCACCACAGCCGAAACAGTGATAGAAGCCCTTCGTCGGGCTGACGGTAAACGATGGCGTCTTTTCGTCGTGGAACGGACAGACGGCTTTGTATTCCCGGCCCGCTTTCTTCAGTGTCACACGGCTGCCGACGACCTCGACGATATCGGCGCGGGCGATCAGCCCATCGATAAACGGTTGTGGAATTCGCCCGTTACTGGAGTTTCCTGAGGCCACGTTCGTTCTGCGAGTTACGTCAGAGAGTTCCTAGCATAACAGTGGCACGAGGCGGTCTTCGGGCGTGGTGCTGGGCGGCATAGCCTGCTGCCCGGGAAGCTTAGTACATGCGTGTGCGCCGCATGATCAGTCGCGCCTGCCGTTTCATGTGTCGTTTGACGGCGGCGGCTCTCTTGCGTTTTCGCTCCTGGGTAGGCTTCTCGTAATACGCGCGTCGACGCAGTTCGGTGAGCACACCCGCCTTCTCGCACGCGCGCTTGAAGCGCCGCAGGGCGGCATCGAAGTGCTCACTTTCTCTTATACGAACGCCTGGCATCTGCTGTTCCGGAGGGCAGAAAAATAGGCCGGCTGACGCCGGCGCTGAATCGATCGATGATATCCCTTAGGATGGGCTCGTGTAAAGATTCCGCGAGGGTGGCAGCGTTGAAGATACTGGGGATAGAGACCAGCTGCGACGAAACCGGCATCGCTATCTACGACTCTGTCGAGGGGCTGATCGGCGAGGCTCTGTTCAGCCAGGTTGATACCCATGCGCGCTTCGGTGGTGTCGTACCCGAACTCGCTTCTCGCGATCACATCGCCAGATCAGCGCCGCTGTTGTGTCAGGTTGTCGCCGACGCGGGATTGACGCTCCAGGACCTCGATGCGATCGCGTATACGGCCGGTCCCGGACTCGTCGGCGCGCTGATGGTGGGCGGTTCTCTCGCGGCTTCGTTGGCGTTCGGGCTGGGGATTCCGGCGATACCGATCCACCACCTGGAGGCGCACCTGCTCGTGGCCAGGCTGGAGGAAGATCCGCCCGATTTTCCGTTCCTCGCGCTGCTCGTTTCCGGCGGGCATACGCTCCTCGTGCACGTGCAAGGCCTCGGCGCCTATCGCACGGTCGGCAATACGTTGGATGACGCCGCCGGTGAGGCCTTCGACAAAGTGGCGCGGCTGCTGTCGCTGCCTTATCCCGGTGGACCGGCGCTCGAGGAACTCGCCGCCGCAGGCGATCCTAAAGCGTTCGATTTCCCGCGGCCGATGAAAAACCGCGGGCTGGATTTCAGTTTCAGCGGTCTGAAGACGGCCGTTCGCTTGAAGCTTGAGAGCGAGACGGCTAGAGCCGCTGCGAGCGTGATGAACGGTTCGCTGCACGCCAATATTGCGGCATCCTTCCAGGCGGCCGTCGTCGATACGCTCGTGCATAAGTCAATGCAGGCGATGGCGACGACCGGCCTCGACCGGCTTGTGGTCGCCGGTGGTGTCGGCGCTAACAAAGAACTGCGACAACGGCTACGAGCTGTCGGCACGCAGCGGGGCTTTCGCGTCTACTACCCGAGGCCGGCGTATTGCACCGACAACGGCGCCATGATCGCCTACGCGGGATGGTGCCGCCACGGTACCGCCGAGCCGGGAGCGTCACGCATCCTCGCAAGGCCCCGATGGCCGCTGGATGAGCTCGCTCCGGGCTTCTAAGGATCGAGTTGGACAAGATTTTCCTTCGCCGGTTGGAGATCGAGGCAACGATCGGTATCTGGGAGTGGGAGAGACGGGTCAAGCAGACTGTCAGTATCGATCTGGAATTGGCGACCGACGCCAAAATCGCTTCGCTCACTGATTCCGTGGACGATACGCTCAACTATAAAAACCTTGCGAAGAGACTCGTCGACTTCGTCGGCGCGTCGGAGTTCCAGCTGATCGAGTCGCTCGCGGAGGCCGCTGCCGGAATCGTGATCCGTGAATTCGGTGTTCCCTGGGTGAAGTTATCGGTAGGGAAACCCGGGGCGATCACCGGGTCCGAGGTCGTGGGTGTCACCATCGAGCGTACCGCGGACGACTACGGTGACTGATGCGTATGTCGGCCTCGGTAGCAATATCGACGCGGAGCGGCACCTCGCGAATGCCGTCGAGGCGCTTCAGGACCGCGTCGGTGCCGTCGAGCTGTCGAGCACGTATCGAAACCCGGCGGTCGACTTCGCTGGCGATGATTTTCTGAATCTCGTCCTGCGGTTGCAGAGTGAGGCCGGACCGCGTGCGCTCAAAGACATCTTGAACGGGATTGAGCGGCGGGCGGGCCGGGTGCGAGCGGGCTTGGGCCCAGGGCCGAGGATTCTCGATCTCGACCTGCTGTTGTACGGATCGCTGATCGAGGCGCCACTGAAGCTGCCACATGCGGACGTGTTGAAGTATTCGTTCGTGCTCTGTCCGCTTGCGGAACTTGCGCCGAGCCTGGTCCATCCAATCACCGGCATCACAGTCGCCGAGAGTTGGCAGGAGATGGCGCGCACGAATCCGCCACTCACGAATCTCGGACCGCTGCAGGCGGCCACGACCGACGGACGGCAACGACTCGGCATGGCTGAGGACGGCTAAGTGCGGACACGATGGCGGCAGCGAATTCTCTGGACCTTGCTCGCGGGCTGTGCGGCCGCCGGCTGTGGAGGCGGCGGCGAAGGACTCACGAGCCGTAACATCGCTCTGTCCTGCTCGGCTGACGTCCAGCGTCAGCGGCAGGAAATTCGCGACATCATGCTCGAGTGGTATTTTTTCAATGATGAACTCGAGCAGCAACAGAAATATACCGGGCTGGATCTAAACACATTCCCGACGGCGGAAGATTTACTGGCGTTCCTGCGTTATCGGCCGAATCAATTCGATCGGGGCTTCAGTTTTATTACGACGCCGTTGGCCGATAGTCAGTTCTTCGGCGAGGGTCAGTTCGTCGGCTTCGGCTTCGGCTCCAAGTTCGTGGACTCGCCGCTCGATGCGGACCTGCGGCTGACGCAGGTATTCCCCGGGTCCCCGGCCGCCGCGGCCGGTTTCGCCAGAGGTCAGAGAATTGTCACTATCAATGGCCGCACGATCGCCGAGATCGGTCAGGCCGAAGGTTTGAGCGCGGCGTTAGGTACCGGCGACGTGGGTGTCACGCGTACTTTTCGGCTGCGCGATTCGGGCGGCGGTGAATTCGAGGTAGCGGTCGCCAAGGCGTTGGTAACCATCGATCCGGTCCCGTCGACTGCGATCTTCGATATCGCCGGGGTCCAGGTAGGGTATGTGGATTTCCGCACCTTCATCTCGACGGCTGACGATGAACTCGATCTGGCGTTCGCGGAATTCGAGTCGCAGAACGTAAGCGCGCTCGTGGTCGATCTGCGCTATAACGGCGGTGGCCTGGTGTCCACCGCGGAACGGCTCGCCGATCTGATCGGCGGGGCCATCGCCGAAGGCCGAGTCTTATCGGAGACGCTGTTCAACAGCGCCAAGAGCGCGTTCAATAGTATCGAGCGATTCCAGCATCGCCCGGGCTCGCTGACGCTGCTGCGACAGGTCGTCTTCATCACGACCGGCAGTTCGGCGTCTGCCAGCGAGCTCGTGATCAACGCGTTATCGCCGCATACCGTGGTTACGCTCGTGGGCAGCGTCACGTTCGGTAAGCCCGTGGGCCAGTCCGGATTTCCGTTCTGCGATGACGAGCTCTTGCTCCGGCCGGTGACCTTCGAGACGGTCAATTCACTGAACGAAGGGCAATATTTTGACGGTTTGGGCGTGACTTGTGGCGCGACGGACGGACTGCAGTTCACGTTGGGCGATCCGGCCGAGCCGTCTCTGGCCACGGCGTTGGAGTTTATCGAGACCGGGAGTTGCGGATCGGTCGTGTTTCGGTCGACGCTCTCCGCGCCGGCGGCCCAACATCAGGACATACCGTTAGGCCCAGAGGCCGAGGCCGCGCAGCGGCTGCTGGGGGCCTATTGACCGTTGTTCACCAGCCCGTGCTGCGGCCGCCATCGACGGCAAGAATCTGTCCCGTGACGTAAGGCGCATCCCTGACCAAAAATAGCACGGCCCCGGCGATGTCCTCCGGTTCGCCTGCCCGCTTCAAGGCCGTCTTGCCGATGATATTATTCTGAACCCGCTCAGACATCCCGGACTCCGGCCACAGGATCGCTCCCGGTGAGACCCCGTTGACGCGAACGTCGGGCCCGAGGTCCTTCGCGAGCGAACGAGTCAACATCGCCAGCCCGGCTTTCGCCGCGCCGTACACCGGGTGATTCTTCAGTGGCCGTTGAGAATGGATGTCGACGATGTTGATGATGACGCCTCGGGACTCCCGTAAGTGCGGAAGCGCGGCCTGGCAGAGGAAAAGCGGGGCTTTGAGATTGCTGCCGAGCAGGTCATCCCACTGGTCTTCGGTGATCGATCCCAGCGGCGTCGGATAGAAACTCGCGGCGTTGTTGACGAGGACGTCCAGCCGCCCCGTTTGGGCTATCACGTCGGCCAGCAACTTCCGCGGGGCGGCGCTATCTCCCAGGTCCGCTTGCATCGCGAGAGCCGAGTCGGGTCGCGAGGCGTTGAGTGTTCCCACGAGCGCCTGCGCGGCCTCGCCGGACTGGCGATAGTGGACCACGACATTGGCCCCCGCCGCGTGCAGGCTCTCGACGATGGCCGCGCCGATGCGCCGGCTGGCGCCGGTGACCAGCGCCCAGCGCCCAGCGAGAGAATCGCCTTTGTCCGAATCGACCACCGTTACTCCGCCACGTGACCACGGGCCGTAAGGTTACACTATCCGCGTTTCCCACTGGCCCTCGGGGCTGAGATTCGATGGCCGCACGCATTCCCGAGCCCGACGCACAGGCCCTCGCCGTTAGTCACCAACTCGCCGAGCGGATTCGCGAGGAACTGGACGCGGCAGACGGGTGGATGAGCTTCGAACGCTACATGCAGCGGGCCCTCTACGAGCCGGGTCTGGGCTATTACAGCGGCGGTAGCACCAAACTCGGTGCGGCGGGTGACTTCGTGACGGCGCCTGAGCTGTCCCCGGTATTCGGGCAGGTTCTGGCGCGTGAGATCCAACCGGTTCTCGAGGCAGCGAACGCCCCGATCATCCTGGAGCTCGGCGCAGGCACCGGGCGTCTGGCTGAGTGCATCCTGGCGGCGCTCGACGACGACGTCTCACGCCGTCTCGAGTACCAGATCCTCGAACCCAGCGCCGACCTCGCACAACGCCAGCGCTTGCGGCTGGCCTCTGTTGGGGATCGGGTCCGCTGGTTGGCGCAGTTGCCGGTCGACCCGTTCGAGGGAGTGATTCTAGCGAACGAAGTGCTCGACGCGTTTCCCGTGACCCGGTTCGTCAAACGCGCCGGTCACGCGAGATCGTTGGGCGTAGGGCTTGAACGGGGTGCCTTCGTCTGGGCGGAAGGACCGGCTGACCCCGAGTTAGGCGCTGAGGTGGAGGCGCTGGAAGCCCGACTCGGCTACGTCCTGCCGGAGGGGTTCCGTTCGGAACTCTCGCGTAGTCTGCCGCCGTGGATCGCGAGCCTCTCGGACTGCCTGGCTCGGGGTGCGCTCTTAGTCGTCGACTACGGGCTCGTGAGGCATGAGTACTACCACCTGTCACGATTCGAGGGGACGCTGGTTTGCCACTACCGTCACCGGGCCCACACCGATCCCTTCTTGTTCCCGGGTCTGCAGGACATCAGCGCGTGGGTCGACTTCAGCGCTTGTGCACAAGCGGCGACCGATGCCGGGCTTGTCATTGCGGGCTTTACGACCCAGGGCCACTTTCTGCTCGAGGGCGGCGCGACAGATTTTTTGCAACGCTCGAGCGGGCGCGTGAACGCGGAGCAGGCTCAGGCCTTTAAGACCCTGGTACTGCCGGGCGAGATGGGCGAGCGTTTCAAGGTCCTGCTGTTGACGTGCGGCATCACTCGAACACTGCCCGGCAGAGACTTTCGTGACCGGCTGTGACTCAGCACCTGTCCCCGTTGTAGCTGCTACCATCCGCGGGGTTGTCGTCCTGCAGCAAGGGTGCCAGTGGATCCAGTTCAAGTGTTCGTGTTGGCCGTGTTGCAGGGGCTGGTCGAATTCCTGCCAATCTCAAGCTCCGGTCACCTGATAGTCGTCCCCGCGCTACTCGGTTGGCCCGATCAAGGCCTCGGCTTCGACATCGCGGTGCACGTCGGCACGCTCGCCGCGATCGTCATCTACTTTCGTCGCGAGATCGTCGATCTGGGTCGGGCGCTGTTCCACACGGACCGTCGTGAGTTCAAGCTCGCCTGGTCCATCATCGTCGCAACGGTCCCTCTCGGCTTAGCAGGCCTGGCGTTCGGCGACTACGTCGCTGGCACACTTCGCTCGCCCGCGCTGATCGCCGGGACGACAGCGGGTTTCGGCGTGCTGCTGTGGCTCGCGGATCGCTATGGGCGCCGCGGCCGCGACGAGCACGACCTCGGTTGGGATCAGGCGCTGCTGATCGGTCTCAGCCAGGCGCTGGCACTGATCCCGGGCACGTCTCGTTCGGGGATTACGATGACGATGGGTTTGGCCCTTGGGCTGAATCGCGCCGCGGCCGCCCGGTTTTCGTTCCTCCTGGCCGTCCCGGCCATCGCCGCGGCGGGCTCGTGGGAAGTTGTTGAGTTCGCATCGGTGCCGGCGCCCGTGCCCTGGGCGACCCTGGCGGCGGCTGCCGCGATCGCCGGCGTGACGGCGTTCCTTGTCGTTGCGGTGTTTCTACGTCTAATTGAGCGCCTGGGCATGCTGGTTTTTGCTGTCTATCGTGTTCTTCTGGCCGGCGTCATCGCTTATGCGCTGTTTTAGATCGGTTGTCGGACTGTGTTTGCTCGTCGGGGCCGCACAGGAGGCGACGCCCGACAACACGTTAGGGTCTCTAGGTGAGTCTACTCGTTTAAGGCCGCACTGATCGCTGCGAGCCGTTGGTGGCGGATCGCCTTGCCGAGCTCAGGACCTTGCGCCGTGGCGGCCAGCGGCTTCGTGTCGACGTCGCGGGCAGCCTTGAACGCACGCTGCAAGCGCGCTCGTTGCGGATAGTCAGACGATTCGAGCCCGGTACGACCGCGGGCATCGGCTTCGCAGGCCGTCAGCAACGCCTCGAAGCGCTCGGGTCTGCGGATGCCATCGGCCGCTTCGATTAACTTCAGCACGGTGCCGGGCCGAAGCTCGTCTGCCCGGTGTACGACTCCATGATAGCGTGCGACGACGCAGGCGAGTTCTTTATGGCGACGGGGAATCGGAAGTCGCGCGCACAATTCGTCCAGAGTCTGCACCGAACGTTCCTCATGACCTGTATGGCGCGGCAGGATCGATTTCGGCGTCGACGCTTTGCCTAGATCATGCGTCAGCGCGGCGAATCGGACGGCGGTATCTGCCGACAGCGTCGCGGCGATACGCAAGCACATCATCGTGTGGACGCCGGTATCGATCTCCGGGTGCCAGCGCGGCGGCTGGGGCACGCCGAAAAGCGCATCGATCTCTGGAAACACGACCGCCAGCGCGCCGCACTCGCGCAGCGTCTCGAAATAGACATCTGGCCGGTCCTCCGCGAGGGCCTTCTCGGTCTCCTGCCAGACTCGCTCGGGTCGTAGCGCATCGGCTTCGCGAGCCTGGACCATCTCGTGCATCAGCGCCATGGTCTCCGGCGCAATCGTAAAAGACAGTCTGTTGAAGCGTGCTGCGAAGCGGGCGACGCGAAGAATTCGCACCGGGTCCTCGTTGAACGCCGCCGAGGTGTGACGCAGGATCCGGGCTTCGATGTCCTGCTGGCCGCCGAAGGGATCGATGAGTCGGCCGGCCGAATCCCGCGCCATGGCGTTGATCGTCAGGTCACGCCGGCCGAGGTCCTCTTCCAAACTGACATCGGCGGAGGCGTCGACGCTGAACCCGTGATAGCCAGGGGCCACTTTCCGCTCGGTCCGTGCCAGCGCGTACTCTTCTCCGGTCTTCGGGTGCAGATAGACGGGAAAATCCTTGCCGACCTGCCGGTAGCCGAGTCGCAAGAGCTCCGCTGGGCTGCCTCCCACGACGACCCAGTCGCGCTCGGCAACAGGCTCTCCGAGCAGCGCGTCCCGAACCGCTCCACCAACTTCGAAGACCTCCATGGCGGCATCATACCGCAGGGCTGGAGCGTGCTATGGTCTCGTGGATGCGGGCTCTCCTCGTGTGCAGTGTGGTCTTGATCAGCGCTGCCCTGGTGTCGGGTTGTGCGCTGCCTTACTACTGGCAGGCCGCGGCCGGACAGCTTGAGTTGCTCAGTGAGCGCGTGCCGATCACGGAAGTGCTGGAGGACCCGGAGCTCAGCGCCGCCACCAAGGAGGCGCTCCTACGCACGCTACAGATGCGTCAGTTCGCCGTCGCGGAATTGGGGCTACCGGATAATGACAGCTACCGGAGTTACGCTGACCTCGGTCGCCCTTACGTCGTCTGGAACGTCGTCGCTGCGGAGGAGTTCTCGGTCGAGCCGCGACGCTGGTGTTTCCCAATCGCCGGCTGTGTGACGTATCGTGGCTACTTTGATCAACGGGATGCGGAGCGCTACGCCGAAAGACTGCGTGCGGCTGGTTTGGACACCTACGTGGCGGGCGTGAGCGCTTATTCCACGCTGGGCTATTTCTCTGATCCCGTTCTCAACACGATGCTCACGGGGGATGAATACTATATCGCGGGTGTGTTATTCCACGAGCTGGCGCATCAGCTCTTCTATATCAAGGGGGACACGGAACTCAACGAAGCCTTCGCGACAGCCGTCGAGGAGCATGGCACGCAGCAGTGGCTGCTGCGGGACGGTGATCGCCTAGCCCTCGAAGCCTACCGGCGTAGACTGCAACGCCGCGAAGATTTCTACCGCCTTATCGGCAGGCATCAGGCCCGCCTGCGGGCAGTCTATGGGCGCCCCAACACGCCGGAACGCATGCGAGCCGCCAAACGAGAGACTTTTCAGACCCTGCTTTCTGAATACGCGACGCTCAAGGCAGATTGGGGCGGCGCTAGCGATTACGACGCGTGGTTTTCACGGCCGCTGAATAACGCTCAGCTGGCGTCGGTCGTAACCTACAGTCGTTGGCTGCCGAGCCTGCGGGAGTATTTACGCACTCGCGGATTGGAAGCGTTGTACGCTGAGATGGAGTTGCTCGAGGATCTGCCGCGCGAGGCTCGCGAGACGCGCTTGGAGGCGCTGTCAACGACTGCGTTTTCGTCGGAACTTAGATAGCAGCCGATGGTGGCCACCACTATCGAGATAGCCAGGCACGATGGCACGCATGGAAGCTGCCGTGATTCCGAGTGCGGCTAGTCCGTTCTCCGTCCCGACACTGGCGACGGCCATGGAGCGATAGTTGTCCAGCGTAAAGATTTTCCCGGGAATAACGTAATCCAAGAACCACGCTTGAATGCGGGACAGGCTGTCCGGCAGACCGACGATCAGACGCTTGAGGTTCAAGATGCGGGCGATCTCGACGACGATTTCTCGCAGTGAGTAGTCCTCCGGACCGTACAGTTGGAGGGTCCGATCGTAGGCGCTGTGATTATCCAGCGCAGCACAGAACGCGCTGGCTACATCTGCCACGGAGACCGGTGCGAACCGCGCTTTGGGTCTGGCGAGCGGCAGAATCGGGCAGATGCGTAACAGGCCGGCGAATCGATTGATAAAAGAGTCCTCCGGTCCGAAGATCACCGACGGTTGAAAGATCGTGTAGCGTAACTCGTCGCCCGCGAGGTTCTTCAGCGTGCGCTCACCGGCGCCTTTACTGCGTAGATAATGGCTGGGCCCACTCTCGGCATTCGCCTTCAACGCGCTCATCTGGAGAAGGTGCGGCACGCGGCTCTCGTGGCAGGCTCTGACCAATTTCTCCACAAGATCCACATGCACTTTACGGAAGCCGCTGCCGTCATGACCCTTCTCATTCAGTATGCCTACAAGATTGATCGCGGCATCAGCCCCTGCCAGGAGTCGCGGCAGGACCGCCTCATCGTGTACATCGGCAGCGATGACTTCGACACCGGGGAGGACTAGAAGCTCACGGGCGCGTTCGCGATTCCGTGTTGGAACGCGGACCGTGTAACCGCTCTGCACGAGCTGGCTGATAAGCTGCCGGCCGACGAAGCCGGTACCACCCAGGACGCATACGGTGCGTGACGGAGACTTCGAAACCATGCAGTGACTTCGGACTGGCCGGCCGGACAGTATACCCGCGCGGCGCGCGACCGCCGGATTACAGGCGCCGCACTAGCGCATCACTAGCAGAACGCTGAGGCTGCCGCGCTGTACTTGCAGAATAATCGAACGCGCGGAGTCGATGATATCTATGGCCTCGGTGACGGTCCTGATCCTTTGGCGATTGATGTGGGTGACGACGTCGTCGCCACGCAATCCCCGCAGCGCGGCCGGGCTTCCCGATCGAACTTGTACGACGAGTAGCCCCACCACGCCGTTAAAGTCCGTGCGCCTCTCCTGATTCGTCACGATCCAGGCGCCTTCAAAGACCGCGTCGATGTCCGCGAGGCGCTGCAGAGGGTCTTCGGGCGCGTCGAGTTCATCGAGAACGGCGGTGATCGTCTCTTCTGCTCCATCGCGAATAATACCGACCGACACCTTGTCGCCGGGCCGAAGAAGCCCGATGGCATTGCGCAGAGCCGCGGCGTCTTCGATCGCCTGCGAGTCGACACTAATGATGACATCGCCGATGATGAGCCCAGCTCTGTCCGCCGCCGAATCGTTCGTGACCAACGTGATCAGGGCGCCCGAGGCGGGCTCCAGCGCGTAATCTTCGGCGATCTCAGGTGTGACGGTCGCGATGCTGACGCCCAGGAGGCCTCGCCGGACGCTACCGAACGCAATGATCTGGCGCATGACGCTCCGCGCCATGTTGACCGGTATCGCGAAACCGATGCCGATATTGCCGCCGGTTCCGGAAAGTATTGCTGAATTGATGCCTACCAGTTCGCCGTTCAGGTTAACCAGGGCGCCGCCGGAATTGCCGGGATTGATCGACGCGTCCGTCTGAATGAAGTCCTCATAGCCTTCCGGGTTGATGCCCGTGCGCCCCAATCCGCTGACGATCCCAGAGGTGACCGTGTGACGCAGGCCGAACGGGTTGCCGATCGCAAGGACGAAATCGCCGACGCGAACACGATCCGAATCGCCCAGCGGCATCTCAATCAGCCCCTCCGGTTCGACCCGTAACACAGCAATATCAGAGCCCGGGTCGGAACCCACGACACTGGCCGTTAGGCTCCGGTTATCGATGAGTGTGACGGTGATCTCGGTTGCGTTCTCCACCACATGATGATTGGTGAGGATGTAGCCCTCGATGGCATCGACGATGACGCCGGAGCCAGTACTTTCGAATTCGCGCCGCTGGTTTGGCGGGAGAAAGCGGCGGAAGAAGGGGTCTTGAGATAACGGATTGCGCATCGCGACGCTGCCGCTGACCGAGATGTTGACGACGGCTGGGCCGACTTCGTCTATCAGCGGCGCCAGCGTGGGGAACTCCGAGTTACCGAAGAGCTGGCCTACGGCGCTGGTGGCCGGGATCAACCCACTTGCCGCGACCAGACTCAGCGCCAGGATCACGACGGGGACGCCACTCGCGCGAGTTCCTCGTAATCGGAGTCGGTTGCTCATTCCTTCTGCCTCTGAAGCCGCGAGTGTCGGACGCGCCCCACTCGTGGCAGCTCGTTCGTATGATCTAGGCGCGACGCTAAAAGGTCGCGACCAGATACAAGATGCGCACTGACACGAGAGGGTCGCAGAACGCTAACATGCTAAGACGCTAGTTTACCGTTTCTCAGTTCACTTTTATCTCGATTCGCTGCGGTTGCGCCTCGGGCTGTTTCGGAATCGAGATCTCCAGGACGCCCTGCCGATAATCGGCGCTGATGTCAGTCGAGTCAGCGCTCTCGGGCAGATTGAAGCGTCGATAGAACCGACCGCTGACACGCTCCGATCGGCGGAGGCCGTCGTTCTGTCCCGCGGCTCGGGTATCACGCTTGCCCTGCAGCGTCAGCACGCCCTGGTCCATGGTGACGTCGAGATCCTCGACCTCGACACCGGGCACGTCCGCGCGAATCAAGTAACGGTCCTCCTCTTCCCTTACGTCTATTGCCGGCACCCAGTCGTTGTGGGTAACGGCCTCCTCAGCAGTCGCCGGGAGTAGCTGATGGGCGAAGAAGCGGTCGGCATCTCGGCTGAACCGCCCGACGAAACCCCAAGGGTTATAACGAATTACGTTCATGAGTCTCTCCAAATTATTGTGGATTGCTGAGCATGAACATGGGGCTTGGTCGCGCGTTTTCAAGAGCCGAAGTGACGTCGAGAAATCTGTGGATTTCCTGTGCTCAAACGGGGGATTCGGTGGGGATAACCCGACACAATATATAGTGCTTACCGTGCCCCAGAGTGGGTTGGCTGCCGGCGAAAAAATAATTTTGAATAAAAATGAGGTATTCGTTATAACCGACTATTTTTAATAGAGAAGTTAGGGGTATGATATTTGTTATCTGCTCTTGACACGGGGTCTGGAGCGCCCTAATCTACGGACTCCGCGGCACAACATCTTGTGTCGCGGAAACTCGCTGAATACGGCTGGAATGGGCGGTTTCGAGGCTTGCCTAGGGGGGTTGGTTTCGCAGTAAAACGCCGCAGAGACTTGAGCCGTTTAGAGAGTTAAGGATGCGATCCGGATAGCCGAATTCGAGGGCATCTAGCACTTAGCAGGGAGGGGACGACACGACAATGAAAACAGCGCTGGAGTTTAACGCTTCCAAGGTCGCAGACTTACCGCTGCAGGAAGCATCGCTGAACATCTGGGACACGAAGTATCGCCTCAAGACGAAATCCGGTCACCCAATCGATGCCGACATTCAAGGAACCTATCAGCGCGTAGCCAACGCACTGGCGAACGTCGAGGATCCAGACCAGCGAGACTTCTGGCATGAACGCTTCCTCTGGGCGCTTCAACGCGGGGCTATCCCGGCCGGGCGCATCATCTCCAATGCGGGTGCCGAGGCGCACAAACCCGCGACCTCGACCATCAACTGCACGGTCTCCGGCACGATCGGAGATTCCATGCACGAAATTCTGGATAAGGTCCATGAAGCCGGTCTGACGTTGAAGGCCGGGTGTGGAATCGGTTATGAATTCTCAACCTTGAGACCGCGCGGTGCCTATGTATCGGGCGCGGGCGCCCACACCTCCGGTCCGCTGTCGTTCATGGATATCTACGACAAGATGTGCTTTACGGTCTCCTCTGCTGGGGGTCGGCGTGGCGCGCAGATGGGCACATTCAATATCGGTCATCCGGATGCCATGGAATTCATCCGCGCCAAGCGTGAGAACGGTCGACTGCGGCAGTTCAATTTATCGTTGTTGATCACAGAAGAATTCATGCAGGCGGTCAAGGAAAATCGCTCCTGGGCGTTCGCGTTTCCGCTCACAGAGCGCGAGGCGGAGGAAGACGGCATCGATCTGGACGATCCCCGGCAGGTCGTATGGCGCGAGTGGCCGACGGCCAGCGAGTATGTCTGCAATTCCGACGGCCTCGTCGCCTGTCGTATCGCTCGGGAGATACCCGCGCAGCGAGTGTGGGACGTCATCATGTCATCGACCTACGACTTTGCCGAGCCAGGATTCGTACTGATCGACCGGGTCAACGAACTCAACAACAACTGGTGGTGTGAGAATATTCGCGCCACGAACCCGTGCGGCGAACAGCCGTTGCCCGCCTACGGCTCTTGCCTGCTGGGGTCGGTCAATCTGACCAAATTCGTGCTCGATCCATTCACCGAGCACGCCCGTTTCGATTGGGATGAGTTCCGCGAGGTCGTTCGTGTCTTTACGCGAATGCTCGACAACGTCGTCGAGGTGAACGGCTTGCCCTTGCAGGCGCAGCGCGACGAGATCGTCCGCAAGCGCCGTCACGGCATGGGTTTCCTGGGGCTGGGCTCGGCGATCACTCTGCTAGGCATGCGCTACGGCGCGCCGGAGTCCGTGCAATTTACGTCGGACGTATCTCGCGAACTCGCGCTTGCCGGATGGGAGATGGGTCTGGAGCTTGCTCGCGAGAAAGGCGCCGCGCCGATACTCGATGAAGAGTTCATCATCAGCGACGAGATGTTGCGAAAGCGGCCCGAGATAATGCGAGATGGTTGGAAGGTCGGGGACAGCATCCCCGGACGGCTGCTGCATGCGAAATACAGCCGCTACATGCAAAAGCTCGCAGAGGCAGCCCCGGAACTGGTCGAGAAGCTCGCGAAGGAGGGCGCACGGTTCACTCACCACAGCTCGATCGCACCGACCGGGACGATTGCCTTATCGCTGGCGAACAATGCCAGCAACGGTATTGAGCCGTCCTTCGCCCACCATTACTTCCGAAATGTCATACAGGAAGGCAGGAAAACCAAAGAGAAAGTCGACGTGTTTTCTTTCGAGCTCCTGGCGTACCGGCATCTTATCGCGCCCGAAGCGACTCCGGATGCTGAGGATGGGCCGAAGGCACTACCCGATTATTTCGTGAGTTCCGAGGACATTTCTCCGCAGGAACACGTGGATATTCAGGCGGCAGCACAGACCTGGATCGATTCATCGATCTCCAAAACGGCGAATGTGCCGACGGACTATGCGTATAAGGACTTCAAGGACGTCTATCTCTACGCACATGAGAAAGGGCTGAAGGGCTGTACGACGTTCCGCTTTAATCCGGAAGCGTTCCAAGGCGTATTGGTGAAGGAAAAAGATCTGAAGAACACAACCTATCGGTTCACCCTAGACGATGGCAGTGTCGTGGAGGCGAAAGGGGATGACGAGATCGATTATGACGGAGAAATTCACAGCGCTGCGAATCTCTTCGATGCGTTAAAAGAAGGTTATTACGGGAAATTGTAGGGCACGTGAAATCGATTCGTCATAGGCCTTATAAAGAGGCCCGCCGTGACAAGCCTGTGTTGTGGCAGACGCATAGTGACTCATCTCGTTGGCTGAAACGACTCAAGGTAGTTATCCAGGACGTGACGCGACGAGCGCCACAACGAATGAAGCCAGCAAGAGACTAGAAAAATGACACGCATCAAAGTGGAGAGGAAAATTGTCGCTTACGACGTAGCGCTGAACACGGCCGAGCAGCCGGATGGCGAGCCGCCCGAGGATGTCGAGGAGTCTCAGCCTGAAGGAGCTAAGGTCATCCGGATGCACGAGAAGCTCGAGCGACCCGAGGTTCTCATCGGCTCAACCTACAAGGTCAAGACGCCCGTTTCCGATCACGCGATGTATGTGACGATCAACGACATCGTGTTGAATGAGGGGACGAAGCACGAGAAGCGCAGGCCGTTCGAGATCTTCATCAATTCCAAGAACCTCGATCATTACCAATGGATCGTCGCCCTGACGCGGATCATGTCAGCGGTATTCCGGAAGGGGGGGGATGTGAATTTCCTGGTCGACGAGCTCAAGGCCGTCTTCGATCCGCGCGGCGGCTACTGGAAGCCGGGTGGTCTCTTCATGCCCTCGATCATCGCCGAGTTGGGATACATCATCGAGAAACACCTCGTGCACATCGGGATGCTGCAGCTGACGGTCCCCAGTGAAGAACAGCAGGATCTGATCGCCAGCAAGCGCGCTGCGGTCTCAGCCCTTGGCAGACAACCACCGGCTTCCGCCGATAGCCGATTCCCCAAAGGCGCACGACTATGTAGTAAATGCAACACCGCAGCCGCCGTGATGTTGGACGGCTGTATGACCTGTCTCAATTGCGGCTATTCCAAGTGTGGCTGATTTTGGACCGCGCGAAGCTACCGACAGACTAGCATCCAGGACTGACCGATCCGCCGTTGGTCCGCTCCCAGATCACTTGTGGTCGGGGGCGGGCCTTTTTTATTCTTAGCCCCCAGAGTTCGCGAGGCGACTGCCGCGCTCAAGACAGATGCTAGACTAGGCAGGTACTTCTCGATGGACTCACGGCTCCGTGACATTAACGGTCCCTGACTTCTCGCCGTTTCGCATTCTCGTCGCTGGCGACGCGATGTTGGACGAGTATTTGTTCGGTGATGCCCTGCGAATCTCGCCGGAAGCACCCGTTCCGATCGTCAAAACGCGTACTACCGAACAGCGGCCTGGCGGAGCAGCGAATGTCGCGCTGAACGTCGCGGCGCTCGGCGGACAAGTTCGGTTGCTCGCGGTCGTAGGCGACGACGCCCGGGCAGAGGTGTTAACCCAACTTCTCTCGAGCGCCGGAGTGGACTGCAAGTTCATCGAGGCGAGCGGGCTGCCCACGATCCATAAATTGCGCGTGTTGTCGCGCAACCAGCAACTGATCCGTCTGGATTCTGAGGAGCCGCTGGCCGGGCACGAAGAGGCGTTCGCGACGCTGTTCGCGAAATCACTGGAGGATGTCGGCGCGATCGTCTTCTCCGACTATGGCAAGGGGACCTTGAGTCGAATCGAGCCACTCGTGGCACTCGGGCGTGAGCACGGGATCCCGGTGCTCGTCGATCCGAAGGGCGTTGATTTCGAGCGCTACCGCGGCGCCAGTGTATTGACCCCCAATCAAACCGAGTTCGAGGCAGTCGTCGGCGCTTGCCACGATGAGGCTGAATTCCGCTCCGCTGGGGAGGCCCTTCGGGTTCGGCTGGACTTGGATGCGCTCCTGGTGACGCGAGGCGAGCGAGGGATGACTCTGTTCTCCGGCGGTGCGCAGGCGCTCGACCTCGCGGCCGAGGCCCGTGAGGTCTTCGATGTCACCGGCGCGGGCGACACGGTAGTCGCCTTGATGGCTGCGGGGGTCAGCAGCGGTCTGGCATGGGAGGACGCGGCGGCGCTGGCGAACCTCGGCGCCGGGCTCGTGGTGCGCAAGATCGGTGTCGCGACGTTCAGCCCGTCGGAATTGCGGCTGGCCCTCCACCGCAGGGGTGCCGGTGGCCGGGGGTTGGTCGGCGTGGATGAGCTGGAGACGCTGGTCAATGAGGCCAGGCTCCGTGGTGAGCGCATCGTGATGACCAACGGCTGCTTCGATATTCTCCACGCGGGCCATGTGAGCTACCTGGAAGAAGCGAAAGGACTCGGGGATCGGCTGATCGTTGCCGTCAATGACGACGCGTCGGTGCGAAAACTCAAAGGGCCATCGCGGCCGATAACGCCTCTGGAAGACCGGATGGCCGTGTTGGCGGGCCTCGCAGCGGTCGATTGGGTCGTGCCATTCTCGGCAGAGACGCCCGCCGCGCTGATCGCGCGATTACTTCCCGACGTTCTCGTTAAGGGTGGCGATTACGAGGCGGATGAAATCGCCGGTGGGAAGGCCGTGATCACGAACGGCGGAGAGGTTCGCATCCTAGGTCTGAAGAAGGGTCGTTCCACGAGTGCTCTCGTCCAGTCGATCAGGGACGGCTAGCAGGCGGTTCGATGACACTCGGACGGCGCGCTCCTTATCCTTATTGCAGCCAGTCATTGACTTCGCTCAGGTTCTCGACCGACAGGCTGCCGGTCGCGTACTGCAGCCTTAGCACGTTCAAAATATAATCGTACCGGCTGCGCGCGAAGTTCGTCCGGGCGCGCGTCAGCGTATTCTGCGACACGAGGACGTCGACCGTCGTGCGTGTACCCACCTGGAAACCTGCCTCGGTCGCTCGCAGGGCCGTCTCCGATGACTGCACCGCCTGACGCAGCGCTCTCACGCGTGAGATTTCGCTGATCACGCCGAGATAGGCGTCGCGAGTCTGGCGTTCCGTCTGCCGGGCGATCCGTTCAAGCGTCTCCAACGCGGCACGGTGCTGATACACGGCCTGTCGGATGCGGGAGCTGTTGAAGCCGCCGGTAAATATCGGCACGCTGAAATTCAGCGACAGGTTGTAGCCTTCCGGCGCCGACGTCGACGGGTTCACGGTGTTGAAGGCCGGGTCGACGAAAAAAGTACTGCGAATCGTATCGGCTTCCGACTCGGAGTAGGACCCGGACAGGCGCAAGACCGGCAGGCGGCTGCCGCGCTGGATAGCGATATCATCCAACGCGATCTCGGCCGTGATACGGCTGGAGGTCAGCTCGAGATTCTGCTCGAAGGACGCTCGAACCCAATCTTCTACGTTGGCCGGTTCGGGCGACAGCAGGGGTATCTGGGTTGCCGGGCTGGCTAGATCGGCGATGTACTCGCCGATGATCTCCCGCAAGAACTCTCTCGCCGTCGCCAGAAAGCGTTGAGCGGAAATCTCGGTCGCGATGGAAAAGTCATAGGCGGCCTGGGACTCCTGGACGTCGGTAATGGCGATCAGGCCGACCTCGAAACGCCGTTGTGCCTGTTCGAGCTGCCGGCCGATCGCCTCTCGGGCTGCCTGCTCCGCGGCCAATGTGTCGTCGGCAGCCAGGACGTCGAAGTAGGTCTCCGCGACACGGATCAGCAGATCCTGCTTCGCTAACTCGTAGTCGGTATCGGCGCGCAGAACCTGTTTACCGGCCTGTCTGAACGCCACGAAGCGACTCTTGTCGAAAATTATCTGATCGAGATTCAGGCTGAGGCTGGTCGAGTCGCGCTCGGTCTGGCTGCTGATGACCGCAAAAGTCGGCTGGCCGGACTGGAAGTCGGTCGTCGGTGTATTGTCGGTGCTGTCGGCAGTCGTCGCGCTGGCGTTCAGAGAGAGCTGCGGCAGCAGACTGCTTCGCGCCTGCGGTCTCGACTCCAGAGTCGCCAGATAGATCGCTTCCGCCTCCCGGATCACGGGATCGTTCTGCAGCGCACGCTGGTAGATGTTCAGCAGATCTTCCTGCGCACTGCCGGGCTGCGCTAAGCCGAGTAGGCCAGCGACGGTAATGAGGCGGAATAGTTTCGAGTTCATAGAAGTGCTTCCCTTGGAATTGTCCGGATTCATCGAGATGACTAGTATCTAGGCACGTGTGGATCGATTGTCTGCGACCACGCATCAATACCGCCGGTCAGATTAAAGACGTGCTTGAAGCCTGCGCCCAGCAGAAATCCTGCCACCTGCCGACTGCGTGCGCCGACATGGCAGACTACGACCAGGGCGGTCTCCCGGTCGAGTTCGTCGAGACGTTGCGGGACCTCGCGCATCGGGATATGGACGGCTCCTTGAAGCTCCGCAAGCTGGAGCTCGGCTGGCTCGCGAACATCGAGAAGCACGACCTGGTCGGAGTCCGTCTTGTCTGGCCAGCGGCTGCAGAACTGCTCGGGCGTAAGTTCCGGGACGACCGTCATGCCACGCCTGCCGGTCTCAGAGGACGAAGCGTTCGGGTCGCTCCGCATTCACGAGCGGAGTGATGACGGACTCGAAAAGGCTCTCTTGCGAGTATTCGCCACGCTCATGCATCGTCACGACGCGGGCCTCCATGACGGGTGGGCGACCGACAATCATGAACAGCCTCCCGCCGGGACGGAGCATGCGGATGAAGTGATCATCGAACTCCGGTATGGACCCGGTAACGGCGATCGCATCAAACCGCTCTTCGTGTCCCATCGTCAGCGCGTCCTCTGTGCGGAATTCGACATTGCCGGTTTCTAGCTGCTCGACTTTGGCTCGCGCATCCCGGGAGAAGTCTTCGTGGATATCGACGCTGACTACCGAGTTCACAAGCCGTGCGAGACAAGCGGTCAAGAAACCGGTACCGGTACCGATCTCGAGGACTTCATCACCGGGCTCCAGACTCAGTGCCTGCAACAAACGTCCTTCTACCTTCGGCGTCATCATCTGTTGGCCGTGGGCCAGCGGGATATCCAGGTCCGCAAACGCCAACTCACGGTACGCGTCGGGGACGAACGACTCCCGCGGAATCTGCCCGAGCGCCCCCAGAACGCGGTCGTCCAGGACCTCCCAGGCACGGATCTGCTGTCCCAGCATCTGGGCTCGTGCTTCCTCGAGATTCATTGCTTCACGCTGGATTTAGCGGCTGCCAACCAGAGTCCGCGGATAAGGTTACGGAGTTTAGCCAAGGCACACAAGGCGATGTCTAAAGAATTATGGTGAATTCGCAGCGACCGGCGACGCCGTATTGGGGTATCTTAACGTCAAGCAAGAACACGGAAACCGGCCCGCCTAAGCGGGCTCGGGGACTCGTTTCGTGATAGTTCGTCTTTCGCGGCGAGTCAGAATAGGCTCGTCGGCGTTCACGGTGGCGATATAATAGGGTGTCCACCCCAGTGCCAGCACAGAAGAAGCTATCCAGAGTAACTAACCTCACGGTCGCATGGGGTCCGGTCGGAATCGGCCCACGCTCACGATGCCCAGGTTGACCGTCATGGATGGCGTAGCGACTGTCTACGAAGCGATGGTGGCGCTGATGCTCCAGACTCCCTGGCTCGCCGCGACGGTTGTGGTGAGTCTGTCGTTGGTGGCGGCGTTCGTCATCAAGGCTGTCGCTGGACGACGTCAGGCGCGACGACTCAACACGGACGTTCGTCAGCTACTGGAGAACGGCGACGCGTCGGAGCGATTGAGCGTCGAGGGCCGATCCGCCGAATTCAGCGAAATCGCCACGAGCCTGAATAAGCTGCTCGGGCGGGAAGAACAGAAGGGCAAGTCCGGATCAGGCGCCACCCCGCTGTTCGACGAGCTGGCACAGACGCTACCCGATGTGGCGCTCGTTCACACGGAGACCATCCTTTACGCTAACGATGCTGCTGCGGACCTGTTCGGCGTCACGCGCGAGAATCTCCGAGGCAAGCCCGTGACGGATCTCATGCGCCCCGCGTATCGTGCGATGGTTCGCCAGCAAGTTCTCGCCCAGCTCGACGGCAAGCAGCCGTCCCAACCGGTCGAAGTGCAGCTCATCAACGGCGATGAGCGCGGTCTGTGGGCGGAACTCCATTCCCGAGTCATCGACTTCGACGGTACGCAAGCGGTTCTGACGATCGCTCGCGATATCAGTCATCGCAAGAGCATGGAAGCGTCTCTAGGCCGTGGAAAACTGCAGGCTCGGACGACGCTCGAGTCTATCGGCGAGGGCGTCATCACGACCGATAACGCTGGCATCATCGACTATATGAATAAAGCTGCCGAGCATCTGTCGGGTTCTTCCCGTAGCTTAGGGCTGGGGAAGCGCCTGACCGACCTGATTTCGTTAGTGGACGAGAACAACCGGGAATCGCTGGGCGACCCGGTTCAGAAGTGCCTCAGCGAGGGTAAACGGATCAGCCTCGGACGCAGAGCGCTGCTCGTGACTAAGCGAGGTGACCGTGAGTGCTCTATCGAGTTGACGGCTTCGCCGATCCGCAGCCCGGAAGGAACCGTGGCCGGCTGTGTGATCGTTTTTCACGATGTCTCCGAGATCCGCGGGTTGACTCGGCAGATGTCCTATCAGGCGACCCATGATGCGCTGACCGGGCTGATCAATAGAGCCGAATTCGAACGGCGGCTCGAGGCCGCCCTGAAATCTGCCAGGGACGCCGATGGCGGGCATGTCGTTTGTTATTTGGATCTCGATCGCTTTAAGGCCGTCAACGACAGTAGCGGCCACCTTGCCGGCGATAATCTTCTCCGCGAGATCGCCAGTCTTCTAAAAGAGAAGGTGCGTGACTCAGACACCGTGGCCCGCCTGGGCGGCGATGAATTCGGGTTACTACTCGTCGGTTGCCCGTTGGATAAGGGGCGACAGATCGCCGATGACGTCTGTCAAGCGATCGCTGACTATCGATTCGTCCGGCATGACCGGATATTCGACGTCGGTGTCAGTATCGGCCTGGTGGAGATCGGTCATGAAAGCGGCACGGCAGAGACCGTCCTGGGTGCAGCCGACTCCGCATGCTACGTAGCGAAACAGCACGGGCGCGGTCGAGTGCACGTTTACTCCGCTCGGGACGAGGTGGTCGCTCGGCAGCGCGGCGAGATCGAATCCTTGCAGCGCCTGCAGCGGGCTCTGAAAGAGGATCGCTTCGAGTTGTTCGTCCAATCTATCGTTTCGGTCTCGGGTCGAGTCACGGAAGGCCCGGCGATGGAGATCCTGCTGCGCATGCGAGATGAATCGGGGGACTTGATCCTGCCGGCTCAGTTCTTAGACTCGGCAGTCCGGTATCAGCTGATGCCGCACATCGACCGCTGGGTCGTGCAGGCGACGCTCACCGCGATGGCTAGCGGCGTACTGCGGTTGCCGGATGAGCGGAGCTGCGCCATTAACTTATCTGGGCAGGTACTTGACGACGACGATTTTCTCGAGTTTGTCGTGGAAGCGCTGGATCACACGGGTGTCTCGCCCTCACGGTTGTGCTTCGAGATTCCTGAATCCGCGGTCGTGGCCAACCTCGATCGTGCGCGACGCTTCATCGATGTCCTACACGGCATCGGCTGCCGATTCGCGTTGGATGATTTCGGCAGCGATATCGGCTCCTTTTCGAAGCTCAAGCATCTGGCGGTTGACTATCTGAAGATCGACGGCGTTTACGTCCACGACCTGGGCACCGACAGCGTGAATCACGCCATGGTCAGCGCCATGGTCAAGCTGGCACGCACCCTCAATTTCCAGATCGTTGCCGAGCAAGTCGAAGACCAGGCTTCGCTCGAAGCGGTCCGGCGGATGGGCGTTGATTTCGCGCAGGGCTACGTCGTCGAGCGCCCGCACGCGCTGCAGACCGTCCACTGACCGTGCGACAGGGCCGCGGCGCCCTCTCGCCTCGCCGTCCATGGCTCAGCTCGAATCGTGGGCTCGTTGCTTCAGGCCGTCCGTGGCACGCTCCTCGCCCACGACGCTCGCAAAACTATCCGGGCGCGCCCCCAATCAGCTACAGGAACGGCACGGCCAGTAGCGCGACGATGTTGATGATCTTGATCAGCGGGTTGATGGCCGGGCCTGCGGTGTCCTTGTACGGATCGCCGACCGTGTCACCCGTCACGGCAGCCTTGTGAGCGTCTGATCCTTTGCCACCGAGATGACCGTCCTCGATGTACTTCTTCGCGTTATCCCAGGCACCACCGCCGGTCGTCATCGAGATCGCGACGAACAGGCCGGTCACGATCGTGCCGACGAGCAGGCCGCCTAAAGCTTGTGGCCCGAGGAGCATGCCGACGACGAGCGGCACGAAAATCGGTAGTAGCGACGGGACGATCATTTCTTTGATTGCAGCCTTGGTCAGTAGGTCGACCGCCGTGGAGTAATCCGGGCGAGTCGTGCCCTCCATGATTCCGGGGATCTCGCGGAACTGTCTGCGCACTTCCTCGACGACCGAACCGGCCGCGCGACCGACCGCTTCCATCGCCATGGCGCCGAACAGGTAGGGCACCAGGCCGCCGATGAATAGGCCGACAATGACCCGGTGATCGGAGAGGTCGAACGTCATGACGCCAAGTCCGGCCTCCGTCAAACTGTGGGTATAGTCGGCGAACAGCACGAGCGCCGCGAGACCGGCCGAACCGATGGCGTAGCCCTTCGTCACCGCCTTGGTGGTGTTACCGACAGCATCCAACGCATCGGTCACTTTGCGCACGCTGGACGGCAGCTTCGCCATCTCGGCAATTCCGCCGGCATTGTCCGTGATCGGACCATAGGCATCGAGCGCTACGATGATACCGGTCATGGAGAGCATGCTCGTCGCAGCAATGGCGAGTCCGTAGAGCTCCGCGAGTTGATAAGCGCCCCAGATAGACGCGCAAACCATGATCACGGGTAGCGCCGTTGACTTCATTGCGACGCCCAGCCCGGCGATGATATTGGTCGCATGGCCAGTGGTCGAGGCGTCGGCAATCTTCCTCACCGGCGCGAACTCCGTGCTCGTGTAGTACTCGGTGATGACGACCATGGCCGCGGTCAGCGCGAGACCGATGAGCGACGCCAGATAGAGATTCAGCGAGTCGTCACCCATCAGCGCATTCGTGACGGGATAAAAAGCGATGGCCGCCAGCACGCCGGAAACGATGACGCCCTTATACAAAGCGCCCATGATCTTGCCGCTGTTCGTGCTGACGAAAAACGTTCCGATGATACAAGCGACAATGGATACGGCGCCGAGCACCATCGGGTAGAGCACGGCATTCGGCCCGAGCGCCGTCGCGGTGAGTCCGCCCAAGATCATCGTCGCGATGAGCGTGACCGCGTAGGTCTCGAATAGGTCGGCGGCCATTCCGGCGCAATCACCAACGTTGTCGCCGACGTTGTCGGCGATCACGGCGGGGTTGCGCGGGTCATCCTCTGGAATACCCGCCTCCAGTTTGCCGACCAGGTCGGCGCCGACATCCGCTCCTTTGGTAAAAATACCGCCGCCGAGTCGGGCGAAGATCGAGATCAGAGAGCCGCCGAAAGCGAGGCCGATCAGTGCCTTGAGGGTTGCAGCCTCTGTCATTCCGATCGCGAGCAGGATGCCGTAGTAACCCGCTACACCCAGAAGTCCCAAGCCCACTACGAGTAGCCCGGTGATCGCGCCGCCACGAAACGCGATCTGCAGCGCCGGATTAATACCTGCCGTCGCCGCTTGGGCGGTTCGCACATTAGCCCGTACGGAGATATACATACCGATATAGCCCGTCAGCGCGGACAAGATCGCGCCGATCGCGAACCCGATCGCTGTTGCCCATTCCAGTGCTACGCCCAGTATGACGAATAAGATGACGCCGACGACCCCGATCGCGGCATACTGCCGATTCAAAAAAGCGTTCGCGCCTTCCTGCACGGCCGCCGCAATTTCCTGCATGCGCTCGTTGCCTGCTGGTTGGCGGAGGACCCAGGCCGCCGTGATCACGCCGTAGAGTAGTGCCAGTGCTGAAGCTCCGAAGCAGAGCCACAAAGCGGTAGTTGGATTCATTCCATTTTCTCCCTATTTTCCCGGCCGCCAGAATTGCGGAACCCGCAGGCGCGGGTTGTCGACTCCTGGATATGGCAGGGGATATTTACCCCAAGCACGACCGACCGCGATCTACCTGTTGGGTTCACAGGGTCGATTGGGGATGATCTGCAGAGTGTAAGTCTTTAATGCGGACCCGTTGTTCTTAGCTTCGCGGCCCTAACCGGGCCACGAAAGGCGCGCTATTTTAGCACAAAGTTTCCACGGAGCCTCGGCGCAACCGAGACATTCCGCAGCTTCACGTAGCGAGGCAGCCCGTTGTGGTAAGGCGGGTAGTCTTCACCACGTATCAACGGTTCCAGGTAACGTCGACAAGCGGCGGTCACGCCGAAGCCGTCGCGCTTGATGAATCCTCTCGGCATCATTTTCTCGCGATTGGCTACCCGGCTTAATGCGACCTGACCGACGGCCCATCGATACGGCGTCTGGGACTTGCGTACGATGATCGGCATGACCGCGTTTTGTCCCTGTAACGCCAGTTCAACGGCCTTCTTGCCGACCGCGTAGGCCTGTTCGACATCCACTTTCGACGCGATGTGCCGCGCCGAACGCTGGAGGTAATCTGCGATCGCGTAGTGAGTCTTGTAGCCCAGACGATCCCTGACGAGACTGGCGATCGCCGGCGCCACGCCGCCGAGCTGGGCATGACCGAACGCGTCGCGAGTGCCGGCGTCTGCGATAAAGCGGCCGTCCGGATGGCGCGCGCCTTCGGCGACGACCACGACGCAATATTCATAACGGCGCACAGACTCTTCTACTCGAGTGAGAAATCGAGTCTCGTCGAAAGGAACCTCCGGGAAGAGAATGACATGAGGAGCTTCCGCCGCAGTTTGTCCGGCCAGAGCCGATGAAGCGGCGATCCAGCCGGTGTGTCGTCCCATGACTTCGAGAATGAACACCTTCGTCGATGTTTTCGCCATCGAAGCGACGTCCAACGCAGCTTCTCGCGTGGATACCGCAACATACTTCGCGACCGAGCCGAACCCGGGGCATACGTCGGTGATCGGCAAGTCATTGTCTACTGTCTTCGGAATCCCGATACAGGTCACTGGATACTTGAGCTTCCTGCCGATCTGGGACACCTTTTGAGCCGTGTCCATCGAATCACCACCGCCGTTATAGAAAAAGTAGCCGATGTCATGGGCCCTGAATACGTCGATGAGCCGCTCGTACTCGGCGCGGTTGTCATCCAGTCCTTTCAGTTTGTAGCGGGCGGAACCGAACGCCCCTCCGGGCGTGTGGCGCAGCGCGGCGATGGTTGCCGCGGATTCCTTGCTGGTGTCGAGCATGTCCTCTGTTAGCGCGCCGATAATGCCATTACGCCCAGCGAACACCTTACCGATCTTATTCTTATGCTTCCTTGCAGTCTCCAAGACCCCACACGCGGAGGCGTTGATGACCGCGGTCACGCCTCCGGACTGGGCGTAAAACGCATTTTTTTTCACGAATCCTCCAGTGCAGAATTTTGTTTCGACGGGCTTTCCAATCAGGATACCAAAGAGATCGGTTAGATTGACGATGAGAATAGTCCGGGCTAGTTTACGCGTCCCGTATCGGCACAACACAGCAACGCGGAGAATCCGCCATGAGAATCGTATTGCTCGGAGCCCCCGGTTCTGGTAAGGGCACCCAAGCACGGCAACTGCAGAGCGACCATGGCTGGCCCCAGATTTCCACCGGTGACTTACTTCGCAGCGCGGTCGCCGCGGGGACAGAGCTCGGTCTCAAGGCGAAAGCCATCATGGATGCGGGGAATCTTGTCTCTGATGAAATCGTGTTAGGGGTTGTTAAGGAAAGGCTCAGCAACGACGATGCGGAAACCGGGTTCGTACTCGACGGGTTCCCGCGTAATCGCGCACAGGCGCTGGACCTGGAGACCGTGCTGGCGGATCTGGGGCAACGACTCGACGCCGTCGTCTTCATGGACGTGCGCTTCGACATTTTACTAAAGCGATTGACGGGACGACGCACGTGCTCCAAGACTGGAAAGTTATTGAATATCTATCTCTCCTCGCAGGAAGAGCTGGACGCGTGCACGGACGCCGGCGGCGAGTTGCTACGGCGTGCCGATGACGATGAGGCCACGATCCAGAACCGTCTGGAGGTCTACGAGCGAGAAACGGCGCCATTGATTGATTATTATCGCGATGGTGGGCTCTTGCGAACCGTTCACGCTGAGGGTTCGCCCGCCGAAGTCTACTCGCGACTGTCAGCGGTGATCAGCCAGTAGACGCTGGATTTCGAGTTGACGCCAGCCCTCGTCGACGCGGCCGGAGGGTCTGTCGACCAGGATGTCACTGATCTCCTTACGTGTCGCCAGGACTTCACTCCGGATTCCCAGCTCGTCGGCGCGACCCCGAACCCGCTCTTGAAACGCCTGCAGGTCTTTCCTGTCTGGACGCTCCAGCGTCAGATGCGTCTCGATGAGCGCGCGCTGGTCGACTCCGTCAGAGTCTTGCAGTTCAGCGAGAATGTCGTGGCCGGAGCGGTCCGCCAGGCGACCGGGCATTTCGGGTATGGACTTCAGTGACTGTAGATCCTCTGGCAACGTTCTAGCGATGCGCAGAAGTAGCTCGTCGCTCATTATCCAGCGCCGCGGCCGGTCGAGTGTTTGCGCGTACCGCTCACGCCAGCTCACCAACGCAAGCGCCGCACACTGCTGCTGCGGGCCCATCGATCGCAGTCCTCGGAGCCGTGCCCAGAGTGTCACCGGCGGGGTGACTGGTGGGATGCTGAGCGCGGCGACGCAATCCGCCTTGAGCCAGTCGCCGCGCTGCAAGACGTCTAGTTTCTGCGCCAGGAGCTCCGATAGCGGTAGCAGGTAGCGAACGTCGTCCAGGGCATACTGCACGGCGCCGTCTGGCAGTGGCCGACGGATCCAGTCAGTGCGCGTATGCTCCTTCTCTAGCGTGACGCCGAGTTCCTCGGCCAGTAGGTCCTGGAGGCCAATCTGTGGTGCATGGCCCAATAATCCTGCAGCGATCTGTGTGTCGACCAGTTCCTGCGGCGCTCGTTGGTCCTGTTGATACAGTACCTCAAGGTCCTGACGGGCACTATGCGCTACCCAGGCGCAACCAGTCTCGAACAACCGGTCGAAGAAAGGCGCAAGATCGATTTCCGTCACGCAATCGATGCACGCCGTGATGCCCGGGGTGGCGATCTGTATCAGGCCGAGCTTCGGATAGTAGGTCCTCTCTCGTACAAACTCCGTATCCAGCGCCAACGCAGGCTCATCAGCGATGCTCGCGAGCAACGCCGTTAATTTTTTGTCGGAGTCTATGAACAGGTCCGTGTCGACCATCCGCTCTAACTACTTTTGCCCATACGCTATTATCATCAATCTACGTGTCTCTTGTAGAGAGGCGGATTGCCAGGAGAGACGAGCGGTTTGTGGCGCCTTGGATTAGTCTTCGTGGATATAGCTCTGCACCGTCGCGGTCCAGAGCACGTACCCGCATCCGGTTTCCTGTTTGGGCTCCTGCTTCTTGTCTACGTTGCAACGGGCGTCGCCGCGATGCAGTTCGTGCAGCCGCCGGCGCGAGCCGTCGGTCTGGTGATCTTCGACACGGCGCTCTATGTCGGCTTCGTTTGGCTGGTGTTAGCACTCTTCCGATATCCCAGTCGTTTCGTCCAAACCACATCCGCGCTACTCGGTGCCGAGACTGTTCTGACACTCATCGAAATTCCTGTTCTCTCGTTGGCGGGCTTCGAGAATGGTGAAGTCGACGCACCTAACATTGGTACTTGGCTGTTTCTTCTATTGATCCTATGGTCTATTGATATCAACGGTTTCGTGCTGTCGCGAGCGTTGCAACAGTCGTATGTCGTGGGTGTATTGATCGTGCTAGGGTACGTGTTCGGTTCGTTCACACTCGGCGGGCTCTTGTTTCCCGCAGCTAGCTGATGCGCGTTCATATTCTCGGTATCTGTGGCACGTTCATGGGCGGCGTCGCCGCGTTGGCGAAAGCCGCCGGGCACCAGGTGTCCGGCTCCGACGAGAACGTCTACCCGCCGATGAGTACCCAGTTGCGCAAACTGGGAATCCGCCTCCATGAAGGTTACGACGAACATCAGTTCGACGAGGAATTCGATTGCGTAGTGGTCGGCAATGTCCTCAGCCGAGGGGGTACGGCGATCGAGGCGTTACTCGACTCGGGCCTGCCTTATTATTCCGGGCCGGAGTGGTTGGCGAATAACGTGTTGACGGACAAGTGGGTGCTCGCGGTGGCGGGGACTCACGGAAAGACCACGACGGCCAGCATGCTCGCGTGGATCCTCGACTACGCCGGGTTGTCTCCGGGCTTCCTGATCGGCGGAGTGCCGATGAATTTCAATATCTCGGCCCGTCTCGGCCAGTCGAAGTATTTTGTCGTTGAAGCGGACGAATACGATACCGCGTTCTTCGATAAACGAGCGAAGTTCGTCCACTATCGCCCGCGGACGTTGGCGATCACTAACATCGAATTCGATCATGCGGATATTTACCCGGACCTGGATGCGATTCTCTGGCAGTTCCATCAACTCGTACGGACGGTCCCCAGTCGCGGCTTAATCACGGTTAACGGCCGAGACCACAACATCGACGACCTCCTGGCGAAAGGCACGTGGACTCCTGTAGAAACCTTCAGTTCGGAAGATGAGGCGGCAACCTGGTCGGCCAGCTATGATCTGATCGGAGCGAAATCACGGTTCAGCGTATCTCTCCGTGGCGAGAAGGTGGGGCAGGCAGACTGGGCGCTGCTGGGGCGTCACAATCTCGAGAACGCACTGGCCGCTCTAAGCGCTGCGGTGGATGCCGGTGTCGGCATCGATGTCACTCTGGAAGCGCTGTCGAAATTTAAAGGCGTCAAGCGCCGACTCGACAAGAAAGGCGTGTTCAAGGGTGTGACTTTGTATGATGATTTCGCCCATCATCCGACGGCAATCGCGGCCACGCTCGCGGCCGTCAGGACGCTAAAAATCGAACAGCGCATCATTGCCGTGATCGAGCCCAAGTCGAATACGATGCGTATGGGAGTGCACAGCGAAGCGCTGCGTAAAGCGCTCGGAGAGGCCGACCGCGTGTTCGTCCTGGCGACCGAGGGCCTGAACTGGAATCCAGATTCCGCGTTGAGCGCGTTGGGCAGCAAGCTATCCGTCGTGTGGGATGTCAACGACCTGCTCGATGACCTCCTGTCCGAGCTGGAATCTGGGGACCGGGTCATTTTCATGTCCAACGGTAATTTTCAAGGTTTGCCCAGGCTGCTCCAGCAGGCCTTGAAGAGCAGCGAGCAGATGGCCAAGAGCGCGTGATGTGAAAACCTACATGTGCCTGATCTGCGGCTACGTTTATGACGAAGCGGCGGGCTCGCCGGACGAGGGCCTGCCACCCGGCACTCGGTGGAAGGATATTCCGCTCTCCTGGCGCTGCCCTGTCTGTGGTGCCGGGAAGGAAGATTTCGAGATGGTCGAGGTCTGATGGAATCTGCGGGCTAGCGCTCCCGAACGCGGACGACATCGAACCCACGCGCTGACAACAACTCGATTACGCTGTCCTCGCCCACCAAGTGCAGCGCGCCGACGACCACCAGATAGCGTCCGCTGCCTTCGAGTAACTCTTCGAGCTTCGCCGCCCAACGCCGATTTCGCGAACTGACCAGCGCTGTCTGTAGCTCGGGCAATTCATCGAAGTCGGCGGTGAGTTCCGCGGCGAGTTCGTCGAGGTTACCGTCACGCCAGGCGTCTAAGAGCGTGGTCATTTCCGCTTCCGCTGTCTGAAGATCCGTTAGCGTCAGGAGAAGCAGCGCCTCCTGATCTGCCCACGAAAGTGAGTCGAAGATGCCGATCTGATCGTCAAGCGTCTCCAATCCGAGGATCTCTTTGCCATCCGTAAACGAGCGGCGCACAAGATATTGCTCGAGGCCCTGGCTCGCCTGA
>Ga0209980_10000208_pt1 | contig 30563 bp, 30 predicted proteins | sample CR02metaG_FD_183611 | JGI IMG/M metagenome (GOLD analysis project Ga0209980, IMG submission 183611) | Deep subsurface microbial communities from Mariana Trench to uncover new lineages of life (NeLLi) - CR02 metaG (SPAdes) (version 2) | ecosystem: Environmental > Aquatic > Marine > Ocean trench...
CCCGCTCAGGAACGAATCGAGCCCGCCGCCTTGCGCGACGTCCGGCGTGGGCTGCGAGGCGAGCAGCTCGCGCTGCGCCTGCACCGTGGCCTCGCTCGCGACCAGACGGTCCTCCAGAGAGCGCATGCGGTCCTCCAGACCCTGCATACGCGCATCCTCTTTTTCTTCCGCGTGGGCCACGAACGGCGCGAGCAGAATCGCACCCACGGCGATTACCATCGCTTTGCGCCTGATTCCCCTTCCCATGATCCCCTCCCTGGGGCGCCCTATGGAGGCGGTCCCCGACGTTTTGATAACCCGACGTCCCCGGCGTTCTGGCCGGCGACGGTCCCGAGCTAGGTCAGTTCAGGCGAGGGGAGGACTGCAATCCGTGTGCCGCAGCACGTGCGGAGGAGACGGAACTCCCCCGACCCGCTCGCGGCCACCGGGTCGAGACGAGAGTTGTCGCTCGAGAAGTTTGACCGAACGTGAGCTTACTCCCCACCCCTGGTGTAGCCCATCACTCAAGACGGCGAGAGAATAAGCACTCAACGTGCCACATCACAAGTTTTTTCGGGGATGAGATCAGAGGTAGGTGCCGATCGGGCGCACCTCTTCGCTTTCCAGCTCCTGCTCCCGGTCGCGGTCGGGGAAGTGGACGACCGCCTGCACGTTGCTCCAGGGGATGAGGATGTGCGCCATGTAGCTGCGTCGCTCGCGCTCCTCGGGCGGGATCAGCGAGCCGTCCGGGTGGCGGATCGGCGTCTCCTCGTAATGGGGATTTTCCACCCATAGACCGATGTTATCGAACCCCACAATACGGCAATACTTGGTCTGGTCATCGATCCCGATGCTTTCGAGCCCCTTGGCCGAGTGGAAGAGCAGCATCACCTTCCGACCGACCACCTCGCTGATATTCATGACTCGATGCTAGCACGCGTGTTTCGCAGCCACTCCAGCGTGCGCGGGGTGAGCGCCTCGGAGAGCTCGTTGCGGATGCCCGCCAGGTCCTGCGCGGTATCCACATCGTGATGCGGCGGGAGCATTTCCACGCACAGTCCCGCCTCGCTGGCCCGTGCGACGGTGCGCTCGAGCACGCGCGCGGTGCTCATCTCCAGCTCGAAGAGCGCGTCACACGGGCGGCGCAGGCCGATCAGGTTGTAGCCGCCGTCGCGGTCGGGGCCAAGCACCAGGTCGACGCGCTCGAGGGCCTCGAAGGCGGAGGCGACATGCTCGAGCGGCAGGGTGGGGCTGTCCGTACCGCGCAGCACGATCCGCCCGAAGCCCTCCTGCACGTGCGTGCGAAACAGCCGCCGCATGCGCGCGCCCAAATCCGCACCCTGCTGCGGTCGCAAGGCATAGCCCGGAGGCGCGAAGCGCTCGAACCAGGAGGCCGCCTCAGGCGGGGTGTACCACAGCACACGCTTCGCCCCCTCGAGCGAGGCGTGTTGATCGAGAATATCCAGCAGCATCGCCTGGTACAGGGATGCGGCCTCGGAGGGAGACAGGGGTGGGCAGAGGCGCGTCTTCACCTGACCCGGAAGCGGCGCCTTGGCGAAGAGTGCGAGGAGAGCTTCGCTCACGGGCGGATTATATTCTCCCCGAGGAGCACCCAACGATGAGCCGCTCGCGTCCGTCCAGCGCCCGCCTCTACGCCGTCAGCGCGGCGCTGCTGCTGGCGTGCAACCTGGCTCAGCGCTCGCCTGAAGAGGATCTGCGGCAGACTCTGCGCGCCCTGGTGGTGGCCATCGAGGAGAAGGATCCGGAGGCGGTGCTGCAGCGCGTGGCGTACGCGTACCAGGGAGACGACGGGCTCGGCTACTCCGAGATTCAGGCGATCGTGCTCAGTTTCCTGCTGCGTGAGGAGCCGATTGGCGCCCGTCTGAAGGAACTGACGGTCGAGCCCGCGGGAGCGGACAGCCGGCGGCGGGTGCAGGCGCGCGTTCTCTTCGCCCGGGGCGTGCGTCTACAGCACGACGCGAGTGCCGCTCCGCCGAGTAGCGTGGAGTATTTCTTCGACCTGGTCTTCGCGCGCGACGGCGAGGGGTGGAAGGCCATCAGTGGACGCTACCAGCGTCTCTGAAGCTCAAGGCTCGCTAGGCGGTCCGACGATCACGCCCGCCACCCCGTCGAGATCCAGGGAGGTTCCGAGTGTCGCCTCGGCAGCGCGCACGTAGCCGAGCGCTACCGGTCCCGCCACCGGAGATACGGCCGCGCTGGTGATGCGCCCGACGTCGGTGCCGTCCACGCGGATGGTGGTGCCGACCTCGAGCGGAGCTTCGGCACGAATTTGAGTCAAGAACCGTTTCACCGCACCCCGGGAGCGGATGCGCGCCACGATCTCCTGTCCGATGAAGCAACCCTTGCTGTAGGAGACCGCTCGCTCGAGCCGAGCCTCGGCCGGAAAATTTCGCTCGCTCACGTCCGTCCCGTACGCGGGCAGGAAAGCCTCGATCCGCAGCACCTCCGCGGCGTCTTCCGCGAGCGGCTCCAGACCCAGGTCCGACGGGAGCCCGGCCAGCGCCTCGCGCGGCCCCAGCACCTGCAGGCCTTCGGGCGTCAGGTTGCCCTCGCGCAGCAGCAGCCACTCCCGGCCGTCCCGCTGGACACGCTCGAAGCGTCCAGGCTCGGGTCGCGGCAGCCCCTGTTTCAGCAGTGCGTCCCCCACCCCGGGGCCCTCCAGACCAAGCCGACCCCAGTCCTGGCTCCAATCGTCGAAGATCACGTCGTCGGCGATGATGTGTCGTCCCAGGAACTGACTCACCTCCGTGCTGGTTCCCACCGCCAAGTCGAGCAGCAGGCTCTCCTCGAGAGCCAGTACGATCAGGTCAGCCAGAATCCGACCCTTGCGGTTCAGCTGCAGCGCGTAGCAGGTCTCACCCGGCACCAGGGTGCTGACGTCGTTCGAGAGCATGCCATTCAGGAAGCGTACGCGGTCGACGCCCGTGAGCCTGAGCAGCCCGCGGTCCCCCAGGTCGCGATACGCGGCCGTCACACCCGTCAGCGTTTCGAAGAGCTCCGCCATGAGTCCCTCCTGATCCGCCCGAGCGGATGCAGCTAGGGTAGCGCGTGCGACTGGCCTCTTCAGGCCGCGCGCGCGATGCGGACCTGCATCTCCTTCCAGCGCGCGAGCATCTTCTCGACAACCAGCAGGTCGTCGTCTTTGTCGATGTCCAGCGCGGCGCCTCCGAGATACGTGGTCACGGTGCAGAAGCGGGTCCGAAGCAGCGCCCCGATCCCCCGTTCGACGGTCTGAAGCGACACCCGTGAGCGAACCCAGGCCGACGCCCGGCCATGCCCGCGACGGTCGAGCGCGCTCGCGAGGTGCATCAGGAGATAGGGAAAGATCACCCAGAGGTTGCGGAACTCGCGCACCAGCATCTGCCATGCCAGTCGGAGCATGTTGCCAAACTCCTTCTGGTAGCGGTTCTCGTACACGTCCTGGATGTAGTGCCGGTTCCCGAGACGCAAGGGTCGAACGAAGTGCAAGTTGTTCGGGCGGAAACGACCCTCCGCAAGATTGAAGAGCGCCATCCGGATCCCGGGTCCGTCCTCGCCCGGCGCGTACAGAGCCAGCGCAGAGTCAGGGGAGAGACCCAGAACGTAATCCGCCTCGGCCGCCCCAGCCTTGCGGATGAAGTCCGAGATCTCCTCCGGGATCACCAGCGGAATGTCTGCCGGCACCACCAGGATCGCGTGGTCATCGGGTACGCCAGCTGTCGGGAGCGTACGCAAGAAGCTGTGCCATACGTTCTCATACAGGCTGCTCAGCTGAGGCACGATGTGGATCGGACAAGCCCGCGCTGCTGCGAGCAGCAGACATCCGTGCTCCGTAATCGCCTTCTCGAGACGAATCGGGTCTCCCACAACGTAGACCTCGGAGACCTCGGGCGTGTGGAGCAAGGCCTCGATGACGTGCACCACCATGGGCTTGCCCGCCAGCTGGACGAAAGTCTTGCTCTGCCCGCGAATGGCCCGACTATGGCCCCGATCGCCTGCTACCAGCACGGCCTGCAGCCTCAATCTGGCTCCCTTCCAGCGTGAAAGATCATCCACAGCCCCATCTGTAGTGTAGGGCCGCTCAGCTGGATGGTGACGACTCCCGCGGGCCGGCAAGGCGCAGACAGGCTGCGGTCACCCGGCAAGCTGAGGTCCTACGTTGCCATTCTGACGTCGTTTCCGGCAGACTGGAAGGCCTAGGTCCATAGAAGGAACCCGCAGCATGCCGAGTCTGATCGCCACGGTACGAGTCAAGGAAGAGAAGATCGAGGAAGCCAGGTCGTTCTTCAAAGAGCTGGGCGCCCAGGTGAGCCGGGACGAGCCCGGAACGCTGGCCTACGTGATCCACCAGAAGAAGGACGAGCCCCAGACCTTCGTGGTCTACGAGAAGTACGAGAGCGACGAGGCTTTCAAGACCCACCAGAAGAACCTGGGCAAGGTCGCGGCGCAGTTCGGCGCCATCCTGGCGGGGGCCCCGGAGCTCGTGGTGCTGGAGGAGATCTGAGCGCTCGCGCGAGCCCTCCACGGGACAGGCAGCATGGCCATGCGTAATACGCTCTCGGTAACCGACAATCGCACCGGCCAGACCTACGAGATTCCGATCGAGGACGGCGCCGTCCGCGCCACCGAGCTGCGCCAGATCCGAACCGATGAGGAGGACTTCGGGCTGAAGTCCTACGACCCGGGGCTCTTGAACACGGCTCCTTGTAGCAGCAAGATCACCTTCATCGATGGCGATAGGGGCATCCTCGAGCATCGCGGCTATCCAATCGACCAGCTCGCGGAGCACTGCTCTTTTCTCGAGGTGGCTCATCTACTGATCCGTGGTGAGCTGCCCGACCGCGCCGAGCTAGATGAGTGGGTGCACCAGATCAAGGTCCACACGCTGATTCACGAGAACATCAAGAAGCTGATCGACGCCTTCCGCTACGACGCGCATCCCATGGGAATGCTCACCAGCACCGTCGCCGCGCTGTCCACGTTCTACCCGGATGCGAAGAACATCCATGCTGCGCAGGTTCGAGAGCTACAGATCTACCGCCTGCTGGGGAAGATGCCCACTCTGGCCGCTTTCGCGTATCGTCACGCTCTGGGCTTCCCCTACATCTACCCCGATAACGAGCTCGGCTACACGGGCAATCTGCTCGCCATGATATTCCGGATGACGGAGAAGAAGTGGAAGCCCGTGCCCGCTCTCGAGCAGGCGCTGGACAAGATCTTCATCCTGCACGCGGACCACGAGCAGAACTGCAGCGCCAACGCCATGCGCTGCGTCGGGAGCTCGCACGTGGACCCCTTCTCGGCGACCGCCGCGGCCTGCGCCGCGCTCTACGGACCGCTGCACGGGGGCGCCAACGAAGCCGCGCTGCAGATGCTGCGGGAGATCGGGTCAAAGGCCGGCATCCCGCAGTTCATCAAGCGCGTACAGGCGGGCGAGAGTCGCCTCATGGGCTTCGGGCACCGCGTGTATAAGAGCTATGACCCACGCGTGAAGATCATCAAGGGCCTGGCCGACACCGTCTTCGAAGTCACCGGGCGAAATGAGCTGATCGACATCGCGCTGGAGCTCGAGCGGATCGCGCTCGATGACGACTACTTCATCTCGCGCCGTCTCTACCCGAACATCGACTTCTACTCCGGGCTCATTTACCAGTCGATGGGCTTCCCCGTGAGCATGTTCCCGGTGCTCTTCGCGATCCCGCGCACTGCAGGCTGGCTCGCACAGTGGCAGGAGGGCCTGCTCGATCCGGAGCAGAAGATCGCGCGGCCGCGCCAAATTTACCGCGGCAAGCGGGCACGCGACGTGACCCCGATTGATAAGCGCCAGGCTCCAAGCGCGGGCTGACGTCTACCAAGCGTAGGCCTCAGGTGCCTCCCCGCCGGGTCCCGGCCAGATCTCGTCCAGGCTCGCGCGTTGCTCGTCGGAGAGCTGGATCTCCGCCGCGTGGAAGCCGGCCTCCAGCTGCTCCAGGGTGCGGGGTCCGACGATGGGAGCCGTGACGTCCGGGTTGGCGAGCAGCCAGGCCAGAGCCACGTCGGCCGCTGACTCGCCCCACTTGCGGCACAGCTCTTCGTAACGCTGCAGCTGGTTTCGATAGCGCTCGATTCTGCGCTGGATGTGTGGCGTGAGGCGACGAACGCCCTCGTCCGATGACTGGACCCCACCCAACAGCCCGCCCGCGAGTGGGCTCCAGGGAAGGAGCGCGAGGCCGAAGGCGCGACAGGCCGGGATCACCTCCAGCTCGATGGTGCGCTGGGCCAGGTTGTAGAGACTCTGCTCGCTCACGAGGCCCATGAAGTGACGGGACGCGGCAACGCTGTTCGCCTGCGCGATATGCCAGCCAGCGAAATTGCTGCTGCCGACGTAGAGCACCTTGCCCTCCTGCACCAGCCGCTCCATCGCCTGCCAGATCTCCTCCCAGGGCGCATGTCGATCGATATGGTGCATCTGATAGAGATCGATGTGATCGGTCTCGAGACGGCGCAGGCTGTCCTCGCAGGCGCGCCGGATGTGATACGCAGAGAGTCCGCGCTCGTTGGGGCCGTCTCCGGTGGCGCCGTAGACCTTGGTCGCGAGCACCACGCCCTCGCGGCGTCCGCCGCCCTGGCGAAACCAGCGCCCCAGGATCTGTTCGGTCACGCCCTCGCCGCGTTTTCCCCCGTACACGTTCGCCGTGTCGAAGAAGTTCACGCCCTGCTCGAGCGCCCGGTCCATCATCTTGAAGCTCTCGGGCTCACCCGCGTGCCAGCCGAAGTTCATGGTCCCCAGACAGAGCCCGCTGACCCTGAGCCCCGTCCGTCCCAAATTCGTGTGCTTCATAACTCCGCTCCCAATGGCTCGCCCAGCAATATCCTAGCCCGAATCACGCCCGAAGAGGGGCCCACTTGGCGCGACCTGAGGCATGCACGAAGTCGCATGCCGTGCGGGCAGGCGGGCCTAGCCCGCCGCTACCCCGCTAGTGGAGGGAGTGGGTTGGCAAGCCCAAGGCACGCACGAAGTCGCGTGCCGTGCGGGCAGGCGGGCTTCGCCCGCCGCTACCCCGCTCGTACCCCGGTAGTAGTGGTGGAGATGAGCGGGATCGAACCGCCGACCTCTGCGTTGCGAACGCAGCGCTCTCCCAGCTGAGCTACATCCCCAACCGCCTGCGAATCTGGCTCCTCTCCCCTCCAGGGTCAAGTCCATACATCTGCGCGCCGACCTGGAGCGCGCTCCACTGCCTGGCTCACGAGGGCATGGCTGGGCCACCCGCTACAGCCACGGCTCACCGTCAACCCTCTGGGCCTGGTGCCGATAAGGCGAGTGTGAGCCAATGGATTCTCGGCATCGACCTCGGCACCGTGAATAGCTGCGTTGCGGTGGTCAAGGATGGGCGCGCGGTGATGCTGAGCGACGACTCCCGCACAACCATCCCCTCCTGCCTCGCATTTCAACGCGGTCAGGAGATTGTCGGCCACGCTGCCAAGCGCCATGGGGTGACAGATCCGCAGAACACCATCTCAGCCGCCAAGCGCCTGCTGGGGCACAGCTTTGACTCGCCCGAGGTGCAGGACGCTCTCGAGCGCACGTCGTACCCGATTCGTCCGAGCCCCCTCGGCAGCGTACTAATCGAGGTGGACGGACGTGAGCTCACCCCGATTCAGGTGTCGGCCAGCATCCTCCAGCGCCTGCGGGAGGTCGCGGAGCTGGCCCTGGAGGAGCCCGCCACGAAGGCGGTCATCTCGGTGCCCGCCCATTTCACGGATGTTCAGCGCAAAGCCACCAAGCTGGCTGGGGAGTATGCCGGCCTAGAGGTGCTGCGCCTGATCAATGAGCCTACGGCGGCCGCCTTCGCGTACGGCTACCGCAAGGCCACCGACTTCAAGCTGGCCGTCTACGACCTCGGGGGCGGAACCTTCGATATCACCGTGATGACCGCCGAGGGAGACTGCTTCAGAGTCGATGCCACGGACGGGGACTCGTATCTGGGCGGTGAGGATTTCGACAACGCCATCCTGGAGTGGCTCATCGAAGAGTTCAAGAGCGAGCACGGACACGATCCCTCGGGCGACGAGTCGGCGCGGGGGCGCTTGATCGAGGCCGCGGAGAAGGCCAAGATCGAGCTCAGCGAGCTCGAGGAGACACAGATCGAGCTGCCCTTCATCACCCAGCTCCCAGATCAGTCGCGGCCGAACTTCTCGCGCGTGCTCACCCGACAGAAGCTGTCCGCGCTCACCCAACCTCTGATTCAGCGGACGCTCGAGCTGTGCGGCAACTGCCTCGAGGCCGCGGGCATCATTAGCGAAGACCTCGACGAGGTCTTGCTGGTGGGCGGCCAGAGCCGGATGGTCGCGGTGCGGGACGCGGTTCGAGAATTCTTCGGCAAGGAGCCCCGGCGCGACATCAACCCCGACGAGGTGGTCGCTATGGGTGCGGCGCTCTTCGGATACTCGCTCAGCGCGGACGATTTCAAGCTAGAGGAGCAGGCGGCGGCTGCGGAAGCCTACGCGTTGGCGCGCCAGGACACCGCGATAGCCCGAAAGCTGCTGAACGAGGTGGAGAAGCTGCGGGTCGATTCCATCGATGACGACGCGCTCGCGGAGAGACTGGAGACGTTGCTCGAAGAAACCGAGGCCGACGGCACGAGCGGCCGCATGGACGACATCGAGCTGGAACCGCCGCCGGATGACGAGCTCAGCGGCGCCGTCGACAGCCTGCGCGACGAGCTGATGCAGCTCAGAGGCAAAGCGGGCGATGTCATGAGCGGGATCAGCGAGGAGCTGTCGGACGAGCTTGCCGACGAGATCACCCGCAATGAGCAGGCTGAGGCCCCGAAGGATAGCACCATCGATCGCGCGGCCCAGCGCCTCAACGAGCGCCTGGAGTCCGCCGTCGAGGCCTCCGAGAGCGCGCGCACCCATCTCGAGAAGGCCGACCAGCATGGGAGCGCGCGCAAGGTCAAGCTCACCGACGTGGCCTCTCACGCGCTCGGCATCGCCAGCGTGTCGGACCTCTTCACTGTGCTGATCGACAAGAACGTGCCGATTCCAGTCGCGAAGGAGCGCATCTTCACCACCAACCAGGACAATCAGACGGAGGTGGCCATCCGCGTCTTTCAGGGCGTAGCCGAGCGTGCGTCCGAGAATCAGTTCCTGGGGGAGTTCGTGCTCGAGGGAATTCCGCCGGCGGCCCGTATGGAGCCGAAGATCGAGGTTACCTTCCGCATCGACGAGGACGGTATCCTCTCGGTCCAGGCCCGCGATACGCGCTCAGGCTTAAAGCAGGGAATCCGCGTCGAAGACCCGCTGCAACTACAGCAGCCGGCTGGAGGCGAAGCAGAGAAGGAGCCTTCCAGCCCGCCCGCGGACTGAAGCAAACGAGTCAGGCTCGTTAGCCCAGGTGAGATTCCCGGGCTATCCCGCGCTGCGCTTCCCCAGCGCGCCCTTCGGGTGACGCCGGTTGTAGTCCTCGCGACTGAACCCTCTGGAGGCCTGAAGCTCGACCGAGAGCGCGGCCAACACGACCAGCTCGACCAGCGTGCTCGCCCGCGGCGCCAGCTCCAGCGGGCCCCCCTCCTCCGAAACCCGCGCCTCGAGCACCACCTCCGCCGCGCGCGCGAGCGCCGAGTCCGAGTGCCCGGTGACGGCAACGAGCGGCGCGCCAAAGCTCCGCACGACCTCGACGCAGGCCAGCAGCTCCCGCGTCTCGCCGCTGTTCGAGATCGCGATCACGACGTCGGCCGGCCGCAGCTGGCCAACGCTCCCGTGGACCGACTCCGTTGCGTGCAGGAACGTGGCGGGCGTGCCAGTGCTGGCCAGCAGCGCGGCAGCGTAGCGCGCGATGTGCTCCGGCTTGCCCACGCCGGTGACGTGCACGCGCCCGCCGCGTGCTTCCGCCTCGCGAATCAGACGCGAAGCCTTCGCGATCGCGCCGCGATCGGCATCCGCGCAGACCCGTTCCACCTCACGAGCCGCGATGCGCAGAAAGCGCTCGAGCGCCTCCCCTGCCTCCTGCTCCAGCTCGCTCACGCGCTCTCGACCTCCGGCTCCTTCGAGACCCAGACCTCGGGGAGTCGTGCCGTAACCTCCGCTCGCAGCGTCTCGAAGTCATGGTCGAAGCGCGAAGCCTGCTCGCCGCTCAGCACCGCAGTGCCCGGGGCAACGGCATCGCTCGAAATCACCCCCAGCTTGAAGAGTCCCCGTTTGAGAGCGGCCAGCCTACGGCTCCCCGTGGGAAAGTTGTACGCGCGGCGAAAGCGCTGAAAGAGCGCCTGCATCTCGTCCATGCGCTCGACATCTCCGGCGCAGGCCACCTGCCAGGCCCGCTGCCACTCGCGTGGCCAGAGGTTGGCGGGACCCGAGACCACGCCACTGGGCAAGACGTCGTGCAGCAGAAAACGGTTCCAGTGCTCAACGATCGTTCCCCAGATCCCGCTGCGCGGGCGCATCATCTCCAGGACATACAGCGCGTTGCCCACGTAGAGCGCGAACGGTCCGATGTCGCGGAACTGTCGCGCCGCCTTGGTGTAGTGGCCCAGGCGGCGCGGGGACGCCGACACTTTGATGCCGCGCACGAAATCGAGTCGGCTGAGTCGCTTTACCCAGCGAGTGCGCAGCCTGCGCTCGCGGCCGAGCGCGATGTCGGCGTTATCGTACAGGAGGAGCGGGATGCGCCGGTCACGGTTATCGAGCAGGTCGGCCACGTCGCGCGTGAGGAAGCGTACCGGGTCCTCCACATCGGGGATCGCGAGCGGTGCGATCACGGCCGCGTCGGCCCCCACCTGGAGCGCAAAGTCGAGGCTCTCCAGCGTCTCCGCCTCGCTGCCGCCGGTGATACCGACCCAGGCCTCGACCGGACGATGCCCCGCCTGCTCGAGTCGCGGATTGGCCTTGCGCACCTCTTCCACGACCACCTGAATCACGCGCTGGCGACGCGCAAGGTCGAGTTGGCTCCATTCGCCCGTGGTGCCCATCACGAAGACGATGTCCGCACCATACCCGGACTGGATCAGATAACGCGTGAGTCGCCGCTGATCCTCCTCGATCGGCTCGCCATCCGGGTCCAGAATGGTGACGCAGGGAATGGAGAGGCCTCGCGGCGGGGGCCAAGTCTCGAGCGTCCGCATCGCTCGCCAAGTCTAGCCCGCATCTAGCGGGTCCGCTTAACGCGGAGCCAGCTTGGGGTCGAGCGCATCCCGCAGGCCGTCGCCGAGCAGGTTGTAGGCGGTGACCGTGACGAAGATGGCTGCGCCGGGAAACACCGCGAGCCACCACGCGAAGGTGTTCGCGCGGGCGGCGGAGAGGATAGAGCCCCAGGTCACCAGGTGAGCGGGCACGCCGATGCCGAGGAAGGAGAGCCCGGACTCGGCCAGGATGGCCGTAGCGACCCCGAATGACATCGACACCAGCACCGGCGCGAGCGAGTTCGGAAGTACGTGGCGCAGCATCACCCTGAGATCCGAGCCTCCCAGGCTACGCGCCGCTTCGACGAAGTCCTGGGCGCGCACCCGTAGAAACTCGCTGCGCATGTAGCGTGCGATGCCCATCCAGCCGGTCAGCCCCAGGATCACCATGATCAGGTAGATCGACGGGGGAAACACCGCCGCCACCGTGATGATGAGGAAGAATGTCGGTATGCCCAGCATCATCTCGATGAAGCGTGAGATCACGATGTCCACCCAGCCGCCGTAGTAGCCCGCCAGTCCGCCGAGTACGATCCCGATCACGGCCTGGATGGCCACCACGACCAGCCCGACCGTGAGCGAGATGCGCGTGCCGTGGACCATGCCCGCCATGACGTCGCGGCCTAGAAAGTCCGTTCCCAGCCAGTGCTGGGCTGACGGCGGGGCGAAGGTGTCGCCGCGAAGATCCACGCGTGTGGGTGAGTAGCGAATGGGCGGCCAGACCAGCTCCTGTGCCCGCTCCTCCAGGCGGTAGAAGTCCGCGTTCAGCAGCGGCTCCGGCCAGTGACGCAGTCCCAGCCGCACCCCGTAGTCGATCAAGATCGGCGCGTAGCTCTTCCCCTCGAGCTCGATGTAATAGGGCTTGTCGTTGGCGATAAAGTCCGCGCTGAGCGCGAGCAACGCGAGCAGCGCCACAACGCGCAGGCTCCAGAGCGCGCGTCGGCTGCTCTTGAACTCGCGCCAGATGCGCGCGCCGTAGCGCTCGGACGGCGCGGCGCTCACGCCGGCTTGCCCTCGAAGCTGATGCGGGGATCCACGAGCACCAGCAAGAGATCCGAGATCAGGATCCCGACCAGTGTCAGCGCCGAGCCAACCGAGAACAGAGCGAGCACGACCGGATAGTCCCGGGCAAGCACGGCCTGATAGCCCAGATAACCCAGACCCGGCAGAGAGAAGATGGTCTCGATGATGACCGAGCCCCCGATCAGCGCCGGCAGTAGCAGCCCGAGGTTCGTCACGATGGGGATGATCGAGTTGCGCAGGATGTGCCGCAGAATCACCACGCGTTCGCTGACGCCCTTGGCGCGTGCCGTGCGTACGTAGTCCTGAAGCTTGACCTCGAGCATCGACGAGCGCAGAACTCGCGAGAGAAACGCGAATGATCCATAGGTGGTGACGAGGAGCGGCATGGCCAGGTGGTGCAGGTAATCACCCAACCGTCTGTACAGCGGCCACTCCGGATCGTAGTCGAGCGCGTGCAAGCCAGCGGGCGGGAACCAATCCAAGAAGTCGCCGCCGCAGAGGAAGATGATGATCATCGTACCGACCCAGAATGAGGGCAGGGAGTAGAGCATGAATACGATCAAGGTGGAGACCCGGTCGGCGATGCTTCCTGTCTTCACGGCCGAGAGAATCCCGAGCGGGATGGCGATGCCGTACGTGATCAGGAGCGCGAGCGAGTTCAGCGTGATCGTGAGCGGCATGCGCTCGCGGATCTTGTCCCACACCAGCCGCTGATCTTTGAAGCTCCGGCCCAAGTCCGCGTGCAGGATACGGCCGAGCCAGCGGATGTACTGGATGTGAAGGGGTTGATCGAGCCCAAGCTGTCGGCGGAGATCCTCTTTCGCCTGCTCCACCTGCACCAGGCGCTCGGGATTGACGCCCTCGACCCCAGCGGCCAGCCCCCCGGAAAAGAAGAGCTCCACCGGGTCCCCCGGCGCGAGCCGCACGATCGAGAACCCGATGATGGTGATCGCAATGAAGGTGAGGCCCAGCAGGAAGCAGCGTTGGATCAGGTAGCGGCCCATCTACGCGACGTGTTCTGTTCCGGGAGTTCCGACGCACACCGGCTAGCGGCCGTATTTCTGGTCTTCGAATGGCACCCACCATTCGTGCAGGTCGGTCCCGCCGCTCGGGTACCAACGCACGCCGTGGAAGCGCCGATCCCAGGCGGTGATGGCATTCTGCATGAAGAGAAAAGTGTAGGGCTGGTCTGCGTGGAGGATCTCCTGGAAGCGGTCATAGAGCTGCTTGCGCTTCTGCGCGTCGAATTCCACGCGGTACGCCTCCAGGATGCGATCCACCTCTTCGTTGCGGTAGTAGACATGGTTGGAGCCCCCCGGTACGGCCTGAGAGGAGTGCCAGACCTGGTACGCATCCGGAGGCGTTACGCTCATCCCCCATCCCAGGATCACGGCGTCAAAGTCGAATTTCTTGACCTTGTCCAGCAGGATGCTCCAGTCGATCACGCGAAAGCTGGCGTCGATCCCGGCTCGCTTCATCTGGTCGATCACCGTGAGCCCCACGGCCTTGCGGATGTCGTTGCCCGAGTTCGAGATGATCTCGAAGCGCAGGGGCACACGCTCGCCGCCGATCTCCTTCTCCAGGATCCCGTCGCCGTCCGTGTCCTTCCAGCCGGCCTCGGCCAGCAGCGCCTTGCCCTGCTCCGGGTCGAAGACGTGAGCGGGCAGGCTCCGGTTGTACTCGGGGCGCTCGATGAAGATGGGAGACTCCACCGGCACGCCCAGACCGTAGAGGATCTTCTCGATCAGGCTCTGCTTGTCCACGAAGTAGCCCAGCGCCCGGCGCAGCTTCGGGTCCTGGAAGATCTCTCGCTTCTGGTTCCAGCCGATATAGCTGTAACCGGGTGAGACGTGAACCTTCTTCTCGGCGCGCTTCGCGAAGCGCGCCGAGCCGGTGGCCCGCAGGTGCTGGAGCGGGGTGAGGCCGATCACATCCAAGTCCCCGCCCTTGAAGGCCACCAGGGCTGCCTCGCGGTCGTTGATGATGCGAATCAGGATGCGCTTCACCCAGGCGTCACCGTGCCTGGGATCATCAGGCGCCCAGAAGTCGTCGCGGCGGCGCAGCACGATCCGCTCGCCGGTCACGATATCCGTCTCCGGATCTCGCAGCACAAAGGCCCCGGTCCCCAGGGGGTTGCGGTGGAAGTTCTCGTTGAACTGCTTGGCGAAGCGGCTGGCACGCTCCTTGGGCTCGGGCTCGAGCTCGGCGAAAGCGTCCAGCGCCTCCACCGAGATCTCCCCGAGCAGGTTCTCGGCATCGTAGTAGTGGCGTGGCAGCGGGGAGATTCCACCCAGTACCAGGTCGTTCCTGAAATAGCGCTGGCGCAGGTCGATCCGGAGCGTGTGATCGTCGACCGCCACCGCATCGCGTACCGACACGAAGTAGTTCCGAGCGTGGGGGGCCCGCACCTCAGGGTTTTTGATCACTTTCAGCGTGAAGACCACGTCCCGCGCGGTCAACGGCTGGCCATCGGCGAAGGTCACGTCGTCTCGCAGGCGGAACACATAGGTCAGCTTGTCCTCGCTAATCTCGGGCAGCTCGCGCGCGATCAGCGGCCGCTGCTTGAGCGTCTCGTTGTCGAGATCCAGCAGGGGAAGAAATATCCACTGCAGAACCTGGTTGGAGGCCGAATCGTTCGAGGTGATCGGGTTCAGACTCTCGGGGTCCGCCAGCGACCACAGCACCAGCCAATCGCCACGCACGGGCTGTGCGCCGTTCCGGACGACTTCGCTGGCGGGTGTTGGGGGCTCGTCCGCGCCCTCTTCCGGCGCGCCGCAGGCGAGTGAAATCAGCGCGGCCAGCACACACAGGTGCTCCCGCCCGGGTGGAGATGCACGTTCAGCGCGGCGAAGCAGCACACGGCCTCCTGGGTTTGTTAGAAAAATTTTACAATTATGCGGGCCCTAACACGCTATGCTTTTCGCGTTCTGGGTTCCCCCCCTCTCTCCCCCCGCAACACTCCCCCCCGAACCGAGGGTAGACATGAGTAGCAAGGCACAACCGCGGGGCGCACCTCTGCCAGCGCCCCGCCATAGTGCAGCAGTGGAACTCCGGATCGGCCGAGAAACCGTCAGCATCTGGTTTGACGAGCATGGAATTCACTTTCGACACCTGGAGGGTGGACAAACCGAGGGGGTTCTCCCCTGGGACATTGCGATGGCCATGTCGCTCGTTCCAGAGGAGCTGCGGCGGCCACAGACCACGCACTCCTAGCGTGGAGACACACTCGACGTCAATTCGGTTTCTCGCTGCTCCTGGATTGAAGGAGGCTGCGCTTTCAACTTGTGGAGCGTGTTGATAAACCTGGGGATCGGACTGGGAGGCTTCTTGGCCGGGGTGGGAGCCATGCTCCTGATCCGCGCTCTGCAAGGCCGCAGGGCCCGAGCGGAGCGCGCGCACACTAGGGTCAGCAGCGTGCTCGCTGACTCAGAAGCCGGTTCCGAGGAGACCGTGGCTGCGAGCCAGACCCCCAGCGCCGAGCCAGGTCCCACGGCTCTCTCCCCCCCGCTGAGCACGATCATCGCGCGCGCGATCCGCGAGCCCCTGAGGCAGCTGCGCCGCAGCCAGGGCTGCCCGCCCGCGGCGCTGCGTCAGCTCGAACGCATCGCCTGGCAGACGCGCATGCTGGGATCGGGCCTGCGTCCCATGCAGTCCAAGCCGGTCTCACCCGTGACCCTGCTGCAGGAGGCCGCCGAGCAGGTCCCACTGCTGCGCGACGGAACGGTCGCAGCCTCGTGGAGCCTGCGCAGCCAGCGGCCCGTCCAGATCGACCCGGAGCGTGCACGCGTCGCGTTCCGCGAGATCATGGCGGCCAGCGCCGAGAGCTCGGGCGAGGGCGGCCGACTCGCGATCCGGGTGCTGAACCGTGACGAGAACGGCGGTCCGATCCTGATCGAGGTCGAGAGTGGAAGGCCCGGCAGCGAGGCGGATCCCCTGGCCTTCCTGGTCGCCAGGCGTCTGCTCGAGACGCAGGGCGCCCGCGTTGAGCTCGACGGCCGCATCACGCGCGTCCATTTAGCGAGCGCGTTATCGGCGAGCTGAGCTCTACTACCCGGGTATCGGCCGGCAGAGCCGGCCTGCCGGGGACGGGGCGTGGCTTCCCACGCGCCTCGGTGCGCGCACTACGCTCGGCTTCGCCTCGCTGCGCGGAGCTTCGGTCCTTGCAGGGGCGAGCGCGTCCAGCTAGCCGGTTAGCGGCGCGCCAAGCCCGCCTAGCGGCACGGCGAAGCTCCGCTTCGGCTTGGGCGAGCTGGAATCCGTCAGACGCCGTCGAACAGGTAGGAGAGCGGCACGCTGAGGGCGACCGCGGTCTTACGCATGGTGGAGATCGACGCCGAGCTCTTCCCCAGCTCGATCTGGGACAGCAGGCTCACCGAGAGGGCGGTTTTGCGCGCCAGCTGCCGCAGCGTCATGGAGCGCTCCTTGCGGACCGTGCGAATCCGGGCGCCCACCAGGCGATTTACCCGCACTTCTGCGTCAATCAGCAGCCCACGCTCGCGCACGGCACGCTGGATGACTTGCCGCAGCTGATCCAGCTCAAAGGGCTTGAGCAGATAGTCAAAGGCGTCGGCCTTCATGCTGTCGACCGCGCCCTCCACAGAGGGATAGGCGGTCATGAGGATGACGCACAGCTCGGGATTGATGCTGCGGATCTCCCGTAGGAATTCCACACCATTCATCTGTGGCATCCGCACGTCGATCAGCGCGAGCTGACACTTCCCGTCGACCACCTCGGGTAGGGCGTCCAGCGGCTTGGTAGCGGTGCTGACGCTGTAGCCCTCGCGGGTTAAAAACTCCTTTAGGTACAGGCAGATGTCCTCATCGTCATCCACCACCAAGATGCGTAGCTTTGTGCGTGGGGCCATGCAGGCAGGTCTCCTCGAACCCAGGAATTCCTCGCCACGCCACACTATTCTGGTTCAACCTGAATTACAAGAATTAAAGTGTGAGCGGAATTTCGAACGGTGCCATACAGCAGATCTGGGCGTCTCAGCCGGGCGCAACCGGGGCCAGGAAGTCCTCCTCGCTCAGGTCTCTGGCCCGGCTCAGGCTCTCAATGGTCAGGGTCGCGAGCTCGCCGTGGCTGTCCAACACCTTGATCGTGCGGGGGAATCGGATGCCGGTCCAGCTCGCATAGCCCTCCAGCAGCAGCTCGCGGCCCCCCGGGAGCACCAGGCGCAGCACCTCGAAGCGCTCCGTCTCCAGCCAGACCTGCCCGCCCCGGCCAATGCCGCCCAGAACGTAACAGTCGGACTCGCCACAGCGCGCCAGCTCGTTCCGTCCCAGGTTGACCCGGGCGCGCGCCAGCCAGGTGAGCAGGTCTTGCTCGTGACGCAGTGCGAGGATCTCGATATTGGGAATCCATAGCGGAGCTCTGCGTGTATTTCCCATCACTAGCTGACCCTGTCGCAGCAGCCACTGCCCCCCCTGATCGTCGCTCACGCGCAGCCCGAAGTCGGGATGAAGCTCCAGCACCACCCGCTCGGGCCAGGCCGGCACGATGCCCGAGAGACGGGCCTCGATCCGCAGCGGCGGGGCGTCCTCGCGAGCCCGAGCCAGCTCCGCGACTACGCGCTCGACCGGTAGCACGTAACCCAGCACTCCGACGAGGAGAGCCAGGGTTGCGGAGATCAGCGGGGAACTCATGCCAGCGGAGCGAGCGCGCGGCCAGCTGCGTAGCGCGCCTGGTCCCCCAGCTCCTCCTCGATGCGAAGCAGCTGGTTGTATTTGGCGACGCGCTCGGAGCGACACAACGAACCCGTCTTGATCTGGCCCGCGGTCCGGCCCACCGCCAGGTCCGCGATGGTGGTGTCTTCGGTCTCGCCCGAGCGGTGGGAGATGACCGTCGCGTAGCCCGCAGCGGCCGCCACCTCGAGCGTCTCGAAGGTCTCCGTGAGCGTACCGATCTGATTGAGCTTGACCAGCACCGCGTTGGCGATCCCACGCTGGATGCCCTCGGCCAGAATGCGTGGGTGGGTCACGAAAATATCGTCACCCACGAGCTGTATACGCGCTCCCAGCGTATCGGTGAGGCTCTTCCAGCCGTCCCAATCCCCCTCCGCGAGGCCGTCCTCGATCGTGACGATCGGATAGCGCTCGACCCATCGCTCGTAGAGACGGATCAGCTCGTCGGCGGAGCAGCTGCGCCCTTCCCCGGCCAGCACATACTGGCCGCCCTCGAAGAACTCGCTGGCCGCGACGTCCAGCCCCAGCACAATGTCCTCCCCCGCCCGGAAGCCAGCGCGCTCGAGCGCGCGCAGGATCATCTCCACAGCGGCCTCGTTCGAAGCCAGCTCGGGAGCGAATCCACCCTCGTCCCCCACCGAGGTCGCGTAACCCGCCTCGTGCAGCACCTCGCGCAGCGCATGGAAGGTCTCGCTCCCCATACGCAGCGCCTCGGCGAAGCTCGGCGCACCCGTCGGCAGGAGCATGTACTCCTGGAAGTCGATACGGTTGGAAGCGTGCACGCCCCCGTTCACCACGTTCATCAGGGGGAGCGGCAGCAGCAGCTCCCGATCCTCGGCCAGCCAGCGATACAGCGGCTGCGAGCGCTCGGCGGCGGCCGCGTGCGCCGCCGCCAGCGAGACGCCCAGCAGCGCGTTAGCCCCGAGCCTGGACTTGGCCTCGGTTCCGTCCAGGTCGATCAGCTTTCGGTCGAGCGCCGCCTGTTCGTCAAGACCGCCCAGGACCTGACCCCGGATGGCCCCTGCGATCTCGTGGGTCACATGCGAGACCACGCGCTTCACTCCCTTGCCACGGTAGCGCTCCCCGCCATCGCGCAGCTCCAGCGCCTCGCGGCTGCCGGTGGAGGCGCCGGAGGGCACCGCCGCGCGCCCGCGCGCACCCGAGTCCAGCGCGAGCTCGACCTCGAGCGTTGGATATCCCCGCGAGTCCAGGATCTCGCGCGCGTGAACCTCAGAGATTCGACCCATCGGAGGGCTCAGGGTATCGGATCCGGGAACGCACAGCGACGATCAGAGGACGTCCCGCTTCGTCCTCCGTCACCGTAGTGTCAACCCCATAGACCGCGCCGATGCGCTCTGGGGTGAGGACCTCGCATGGCTCGCCCTGCGCGACCACCCGGCCGCGATCGAGCAGGACCACGGCGTCCGCGAAGCGCACCGCCAGCAGCAGATCGTGCGTCACCAGCAGCACCCCGCGCTCCAGCGGCTTCGCCGCGATCCACGCGCGCAGCCACTCGAAGGTGTGCACGCGATGTCCGAGGTCCATGTGTGCCGTAGGCTCGTCCAGCAGCAGCAGCGGAGATTCCTGGGCCAGCGCGCGCGCGAGCACCACCCGCTGCTTCTCGCCAGCCGAGAGCGTTAGAAAAATTCGCTCCGCCAGGAGTGTGAGTCCGAGCGAGGCCAGCGCACGCTCAACCACCTCGCGATCGCGTGGACCTTCCCGACCCAAAGCACCCAGGAACGGCGCGCGCCCCATCGCCACCATCTCGCGCACGCGATAAGGGAACGGCACCAGCATCTCCTGCGGCACCACCGCCAGCCGACGCGCCACCTCCCGCCGGGTGTAGGCGCTCAGGGGTCGCTCCGCCAGTTCGATCTCGCCGCTGCGCGCCGCCAGCACGCCCGCAAGGATCCGCACCAAGGTGGTCTTGCCTGAGCCGTTCGGACCCACGACCAGCAGCAGCTGGCCGGGGCGGAGCGCCAGGTCCACCGCTGTCAGGACGGGCGTCCCAGCGAAGGCGTGAGAGACTCCACGGGCCGCGAGCAGAGTCTCTTTCATGGCGCCGCGCGCGCCAGCTCGCGCCGCAGCAGCAGCAGGAAGAGCGGACCTCCGACGAGGGCCGTGAGCGCTCCCACGGGAAGCTCCGTGGGCGCGAGTATGGTGCGGGCCAGCGTGTCCGCGAGCATCAAGAAGGACGCGCCCAGCAGCGCAGACGCCGGCACCAGCAGCCGGTGATCGGAGCCCACCACGAGGCGCAGCAGGTGCGGGACGATGAGTCCCACGAAGCCGATCAGGCCCGACACCGCCACCGAGGCCCCGATCACCAGCGACGTCGCCAGCAGCACGCGACGTCGCACCCTCACCACGTCCACGCCCAGATGGGACGCGATCTCGTCCCCCTGACTCAACAGATTGAGCGCATAAGCGTGGTAGATGCCCACGCCCAGGCCCAGCCCGAGCAGCAGAGCCACGCCTGCGATCAGATAGAAGTCCACCAGGCGAATGGATCCGATCAGCCAGAGGAAGATGCCGGCCATGCGAGAGAGGTCGGTAGCGGTGACCACGAACACGATCACCGACGAGGCGAAGGCGTTGAACACGACCCCGGTGAGCAGCAGGCTGTGCGTGGGAGCGCGTCCGACCGAGCCCGCGACCGCGTAGAGCAGGCCGGTGGCGCCCAGCGCGCCCAAAAAGGCGAAGCCGGGCACCGAGAAGGCTCCCACACCCACCCCCGCGCCGAGCGCGAGCGCGGCTACGCCGCCAACGGCCGCACCGCCCGAGATGCCGAGGATGTAGGGATCCGCGAGCGGATTCTGAAGCAACGCCTGCAGCAAGGCTCCCGCGGTCGCGAGTCCCGCGCCGACGAGCGCGGCCAGCAGCACGCGCGGGAGTCGGATCTGGAGCACGATCTCAGAGCTGGCCCGCTCCGCGGAGCCGAAGGCCAGGCTCAGGACCGTCACAGCGAAGAGTAGGGCGCTCAGCAGCAGCAGCACCTGCGTGGGTCGGATGGCGTGCTTCATGGTGACTCGAGCTCAGGGTGAATACGCGCCCGCAAAAGGCGCGCCCCTTCGCTCAAGTCCGGCGCGGGAAGCACCGCCGCGCTGGGCGGAAAGGGCTCGGCGCGCTGCACCCAGCCAAAGCGGCGCCAGTATCTCCGCACACCTTCCTCCGCCTCCGCACCGCGCGCCGGGTCCAGGAACGTATCCAGGATGATCTCCGGCTCGCGCTCGGCCAGGACCTCCAGCGAAACCCGCGGATAGGGCGCAGCCAGATCAGAAAACACGTTCTCGCCTCCGGCGGTCTCGATCAGGGTGTGGATGAACGCACCACGTCCCGCAACGTAGAGCGGGTCGCGCTCGAGAATCAGGGCGACGGTGCGACGCGGCAAGCCCTTCACCGAGGCGGCCACCTGCTCCAGCTCCCCACGCACCCGACGGACCAGCGCCTCGGCTTCCGGCCGACGCCCCACGTGCTGACCGATCCGCACGAAGCTTTCCAGCACCTCCTCCAGGGTGTAGACCTCGATCTCCTCCACCTGAACGCCACGCGCGCGGAGCCGGTCGAAGAACCCTGCCTGCTGAGCGCTGCTGACCGCGAGCACGAGCGTCGGGCGCAGCTCCACCGTGCGCTCGAGGTCCGGGCTGTAGAGTCCTCCCAGTGATGGAACTGCCTCGAGACCTGGGAGGTCGCGCGAGAAGCGGTCGACGGCGACGATCTCATCGCCCACGCCGAGCGCGAGCAGCACGCGGCTGATCGAGGGGGACAGCGAGATAATGCGCTGACCCTCGGGAAACGGCCCGACTCCCGGCTCGCAGCCCAGCCCGGCCGCGACCGCCAGCCACCCCACCCCCCGAACCCAACGCGAGAGCATCGCGCCAGTTTAGAGGATTGCGGGAGGCGCGGTGCGTACACCGCGCCTCCCTGCGGGCTACTGAAGCAGCTCCGCTGTGGTCTTGCCTTTGAGCACACAGTGCCGGCGTATGCGCTCGAGTGCGCGCTCTCCGATGCCAGAGATCTCGCTCAAGCTATCCACGCTCTTGAACGGCCCCTTCGCCTTGCGGTACTCGATGATGGCGCGGGCGCGAGCCGGCCCGATTCCGGGCAGGAGCTCGAGCGCCTGATCATCTGCGGTGTTGATGTTGACCACCCCGACCAGCCGCGTCTGAGGAGTGGACTTCTGGGTTTGAGCCTCGGCCGACAACATGAAGGCCGATAGGGCAAGCAGCAGTCCTGACGCCGCCAGGCCCCGAACGATTCGGCTGCGCATTTGCGCATCCTCCCTTGTTTTGGGATGAGGCGAGGGTATGAAGCGCTCAGCGATTGCGCTGAACGACGAATTCGGTCAGGTCGAGCAGGGTCTGCTTCGCCTGAGAATCTACGAATGACTCGATGCGAGCGCGAGCCTCGGCGGCACGCTGGCTCGCGCGCGCGAAGGTGATCTCGACACCCTGGTGCCGCGCCACGCACTCGGCCACCTGCGAGGCCTGGCTCGGGTCCACGCGAGAGCCCTCGCGCGAGCAGCTCTTGAGGATGGAGACGATCCCCTCTCGCTCGCCCACGCTGCAGCGTTTGAGGACGGACAGCAAGGGCAGCGTCACCTTGCCCTCGGACAGGTCCTGCAACGGCGGCTTGCCGAGCTCGGCCCCTGTGCCGACGTAGTCGAGCGCGTCGTCCACGAGCTGGAACGCGAGCCCCAGCTCCCAGCCGTACTCCCGAACGTTGCGACGTTCCGCGCGCGTCACCCCTCCCAGGATCGCGCCCGACTCGGCCGCAGCGCCCAGCAGGCTGGCGGTCTTGCGGCCGATGACATCCAGGTACACGGACTCGGTCACATCGGGGTCGAAGCATTTCGAAAGCTGGAGCACCTCGCCCTCGGTCATCTGCCGCAACGCCTCGGCGTAGATAGAGAGGATGTCGATGCTCCCGTCCTCGACCAGCATCTGGCAGCCTCGCGCGTACATGAAGTCGCCCACCAGGATGGCAAGTCGCTCACCGAATTGAGCGTTTACGCTGGGGCGTCCGCGGCGCTCGCTCGCGCCATCCACCACGTCGTCATGCAAGAGCGACGCGCTGTGCAGGTACTCGACGGCAGCGGCGATCTGAAGCGCGCGCAGGCCACGATAACCGCAGAGGCGCGCTGTCAATAGCACTAAAACAGGACGGATGCGCTTGCCGCCGCTGGCAAAGGTATGCTCTCCCACCTCCGGAATCAGCGTGTCCGCAGAACGAACGCCCTCGCGCAGGAGCTGCTCCACGCGGCGCAAATCATCCTCGAGGAAAGAAGTGATAGAGTCGAGCTCGACGACGGGTTTCAAATGTCTTGCACCTCGGGCGAGGTTGGCCGAGTCTAGCCGATGAAACACCGAGCTGTCAAAGCAACCAATGGAGAAATCCCCTGGGAAATTCAACAGTTGAAATAAGTTCACGGAGCTGCGCTTCACTCGAGTCACAGGTGAAAGCCGAGCTTCGAACGCTGCGCGCGGCGAAGCTGTACCGGCGGCTGCGCAGCGTTGAAGGGTTGCCCGCTGCACGCATGCGTGTAGATGGCCAGGACGTCTTGATGCTCGCGGGCTCGAACTATCTCGATCTCGCGGGCGACGCCCGTGTCATCGCGGCTGCACAAGAAGCCAGTGCAAGTGCGGGCTGCGCGGCCGGCGGCTCGAGGCTCATCAACGGCAACCTCTGCTTGCACGAAGCGCTCGAGCAGGAGCTTGCGAGCTTCGTGGGCGCGGAAGCTGCTCTCATCTTCAGCACGGGCTACATGGCCAACCTGGGTGTGATCACGACCCTGGCCGGCCCCGACGACGTGATCATCAGCGATGCCCTCAATCACGCCAGCATCATCGATGCCTGTCGTCTCAGCCGGGCCAGCACGCGCGTGTTCCGCCACAACGATCCCGAGGACCTGGAGCGCATCGCCGCCGGTTGCGCTGGCTTCCGACGTCGGGTGCTGGTGCTCGACGGTGTCTACAGCATGGACGGCGACGTCGCGAGCCTGCGCGAGATGGCGCCGATCGCACGCGCCCATGACATGGTCACGGTTCTGGACGATGCGCACGGGCTCGGGATCCTGGGTCCGTCGGGCCGAGGCGTCGCGAGCCTCGAGAGCGTTGCGGTCGATGTTCAGATCGGCAACCTGGGCAAGGCCCTGGGAAGCTTCGGCGCCTACGTTACCTGTTCCCACACGCTGCGCGAACTCTTCATCAACCGCGCCCGCAGCCTCATCTTCACCTGCGGCCTGGCGCCGGGGCCGCTCGGCGCGGCGCGGGCCGCGCTCGCTATTCTAGAGAGCGAAGGCTGGCGCAGGGTCGCGCTGCTCGAGCGCGCCGAGCAGCTCCGCGCCGGACTCAAGGCCTCGGGCTACGACACCGGGCGCAGCACAACCCATATCGTACCGGCCATAATCGGCGACAACCAGGCCGTGATGTCGCTGTGCGAGCGGGCGCTGGAGCTGGGCGTGCACGCGCAGGGCATCCGCTATCCGTCCGTGCCGGAGGGCTCCGCGCGCATACGCTTCACCCCGATGTGCAGCCACAGCGTCGAAGATGTCGAGCACGTAGTTAAGCTCTTCAGCCAGCTCCCCCACTGAAACGCATGACGGACCTACCCGAACTCGACCTGCGCACGCTCTGGCATCCCTTCACCCAGATGGGCGACTGGATGGACGGTCGACCTGTGGTGATCGAACGCGGCGAAGGGAACTATCTGATCGACACCGAGGGCCGGCGCTATCTCGACGGGATCTCCTCCATGTGGGTCAACCTGCACGGACATGACCACCCCCGGATTCGCGCTGCCATTCATACGCAGCTCGACCGCCTGGCCCATTCCACGCTGCTGGGCCTGGCCAACGAGCCGAGCATCGAGCTGGCGGCACGTCTGGTGGAGCTTGCGCCAGCGGGGCTAACGCGCGTTTTCTTCAGTGACAACGGCTCCACCGCGGTCGAGATCGCACTCAAGATGGCGTTCCAGTTCTGGCAGCAGCACGAGGATCAGGCCTCACGCGCGCGTACACGTTTCGTCGCACTGAAGGGCGCCTACCATGGCGACACCCTCGGGGCCGTCGCCCTGGGCGGGGTCGAGAGCTTCCACGAGATCTTCCGGCCGCTGGTTTTCGAGGCACTGCGCGCAGAGAACGCGTACTGCTATCGCTGTCCCTACGGACTGCGTTATCCGGACTGCGGCATTCATTGCCTGGAGTCATTGGAGGGCCTCCTCGAACGCCACGGCCACGAGGTTGCCGCGGTGGTCGTGGAGCCTCTGGTTCAGGCTGCAGCGGGGATCTTGCTCTTGCCGGACGGCTGGTTGAAGCGCGCGCGCGAGCTCTGCACCCGACACGGAACACTGCTCATCGTGGATGAGGTCGCTACCGGCTTCGGCCGCACGGGCCGGATGTTCGCGTGTGAGCACGAGGGCGTAACCCCCGACCTGATGACCATCGCCAAAGGCATGAGCGCAGGCTTCCTGCCGCTCGCAGCGACGCTCACCAGCGAGGAGATCTTCGAAGGGTTTCTGGGCCCCGTGCGCGACCAGCGCCAGTTCTTCCATGGGCATAGCTACAGCGGCAACGCGCTCGCCTGTGCGGCGAGCCTGGCGAGTCTCGAGGTGTTCGAGCAGGAGGCTGTGCTCGAGCACGTGCGCGAGATGAGCGAGCACCTCGCACGCCGTCTTGAAACGCTGCGGCGCCTGCCGGCTGTGGGTGAGATTCGCCAGCGTGGACTCATGGTAGGAATCGAGCTCGTGCAAGACCGAGCGACCCGCGAGCCCTTCGATGCCGGGGAGCGCATCGGCGCGCTGGTCTGCATGGCGATCCGCAAGCACGGCGTCATCCTGCGGCCGCTCGGGGAGACGATCGTGCTCATGCCGCCGCTCTCCGTGCAGCGCGGAGAAATCGAGCACCTTGTGGACGCGCTGGCCAAGTGCATCGCCCAGGTGACGGGAGAGTGAACGGGATCTTTCTGACCGGGACCGATACCGGCTGCGGTAAGACCTGTGTCGGCGTGGCCCTCGCCGAGGCGGCCCGCGCTCAGGGATTGCGGGTGCGCGTGCTCAAGCCGGTGGAGACGGGCTGCGAGGAGCGCAACGGCGCGCTCGTGCCCGCGGACGCGATCCGCCTGGCCGAGGCCGCGCAGGATCGCCGCGGGCTCGACCTGATCTGCCCCTACCGCCTGCGGCTCCCCGCCGCGCCGGACGTCGCCGCACGCAAGCAGGGGGTCGAGATCGATCCCGCACGGATCGAGAAGCTCTACCACGAGGCGTCCGCGCAGGCGGACCTGGTGCTGATCGAGGGCGCTGGAGGTCTCCTGGTTCCGCTCGGGCCCGGCCTCGACATGGCGGGCCTGGCGCGGCGGAGCGGCTGGCCACTGCTCCTGGTCGCGCGGGCCCGGCTGGGCACGCTGAACCACACCCTGCTCAGCCTGGAAGCCGCACGCACGCGCGGCCTGCGCGTGCTCGGCGTGGTGGTGAGTCAGACCACACCCGAGCTGCCCGACGCCGAGCGCGCCAACCTGGAGGGACTCCTGGCCCGACTCCCGGTCCCCTTCCTGGGCGAGCTGCCCTTCGGCGGCCGTCGGCTGGTGCCCGAACTCGATCCGGGGGCGCTGCTGGACGCGCTCGCTCGCGCCTGACTCAAGCTGTGCCAAGCGGCATCCGATGCCGTACTGGATGAGGCGTTCCCAGGACCGGGTAGAGGACATCGAGGAGGACCTGAAGGAGCTCGAGCAGTTCATCACCCGACTGCGTGTGGGCTACGAGCAGTACTTTAATGGCGCGCTCAAGCGGGAGCCGCTCGATCTGCGGGCCAAGGCTCAGAAGATCATCACCCACTTCATGAATCAGCCGCCCCGGAACTCGGGCTACAAGTTCCGCTTCAATCAGCTCAACGCCAAGTATCAGATCTATCGACAGCTCTGGGGCCGCACCGTGCGCCAGATCGAGGCCGGCACGTACCGGCCTCACCTCTTCAGATCCAAGCAGAACGAGCAGTCCCCAGCCGAGACAAGCTCGAGCACGCGCAAGGCCCCGGCTTCCGAGGCCGCCTCCGGGATCCAAGGCCTACACAACGCCCTGGCGGCCGCGCGCAGAAAGACGGGGGAGACGGCGGCCGAGCTCTCGCCCGAGAAGCTGGCCCACATCGTGCGCCAGCAGACCGAGGCCCTGCGCAAGCGCTACGGCAAGGGCAAGGTGCGCTTCCGCGTGGTGATCGAGAACAACCGCGCCAAGCTCAAAGCGAGTATGTCGAAGTCGTAACCGGTACGGTCTCGGCCGGCGTGCAACCAAGCCCACTTGAAGGCCTAACGTGCGTCCGGCTAGGGCCCGGGAGAGGCGACGTCCAGGGCAGTTTCGACCCGCAGCACGCGCACACTGCCACCAGGGTACTCGACCCGATGGACCTCATGTAAGCCCACGACCTCACCCAGCAAGGCCGGAGGAAGTCGCTCTTCTTCCGCGATAACGTAGTCAGCACCCTGCACACGCAACCAGTCACGCAAACTGCTCAGATCGCGCGTATCGACGAGCGGTACATACCGTTTCGCCCCAGCGTAGTGCGCGACGCGAGAGCGTGGCGCTGCAACAGCATCCGGATGCTGCGTACGGAGCCACAGGGCAGCCTGCTTGCGGGCCAGCTTCGCCGGCTCGGTGTGGGGCTGAAGATTGTACGCAAGCGAAGCCCCCAGCAGCAGCCCCACCAACGCTGGCGTCGCCCAGCTATGCACGCGCCAGGGAAGGACGAATTCCTGCAGCCGCTGGCCAAGCCGTAAGCACCCCAGCGCGACAAACGGCATTAGCAGTGCGACGGGGCCCAGCCAATGCCGAGCTCCGACGTAGCCTGCTTCCAGGTGTACGCCCAATAGCACGGGTAAGAACAGAGCCGCATAGGAGAACAGATACAGTGTGGCTCGGCTGGGCCGGCGTCGGCGCAAGGCGAAGAGCGCTAAGACCAGGTAGGGCGGCCGAAAAGCTCTCAGCAGCGCGCTACCCTCCGCGGCCAGCGCCTCGCCGGTCCGCGCGGGCGCAGGAAGGCTCCACTCAAGCGGGATAACCCGCTTCTTCTGCGTCAGGACCCAGCTCCCCGTGGCCGCTTGCAGCGTGAGCACATAAGGTCCGCCGAGCAGGAGTACCGCGGTGGCGAAGCCGGCCCCGACGGATATCAACCGACGCCACGATCTCCCACGGCTCACGGCAGCCACCATCAGCCAGATGCCGAGGACCACCCCAACCGCCAGGCCTTCCGGCCGGGCCAGGTAGGCCAGACCGGACACGACGCCCGCTCCCAGCCCGTGGACAAACCGCCCGGACTGCAGCGCCCGCCAGGCCAGCAGCGCCCCGACCAACAGCAACGCGAGGTAGATCCCATCGCTCTGCACGTTCGAGGCGGCTTCGACCAGCTGAGGATGGACCGCAAAGACCAGCGCCGAAACCAGGGCAACGCGCTCATCGAACAGAGCCCGAGCCAGCAGGTAGAGTGCCGCGGTGGCAACGCCACCCGACACAACCGAAAGCATCCGGCCGGCGGTCTCGAGGCCAACTCCGGTCAGGGACGAGGTTACGGCCATTAGGAAGGCCGTGAGCGGGTGAAACGGGCCGGCCAAAGCCGCGCCGAACTGTCCCTCCGCAAACAGCCGCGCCGAAGCCATGAACTGCGGCCCGTCGTTGAACACGACCTGCTGGTCGATAGCCACCCACGCCCGGACCCCAATGGCCAACAGCACAGCGAGGACAGGCCACAGCTGGGGCCGGCCTGCGAGCGAAACCGCTGCTTCGGATCCGCCCCCCATCGAAATGACCCCCGCTGCCGTCTGTCGTATAGGCACGATCACCGAACAGCAGCGGTGAAACAACCCCCGGGCGGCCTCGGCTGCTCCAGTAGGGCCCACTGGGAGCGCCCGGGAATCGGCTCGGGCTTACTCAGAGTGCGATATCTTCGGCTCTTGTATGCGAATCGCCCTGGTGCACGACTGGCTGACCGGCATGCGCGGGGGCGAGCGCGTCCTGCACCAGCTAGCGCTGGCCTACCCCAACGCCGACCTCTACACGTTGATTCATCTCCCAGGGGCGACGACGGCAGCGATCGACCGCCTATCCATTCACACTAGTCCTCTGTCACGGCTTCCGGGCGTGGCCCGGCACTACCGCAAGCTGTTGCCGCTCTTCCCCTGGGCCATCGAACGTTTCCGGCTCGAGGGATACGACCTGGTGCTCTCGGTCAGTCACGCGGTGGCGAAAGGCGTCCGAGTCGGCCCCGGAGTTCCTCATTTCTGCTACTGCCTGACGCCGATGAGATACGTGTGGGACCAGGCAGATGCATACCTGGGGCAGGGTTTTCGACGCGCTCTGGGCGCGCCACTCGCTGGCTATCTGCGGCGCTGGGATCGCCGAACCAGCACACCGGAGCGGGTCACCCAGTTCATCGCTATTTCAGAGGCCGTGGCCCAACGCATCGGACGTCATTATCAGCGGACCGCTCCCGTCATCCATCCCCCCGTCGATGTCGATCGCATTCGGCCCGGGTACGGGAAGCGTGAAGACTTCTATCTACTCGTGGGAGGGTTCGTACCCTACAAGCAAGAGACGCTCGCCCTAGCCGCGTTCCGGGAGCTCGGCGCGCGGCTGGTCGTGGCGGGAGACGGCCCGACCCGGAGGCGGATCGAGCGCGATGCTCCAGCGAACGTGCATTTCACCGGGCGGGTCAGCGATGCCGAGCTGGCTGAACTGTACGCGCGTTGCCGGGCGCTGGTGTACCCGCAGGAGGAAGATTTCGGCATCGTTGCGGTCGAGGCTCAGGCGGCGGCCACGCCCGTGATCGCCTTCGGGCGAGGCGGCGCGGCCGAAACCGTGGTTCCGATCAACCGATCCCGAGACTCGGCACCCACAGGTGTGTGGTTCGACGAGCCAACGCCGGCAGCTTTGCTCGAGGCAATCCGATGCTTCGAGTCCGTCGAGTCCAGCTTCGACCGCAAGGAGATCCGTTTGAACGCGGAGCGCTTCTCTGCAGAGCGATTCCACAAGCAGATCACCGCGGTCATCGAGGCAGCAGTGAATACCGACGAGAGCCGGCCCGTGTCCCCAAATTGACAGCGAGCGGTACGCCGTTTAGGTTTGTCGTGATGCTATCCAAGATGAGTGTCTCCCCGCCGCGGGAAGTACACGACGGCGTGTGATTCGGTGAACGTTCCGCTGCTCGACCTCAAAGCACAATACTCCTTGATCAAGCCGGAGATCGATGAGGCCATCGCCCGAGTCGTGGCGAGCCAGCGCTTCATTCTCGGTCCCGAAGTGGCGGCGCTCGAAGAAGAGATCGCTGACTACTGCAACACGCGCCATGCGGTCGGTTGCGCATCGGGTTCCGATGCCCTGCTGCTGGCGCTGATGGCCCTCGGCGTGGGTCCCGGAGACGAGGTGCTTTGCCCCGCGTACAGCTTCTTTGCGACTGCGAGCTCGATCGTGCGCCTCGGGGCGATCCCCGTTTTCGCGGACATCGATCCCACGACCTATAACCTGGATCCGGCTTCGGCTCGAGAGAAGGCGAAGCGCTGCTCCCGTTTGCGGGCCATCATCCCAGTCCACCTTTTTGGACAGACGGCCGACATGGATGCTCTTGTCGAGCTCGGACGCGATCTAAACGTGCCGATCATCGAAGACGCGGCACAAGCGATCGGAGCCCGCGACGGGCAGGGGACGCGCGCCGGTTCTCGCGGGGCGATCGGCTGCTTCAGC